>Ga0129298_10000276_pt1 | contig 19630 bp, 16 predicted proteins | sample I19B2metaG_FD_94707 | JGI IMG/M metagenome (GOLD analysis project Ga0129298, IMG submission 94707) | Lake sediment bacterial and archeal communities from Gulf of Boni, Indonesia to study Microbial Dark Matter (Phase II) - ​I19B2 metaG | ecosystem: Environmental > Aquatic > Freshwater > Lake >... | reverse complement strand
CCTATTTGCTCAGCGATCATACTTTGAGTTAACCAGTCAATGCCTGAACCACCATGTTCCACAGGAACCGGCCCCATAATAACACCTAAACCAGCCAGTCCTTCAACGACATCTTTAGGAAAGGGATGTCCTTTGTCATCCATTTCTCTGACTTTTGCAGCCGTCAGATATCTCTCGCACCATTCCTTGACACTTTTTATCATCAGTTTCTGGTCCTCTGTCTCTGAAAAATCAAGCACCATCTTCATATCCTCCATTTACGCTTCGTGTAGCCAAGACATTATTTATAAACTTTTAGTCCTCATAACTTCAAAAAGCGCATAGAAAAAACCACCTAGACAGTGCCCTTGGCTACCTCTACCACGTCCAAGCGTACCTCCTCTCTAGACTTCAAAGTGCTTGGATTCATTTTCATTACTCGTATGGTATCTTTGATAGAAAAAGAACGGTATAGATTTAGAAAACAATGAGTTGCTTATGACTTTAGCGCGCGAGAGAGAAATTACTATTGAAGGTTTTTCTTTAAAGCGTCTGTCAATGCTGGAAGTATTTGATATAGGTCGCCCACAACTCCGTAGTCTGCAACTTCGAATATTGGTGCTTCTGGGTTTTTGTTGATCGCCACTATTACTTTCGAATCACGAATCCCGGCTACGTGCTGAATCACGCCTGAAAGTCCGCAAGCAATGTAAAGCTTTGGTCTGACTTTGTGACCTGAGAGACCGACCCATTCTGTAAACCATTTTCGGTCTTCAGCTAAGGGCCTGGTGTTGCCAACTTGTCCTCCTAAAAGCTTGGCCAAATTATCGAGCAAAGTCTTGTCCTCTTTTTTCTCTAACCCTCTTCCGCAGGTGACTATGATGTCGGCCTCCTCAATCTTCACACTTGATTTTTCAAGCGGCTTCGTTTCAACGACTTCGGTTCTCGGCGTTTCAGGTTTTATGTCTAGCTTTATTACTTGTCCGTTGCGGTCTTTGGGTTCAAGCTTTTCAAATGTTCTAGGAGGTGCCGTCGCAATTTGTGGCTTCCCATTGAAAGCAACTTTTGCCAACGCGTTTCCGCCGTACGTTATTCTTTCGCCTACGAGTCTTCCTCTTTCGTCAATGCTCAATTTGGCGCAGTCTGGCACGCACCCAGTTTCAAGTCGCAGTGATAGTCTAGCGGCAAGGGGTTTGCCATTCCTTGTTGAGCCAATCAGCAATATTTCTGGCTTGTAATTTACTACCAAATTATGCAAAACGCTTAGGTAGGGTTCGACTAGAAAATGGGATAAAACCGGATTGTCAACCGAATAGACTTTATCGGCACCATATTTTATCAAGTCATTTGCTTTTTCTTGCACATTGTTTCCGATGAGAACTGCCGCAAGTTCCACTTGCAGTTTATCCGCTAATTCGCGTCCTTTACTTAGCATTTCCAATATCAAATCATAATTCTCAGAGAAAACCCAAACTCCCTTGTATTCACCCATGAGATTTCACCTTCCGACAATACCTTCCTGAATTAACGCTTTAGCCAATTTGTCGGCAATTTCCTGTACATTCTCGCCAGTTATCATGATCTTTTTACGTTCCATTTTGGGTGCCAAAACTTCAATTATCTCAATCTTCGAATCAAGTTTGTCTTTTGGAATGTTTAGGTCTGCAGCTGTCCATGCTACTATCTCTTTTTTTGAGGCTTTCATTATCATCATCAAGGATGGGATTCGCGGTTGATTTATCTCCCGCGTAACGCTTGCCAAAGCAGGTGTTTTTGCTCTAACGGTTTCGTATGCGTCCTCAAGCGCCCTTTCTGCAGTAACGATGTCGCCTTCCACTGAAAGTTGTCTAACAGAAGTTATCTGCGGCAAACTCAGCAGTTCCGCCAATTTTGCGCTTACAAGCCCAGAGAAACTGTCTAGTGACGTTTCACCACAGATAATCAAATCAAACTCTCCAATTTTTCTAATCGCTTGAGCCAGAACGGAAGCTGTGCCTGAAGTGTCGATATTTTGAAAGTTCGCATCCTGAATGACGTAACCTTTGTCAGCGCCCATCGCAAGCGCTTCTCTCAAAACAGTTTTTGCATCTTCAGAGGTCACGGTCACTGTGAATATTTCGACTCCGCTAACTTTCTCTTTGATTCTTATGGCTTCTTCCAATGCGTTTTTGTCAAAGTCGCTAATTTTTCTCGGCGCACTCGCTGTTATTAGCTGTCTTGTTGCGGGGTCAACTTTAAGCTGTGTCACATCGATTGCTTGTTTTAGGCACACAATTATTCTCTTCAAACTATTATCCCCTGAGTTTGCTTTTCAGAAAAATAGATGCATCATACTTACCATATAAAAAGTTTCGCTCTTCTCGCCACAATTTGACGATGAAAATCACAATTTTTAGAGACGCAACAGGAAGACACGCTTTCAGGTGCATAAGCCAAATACGACAAGAAAAGACTTAAAAAGTGAAGCTCATAATCGTTTGTGTGTCATCACAATTTCCTTGAAAATAATCTGAACAGGCTTGTGAACACATGCCATCTAAAATGCTCCAGAGATTATTTAAGCCAAAGTCAATCGCGCTAATTGGGGCGTCTAGAGAACCAAAGAAATTGGGCAATATTACATTGAGGAATATTGTAGAAGGAGGCTTTAGGGGCAAAATATTTCCAATCAACCCAGAAGCTGACGAGGTTTATGGATTAAAAGCCTATCAAACCGTTTTGAAAGTTCCGGAAAATGTAGACTTGGCAATAGTAACAGTGCCGTCCTTTGTTGTTCCGAAGGTATTAGAGGAATGCGGTGAAAAAGGCATCAAAGTTGCAGTTGTCATATCTGCTGGTTTCAGAGAGACAGGGCCGGAGGGCGAAGCTTTGGAGCAGAAAATTGTAGCAGTAAGAAAAAGAATGGGGATCAGAATTTTAGGGCCCAACTGCTTGGGCATAGTCAACGCTTCAGAACAACTAGATGCGACTTTATCAAGAGTCATAGACCCGAAGGAGTTGAAGGAAGGACCGATTGCATTCGTTTCCCAAAGTGGAGCTCTGGGAGCCTCGCTTTACTCTTGGGCGCAAGGGAGAGGCATAGGTTTCGACAAGCTCGTCAGTTTTGGTAATATGTGCGACGTTGATGAGTCAGACATCTTTGAATATTTGGCAACGGATGAAAAGACCAAAGTTATTGTAATGTATTTGGAAGGAGTAAAAGACGGAAGAAAATTTTTGGAGACTGCAAGGAAAGTTTCCGCGATCAAACCAATAGTCATCATGAAAATAGGTAGGAGCGCCAGAGGCTCAAAAGCAGCGAAGTCCCACACTGGAGCATTGACGGGCGCAAGCGCCATATACACCGCAGCTTTTCGACAATCAGGAATCGTTGAAGCCGAAAACACTTCGGAAATGTTTGATTTCGGAAAGGCCTTTGCTACTCAGCCCCTGCCGAAAGGCAACGAAATGGTCATAGTCACAAATGCTGGGGGCCCGGGAGTTGCTGCGACAGATGCTTGTCAAGATGTAGGATTAGATTTGGCTGAAATTGATGAGGAGACAAGAAAAAAGCTGAGAGCACTTGTGCCTCCCTTTGCAAGCACTCTCAACCCAATTGACACAACACCGCAGGTAAGCCCGAAAGTCAACAGAGAAATCTTGAGGATAATGCTGAGTAAGGAAACAATCCATGGAGCCATATCGATAATTGTTGGATCTAAACCTAGGCAATACGCCGAAGAAGTTGTTAGTGCACATGTGAATTTAGCAAAAGAATTTACCAAACCTATACTGCTCTCTTGGACTGCTGACAAATCCGCTGAGGACCTGATAGTAAAACTTGAAGAGAACAATGTCCCAGTTTACGAAACCCCAGAAAGAACGGTTAAGTCCATGGCTGCGCTGAGAAGGTATGCTGCACACCTTGAAAAACATGCCCTTATTTAATTAACACACTTCTCTTTGAATTAGGGGAGAGGTAGCTTGAAGAACTTGCGATTTTGCGCTTTTGTCAAATCCAAATTTCTAGTCGGGTGCGCGCGTTTCGCGTTTTGATTTTCTTGATTTGTAAACGAAGTATGTCCCAACTGAGACGGAGAGGACTATTATGGCGATGGCGGCATACAAGATTATGTTGGGGTATTCTGGTGGCGGCGTACTTGTTTCAATCTCTATGTTCACTGCTTCAGGCGAAACCCAGCTCGGTTCAAGACTCCAAGCTTGGTCATTGTTGTAAATGGTATACTCAATTAAATATTCTACTTGTATTTGTTGGCCGTCCTGAGCGCTTGGCACGTATTTAATCGTTATTGTTCCGCTTGAGTTTGGTTTAACCTCTGCAGAACTTGAAAGTATTTCATAGGTTCCGTGGCCAAAAGTGAGACCATTGACACGTAATCTTGGGGAGTGAAACAGCACCTTGAAATTGTTGACGTTGAACATGCTTTCATTCACGTATGTAAGCGATATCGTGACATCCTGAGTGTATGCGGCGCCATAGCGCCATTTACCGTTGGGTTCCGTTTGGATAGCAACTCTCACTTTGAATGAAAAGCCCTTGTCTCTAGAGACGCCGTAGATGAAGTCCGCTGCGTATTCCTTAACTATTGGCGCAGCGTTGACTGTTGGGAAGAGTAGCGGGATCAGCAGGACTACAATTAAAAGAGATGGTACCCCAGGTTTCAGCCCAGCAACTTTCAGCAATAACTACACCAAATTAACATCTTCTAAGTATGAAATATATTTTTTTCCATAAAATCGTTTCATGTACAAAGAATTACCTACTTTGACAACGTTCTGCTTTCGAAATTCTCTAAACTAAACCCGCTCAAATTAACTGTTACGAAAACTTTGGGCTTTACCACACGCGCGTCATTTAGCACTTTGGGTTAGATTTTATAGATAAATAGATTTTTATATTGGCATGGTTCGAATTCAGGAAGCTGAGCAGGCTATAGAAATGGAGGATTTGTGGTGAGGCAATTCAAAATACTCCTCACGGACAGAATTGATCAAGCCGGGATCGAGATTATAGAGAAGGTAGCGGAAGTTAGGTATGCATCGAGTCTATCTGAAGATACGTTGGCTAAAGAGGCCAGTGATGTCGATGGAATGATTGTGAGGGTTCCAGCCGTCATAACTAAGAAGATTATAGAGAATGCTAGAAAACTTAGAGTGATTGGGCGATTCGGAGTGGGTTATGATAATATTGATGTGGCTGCTGCCACTGAGAAGGGCATTGTGGTTACTTACACCCCTGGCGCTAACACTTTGTCCGTTGCTGAATACACGGTGGCTTTGGTGTTCACTTTGGCTAAATACGTTTTTGCTGCAGACAAGGCCTTGCGGGAACGCCGATGGTCAATGAGGCTTGATTATCCAGGTTTTGAGCTTGCTGGTAAAACGTTGGGGATTGTGGGATTGGGCGAAATTGGTGCAGAAGTTGCGAGGTTATCGCGAGCTGTTGGAATGCGTGTATTGTACTGGTCGAGGACTAGGAAAATCGACAAGGAAAAAGTTCTAGGAATAGAATACGTGCCCCTTACAGACGGCGACGTTGAAAAGGGGCTACGAGTCCCTGAGAGAATTTTGGCTGAATCTGATTTTATATCAATACACTCAGCGCTCACCGCGCAAACAAGAGATTTAGTCGGAAAGAAAGAAATAGCCGTGATGAAGGATGGCGCTTTTCTGGTAAATACGGCAAGAGGAGAACTGTTAGATGAACGTGCACTGTATGAGGCTCTGAAGAGCGGGAAGCTTGCTGGTGCGGGGTTAGATGTTTTTGAAAAGGAGCCTCCTTACGATAGCCCCTTGCTAACTTTGGAGAACGTAATTGTCGGCCCCCATGTAGCAGCACTGGCGAAAGATGCTATGAGAAGGATGAGCATTTGGGTTGCCGAGGACACGGTGAAAGTTCTAAACAAAGAGCGCCCGCTGCATCCAGTCAATCCGCAAGTCTTAGAACAAAGAAGTAGATAATGAAGAGATTTAATCCAAAAGTGCTAAGGGCTTTTCTTGAAGACTTTGGAGTGCTCGGAAAGGCGGCTGCTACGCAGCGGGAATCGGCTTTATCGCTTCCGGCGGTATGTAAAGATACACTTGCTTCTTTCCAAGTGTTTTTGCCAGATGGCAAAATTTGTGAGTAGTTACAACAATTTGGCTGTTTCCGACCTGAACCCTGTGGTCCATGATTGCGCCTCGGTATTCACGGGAAACGACTTCGCCCTTGACTACGTTTTCACGAAAGTTGGGTTTTGATTCATAGATACCTACTTCGTTATGTCTTATGATGATTAGCGACAAATTCTTAGGAAAATCTTCCAGTTCATATCTGCATATGAGCTCTGTATCCATATCTGGCACTTTTATTGTCGCTGCACTTTTAGTTTCATCAAGTTCTATCAATTGTGCCTTAAGCATGTTGGCTCTTCCTATGAAGTCTGCAACAAACAAATTGACTGGAGCTTCATAGATTTCGTAGGGTTTGCCGTCCTGCATCATCTTCCCTTCTTTCATGACTATAACACGGTCAGATATGACGAAGGCTTCTTCCTGGTCGTGCGTTACATAAATTGCAGTGATTCCTATCCGTTTTAGAAGGTTCTGAAGCTCCCCTCTCATTCTTTCGCGGACCTTCAAGTCTAAGTTGCTTAGCGGCTCATCCAAGAGTAATACGCTGGGTTCGTAGGCAAGGTTTCTTGCAAGCGCTACCCTTTGTTGTTGTCCTCCGCTAAGTTGGGAGGGGTATCTTTGTTCGAGACCAGACAAACCCACGAGCTCCAATGAGGATTGAACCCTTTTGCTTATCTCTTGTTTGGATAACTTCCTACCTTCTAGTCCATAAGCTACGTTCTTGTAAACTGTCATGTGGGGCCATAGTGCATAGCTTTGAAAAACTAAACCAAGATGTCGCTTCTCAGGGGACACAAATATCTTTTTACTCGGAGAAGTTACCACTTCTCCGTCAAGAAAAATTTCACCTTCATCGATATCTTCTAAGCCCGCAACTGAGCGCATGACTGTAGTTTTTCCGCATCCACTTGGGCCCAATAATGATATTACTTCGCCTTCTTTTACTGTAAATGAAAAGTGGTCTACGGCCACGAGCTTTCCGAACTTCTTAACTTCATCTTTTACTTCTATTTTATCCATCAAACATTCACCCTATTTTAATGGAGTAGATGTTTTAGCTTTTTCGGTAATTCTCTTAAGTGATAAGCGCGGGACAATTCGGGAATTGCCAGCGTTACCATTATCAGCAAGCAAAGAAGTACGGACGCTGCGGCTACGGTGTTCAGGGCCATGGCGTGTTGAGAGTAAAGCTGCAGAAGAAGCGTAGTGAGTACTATGGCTTGAGATGTTGACAATATGACGATGGCGCCGAGTTCTCTGAGAGAATTTATGAAGGTGTATAGGAAACTGTTGATTAAACCTCCCTTCATTAAAGGCAACACTATTCTAAAGAAAGTTCTCCCCCAAGATGCACCAGCAACTCTTGAAGATTCTTCGAGTTCATCCGCTAGCTGTATTAGACTGCCAGAAACAATTCTAACGCAGTAAGGAAGTCTGACAAAGATTAACGCAAGCACCAGAGGCCATATCGTTCCATAGATTACTTTTGACACTCCTGGAAGTAGCAGGAACATCCAGAAAAGGGATAAGCCGTAGACAATTCCTGGAAAGGCCAATGGTATGCTGCTAATCATCTCGGTGAAACGAGCACCTTTAACTTTACTCTTCAGCGAAGAATATGAGAGGATCATTGCTATTAGGGTTCCGAGTAAGCCAGCAACTAAGCCTAGTACAATTGCGTTGCTTATGGCTTGATAGAATAATGGCAAGTTAACCGCTTTCACGTAGTTCTCAAGGGTGAAAAATAATTCCACTTTACCTCCGCCCGCTGACAAGAAAGGAGTAAAAGACATCAAAACCAGGGTGCCAAAGGGAAGTATAAAAGCGAAAAACATTACGATGAAGCATACGGCAAAAGCTACGTACTTCCATTTGCGGAGTGTATGCACAGTCTGGTATGGAGCTTTTCCCGTTACCACCACAAACTTGTAGGTTTGACGAGTTAAGTAAATGTATATGCTAACAGCAACGACCGTTATTACGATATAGATTATGCTGAGGAGCGCGGCAGTTATGTATCTCGGGGGTAAACTCTCGTAGATCCAGAAATAAACCTCTGTTGCCAAGGTGTCAATACCAACTGGGTGACCTAACATAAATGGATAATCAAAGTTTTCTAGACCTATTATTGTGAGCAACATGAAGGCTGAAAGTATCGCTGGCAAGAGAATTGGTAATGTCACTTTTCTAAGCGTATTTAGTACGCCTTTGCCTGCAACTCTTGACGCTTCTTCTAGTGCAGGATTCATAGATTTTACTGCTGGTTCTATAGTTAAAAATACTAATGGCACTCCTCCCACGCCTAATGAGAATATCATACCAGCCATGGAGTATATGTTAAAGATAGGCCCTACTCCGAAAAGTTGCTTAAGGGCAATGTTGGCTAGCCCAATGTTAGGGCTGAATAGATATATCCATGCAAATGACTTCACGACAAAAGGCATTGTTAATGGTAGCAAAGGCAGAAGTCGAAACATACCCTTTCCAGGAACATCTGTTCGTGCAATAATCCATGCATACGCAGTTGCTAGCACGGTTGCCAAGACAGATCCTCCAAGCGCATATATTGCAGTATTAAGGAGAAGAGAACCAGTAGTTGGAGAAGAAATTATTTCTAGAAAAGTTTGTCCAGCGGATCGACCGCCAAACCCGAAGAAAGTGCTTCCGTATACAAGATAAAGCACGGGAATTGTGAAAATAACGAGAAAAAGAAAGGAGAATATTAAAGGTATTCTTGAACCTTTCATAGCGCTACCCGAATATGGCCTTGAATTTATCGCTCCACTTTGATGGGTTTATGTAGTAGTCTGGGTTGTTGGAGGCAACTCCTTCTATTGACGTTACTTCTGGCGGCACCACACCCGCCAGTATGGTACCTGCGGCTATGGGTATATGCATAGGTATTCTGCCTGTGTTAGCAATTGAATATTGTCCAGCAGCAGATATCCACCACATAGAGAATAGTTTCGCAAAGTTTGGATGTGGAGCGTTCTTGGCTAAAGAGGTAGTTATGGGCAAAGATGTTACAGGCTTAATCCATGCTATTTCGACCGGGATTGGTGGAGTCTGAGCTTTGCCAGCTAAATAGTCATTTATTAAGCCTGTGCCTATGGCTGCATCGCCTGAAGCAACTTTGGTAAATGCTTCACCAGCGGTTTGAGTCCTTACTGGATTGTTTGCGGCAATTCCTTGCATTAGGGATGTCCAAGCTGCCTCACCCATTATTGGATAGAGGTGAGCAAAAAGCGAACCTCCGACATTAAGCCCTTTAGGATCGTCTACGGCGAGCTTGCCTTTCCATTTGGGATCAGCAAGATCTTCCCAGGTCTTTGGAACATCTGCTGGAGCAACGATGTCAGTATTGTAGATTACTATTATCGGCAATTGAAAACCTGGTCCCCATTTGTTCTCTGGATCGTAAGTGCCTGTAGTGTAATTCATCAGACTGATCATTGGATTCGTCCAGACTTCTGCAACGCCACCCTGCAACGCTGGCATAAAGCTCCCCAGAGTGCAGAACATTACGTCTGCCTGAACGTTTCCTGCTTGATATTCAGCTAATGATTTGCTTGAACACTCAGCTGGAGAAAAGCCCACGTACTCGAGTTTACCTTTAGCCCAAGGATATTGCGCTTCAAAAGCAGGTATAACCTTTGCAACGAAATCAGGAGTATCCATGACTCCGTAGATTGTCAATTTGCCTTCTTTTTGGGCCTTCTCCTCCAACGTCACAGCTTCGGGTGCTGGTACTTCGATTGGTCGCAGCCATCCGTAGGCAGCTACAGCCGCTAGAATTACTACGAGAACAACCATGGCAATTAAAACTGTGCTTACTCCTCTCTTCATATTGACCACAACAGATAACTTTGACCCTGAAAGTTTATATGTTTTTCCAAACTGCGCTATTGCTTTCTTATAATTTATCATCGCAAATCACAGCAAAAAAGATATCAATAAGGCAGTACGTGCTCAGCGCCAATCCGGTGTAGCTTCGCCAGAGGTCACTGGTTCCTTGAGTTTTAGTTTCCATTTCCCATTTTTAGCCTTTTTTAAGCAATCTCTGCAAATGCAATATCTTTTCATGTATTTCCTTTTATTAGAGTCAGAATAATGTTTTAGTGATTCGTAGAAGTTCTTATCATGTATGGGAATGATTTTGGTACAAACTATGCACTCGACGACTCCTTCATACGGTATTATAGTGCAGTTCTCGCATGGTTTTGGTTTTGTTAGGTATCTTCCGCAAGAAAAACAGGATTCAGTTTTATACTTGGCCAACTACATTACCTCCCTTTTTGAAATTAATATCTAGAGTGCCCCCACATCTTTTCATGTATTCCCATAAACGGCTTGACACCGGCCAACTCAACCATTTTTTCAGCCTCTTCTTGAGCTTTTTCCAAGATTTCCGCCTCATTAACCGTCTTGACTTTTCGATTTTCCATCAAAATCTTTCCATCAACCAAAACCGTGTCCACATCATGCCCTGATGCCTCGAAAACCAGTCTATGCCACTCCGTCCATATGGGAACCAGATGCGGTTTAAACATGTCTACAAGAATAATATCTGCTTTCCTACCTGGTTCAATGGACCCTATAAGCTTATCCATTCCAAATGCTTTGGCGCCGTCTATGGTTACCGTTTCTAGGAGTTTCCCAGTAGGCATAACCCATGGGTCTTTGAAGTGAACCATTTGGAGCCACTGGGCACCCCTCATAACCATGAACTGATCAAAAGGAGGATTAGTAGTAGCTGCCGGTGCGTCTGATCCAAGAGAAACTGTGACGCCTGCATCAATAAGCTCTGGAACTGGACAGCGCTGGCCAACCGCGTTGATCGCATATGGACAGTGAGACGGCTTAGCCCCAGTTTCCTTCAAAATGCGAATCTCTTCTTTAGTCATGCCAACGCAGTGGGCGAGAATTACATTGGGACCGAGAATTCCTAGTGTTTCATGGGCAAATTTTATGACCCCTGGCGCTGATGAGTGCGAATGTATTCCAGTATTGTAGCTTTTCGCAAGATCCTTCCACTTCTGAGCTTTCTCGCGCAAACTGGGAATATCTTCTTTTTTTAGCTTGTCGAAGATTGGTGATATACATATGTCATCTCCGGGACAGGCCCAAACCTGAATTCGCCCATCAGCTTTACCATGCCATCTACGCATGACTTCTTCAACAATGCCGTAATAATCGTTATAGTAGACAGTATGCTCATATTCCATTCCTCTTTTCCGATCTGGAAAAACTGTTCGCGTAGGATGAACACTGGGTCCAACGGTGATAACGCTCCTAATCCCAACTTCCGCATGCGCTTTAGCAAATAGGCTCGGAGAATCGGGATCATCACTTCTGCGATGCATCATAGCCATTCCACATGTTGTTCCAAACTTCAGTTTCTCCAGAGCACAAAGCATCCCTTCCCAATAGAGAGCATCAGCGCTTTCTGAACGATAAAGATGATCTGTGAGGCCATCATGCACAGGCTCATGCAAACCAACAGTCTTGTGTAGTTCATCAGCATGAGCGTGTGTATCTATCAAACCAGGCATAATGACTTTTCTCCTAGCGTCTATAACTTGATCTGCACTGTGTTTTTTCTTCAGCTCCTCAGTCTTCCCTACATCAACAATCAAGTCATTCTGAATAGCAACCGCACCGTCATAGATTGTTCTGCGATGCCCATCCATGGTTAGAATTGTTCCATTTTCTATTAGGATATCAACCATAAACTTTATTCTCCTCGTTTCAATTTTGAAAACTTGCGTCCTTTTAAAAATTTCCTATACTCTTTCTCACAGGTGTTCTTGCTTCAACTTTCGTTAAAAAATTCCTAGGTCAAAATGCTTAATATGAAGCGGCTGCTCTAAAGATCTATTCTAAGTTCAGGTGCGCCTTTAGAGAATCAAATCAATCCTACTTAGGTTTGAGATCAAATGAAAAAGAGCACGTAGACTCTGAGAACAGGTGGATAAAATGGAGCGACAACTCGTTATTGACATAGATAAATGTACTGGCTGTAGAATGTGTGAAATGGCGTGTTCATTAGAGAAAGAGGGAGAATGCGGCAGGATTTATTCTAGAATTAAAGTAATAAAAATGGAAAACGGAACAGATGTGCCTATTGTATGTTTACAGTGCGAGGACGCCATGTGTGAAAACGTTTGCCCAGCGCATGCAATTTCAAAAAACACAAACGGCATAATCGTGATAGATCACAAATTATGCATAGGCTGCAAGGTATGTCTTTCCTTATGCCCTGTTGGCGCAATTTCCCTTGACCCAAAATGCAAAGTTATCAAGTGCGACCTGTGCAGCGGTGAACCAAAATGTGTGACGTTTTGCCAACCAAAAGCTCTAACGTTCACTAGAAAACATAAGGTGGACACTACCAAGAGAAGAAGCTTGGCTGAAAAAATATACTTGTATGAGCATAGAAGGCGGTTGGTCAGGGAGAAACTTAAAGTTTGAAAAGGGATGCTTATGGTAAAAGCGTTCGGCTGGAACAATAATAGAGTCATAGTTGACCTAAAATGTGGAAAAGTTGTGAAACAGCCTCTCCCACAAGATTTGGTTTACAAGTTCATTGGCGGCAGGGGGGCTAATTCTAAAGCGCTGTTTGACCTTATAAAGCCGGGAACAGATCCCTTAGGACCCGACAACGCACTTGTATTTGGTCTTGGACCATTAACTGGAACATTAGTTCCCGGTTCAGGCCGCTTTACGGTAAGCGCCCTTTCGCCTTTAACCATAGTTGGAGAAGATAATCCTTGTTTCGGAGACTCCAATTCTGGCGGGTTTTTCGGTCCAGAATTGAAGTTTGCAGGATACGATCAACTAATTATTCTTGGAAGAGCCAAAAACCCTGTTTATCTATGGGTTGACGATGGAAACGTCAAAATTCAAAAAGCTGAACATTTTTGGGGAATGAATACCCTAGAGACTGACGAGGCCATAAAGGATGAAGTTGGCGACCCTGACGTTCAGACAGCATGCGTTGGCCCTGCTGCGGAACGACTGTGCAGAATGGCATGCATTATTAGCGGTGGGAAAATTTCGAAAGGGGCAGCATCAAAATGTGGCATAGGCGCAGTAATGGGTTCAAAAAATCTTAAGGCAGTAGCTGTGAGAGGAACAGGCAGCGTGAAAGTGGCTAGGCCTAAAGAACTAGAGAAAACCGTGGAAGAAGCGATAAACGCTCTTTACAGCGACCCTTCATCAGTCACATATTCCATAGATGGCACGGCATCACTTGTCAGCGTTCACCAAGCTCTTGGAAGATTATCAACAAGAAACTACCAAGAAACCCAATTTGAAGGATGGAAAGACATTTCTGCTGAAACGCTTCACGAAAAATATTGGACTAAATCTAAAGCATGCTTCAGTTGCCCCTTACATTGCCGTCACATCTACTCGGTAAAACATGGACCATACTCGACACAAGGAGAAGGACCGGAATACGTTACGTTGGCAAGTTTCGGATCAAAATGTGGAAACAGAAACTTAGAATCAATTCTTTACGCAAACACGCTGTGTAATAAATTGGGTTTAGACATACAAGGCATGGGTACAACAATTTCTTGGGCCATGGAATGTTGGCAGAGAGGCACCCTCAAAAAAGAAGATACAGACGGAATGATCCTCGAATGGGGAAACCAAGATGTAATAATAGAGTTAATCGAAAAAATCGCATACAGAAAAGGATTCGGAAATCTTCTGGCCGAAGGGGCTTATCGTGCAGCAAAAAAGCTGGGAAGAGGCTCAGAAAAATACGTAATGCACGCAAAAGGGCAAGATCCCGCCATAACAGATCCTAGGGCAGCCAAAGCATGGGGATTAGCCTATGCTGTGGCCAGTCGGGGAGGAGATCATTTGAGGGCATTGCCCACAGCTGAAACTTTCTTCTCACCAGAGGAAGCAGAAAAACTATTTGGGATAAAAGAAGCTGTGGAAAACTTTGGAGTTAAGGGCAAGGGTCGACTGGTTAAGTGGTGCGAAGAACAAAGGGCTGTTGCAGATTCACTGGAAATGTGCAAATTCGTAGTGAGAACAATCCTAATGCCTCCAGGGTGGATGACGAAGTTTTTCAATGCTGTTACCGGTCTAAATTTCACAAAGAAACAGATGATGAAAGCTGGCGAATCCATTATCAACGTTGAAAGAGCCTTCAATGTTAGGCAAGGACTTACTAAAAGAGATGACACATTGTCTGAAAGGTTTTTAAGAGAACCCATTCCTACTGGACCGGCTAGAGGAGAAGTGGTAAGCCTAGAGCCCATGCTTAATGAGTATTACATAGCTAGAGGATGGAATGTGAAAACTGGCGTCCCAACCAGAAAAAAACTGGAAGGATTAGGCCTTAAAAAAATTGCGGATGACCTTGAAAAACTCAAGCCAAGGCAAAATGAGTGATGGTATTGGATAGAAAGCTGGTAATAGTAGGAGGAGGCGTGGCGGGACTTACAGCTGCTCTTAGCGCTAGAGAAAAAAATGCAGAGGCTAAAATAACAATTCTGTCAAAAGAAACTTATCCGCCTTATAGCAGGCCATATTTACCCTACGTTATTCGCGAAACATTGTCTTGCCCTGAAGAAATTGCAATATGCTCTCCTCAATTTCTTGAAGACAAGAAGATACGTTTACTACGGGGTCTTGAAGTGTATAGCATAGACAACCGGAAAAGAATGATAAAAGCCCGCGAATTGAACACGAGCAAAATAAGGCACTTTGATTATCATGCTTTAATCTTAGCAACTGGCGGCCAGGATATTGTCCCACAAATAAAGGGAACGGAACTAAATAATGTCTTTACGTTTCGGACATTCGACGACGCGCTAAAAATATCTCAGAAAGTAAAGTTGAACAAGAGCGCAATTGTTGTTGGTGCAGGACCTATTGCCCTTTCAGTAGCTGAAGCACTAGTTAAGCGCGGTGTGAAGACTAAGATCGTTATTCGTTCTCGTGCGCTTAGAACGCTAATCGAACCTGATCTCTCAAGGGATTTGCAAAGAAGGATTAAAGAAGCAGGTGTCGAAGCCTTAACAAGCGCTGAAATTGAAGAAATTGGCGGTTCAAGAAGCGTTGAATACGTAAAGATTTTCGATAAAAAAATTCCAGCATCTATGTTAATATTTGCGACAGGAGTCCGACCATCCATTGAGCTGGCTAAAGAGACCGAAACAAAGTTAGGAGAGTATGGAATTAAAGTGGATGAACATTTGCGCACTTCTAACCCAGAAATATACGCGGCTGGAGATTGTATAGAGGCAACTGATTCCATAACAAAAAAGCACACTTACTTCCCAATTGGGAGCGTAGCTGCGGAAGCAGGAAGAATCGCAGGTGTAAATGCTGTAGGAGGGGACGAGAGAAGTGACGGTTTTCTCAGGGTTCAAGGGGACAGACTTTTCGGAGTGGACGTGACAAGTATTGGCCACAGCTCTGCTACGGCAAATGATATAGGAATCAAAGCCAATGTGATAGACATAAAACTCGCATCACTCATGAGAAACTCGTATTGTTTTGGTGAAAAGTATCGAGTTAAAGCGAAAATAGTCACGGATGAAAAGGAGAGAATTATCGGAGCCCAAACATTGGGAGAAAGATTTGCGGCACATGATCGCTATGTTCTATTTCGAGCCATCAAAGAAAAAATGGGATTGTACGAGTTTTTAGATTTCTCTACTAAAGTCTAATAATATCGCCAAGTGGACGTAGAATAAACTTTCAGTCCACTTCTTTCAATTATTTCTTCCGCTGTCTTTTGAGCCTTCTTCAGAACCTCGCTTTCGTTTACCGTTTTGAGTTTACGATTTTGCATGATGATCCTGCCGTCGATAATGACCGTGTTTGCGCAATCGCCAGAAGCTGAATGAACAAGATTTGAGACGGGATTGTTAAGAGGAACCATTTCCGGCCGTTTAATGTCGAATAAAACAACATCAGCTTGCTTTCCAACAGCGAGGGCTCCGACTTTTTCTTCTGATAACAAGGCTTTTGCTCCGTTGATGGTAAGCAGTTCTAACAGTGTTTCTGGCGGAAATAGAGTTGCGTCAAGTCTAAAATCTCGGTGGGCAGTAGCCATTTGTGCAACGCGAAGCATGTCCATGAAGTTTGATTCTGCTGCACTATCATGTCCCAATGCAACGGTTATTCCCTTTTCCATCATTTCTACAAATTTTCCTACTTTAAATGTGCCGTAGCCGCCTGCGGTGCCAGCCGTAGGGCAGTGGCATACTTTTACATCGTGTTTTCTAACCAGCGCAATTTCCTCTTTGGTTAACCAATTTGCATGAACTATTAGTAGGTTTGGACCCAAGACCCCTGTTTGTTCGTATCGTTTTATCGGAGTTTTGCCCATGAACACTTCCTTGTGTCTATTGACAGAATCAAGGTTCGAGGATACGTGCGACTCTATTCCTACCCCATATTTATCAGCTAACTTTTTAACAGCACTACACAGATTGTTTGAAACCATACGCTCAGTGCGCAAAGAGAACCATGCGCGAATTCGGCCATTTGCTATGCCATTGTACTTCTTTACGAAATCTTCACCTGACTTAATCGCCTCATCCGTTGTTTCCTTCATGGCTTCAGGTATGGGTCTAGCCCTTGAAGACAAATCAACAAGGGATCTTGCCAAGACTGCTCTTATGCCTATTTTCTCTGCAGCTTTGACAACCCATTCCATATGATATCCGCCTGGGTCCGCAATGCAGGTTGTTCCATTTTTTATTGCTTCAACAAAGCATGCCAAGGCAGATATGTAGGCGTCTTCAGGTTTCATATTAGATTCAAATGGATATAGACGATCATGAATCCATGTTGGTAGGAAAACGTTATCGGCCAGTCCTCTAGCCAATTGCTGTGTCGTGTGACAGTGGCAGTTTATGAGCCCAGGGCTAACTATCATGTTGCTCGCATCAATGACCAGGTCAGCAGATGCATACTCTTTTTCTAAAGCTTCATTTTTTCCGATAGCAACTATCTTATCATTGCCTATGAATACTGCGCCGTCTTTGATGATTCGCCTATTTTCATCCATCGTTATAACGAATTTCGCTTTTCTAATCAACAAATTTGCCAAGGTTAATCAATCCTCCTGCTAACTTTTTTCTGAGTAGAAACCGTGTATCTCCAAATCATGGGCAACATCTGTGAGATCTAACTCTTTGAGCTTCGTCTTAATCGGAACTCCAGTCTTGACGTCCCAACCATGCAACGTATAGTACTCATCTAACATGACATCATATTTCTTTTTGTTAAGTACGCAGCCCTTGTGGGGACCATATTTGTAGGGCTCTTCAAACTCCCGCCATGGAGGATAATCATCTTTCCTTCTAGCGCCTTCTCTGACTATGAAGGCACGTTCTACGTTGTAAGCCCTTTCAGCTGCCTTAAGCAATGTGCCACTGTCCACATTGATGCCAGTTGCCGTTGAAAACAATTTAGCCATTAGATCTGCATCGAGAAAATGGACTGACAGCCAAGGACTGAAAAACTTGCAGAAGCCCAACATGTCGGCTAGTGCTGCATTGTGTTCATAGAATATTACTCCCGCGGCTTTCCCCTCATATGAAAGCGGGTCTGGATTAAAGCCGAACTCTTTGGCTTCCTTTGGGTTCATATCACGTTCGGCATGGTAAGCACTTCTTAGATGATCTGAACCCCTTGTCGATACCGATTGTGCTAGTGCGTGACCAACAACAGATCTTAGAGGTTCATGTTGCTCTAAATTTTTCATAGTCAAAACATACTTTTCTGCGGCCTTTCCTATCTTCTTAGCGGCTCTCACTTCTCCCTCAGCCAAAATATTTCCGAAACCTTCACGTTTCGAAATCATTTCAATAAGCCTTATCACAGCACCCCCGTCTCCCCATTCTAAAGGAAAACCAACATCTTTCTCAGAGATTATGCCACGTTCATATAGCTCCATCGCAAAACTTATGATGCGGCCCGCCGAGTCACAATCCAAACCAAATCTGTCTGATAATTGAGAAGCCTTAAGCGCTTTAAGAAGATCAGCATTTGCTGGACTAGAACCGAACGAAGCAAAATGTTCATACTCAGGTCCTTCACCACTCAGGCCTTTATAAGGTCCATCTTTAACGATGTAGAAGGGTGTACAATTTACTGGACAGGCGAAACACCCGCGCATCTTAACCTTGTACTTTTCATGGAAGATCTTTGGATCTAGCTTCTCTGTTTCTTCCCAGTAGCCAGACTGCTGGTGTTTTGTAGCTTGCATAGACGCGTCACTATGAGTAAACCATAAGACGCCATAAGTTCCTCCACAAGGGGACTTAGCTCCTAAAGTATACTTTAAATCTTCAACTCTCTCGCGAGCCTTTTTAACGCATTCCATAAACCCTTCAGGATCAGCTATCTTGACTCCTCCGGTACCTCGGACAGCGATTGCTTTCAAGTTTTTAGAGCCCATCACTGCTCCTGTTCCTGTTCGTCCCGCAGCATGTTTAAGCCCAGTTCTGACATTCGCCATGCGAACAAGGTTTTCGCCAGCTTGACCTATACAAGCCACTTGAACTTCTTCATCATCAACCTCTTCCCTTATCGTTGTCTGCGTTTCCCACGTATCCATATCCCAAAGGTGCTCAGCATCTTCTATTTCAACATCGCCATCTTGAATGCACAAGTAAACTGGGCGCGTAGCTTTGCCCCAGATTACTATGTGATCAAACCCGGCATACTTCAGCTCTGAAGCCCAATGTCCACCAGAGCTAGAGTCGCCTAGAAAGCCTAAAGGAGACTTTGTTGTGACATTAAATCTGCCTGATCCTGGAACAAGCGTACCTGCAAGAGGACCTACGCCGAAAATGATACGGTTACCAGGATCAAATGGATCGATTTCAGCCTTGTTCTCATCGTACAAAATCTTCGTGCTAATGCCCCTTCCACCGATAAACTTGATCCTAAGCTCTTCACACAGTGGTTGTTTTTCAATTTTTTTCTCTGAAAGGTTCACTTTAAGAATTTTTCCTGCCCAACCATACATTAATCTATCCCTTCAACCGCCAGATGTGGGGAGAGTCAATATTACGGAGTCGCCGTATGAGATTTTTGTATTCAATTTGTCCGCAAGCTGATTTACCGAACGCCCGTTAACAAGAACTAAAACGTGCGGCTTAATCTCTTTTGCCCTAGAATTAAAAATCTCTTTTTCGAGGGAAGGACCGTGTCTTTCAACAAGTTTGGTCAAAAGTTCTTTCAAAGTGGTTCCATCCGGTACAAGTAAAGTCTCTTCTCTTCTGCCTGCTACAATGGCGAAGCTTGCGAGATACCTAACTGACACTTTGATCAATACAACGTCAACCTTAAGCTTCAGAGTAGGAATTTGTCATGAATGCCGTTTATAAACATCTCGGAGTTAGTATAGATTACTCATTTTAAACAAAAGTTTCATTGGTAACTCCGCGAAAATGGCATTATCTTTTTTGAAAAAAATATAGAAAGGTTTTTTAGAGGAAAGGGGAAAGCTGCATGCATGGAAAAGATTTTAGTCATCGATGCCGAGAAATGT
>Ga0129298_10000275_pt1 | contig 19674 bp, 18 predicted proteins | sample I19B2metaG_FD_94707 | JGI IMG/M metagenome (GOLD analysis project Ga0129298, IMG submission 94707) | Lake sediment bacterial and archeal communities from Gulf of Boni, Indonesia to study Microbial Dark Matter (Phase II) - ​I19B2 metaG | ecosystem: Environmental > Aquatic > Freshwater > Lake >... | reverse complement strand
GTTCTACTCATCGGAAACAACTTTGGCATCGCAGGCAACATCGAGGGTACGAAGAAGCTGTTGAACCTCTTAGATGAACTAACAACGAGGAACGCTCGTCTCATCACCACTTGTCGCAACCCTCTTCAAACCAACAAACCCGAGCATCTTGCGTACCATGACCTAAACAGGAGACGAGGTAGACCACCTGGTCAGGTAACAATCAGAATAGAGTACAAAGGTCAACTTGGCGACTGGTTTGATCTCTTGATGGTCGACCCTGAGGCCATGGCTCAGATTTGCGCTGATTCTCACTGGGGGGTCGACGCGTTGTTCGAGTCAGAAGACATGTACTCCGCCGTTTTAAGAAAGCAGTGATTACAGAACACTTGACTTGTCTAGGGCCATTGGTTCCACATCCCATACAGGTCCGTCTTCAGTATCTTGGACACGAATCCCAAGACTTGATAACTCCGATCTGATCGTGTCTGACGCAGCATAGTCCCCTTTAGTTCTATACCTGTCTCTTTCCCTTAAAATCAATGTGACTAACCCGTTAGTTAGATGGCTTGCCCTCTTTAGCAACTCTCCTTCGAACAGATCCCCAAAGAGCACTTCCCCACATGTCTTGAATAACTGCAGCAACTTAGTTGCAGCCTCACCGCTTAAGGAACCTCGTTCCTCGATATGTTCGTTAACTTGCATCGCGTGTGTCACCAACCTAGTCATCGCAAGTGATGTGTTGAAGTCGTTGTTCATAGCGTCCTCGAACTCCTGACTAACTTCTGTTATACTATTTAGCAACTCTCGCTCATCCGACCTAGCTGGACTCTCAATTCCTGTGAAGCTACTTATTCTTCGTAAAGTGTCCCGGAAGCGCCTGAACCGAGCTTTTGCGCTCTCTATGTCTTTCTCATTGAAATCTATCTCACTGCGGTAATGAGACGACAAAAGGAAGAACCTGACGAGGGCTGCTTGGTACTTCTTCACAGCATCTCTAGCAGTTATGTAGTTTCCCAACGACTTGGACATCTTTTCTCTGTTCATGAGCAGATGTTTAACGTGCATCCAGTATCTGACAAACCTCTTTCCGGTGGCAGCCTCACTTTGAGCGATCTCATTTTCATGATGAGGGAAGAGGTTGTCCTCCCCTCCACCATGTATGTCGATGCTTTCTCCCAAATACTTCATGGCCATCGCTGAGCACTCGATATGCCAGCCGGGTCGCCCCGCTCCCCACGGGCTGTACCACCTCGGTTCTCCGAACTTCGCGGTCTTCCACAGAGCAAAGTCTCCAGGACCCTCCTTACTGTACTCATCAGCAGAAATTCTTCCACTAGCTCCCTCCTTCAGTTTGTCTGCCTCTATCCCGGAGAGTTTTCCATAATCTTCGAATTTGGAGATTCTAAAGTATACTCCATCCTCCGTTACATAAGCATACTTCTTGTCCACAAGCCTCTGAACTAAGTCTATCATTTCGTCTACATGTTGCGTTGCAAGAGGATGTGCATCAGCCATCTCTATTCCCAGCGCGCGTCTGTCATCAAAATACGCTCTCGTGTAGAATTGCACATATTCCTGAAAGCTCTTCCCCGATTCCCTTATTCTCCTCAGGATCTTGTCGTCCACACTGATGTCAGTGACGTTTGATACATGGAGAACTTCATACCCCAAGTACTTGAGATACCGCTGCACCACATCCCACACCACGTATGTTCTAGCGTGGCCGATGTGCATGTAATCGTTGACGGTTAATCCACAGGAATAGAACTTCACCTTACCCTCCTCCAAGGGATGAAATTCTTCTACCTTCTTACTCAGGGTGTTAAATACTCTTAGGGGCATTCCTCACTGTCTCTCCAAGCGCGACCAACACTTCCCGATCGATGGATAATAGTCTTTCGCGGATCCACTTCTCCGATCTCGAGTCCTAGATCTCCACTCCAGCCCAGTAGACTCAGCGAACATCCGACACCTTCACAAGTCGCGAAACCGATAAATTGCACTTACCCGACTCCCCTCAGCAACGGGGTTCCCCACGTGTCGACCATTTGTGCCAGAAAGACCGAAGATAGACGCAGCTTTGTCGAGGACGTTATGAAAATCTATGACGGAGAGCTCAGACAAATCGACGAGGTCCTGATCAAGCCAAACATAGTCTCACACGAAGGCTATCCAACTACCACCCACCCGGAGACCCTTAGATCCATTTTGTCATACTTAACGGAATCAGGAAAGAGATGCACTGTGGCTGACGGACCCGCCCTTGACGCCGGAAACTCGTCGAAAATCATTGACACCCATCCTCTGAAGGAGGTGTGCAACGAATTTAACATTCCACTCATCAACATCTACAGCCACAGGATGGTAACGAGGAAGACCCCGCGCGGCTTCTCTCTGAAGTTATCCGAGATCGCAATCAGATCGAAGTACACAATATCGCTCCCAGTGCTGAAAACTCATTTTCAATGCGGCATCTCGGGCGCACTGAAGAACCAGTTCGGATACTTGTCAAGAATGAACAGAATCTCAGCTCACATAGGACTCAACAACATCCACAAATACATAGCCGAGGTGAACGCTCTCGCCAGACCAGACCTCTTCGTCGTAGATGCTGTTCAGACCCTTCTCGAGGCTCAGGAGATCAGGCATGGAGGAGAATCGGCTCCAATCGGCCAAATGCTCGCTGGAAAGGACCCCGTATCCCTGGATAGCTACGGCTTGACACTCCTCCAACAGCTCAGTCACAAACTCTCCTCAAAAACCCCAAATGCTATCCCACACATCAGACTAGCCCAAGAATACGGCGTCGGACAAACCCAGTATGAGTTGAAATACATCTGAACCATAGGTAAAGTCAACGCCTATCGATTGATTAATAAAGCACCCACCCCACAACAAAAGCCGAGAGTGAACGTTATGAGCTTCACCATGAAGATTCCCGATGCCAAATCCTTCTCCGACCTGATAAACGCCGTATCAGCCGTCGTCGAAGAGGGAACCTTCCACGTGGATGACTCAGCTATCACGCTGGCTGCAATGGATCCAGCCCACATTAGTCTAGTGGATTTCGAGTTTCAGAAGTCAGGGGCTGAGGAGTTCTCCTGTGAAAAGCCCGTCGAGATATCTGTTAGTATTACTGAACTCCTGAAATTCCTCAAGAGGACCCGAGGCGCTGAAGCGCTCGAGTTATCTTACGACGCCGACAAGAGGCGTTTAACGATATCGTTCATAGATCCCTCGCTTTCAACGGAGAGAACATTTACGGTAGGTGCCCTAGAGACAGCCGGGGAGAAGCCTCCTTCACCAAAACTGACCTTTGATGCTAGAGCAAGGATGGAGATAGACGTGTTTAAAGACGCTGTTGACGATAGCATGCTGGTAAGCGACTACGTGAAGGTTACCATCAGCCCAACGAGCGTGACCCTCACCGCTAAAGGAGAACTCGGCACCTCACAGACGAAGGTAGAGAAGACGCCAGAAAAAACGGACACAGCTCTCTATGACATACATGCGGAAGCCGACACCTCAGCTCACTTCAGCCTAAACTACCTGAGCAAGATTCTGAGAGCCGCTGCATCCGTCTCAAAGGAACTCACGGTTGAGATGTCCAGCAACAAACCCATCAAGCTCGATTTTACCATACCCGCCGGTCACCTCACTTATTTGATCGCTCCCCGAATTGAGACGTAGCTTTTGGGGAGAAAGCGACATCAATCAATTAATCGATTCCAAGAGCAACCACATTTGCAGGGGGACGCCGACACCTTTCGATTGATCGATCCAGACGACCCCGTGACTTCAGGAAACCCCTTGAAAACAAGATCTAGACCACGGCTTCTCAGTTGATGCGTAAACAATTAAACCTTAACGCTGGCTTATTCAGATGTTCGAGGAAGCGGGGATCGTTGGTAACAGGTATTGTCTATCATGAGGTATACCTTAGCCATAATCTCGGTCGCGGTCACCCCGAGAGCCCTGAGCGCATTAAGAGCATACTTAAGGCGACAGAGCAGGTCTCCAAAAGGAAGGATGTTACTTTGTTTGAGCCAAAGCCAGCATCAACGACGGATCTGTTGAGGGTTCACACTGAAGATTATGTCGCTAGAGTGAGGAATATGAGTGACATTGGAGGGATTCTCACGATGGACACTCCAGTTCCACCAGGTGTTTATGAAACAGCAAGGCTGGCTGCTGGGGGAGCGATTTTGGCCGGTGAGTCAGTTTTAGAAGACAAGGTCGATAACGCGTTTGCATTGACTCGACCACCAGGTCACCATGCGGGCAGGTCTTTTGGAGGGGGCTTCTGTTTCTTCAATAACATAGCGGTAATGATAGAGTACCTCAAGTTTCATCACCACCTTAAGAAGTTCGCTATCTTGGACTGGGACGTTCACCACGGAAATGGAACCCAAGAGATATTCAATCGTGACCCCGACGTACTATACTTTTCAACCCATCAAAGCCCTCTCTACCCCGGTACCGGATCTATAGAGCAGATCGGAGAGGGACCTGGCCAGGGATCCAAGATCAATGTGCCGCTTCCCCCAGGCACATCCGGAGCATCCTACAAATACATCTTGACGGAGCTTTTCGCACCATTGGTCGGCCAATTTAGGCCTGATTTTATCGCTGTTTCAGCTGGTTATGATGCATACTTCGGTGACCCACTGGCGAATCTGAACTTCACAATCGACACCTACTCCTACTCAGCAAACTTTGTCAAGGACATGGCCAATAAGTTATGTGATGGAAGACTTGCTGTTGTGTTAGAGGGCGGGTACAACCTACAGGCGGTTTCACTAGGTGTTCTCGCCACTTTGTCTTCTATACTTGGTCTAGGGAGTGTCGACGAACCCTCCCCGCCACCACCGCAGCTTGTTGACCAGGCCATTCGAAGAGAGCTTTCGCAAATCAAGGAAATCTTGTCTCCCTACTGGAAGATATGATCACGCCTCGATCGATCGATTTCTCTGCAGATTCATTCCTGCCCACCAAGATCTTGGCGCTTATAGCTGAGTTGACATCCACTAGGCTGAAAAGGCAGCGGAGCGTCCCCATTAATGCACTTAAAGTCAGCTGTGATGGATCAATAAAAATGTGCGGTTCAACTAAGCACAAACCTCACCCGGTGTTGCCCGCCGAAAGAACAGATGTGTACACATTATTTCAACTCCCTCTCAAACATGGTTCAGATCTCCGGCTACAACGTTAGCAGAACTCAGTCTTTCTGTAAGGTCTGAGGACCCTTTTCACCCTCTGTACAACCGCGGAGGGTTGCCGAGTCAACGCTTCAACCATCAACTCGGCTATGGTTTTCATCTCTCGCTCTCTCATCCCTCTCCTAGTCACCTCATTTGTTCCAAGCCTCACACCCGAATCCACGATTATGCCGGCTTTCTCCAATCTATCTCTGACCTGAGCCCCTCGTTTGTAACCTCCAAAGTCTAGGTAGACCTGATGAGACATTGTGAACCCCTCCCTAGTTCTCTTAACCGGCTGGCCTAACTTATGAAGGGCTGATCCCAGAGCTCTTGCATTCGATATGACTTGCTTGGCGTATCGCTCCCCATGTCTCCGGGTTTCCTCCAGCGCGACACCCAGCGCCGCTATCCTATTGAGATGCGGGTTATCGATAAATCTGTGGCAGATTCCTTCGTTGATCTTCTTCATCAGATCTCCTCTGTTGGACAGAATGAGTCCTCCCATGGGACCAAAGAAAGTCTTGTGTGTAGAACCGACCAGGAAGTCGGCCCCCTCCCGAAGGGGATCTTGAAACTGTTTGCCAGCAATCAGGCCCAGTACATGAGAGCCATCATAGGCTACATGACCTCCGTATTCGTGCACGGACTTGGCTAATGCTCTCACAGGCTGTGGGAACAAGATGAGGCTCGCTCCAAGCATCAAGAGCCTCGGTTTCCACTTCCCTATCAAAGAGATGCTCTCATCCAGATCTACGTTGAAGTCTCTCTCAGAGAACGGCAAGTACATCGGTTTCAAGTTCATTAGATCGATTATTGACCCCTCACGAGCGAACCCTGGGTAGCCCCCCGAGTCGATCGGTACCGCGCAGACCCTGTCACCCCGCTTGCATAGGCTTCCCACAACTATGAGATCCGCCAGGTGTCCGCTGATAGGCGTCACAATTGCATGCTCCGCCTCGAACACTTTACTCGCCAACTCCTCTGTGCTACTCCAGATCCTCTGAATGTATTTTGTGCCCCCATAGAACTCCGGCCTTGATGCATAACGGCTGGCAAGGTCGCTGGCCAACGCCTTCTTAACACCGTCGCTGACGATGTTCTCGCTTGGAATTAGGTTCAGTGTACACGACCGAAAAGCCTCGTGCTCACGGATCAGCTTCTCAATCATGCTCAAACCACCCTGAATTCCCGTATTAAACTGTACAGGGAAATCTCGTTACTCGATCGATCTTTTTATAAGGCTTGGTGGACGAGCAACCGCTCACCCGCCTGCGGGGAAACAGATGAAGTTCACATTCATCCATCCCAGCCCAGACTCAGAAACCCCTGGCCCCGATAGAGGGAAGGCCCCCGCATCGTGGCCTCCTTTAGGAATCCTATACATAGCATCCTTTCTTAGAGAAAACGGCGTTGATGTTTCTGTACTCGATCAAGCAGCCACCAATCTTTCTATAGGCGAAACCGTCGGATGGATAAAACATCAAGACCCCGATGTTCTAGGAATTTCAACGCTCAACAACTCCGGTCTTACAGCAGCAAGAATTTCTCGTGAAATCAAGCTCATCAACCCAGACATCCTCGTAGTATGGGGAAACATCTTGGCATCATTCAATGCGACGAGAGTCTTACAGCAACACCCGTTTGTTGATGTGGTGGTTAGAGGAGAGGGAGAACTAAGCTCCCTCGACATAGCTAGATACATGGAGAAGGGAGGTGACCTACAATCCGTTCATGGAATCACGTTCAGAAAGAATGGGCACGTGATCTCCACGGAGGACAGGCCACTTCTGAAGGACGTGAATTTGCTTCCACTCCCCGCACGCGATCTGCTGGATGCAGACTACCACTCAGCAATCTTTGGGGTACAGGTAGCACCTAAGAGGTTCACTACCGTAGTGTCATCCCGAGGCTGCCCATACAGGTGTCGCTTCTGCGGCGGAAGCAAGCTGTTCCATAATGTTTGGCGTCCTAGATCAGTGAAGAATATAATGGATGAGTTATCGCTACTTCTCGACGAAGGGTATCGCCAAGTCCTCTTCGTCGACGACAACTTCACCCTGAGTCAAGAGAGAGTGGAGAATCTCTGCAAGCTGATAAGACGGGAAAGGCTTGACCTAGAGTGGTTCTGCGACTCAAGGGTCGATCGTTGTTCAAGCCAGATGCTAAAAGAGATGGCCCGGTCAGGCTGCAAGATGCTCTATCTAGGCATCGAGAGCGCAAATCAAAGAATACTGGATTACTACAAGAAGAGCATCACCCCACAACAATCTGAGAAAGCAGTTCAAGCAGCAAGGGACGCCGGGATAGACGTAATCGTGGGTTCATTCATAGTGGGAGCTCCCGACGAAACTCGAGTGGAAATACTTAGCACCTTAAGGTTTGCTCACCACCTAGATATAGACATCGCACAGTTCAACATTCTGAGGGTATTTCCTGGAACACAGATCTGGGATGAGCTCAAAGAGAAGAACCTGATAGACGAAGATAGATACTGGGAGACAGGAGTCTACGTTCCAGACATATGCTTCAGCACGCAAAGCACAGAAGAGATAAAGCGTTTGATCTCGGAGCTCTTCAAGAACTTCTACTTACGGCCAAGCTTCATCCTGAAGCAAGGGATAAGAACGCTAACAAGTTCCTACCGTCTCCACGTGGTCGCCAGCAACCTTCGGACCGTCGGCACGGTTATGGAAGGCTTCAACCAGGCAGCTGTTGCGTACTAAGTCAAGTTCAAGAGGGCCCCGCCGTACCATCCACCCATAAGAGAAGACGACTGACCTAGCTGAGACGATCGATCATTATCCCCCGTTCAGTCTCACAGACGAAGACACATTCCCTCATCGAAAAACACGGAGGACGCTCAAATTGCATTTTTGAAACGAGCGTACCTTCACGCGAAACCTGAGCTAACTCGATTCAGTCCTAAAGCAGAGTATATAGAAATACGCATGCAGCTGACACGCAAGGGATGGTGACGTTATCGTCAACTCCCGGTATCCTCTCAATCAAGCTGACTAACGCGCTTACTCCAATGCCGTACAGCCCGAGCTTCCACAAAGCGATCGCAGAGCACACGATGAACATTGCAAATGTCCCATCCCACGATTTGATGTGCCTCTTCTGGGTGAAGGCTCTGACGAGTCCAGTTGTGGCGTCTCCGAACGACATGAAGAGTACAGGGATCAACCCAATCCAGATGTTTCTCAGGTAGAATCCAACAAAAATCATCAAGCCGTAAGCGACTGCAAAATGTACTTCATAAGAATTCTCTTTCACCTGAAACCAATACATCATCCTCCACCTTCTCCAAAAGAATACGTAACCCGCAAGCAGGACAGCCATCAGACTCACTATCCAGTAATACCCCTCAAAGAATAATGGTACCAAAAGCGCTGTGACACCTCCTCCTAGGATGTGGACTACCTTCCTTCCAACATACTCTGCCGGGACATCCCTCCGCCTCCTAACGAATTCGTAGAAGAACCTCGAGATGTAGTGTATTACCGCAAGGTTCCAAACAAGCAGAACCCCGGTAATAGCGATTACACCCATAGGGATGTCCATGGCTCCATATCGACTCGGCTTGTATGTATAACACTTTCCGTGCCAAACTCCCCTAGCATTTTGTGTCACGAACCGATCGATCGACTGTTGTATAGTGACTGTTTGCTCCATTTGGGGAAGCGATCAAACGACATTTCAAAGATGCTTGATTGACCCGGGCCTCACGCTACAACGTCGTGGTAGCCGTTTCTCGACTTTTCCACGGGTCTTAGATGTTCTGTGCGGCTAGCTATGTTAATGGTTTATACATATATCTCGAACTTCAAAATACTTAATACGACCACTCATGTCGCATCGATCATGAGCAAAAAGGTCGACTTGAGGAAGCAACTCAAAGCCTTCTATTCAAGTCCGAAGAAGCCAAACATTATCAATGTTCCTCCCGCTAAATTCTTGACGATCACAGGACGCGGCGAACCTGGGGACGAGACCTATCGAGAGGCAATGAACGCTCTATACTCAGTCGCCTACACAGTCAAGTTCAAGGCTAAGGCCGCTGGAAGCGATTTTACCGTCATGACCCTTGAGGGGCTCTGGTGGTTCGACAATCCTAACGCGTCTTTCCCTGACGTGCCCAGGGAGGAGTGGAATTGGAAGTCCATGATCAGGCAACCCGACTTCATCACGCCCAAGATGGTGGAGGAAGCGAAGGCGGAGGCCAAGGAGAAGAAGGAGCTGAAAGAGATCGACAGGGTTGTTCTCGAACAGTTCGACGAGGGATTATCAGCGCAGATCATGCACATAGGACCCTACTCCGAAGAGGCCGAAACCATCGCTAAGCTGCACAAATACATCAAAGAGAACGCCTACAGAATGCGAGGGCACCACCACGAGATCTACATGAGTGATCCACGGAGAACGGCTCCCGAGAGATGCAAGACGATAATAAGACAGCCCATAGAAAAAGCATAGTGTTATGTTACACAACATATTGGAGCTTACGTCGGGAGCTCATTCCCAATCAATGGAGATATATCGCTCTTATCTACGTACTCACCACGTCAGATGCACCAGGTGAAGTAGCCTGTTACTCCTAGGGCGGAAGTGCTTGGGATGTGCACTACACCAAAGGGCCGCCGATAAACACCTCCCAGTTGCAGGGTAGGCGGTGGCTTCGTATGAGTGGAGAGCAAGTTCAGAGCAAGGGCCGTATCCTTGCGAGCAGTATGGCTGCCTTCACGGCGTATGCTCTCGCCTGTTCCGTATTCGCTCCATCGCTTCCAACGATCGTTCGAGACTTTGTTCTTGTCCCGGTTGAGATTGGAGCCCTGGCAGCGGCTGGATCGATTGGATTTCTCTCCGTGCTCCCGGCAGGCATCCTAGCGGACATGGTTGGGAAGAAGAAGGTTGTGGTTGCAGGGATAGCTGTGATGGCTGTGGGAACGGTGCTCGCAGGTCTCTCATCCTCCTTTACCCTACTTCTGGCGGCGCTGATCCTTGCTGGCGTCGGCAACGGTTTTTTTGAGGGATCCGTGAACGCTTTCGTGTCAGACGTCTACAAGGACAGGCCTGGCTTCGCGTTGAATGCATTACACTCCACGTGGGGAGTCGGTGGCTTCCTAGGCCCCCTCCTCGCAGGATTGATGCTTTCAAAGTACGGGCTCTGGCAGCTCAACTTTCTAGTCGCAGGAAGCATAGTCACGGCCACGATGATTCCAATCGTGGCTACGTCCTCTCGACATCCACTCCCCACAGTAAGTCCTAGACCATACCGATCAAACGTCAGGCTGAATGTCTCGCCAGCCCTGGTGCTAGCCCTCTTCCTCGTATGGGGTACCGAAATAGGCATCAACTCCTTCCTGCCCCTCTTTCTTCAAACTGAACGAGGGTTCGACAGCGTCACAGCCAGCACCTCACTGAGCATGCTCTTCGTCGCCCTAGCCTTAGGCCGTGTGGTGTGGAGCCTCAGCAGCGATAGGTTGGGGCTTCACTCCACAGCGAAGATCGGCGCTACCGCAGCTGCGGCTCTGATTCTGCTCGCCGTATCGGTTCCAGCTCAGTTGGCAACGATCGCACTGTTCATGCTGGCCGGCTTCTTCTTCGCCAGCATAGTCCCAACCATTCTCGCTCTCGTGGCAAGACAGGCAGGTATGACCAGTGGCTCAGCCACAGGCTTCATCCTGCTGCTTGCAAGCATCGGAGGGATAGTGATTCCTTGGTCTATCGCCGTCATCTCGGGAGCCACAACACTCTTCACAGGATACGTGTGCCTCTCCATCCTCATGGCGTCGATAGCACTCCTGACGCACAAAGCGCAACGTGCACAACGCAGTCCAATCGCAGAAGTTCCAAACTAGAGCCACATTAGACGCCGGGTTCCTCTGGCAACACGCATCCGCGCCGCGAGGCTCCAAGCTGCAAAAAATAGGCAGCGAGACCTAGAAGCCACTTTCAGATAAGAGGCCGAAAGAAGTCGAAAAAGGGGCCGAAGAGCCACGTTTTTATTCTTTAGCATAAATGTCCCCTGCAGAACCGTCCACCAGCCCAAAGAACTGAGATTTCGAGCTGCATGCCTCTGAAAAATAACCATCTACTTTTGCGAATCTTATCTTAGAGCGGAGGTGATTGGATGACCAAGCAAGCAGCAATTGACCTGGGAAAGCAAGGTGTACTCGCCCCTACACACCTAGGCCTCAAAACCAGTTTGAAACAAGCATTGGGAAAAGTTGTGGCAGCTGCAACCGCTGAGTCCAACTCCGGATTCTGGGTTAAGGGAAGCGGCCCGGTGTACATACCTGTGAGCCGCGCCAACGAGATACCAAAGGTTCTAGAGGAGCACCGGACGCAGGAGTACAACCGGGTTATGCTTTCCACCTACTTAAGACGGGCATTGTGAGCTCTCGTCACTGAGGATAGCTCGTTATTGTATCGTGCTATCCTCAATAACGGGCTATCCCCCCGAACATGGCCTCGTAGAAATTCTCAGAGCAGAATCGGGCCTGAATTTTTTGGTTTTTACATAGGCTTCTTAATGATTTCGTCAACGTACCGTTTTACCGGCTCCTTATCGTAGGAGATGCGTATCTTGACCACTTCTCCTCCCCTTCCTCTTTGTTCGGTGAAGATCCTAGTCTCAACTAACCCCCTCGACAACAGCTCGGATATGGCTGCACCGTACCCCCCACGCCTTCCATAGACACTTGAAATAGGAATCTTCGCCATCCTAGCTATCTGCGTCAGTGCTCTCCAACCCGCCTGCTCCAAGTAAAGCCTCTTAGCCATGTAATCCTCCATGAACGCATTGACTAGGTAATCGAAGGCGGCCTTAGCTCGAGGGTTCCTAAACTCAAACTCAACTGGGGCAACCTCTATTGCCTCGGCTCGTGCTCTAGCCTCACCACCCAGACTCTGAACTGTGATGGTCACAGGTTGAGGTTGATGCTGCTGATAGCGGCCCTGGTCATCCAAGTAGTGGATGCGAGGCTGGATGACAAATTCGCCGGGTCGATTGGTCTTCAACTGTACGCCAATTTCGGCGGTGTCGAATGGATTTAGCCGCAGGCCCTTTAGGCTGATAGCCCCGTCCTCCACACGATATTTCTCGCCGATCAGCTCGATCCCAAACTTGCTTGGCGTCAACTCCGAAACCTTCACGAGAACCGCCGAGGCACGGCCAGCATTGACTAGTTCAACCCTCAACTGCGAAGTTTCACCGACAGCGACCTCGGAGCGATCCACAACTAGTTTCGCCTGAACGTTAGAAGCCTCGAATTGCTCAATGCCTAGGGACTGGTCACGCGTCAATGATGGCACTACCTGGCCCTGTGCAACTTGAAGGACAACGGCCGCATCTAGCGCCTCTGCAGGAGACGTGAAAACGCGATGCTTTTCGCGCGCGTGCCCCAGATGACGATTAGCTTCTTCCTGTTTCCCGGTGTAACCCGCTTCCCCATAGAGCTGAGCCGCCGCTTCGAAGCTGCGCTCTGTCAGGGCATAGAAACTTCCCTTTTCCTGAGCTTGGAGTGTACCTTCAGCCTGTGCAAAGTAGGCCAACCCATCAAACATGTATTCGGTTGCTCTAGTCCAATTTGCGGCACGCTCCATACTCGCTTCGGTATAATGGGCCGCGGCCGTCTCAAGGTGGTCTTTCGTCTCACGGTACAGCCTTGGGTCCCACGATAGGCGGAGGCGGGTGCCAGACTCGAGAGCGCGACAGAAGGCAGCATTTCCACGGCACGTAGCTGCCAGCCTTTCATTGGCTGCGGATCCAGCGACTTGTTCGAATAGGCGGGCGGCCTCCTCATACTTCTCTTCTTTGCTTCCCACCTCTCCCTCCTTCATCAGTCCCCAAGCCTGGCTAACAAGTGCAAGCATGCGCATCTCCTGCTTGCCCTCGGCGCTCTCTTCCTCTTCGGCGAGACTTTCCAAGATGGCTGTCGAAGCCGCGAACCTCCGGGCGCTAAGGCCACGCTTCCCCATCCTGTCAAGTAGCTTTGCTTCCTCCAATCCTGCGCGGGCGCGGCAATACCGCTCTCGAGCCGCAGTCACAATGCTCCAGCGATCCTTCTCCCTTTCCTCCTCCATTCCGAATGGTCGCCATTCTAAGATGGCCTGCTTCGAGGTAGCGAAGCCTTCAGCTGCCTCTATGAATGCTTGGGAAGCAAGCTCCGGGCTCTCTTCATGGCTCAGCGCTTCCGCCCCCTCCAAGAGAGCGCACGCAGCATAGTGTTCACTCAAAGGTGACCAACGGCGAGCGTCCTCAAGTGTAGAGCTAGCTCGTCTGTAAATCCCGCTCGCTTCACGATACAGCGCGTCCGCGTGGGCGGCACGGGCTTCCTCTATTTGGCCCCAACCCTGGAGATATTTTCCCAAGTCGTGGTAGAGATCCCCTAAGCTAGGTATGATAGCTGCTGCCTCTCGAAAGTGCTCGGCCGCCCGATCGTAGTCTTGAGCTGCGTTTTTATGCTCTCCTTTTCGACTGTGGACTCTCGCACGGTGCCAGATCGCCTCGGCGACACGAGCTGGACGTTGGACGCTTGAATACGCTTCTGCCGCTAGGTCCGTCGCCTGAATCTGCTCGCTCAATAGATTCGGGTCGCCGGTTTCCTCGAACAGACCATCCAATGCGCGGACAAACCGAAGATAGAAATCGCCGAGACGAAGGACCTGTCCCGGCGAGAGGGGGGAAGTGTAGCTACGAATCTTTTTGAATCCCACCTGAAAACGTGAAACAGCCGCCTCCAACAGCTCCCTCCGCCTGACTGGCTCATGCGTAACTTGAGCCAGGTCATAACGCAGCGACCCTTCGCCCATGTACCCGACACCAGTGTTCCAAGTAAAAAGTGGGCTAACACGCTCTTCAACCACGTTGCACTCCTCAGCAACTACGACAGCCTCAGCCAAGATTTCGAGCTTCCGCCGCTCATCATCCTCGAGGCGCGCCAATTGACGTAGCGCTTCAGCCCCAGCATACTCTAAATAACCGAGCGCAATGCCCCCCGTAAGTCGCGCTATGGGCAGGCCTTTGCGAAAGGACGTAACGGCCTTTTCGATCAACTGTTTGCGCTCGCCCGCGTCGGTTGCGAATTCGGCGTAAACATAGTAGCTCTGGACGAGGTCGCCATACGCGGTTCCCAGCGCGTACTGCGAAGCGGCATCGCGTAGGTGAGCGAGGTTCTCTTCTGTCGCCTTAAACAGCGTCACTGCTTCCTGAAACTTCTTCTCCGCCTGTTCTTGGTCGCGCTCACCCACCAAACGCCATCGAGCAAAATATAATGCAAGGCTCAGAGCTCTGCCGATAAACTCTCGGTCACGGGTGGCGCTCGCCGCGGCCGTTAATTTGTCTACATCCTCGAAGGTGACTTCAAGGCCTTTATCAATGCTCTTTACGTAGAGAGCTCCCTCGAGAAGCGCGGCTAAGATTCTCCCATCCCGAATTTCATGTTCCAGTGCGAGAGCCTCTTGAAGCACACAGTCGAAACGAGATGGGTCACGATGCCAATCCTCAAAATGATCCTTCGCATGCCATGCTAGATACGCCCGAAGGACGTGAGCGAGAGCCCTGGCGTCTATGTCAGCATTCCGAGCATGGGACTTCAGTTTCTCTGCAAGGGCCAGACCTTCCTTAAGAACTTCGATGAGTTGCTGGTCAAGCAAGAACCGCTCGTACAAAAGGAGTAGGCTGAAGTTGCCTGCCTCCAACCACGCCGGTGACGGGCCTCGTCGCTCCAATTCCATGATGACACTACGCTGCAAATCAATGGCTTTATCGAATAAGCTGCGGCGGGCCTCAGCATCTTCGGTCAATGTGCCTTCAAGGCGAAGTCGGCCGGCCGCTGCTCTGTGTGCCCAGAGCGAATCACGCCCCGCCGTTCGCTCCATTTCCTGGTAGACCGCGATTGCCTCCTCCATCTTTCCCCGAAAAGTCGAAGCGTCACCCGTTTGAGATGCAGCGCTTTCATGGCAAATGGCTAGACGCAATGAAACGGCTGGTCGCTCAGTATCATCGGCCGGCATCGCTTGCAAGATCCTCTCGTAAACTCCAGCTGCTTCCTCCCACTCGTACTGCTTCTCCAGTCTCGATGCTTCAGCGAGAAGCGAATTAGCACCCGCAGAGGAAGCGGCCAAACGAAGCTCGCCTAGCGTAAGGGACTCGAGAGTTAAAAACACTTCGATCGACTGATCGATAGATGGACGCAGGATGTTCCTCGCAACCAAAAAAGAAGGGGGGCTGTAGTCAGGCTGCCTCGATCAACGTCTCGCTGCTTCTTACTCCTTCGATTGCGTTGACATTGAGAGACAGAGTGGTTGCTGTCTGATGGGTCTTTGTTTCGGCGAAAGCTACGATGTCGTAGCGGCCCAGCACGAGTTGGGCACTCTTCACCTCGGGCATCTTCTTCAAGCCATTCAGCACCACGGAACCCTTGCCTTTTAGAACCCTGATAAGTATGCACACGTTAGTCATTTCTCGATCCTCCTAAACGCCGACGAGCGTCTCCGAAGCCCTGACTCCAGATGTATTGTGGACCTTCAACGCGATTTCTACTAACGCCTTCAGATCTGGCACATCGACTTGGGCGGCGACATCCCACCTGCCGAGGGCGGCGAACGCCGTCTTAACGCCTTTGACCTTCTTGACCTCCTCAGCGACGCTCTTGCTCTTGCCTGACTCACAGCAAACCAAGATGCACCCGAAGACCATTTTCCTATCCGGCTAGTGTCCGCTGGAGAATCCTATATAACGTTGTTCCCTCGATTGATCGATCAAAAGGATTAAAAGGAAACGGAAACCGTCGGGCGTCAGCAGAGAAGAAATTGAGGGAGGAGGCACAAGGTGAAGATAGGCGTATGCGGGATCGCCTGTGAGAAGTGTCCCATGATGGTCAGGGGCAAGTGTCCAAATGGAGACCAAGGATGCACACCAAAAGAAAACGAGATGTGCAAGATAGCTACGTGTGCCTTTGACAAAGGCGTTAGTTTGTGCTTCGAATGCCCTTGGTTTCCCTGCGAGACGACTAAGACAGGACCGATCAGCTACGGCTACTGCCAGTTTATATCAGGTAAAGGTTTCTAGGCGAGAATACAAGACATCCTCCACACCGCGTCTAAGGTGGGTCTCGTAGACCGATCGATCAGTGATTGGCCATCAGCCCTCATATCCCTTGTAAGAGTCCCAGCGCTTCCAGGGCTGCTCGCGTCGACTCGTAGCTGGTGTGGTGGATGCCTTGAATGCCCAGGCTCCGAGCCACCTCCACAAGCATGGCCCGATCCTCAACATACGCGACCTGTTCCGGGAGTACATGAGCGGTATCCAGCGCAATACGGTAGATGTTCACATCCGGCTTGCGGCAGTGGACAAAGCACGAAGCAATGAAGAAGTCGACAAATGATCCCAGCTCAAACTTCCGAACCCGATAGGCCGTCAGGTCCCTTCCCTCGTTACTAACCACTACAACTTTGAGACCGTAGCGAGCTTTGATGCCGCGGACTAGGTTGATCATCTCCGGGTAGGGTTGGGACTGGGCAAAGATGAACGCCTTGAACTCCTCACGAGAGAAGGGCCGCTCCCGATAGAACACCACCCGGTCCAAGTACTCGTCCAAGCTCAGCTCTCCCTCCTCATAGAGGTCAAAGATCAAGTAGTGTCGCTCGTCCATCTCAGGGTAATCCAAGTCGAAGACCTCCGCTGCCTGTTTCCGCATGTGACGGTCCCAGCCATTGGTCAGCAGCACCCCGCCCACATCCAAGAACAGAGCCTTGATGGGCAAGGATGTGGTCATGCTATGCCTCCCCCTTCAGATTCTCGGAGTCGATCCATCGACCTTGTCAAGCTCCTCCAGCTTCTCCTCTTTACTAGCCACCTGCATCCCTTCCACTATCGTTTCTCTCCTCTCATGAAAAAGTATTCTCTATAGGGTTTGAATCCGACCTTCTCATACACTCGAACCGCCGGCAAATTGTCAGCCAAGACATAAATCATTGCCATAGATCGATTTTCAAAGATCTGCTCAACAAGCTTAGACACCACAGACGTTGCGTAGCCTCTATTCATGTGAGCTCCATGCGTTGCGACCACCCCAATAAGACCTCCCCACTCGGTTAAATGCACGCTACCGATTGAGACCAACTCTCCGTTGACTACTATTCCAAACCAACTTACACGACGCATGCCCTCAACAATTCTTTGACTGGTTGTGTCTCCCCAGGCTTCGGGGTTCGCTAGTCTCATCAACAGTGCGATTTCTTCAGAGTCAGAAACACACAACTCTACCACGGGATGAACGAGCTGGAGGCTCTCCCCATTTTTGTTAAGGGTCATCAAAATCATTTTGTGGCGTATCGCTGCCTTGTACTTCTCTAGGACACGTTGTTCATGTTGCTCCTCGGCTTGTAGTTCAACCTCTTCCACATCCAGTCTCTCCAAAAGGGCTCTCACAGCTTCATCGCTTCCCCTCAGCTGAACTATACTCTGCCTGTAAACCAGCATCATAGCATCAACTCTATTTCCCTCTAAAGCCAGAAGAATCTTAGACACATCTTTGTCATATTTCCAGTCAAGAGCGAAAAAGTAGTAATGTGGAATATCTTGGTTTACATGCCTCCAGAAAACGTGCTCTAAAGCCGGAGCAAGAGGCACTATCTCCACTCAACACTCCCCTCTAACAGAATCGATCGACGTCCTCTATATCAATTTCAAGAGTCGCTTTATTTCCTCCGCCCATTGGTAGGTTTCCGACGGATGCACTTCTGCAAACACAGAATTTGACAAGGCAATCAAGTTACGACAAGCACTGAATACATCCTCGTTTCTCGGCACGACCCCTACCCATGAAAGGAATCTATACCCTCTAATAACGTATGTCCTTGAAGTTAGCAGGGCAGCCTTCTGCCGAAGATCTCTGGACGCTCTTTCCCTTTCCTCCATTGTGCTTGACTTGGGATTGGAGTACACGTCTGCATAGAACACCAATGAATCTGCTATCTCCCCTCTTATCTCATCCTGCTTATGGATCGGTTCGATCACAAGGTTCGAGAATACCTGACCCAGTACATAAACCACAACTCCAATGAGAACAGTCAATAAGGCAGCTGCGACACTCTCAGGGATCATGTCTTAACATATTCAACGACGCCCTTTAAGATTTTTACGCCTGAATAAGGTCGAGCGATCAAAGTCCCCGAGAAACGAACTTCTCACAGAAATGCAACTGCCGATAAACTTTCGAGAAGACACGTTTTCCCAAGGTTCATCGCTTCAACAATTGTCATCATGAGTATTCACCTCTCTGCTATTTCCTGACTGCCCTGTCAAAGAGTGGTACGCCTAGTAGAATTGTAACCACGCCTATGATTACGAGGATGAATAACTGAGAGACCACATCTCCGACTCCAACGCCTAACACCATCACCTTCCTCAAGGCATCCACCGCATAAGTCAGTGGAAGTGCCTTCGCGACGTACTGGAGTGGGAGTGGCATCTGTTCCGTCGGGAATAGAACGCCTGACAGGAACATCATGGGGAACTGGAGGAACCCCAGAATGAATTGGGCTGACTCCTGCTCTTTGGCTATGGATGTGGCTACTATCCCTATTCCTAGGAAGCTGAGCGTTCCCAGGATCAGGATCCCGACTATGAGGAGCGGGTTCCCGCGGACGTGAACGCCGAACACGAAGATAGCCAAGATGATGATGAACCCTCCCTGTAACAGATTTCGAAGCGTCTGAGCCAACGTCTTGCCCAGTATTATGGAGACCCTTGAAATTGGGGCCATCAAGAGACCGTCCAAGGTCCCGATCTCCCTCTCTCTAGCGAGAGCAGCCCCAACCGCAGTGAGCCCAGACATCATGACTCCCATGCCTATGAAACCGGGAGCGACGAAGTCGAAGTAGGAACCTCCCCCTGAAACGACGCTTTGGATATCGGTCTGGACGGGTTGAAGAACGAACGCCGGATCCACGCCCTGCACTCCCCGCTGTATCAGGAAGTACGCGAACTGGCGGGATACTGCGTTAATGAGACCGTTGAAGCCTTGTGTTATGGCGCCTGACAGGGAAGGATTTGTGGGATCTGTCAGAACTATTATCCTTGCTTGGTTCCCAGAAACTAGAGACTGGGTCAGGTTCTCAGGTATCACTACGGCGCCTTTAACTGTCCCAGCAAGTACCATGTTCTTGGCATCATCCATAGTCGCAACGTTCACCAGCTTGAAGGCACTGGAGTTAGAGAGAGCTTGGCTAATCGTATCGAATACTTGCTTCCCGTAGACACCTTTGTCCAGATCAACGATTCCCACGTCCACATCGTGAACGACACTAGTTGAGCTTGGGAACATGTAACCGAACATGGCGATGAGCATGATCGGGAAGATGAGACTGAAGAGCAGCCCGATTCGATTCCTTTGAAACTCCTTCAGATCCTTGTAGGCTATGGTTAGGATCTCTTCAACCATTTTCAACGGCTTCATCCTAGAACCTTCCTCCAAAGTGG
>Ga0129298_10000273_pt1 | contig 19744 bp, 15 predicted proteins | sample I19B2metaG_FD_94707 | JGI IMG/M metagenome (GOLD analysis project Ga0129298, IMG submission 94707) | Lake sediment bacterial and archeal communities from Gulf of Boni, Indonesia to study Microbial Dark Matter (Phase II) - ​I19B2 metaG | ecosystem: Environmental > Aquatic > Freshwater > Lake >... | reverse complement strand
TTCATTCATATTTTCTCCTGTCGTACTCAAAGTTGCTTCAACATGCAATGTAAATGAAGGCTCCACCTCAATACAGCAGGCATATGATGCTATTTCATCAGCTTTCGAGGTAGTTTTAAAAGCGGAGAGTGCAGGAGCCAACGTAACAAACTTGATCATTAAGCTAAATGAGGCTGTAGGTTACTTGTCTGATGCTAGGGTCCTTCTTATGAATGGAGGCTCAGGTGACGTTGATGAGCTTACAGAACGTTCAGTTGAGATTGCTAGTGAAGTCAAGAATGAAGCCCAAGTTCTCCAATCTTCAACTCTAGTAAACTGTGATTATATCCTTAAAATTTCTGTTATAGAGTCGCTGGTTGGTATTACAGCTTTTTTATTAAGTATGATCTTTTTTTGGCGCTGGTCCAAGAGTTATTATACACATAAGATTATGAGCCTAAAGCCTGAGGCTACAGAAAACGTTGACACCTAAAGATTTTGACACAATATTCATGTTAACAAGCCATAATGGTAATCCGAGCATTGTTGTCATTAAAATGAAAATCCTAATTGGAAATCTATTAGTACTTACAATCAATGCATGAGAAGTTTAAAAATTTGTTAATGACAATTTAGGATTCAGAAAAAGCTCGCACAAGATTATAGCACAATACTTATCTGGATTGAGTCGTTTTGGAACAATTTTTTCATTATACGGTGCATCATGATCCCAATGTAGATTCTCAGATTTCACAACATATGCAAATTATTACTAATGAAATATTGAGATATTTTAGAAATGTTGATTCAATAATGCTTGCTGGTGGTTTTGGAAGAGGAGAAGGAAGCATTAAATATCTGTCCAATGGTAAGATTAGACCGCTAAAGGATTACGATTTGTTCGTGATTACTGAGAATAATATTTCTCCTAGAGAATATTCCAGTTTAATGGATACAATTTATGAAAAACTTGGCATAGATTCTTTAACACGCTTATCTGATGCCCCTGGGAGTTTTAGTGTCACGTTGCAAATAATACCTAAGAAAAAACTTGATCGTCTACCACCTGATATTAGCACTATCGACCTTAAATTTGCGAGTAAAATCATCTATGGAGAAGATCTTCGCACCAAGATGGCTCCAAAAGTTGATGATGTTGTATTAGCAAGTGGGGCAATTGTTTTATTAAACAAAGTCACTGCATTGCTTGAAATACTTGGTCCCATATTAAAGAACGAATACCTTGACGCAGAGATTAAAGAATCAATAATATATGATTGTGGAAAAACATTCATTGAAATATGCACTGCACTTTCAATTATAAAAAAGAAATATATTCCTTCCTACGAGCAAAGATCAATTCAATTTCAAAAAATGTATATCGAGGAATTCCCACAGCTTTTAAATAAATTACCCGATCTTCCAGATAATGTAAAATATTTTACGAATCTTAAACTTAGTTCTAATTTAAGTTATAAATGTGATGTTAAATCACTAGTTTTTTCAACAAGAAGAAACCTAGAAATAATCTTAAAATTTTACATGGGTTGTTTTCTTCAGTTAAATAAGAAAATCCAGCTGGATTGGGGACTTTTTGCTGATAAAATGTATGAAAAGATGGGTTTTATTTTTTTCAAAGAATATTTAGATTTTAATTTAAGAAAAATAGGTAAGTATTATCGCATTCTTTTGCCTTTTATTAACACAATGGGACAAATCTATGATAATATCCACTTTCGTCGACAAATAAAATTTAACAAAGGAAACTCATATTATGAATCTCCTCTCTATTGGAGGTCGCCTATAATAAAAATATTCATTGCTTCTCTTCTAACATTGTTCTCTTTACAGGAAGATGGGTCTATAGATCGGTTTTTAATGGAAAAGGGTTTTTATTATTTATCTCAAGCTTTTCCGTGTAATAGGCGTTTTTCATCTCTCAATGATGATTGGGACTATCTTCGTAAGTTATGTGTAGAAGCACAGAAATTGTATTTCAGAACTCAAATGAAATCAGTTATTTGACTGTTTGAAATTATAGTAATGATTTCCCTACACACGACTCAGGTCTAGGTATTTCCAATAACTTTAGAATTGTTGGAAGTATGTCGACTAAGTTTAACTCTTCTAATTTAGAAAAGTTCCCAGAATTTGACATCATGAAAATGGTTTTTTGTTCAGGGATGTCCGGATCATATCCATGCATAGATCTAACTTTTGAGTAGCCTTGATAATAGTTTGGAGATATTAATACACCTGGATTGACGACATAAATGAGATTTCCATAATTAGTAGATGTTGGAAGATTATATTTATCCAGATCAGATTGGGTTAGGAATCTTCCATCTTTTATATCGCTGAAAAACATTTGTATCTTTTCAAGAACAGAACTATCTCCCCAAAAACGTGCCATCGTAGAGTCAAGAAAAACAGTGAAATCTTTACCTTCTTTAAGTCCAGTCTTTCGGATTGTCCTTAATATATTTACGTTCTTTGTTATATCTAAGAATCCGTGATCTGCAAAAATCACTGAAATGGGATTTATTCCCATTCTTTCAATATATTTTGTTATTGTTTTAACATGTTTATCTGTCTCTCTCAATTTCATGATTCTTTCTTTTGAATGAACTCCAAATTTATGTGTAGTTTCGTCAAGATCCATAAGACGTACATAGATTATTTTTGGGAATTTTTTTGTACGTAATATTTTCCTAACAACTCCATAATCAAAACCCATAAGAGGGTAATCCATTATGGAAAAGTTGATCTCATTCTGTCTTAAAATGTCAAACAGTGAAGGAACATGGATAAATGCGTTTGGCTCATACAGATTTTTTCTCATTGAAAAATCCAATTTTGGTAATAACTTGAACGGGACTTCATGTACACCTGGGTAATATGACATGCGAAATAAGAAACGAGAAGATTGTAAGAATGCCAGCCGAAACCCTTTTTTCATCTTACGGTTTCTTATTCTTTGATCAACTTTATCTAAAATTGGTGACAATGGTTCAATCCATTTAAAAATCGAGGATTCCGACGAAGCATATTGCGTCCAAACCCCATGTTTTTTAGGGTGAGCACCAGAAAATATCGTTGCTGCAATACCTGAGAAACCCCATATTGTTTTTAAAGGTCTGGAAATTCCAGATTCAGCTACATTACATAAGAAAGGCGTATCCCTGGAATTTAAGTAATCGAACCTAATAGCATCAAGAAAGAAGATTATGACAGTATCCATTTGTTTTAAATTTGGTTAAAATTGGTTAATTAAATTAATGGTACCAAAAACCGACCAAACCTATGACATATAAAAAATCTTGGGATGTGAATATTACAATGAATGAAAGTGAACTAAATATCTCATTGATCTCCCATGAATTTCCCCCTCACATGTTTGGGGGAATCGCTTCTAATTGTTTTGATCTGGCTTATTCTCTTTCAAAAAAAAACATCAAGACAACAGTTTACTCTGGAAGTTCTAGAATCATAACGCGAAAAAAAATAAATGACAATCTTGAGGTAGTATATTTACCAAATTTAAATTTGCCTCCAAGATTTATTTGGTTCCAACTGCAAAATATTAGGATTTTTGATACTATGATGGATAAGCACTCGGTATTCCACGCAGTTGATCCATCATCCTCGGCATATTGTGCTGTTCTGGCTAAAAAATACAAAAAACCTCTTGTTTCATCAATACATTGGTTACCATTAATGGACCTAAAGACATTTTTAACCGCTCCATTTAGTTACTGGACTATTGGGGATTTTGGTTTCCACGTGATGGAGTACCCACTAACTGAATTTATGCAGAAGACTTGCATAAATAATTCAGACCATATCATAGTTCATAGCCTGACAACATTGAACCAAATAAGAGAGATAAATAGAGATTTTAATGTTAAAAAAGCCTCTATGATATATAATGGTATCAATTTTGATAAAATAAATGAGATTAGTTTTGAAGCGACAAATAAGGCAGCAGAAGTTACCATAATTTTTTTTGGTCGTCTATTCTACAGAAAAGGCATGCTTCACTTGATAAACGCTATAGATAAATTAAAAAAAGACTTTCCTGAAATAAGCTTGAAAATCTTTGGTTCAGGTCCTTTGGAAAGCAAGATTCGATACTTGAAGAAAAAAATGAATTTAGAAAATATCATTGAGACATATGGGCATGTTCCATATTCTGATTTAATTAGAGAGATCAAAAAATCTGATATAGTTGCGCTTCCAAGTCTTTATGAAGTTGGACCATTCATTTCCGCATTGGAAGCTATGGCGTGTAAAAAACCTGTGATTTCTTTCGATTTGCCTTTCACTCGAGAGTTCATAATTCATATGTATAACGGTGTTCTTGCTAAGGCTGGAAATGTTGACGATCTTTCTGAAAAATTAAATTTATTAATTTCAGATGCATCAATTCGAAAACAAATAGGTAAGAACGCTTTTGAATATGTAAGAGAAAAACATAATTGGAATAGATTGATTAACAGATATATAGAGATTTATAATGAATTGCTGGCTTGAATAAAAATTATACTGTTAGGGCAGTATTTATCTATACATGGTTAATGTAATATTTTTTTAAAAATATAAAAAACCTTTTTGAATCGCTGATACATTGCTAACGTTGGAAAGAGAGATGAGTATGAGTATTAAAGGTATGTACTATTTTTCTTTTATGATGTTACTTTTCGGGACAATTGTCACTTATCTATATCTATACATGGTTGATGTAAGCCCGCTACCCATTCTTGTCCTCATCATTGGTGTTGGTCTTCAATCTGTAAGTTTCTTAATGTTCACCTACAAAACAAGAACCTCAGGTGATAAGCTTTCCCTTTGTTATTATATTTTCTTTATTTTAGTCCTCTCCATGTCAGTAGTCTTTATGAAAAACGCAAGATTTCAAGTGTGGGGAACGGACATTCTGAGAGAGAAGCAGGTAGCTGAAAATACCTTTTCTAAGCAGTACTGGAACACCACTTTAATCATGTCGTCTAATTATGCATCTAGTCTGGAAGTGACCATCTTTCCTGCTATTTTGGCTGAGCTTACTGGTCTTAGTATAGACGCTATCTTTGATACAATCATGGTTGGGATTGTTGCTATTATACCGGTGTTCCTTTTTCTGATAGTACTCTCTATAACGAATAATAGAGTTGTTGCCTTCTTATCATCATCTTTGTTTGCTCAAAACTACTTTTTTTTTGCTAGTTATCCTAACTTAATAAAACAATCCTTTGCTATTGTTTTTATGTTGTTGTCTCTTTATTGTTTTTTTTGTGCACGTGGCATAAGGAAAAAGTATGTGCTATTGGGAATGTTTTTTTCATTTGGAGTTATAATATCTCATTACACAATCTCTTTACTCTTTGGCTATATTCTTCTATTCTACCTTTTATTCATGTTTTTTTACAACAAAATTCAAAACCACAAGTTTAGGACACCGACTCTCAGTTGTGTAATAGTGGTTATGTACTTCGCAATGACATTATGTTGGCAAATCTACATCATTTATCCAACTTTTGATAAAGAAGTTGAATATTATGTGAAACCGGTAATGTTTACTCTTCAGAGCTTAACCTTTGGGATAGAATCTCCTGAAACTCAATATTCCTTCAATCCTCCATCATATCGCAATTGGACCGTAACAGCTTGGTTTGACCTGCAAAATATGTTAATCGGCCTTTCAGCTCTTCTAGCTTTTATTACACTCTTACGAGGAAGAATGAAGGAACGAGAGGATGAATGGACCATAATGGGCTTAACTGCATTGGCCTTAGTGATTATTTGGGTCGTCTTACCTGGATTTTCCGCGTCACTTTATCCTGATAGAATCTTAGGTTTTGCTTTAGTGTTCTCAACTTACTTCCTTGCATCGTTTTTATTAAAAATTATGAAGAATGGGAAGTATAGGGTTCAAATCCTTGTCGCAATTTTTCTATTATCAGCTTTACCTATGAATTTGATGCTCCCTTCTCATGACGTGGACCCCCTGTACCATCCCATAGACTCCTTCATATCTGAAAGAATATTAGAATTAAGGTCTATAGGATATCCAACTGTTGCAGATAAGTCTATTGTTATCTGGGAAAATAAATTTATAAGAACTGATAAATCTATCTATGTGGATATTTATGGTGCCTACTTTTTTAATTTTTTGGGTCCTTTCCCAAGCAAATTGAAGGTTATATATTCCTCTTATCCTTATCTTCAACCCGACAGTTTTATGGTTCTTCATATCTTCTACATTAATGATAACCTATGGGCTCAGTATAATTACAGCAAACGGTTTTTTTACACAGATGTTAAAGTATTTTTATTTTTACAATTTCCCAATAATATTATATATGATTCAGGTGAAAACAAACAAGTTTTTAATTTACCATCCTAAAATAGGTTCTGTTAAGTCTTAGGGTGATAAAGGGTTGTTGTTAAAACTTACAACTTAAGAGATATTACAACTTAAAAATGTGACACTAAATGAACAACATGAAAGTGCGTGCTGAGTCCGATCAGTCCATCTCATCAAAGAAGCACTTCGAACCGAGGATACTGATTAGTGGTGCATATGAAACGTTGAACCGTGGAACAATGGCATATATAATTGGTATGCTAAAAGCATTAAACATGGTTTTATCTTCCTCACCAAAATATATTCTTGTATCTGCTTGCCGTGATATAGATGCTCAACGATATAAGGAAGTGTCCAAGAAATATAATATGAAAGTTATAGGTATTAATAGCAACTATTATAATGAAACTAGAAGTCTTAGAGGGTGGATAATATACATTATCCATCTATGGTTAATATCTCTTCCATATCATATGATTTGTGATGTAATTATTGATGCGTGCGGGGAGGTGTCTAGTGAAACTGGTTTGGCATTTCAGCTTGTTAGGATTATACCAAGTATCATTATGAAGAAGCGTATTATATTATATGGTTATAGTATGGAACCTATCCAATCTAGATTTCTAAAACTTTTACTTAGGGCTATCTATAATAAGGTCGATTTAATAACTGTGAGAGATGAAGCGACTAGGAATGACTTATTGTCCCTAGGCATCGTTAAGGCACCCGTACATTTGACAGCTGATCATGCTTTCCTTTTAGAAATAGCTCCACAAAAGAGATTAAATGAGATAATGTTAAAGGAGGGGCTTTTCGAACACGAGGCACATCTAGCAGGGCTTGCTCCAAATTTTGAATACGTGATGATAAAAGGATACGTAGAAATGATGGTAAGGATCATTGACTACTTGATTGAAAGATTTAACTTAATCGTGGTGTTGATTCCTCATTTTACAACGCTCAAAGGGACTGATGATAGATCATTGATCAGAGCAATTTTTCAAATGATAACTAATAAACATAAAGTTAGAATGCTCGCAGAGGATTATTTACCGTCAGAACTAAAAGGAATCATTGGAGCATGTTCTTTGCTCATCAGCTCTAGAATGCATCCAAGTATCTTATCAACCTCAATGTACGTTCCTACAATTTTGGTTATGCACAGAAGAAAGGCATTTGGATTTATGCGAATGCTTAATCTACAAGAATTTACCCTAAACCCTGAAGAAATTGACTTTGAAGAGCTAGCTTCGAAGGTGGATCTATGCTGGTATAAAAAAGACGAAATAAAAATGATGTTAAAGGTAAAAATTAGGGGAATAAAAAGGCTTGCATGGTTAAATGCTGAACTATTAGAAAAAACAGGATTAGACTAAGAATGATCGAAAAAGCATTGACAAGAAAATTATGTACATCATGTGGAACCTGCGCGGGTGTTTGTCCGAATGATGCAATTAAGATCTTTGAGGAATTGGGTTTTTTTAGGCCAGTCGTTGATACTACTAAATGCAATAAATGCGGTATTTGCCTAAGAGTATGTCCTGGGAAATCTGTAAATTTTACTCAATTGAACGAATCTTTTTTTGGAAGAACTCCAAGTAATTCTCTTTTAGGCAATTTAATTAACTGTTATTTAGGTTACTCAATAGATGATAATCTACATTGGGGTGCATCATCGGGAGGATTAGTAACTAGTTTGTTAATCTTTATGATTAAAAAAGGATTGATAGATGGTGCAGTAGTAGTGAAGATGGATTTAAACGGTGGTGGTCTTCCCAGACCTAGAATGTTTATAGCTCGAAATGAGGAAGAACTGCTTTCATCGCGCGGATCAAAATATGCACTAGTACCAATTAATGTTGGCTTAAAAGAAATAATTAAGGAAGATGGAAGATTCGCAGTTATTGGGCTTCCTTGCCATCTTCACGGAATCAGAAAAGCAGAGCTAATATTCAATAAATTAGCCAAGAGAATATTTTTGCATATTGGTCTATTCTGTGGTCATACTACAAACTTCCTTGGAACGCAACTCATACTTGAAAGAATGGGTGTAAAAACATGTGTAGAATTAAGCTATAGAGGAAAAGGATGGCCTGGAGGGCTATATGTTAAACTAAAAGATGGCAAGGAAAAAACGATACCCTTCAAAACGTACTATGCTATGTTCAGCCTTAACTTTTTCACTCCAATAAGATGTCTTTTATGCTGTGATCAGACAGCAGAACTTTCAGATATCTCATTCGGAGATGCATGGCTACCGGAGTTAAAGAGCGAAAAGAAGAGGGCATCATTAGTTATAACGAGAAAAAAAGTAGGTGAGGATATGCTTCAGTTTGCTCAACGGAATGGAATAATAAAAATATCAAGATCGGGGTACGATAAAGTGCTTTTATCTGAGGCCAGTGGGCTTTTCTTTAAGAAGTATTCATTGAAAGCACGCGCCAGTTTTTTAAAAAGTTTAGGTTATGAGTTGCCCTATTACATCTCAGACTCTCCCAAATCTGGCATTTTGGCATTTAGTACGTTAATATCCTGTATTAATGCCCTTACCTCAAGATATTTATATGGTTTATTGAAATATACTCCATATAAACTTTTTAATTTATGTGCTAGTGCACAGGGCGAAATCCTAAGAGAATCCTTCTTTAGCTACATAAAGAACCATTATAGCTGTCAATAGATTTACAGCTCTAATCATGTAAATTTTTAGCTTTTTTCGTGTTTCGCTAGGGATGTCTAAGGTGATATTCGCAAAAAAGAAAGTTTGAGGGTTGGGATATCAGTAGAGAGGTATATACATATTAGACTTTTAACATTGCGAAGAAACAAACAGATGAGGTATTAAAATGAAAATCCTGTTTGTGTACTACTGTTTCTACCCAACCATTGGCGGAATCGAAAATCTTATGCTCGGCATTGGAAAGGAATTGCATAGAAAAGGACATGAGATTACTGTATTTACCACAAATGTCATTAAGGACAAATCTGCTGTTTTGAAGCCTGAGGAAAAGATTCAGGATATTTATATCAAGAGATTCAACCCCCTTCCTTTCCCTAATTCAGCTTTCGTTACACCGAGTATGATTCCACAACTCTGCTCGGCTTCTTTTGATCTTATGCATGTATTTTCGTATCATCCTGTTTTTATGACAAATGCTTCGTGCCTAGTTTCGAAGTTGCTGAAAAAACCCCTTGTAATGACCCCCATATATAATACAATAAGGACAACGCTTTATCAGAATTTTATTACTCGAAGCTATTCAGAATTTTTTGACGAGAAAATCGGTCCTATTATACTAAGACGGGCAGATTATGTGACAGCGTTGACCACATCTGAAGCAGATTTTTATAGAACATGCGGGGTCAAGAACATAAAAGTAGTTCCCGAAGGAATTGACATACCTAATCCGCCACCAGCAGCGGAAATCCAAAAATTTAGAGAGAAGTATCTTCTAGATGGCGAAGTTCTTCTTTCCGTTGGAAGGATTATAAAATATAAAGGTCTTGACTTTCTTATTAAAGCTTTTGCGTATGTGCTAAAAAGGTTTCCTATAGCCAAGTTACTGATTGTTGGCGAAGATTGGGGGTACCTTTCAAGCGTAAAGAGAATTGTATCTGAACTCAAATGCGATGAAAATGTTGTATTTACAGGATTACTTAATAATTTGGAGCTTGCTTGTGCGTATGAAGCTGCCGACTTTGTTGTCCACCCATCCTATTTTGAGACCTTTATTCGCATCGCCCTAGAAGCATGGGCTCACAGAAAACCGATTGTGTGTTTTAATCTTGGAGGACCAACTGAATTCATAACTCCTGAGACAGGTATATTAGTAAAATACGGGGATTTACATGAAATGCGTGACGCAATCACAAAATTGCTTTCAAACCAAAAACTATGTAAATCCATGGGTGAGAATGGATATAGATTAGTCAGTAGCAAGTATTCTTGGGATAATATTGCAACAGAACTCGAAAATATCTACCAATTGGCATGTAAAGCCTAAGAACTTGAGAACGATCTTACCTTTAAATTAGTGAGGAATAATTTTCATCGTCGCATACAAGATGGAATTATTATTTCTGAGATAATTGAACAGATTAAAGTTTTTGAAATATTTGTTCGCCATCATTCAAAAACTTACACATAATCTTTTAAGTCATCTATGATTTGCAGGAAGTAATTAGTCAAAATTAAAAAGCTTCAATGAAGTAGGTCTCATCCTAAAATTAGAGGCGCTAACATTAATAGAATTTATGCTTAATCATTGAGGTTGTTAAGAATGAAAAAAGCATTAATTACTGGGATCTCGGGTCAAGATGGTGCGTATCTAGCTAGATTTCTGCTAGACAAAGGATATGAAGTATACGGAACTTATCGTCGTCTTAGTACACCTAACTTTTGGCGTCTAGAATACCTTGAAATTTTCGATGATGTAAACCTTATTCCAGCCGATTTAAGCGATACAGGCTCGATTATTGAAGCCTTAAAAATCTCAGAACCAGATGAAATTTATCATTTAGCTGCTCAGAGCTTTGTCGAGGCTAGCTTTGAAACTCCCATTGCTACGGCAGATGTTACTGGCATATCTGTAACCAGAATCCTTGAAGCCATTCGGCAAAACCATCAAAATGTTAAGTTTTACTTCGCTGCCACAAGTGAAATGTTTGGTAAAAATGGTTTACTTAATGGAAAAAAACCTCTTAACGAAAATGACTTTTTTTATCCATTAAGTCCTTATGCTGCAGCTAAGCTTTATGGCTACTGGATAACACGAATTTACAGAGAAGGTTATGGGATCTTTACAGTAAACGGTATTCTTTTCAATCATGAATCGCCGTTGCGGGGTTTGGAATTTGTTACTAGAAAGATTGCTAATGAGGTTGCGAAAATTTCCCTCGGTCTAAGTAAAGAGCTTAGACTTGGCAATCTGGATGCGAAACGAGACTGGGGTTATGCTCCTGAGTACATCGAAGCTATGTGGCTCATGCTTCAAAATCAAGAATCTGATGATTATGTAATTGCAACTGGTGAAGCGCACAGCGTAAAAGAATTCGTGGAAAAATCTTTTGATATAGTTCAACTTGATTGGCAAGAACATGTAAAGGTTGATAGACGATTCCTAAGACCTCTCGATGTTTCATGTCTTTTGGGAGATTGCACAAAAGCAGAAAAGGTGCTAGGTTGGAAACTAAAAACAAAGTTTACCGATCTGGTCAAAATCATGGTCAGAGAAGAAGTCAATCGCTGGGAAAGGTGGCTGAATGGAGAAAGGTTCCCATGGGATGCGCCAAGCTACCCAAGCGAGGCTAGAATCCTCACAAGAGCTTTAAGGATGTGATTTCATGAAGTACAAAATACCAATAGCGGAACCAGAGATAGGTGAAGAAGAGCTACAAAACGTGACAGAGGCAGTGAAGAGTGGCTGGGTAAGCTCAAAGGGTCCTTTTATAGAGGAGTTTGAAAAAGGTTTTTCCAGCTACCTAGGAGTGAAACATGGCGTAACTACATCTAGTGGTACAACAGCACTACACTTGGCTCTAGCAGCCTTAGAAATAGGAAAGGGAGATAAAGTTTTTGTTCCCTCCTTAACCTTCGTGGCTACAGCTAATGTCGTAACCTACACGGGAGCTAAGCCCATTTTCATAGACTCCCATCCTGAATACTGGTGCATGGACCCGTCCAGAATTGAGGAGAAGATTGATGACCAAACAAAGGCAATTATAGTGGTTCACCTTTATGGACATCCATGCGATATGGACGAAATAATGCGAATAGCTGAAGATCATGAGCTTTATGTAATAGAGGACTGCGCTGAGGCTCACGGCGCAGAATATAAAGGCAGAAAAGTAGGCAAGTTTGGCATAATCAGTTGTTTCTCATTTTACGGAAATAAAATCATCACAACGGGCGAAGGTGGTATGTCCCTCACGAACAATAAAGAATTGGCAGATAAAATGAGAATACTCAGAGATCATGGAATGAACCCTAGAAAGAAATATTGGCATGATGTGATTGGATTCAACTACAGAATGACGAACCTACAAGCGGCTCTTGGCGTAGCTCAGCTCAAGAAGATAGAAGATTTGATCAATAAAAAAAGACATATATCTTCAATATACAAGAGACTTCTACGCCACTTAAACACTATTAAACCTGCTCCAGAAATGCCTTGGGCTAAAAATGTATATTGGCTTTACTCAGTTTTGGTTAAAAAATCTCTCAGAGACCGAATAATCGAGCACTTAGAAAGAATGGGAATAGAAACTAGACCTTTCTTTAATCCTATTCATGTCCTTCCTCCTTACAAGAGTCCATTAAAGCTTCCAATTGCTGAGGAGTTATCATCTGGGGGTCTGAACCTTCCAAGCGGTCCTCAACTTTCAGAGAATCAGATTCAAGAAGTAGTAGAATCATTGAAGATTTTTATTAGTTGAACTACGAAACTTTCAGTTAAATGTTTTTGACTTAATAAAGAGTATTCTTCCATGTCGATAAAGTTGGTTCTGTAATTTGTCAGGAAAGAACTCTTGCATATTTGATTGTACAGTGATCGGAGAAGTTTTCGTAGACTTGACCTTTTATGTTAGTGACAACTTTCCCAAAATTTCCTACGGCGGTACCTCATATTGCAATACTGCCAAAATAGACCTTGGAGGTTCAGGTAATGTTGCTGTCGGTTTATCATCGCTTGGAGGAAGAGTGTCCTTTGTTGGTAAAGCAGGACATGATTACCTTGGAAAATTATACAATCAAGACCTAAAAAGGAAAAAAGTTTTTCCAAGAATTTTCTTTGACAAAGTCTCGTCGACAGGTATAGTTATCGTGTTTGTGGATAATCAAAAAGAACGATCCTTTCTTGTCTTCAGGGGGGCAAACGACAGGTTATCTACGGAGGATATTATTAAGGCGTCTGATCTAATTAAGAAATCCAAATATGTCTATTTTTCGGGTTATTCTCTAAATAGTAATGCTCAACAAAGTGCTGTTTTGGAAGGAATTGAGATAGCAAGAAGATATGGTGCAAGAATAGTGTTTGATCCTGGTGCCTACAATCTTATTCAATTAAAACCCCATCTCTTTTCTAAGATATTGGGCTTCTGCAGTGTCTTTTCACTAAATCTAGAAGAAGCTAAAGCAATAACGAATACAACAAACATTAAAGACGCGATCAAAAAACTAAAAGACATAGTTCCACTTACATCCCTAAAATGCGGCAAGAAAGGCTGTATTTTAATCAGCAAAAATGGTGTTGTAAAAGTCCCGGGTATTAAGGTTAAATGCGTAGATCCTACTGGTGCAGGAGACGCCTTCACAGCAGCATTAATCTACGGCTTAACACATGGATTGCCACTTGGAGCTACAGGACAACTCGCAAATTGGTACTCAGCACAAGTAGTTACACAAAAAGGCTCAAGAAGCTTCCCAACAAAATCGAAGATTGGTAATTTCCTCAAAAAATTAACAAAGCTAAAAAATCACTAACCTAAAACAACAATCACAGCCCCTCAAATGAATCATAACTCATGACTGGTTGTTAACTTTCGATAAGTCAAATGTGAACCAGTTTCTTAAAGCCTTTTTATGGAAAATAAATTTTAAGAAATATGTGACCTTATTAATGAAAAATAACTCGGTTAGGCCTTAATGTTTTTGTTATGATGTTTGTGATTGATTAAAAGTCTTCTCATAAAAACCAACTGAATAAAAAACGAAAGAGTATACGCAAGCTCACAATGAGTCTTTAGTTAAAGGAGGTAGAAAACTAATTTGCACAAACCAGAATCGCCAATACTTTTACACCAAGTAACCAAGAAGAACACTGGAAGCTGGGTTATAGCTTTAAAAGCATCCGTTATAATGATAGCGGTTTTGCTTATATATTTCCAAGATTTGAACATAATTTTTAACGATGCTTTAAAGGATGAGTCTGCAAGCCACATACTAGTCATTCCATTTCTATTTGCATATCTAGTTTATCGTAAAAGGAAAATGATTAGAGCCACCATCTCTTTTGAAGCACCAGAACAACCTAAAAATACAAAACATTTCGAGACATTAAGTGGTATTTTACTGTGCATTAATTCCACATTATTATATTGGTATGGGTCAAGCACGTTCTCAGCGCTGGAATATCATGCAGTTACAATTCCAATATTCGTATCTGGGCTAACATTGATATTATTTAATTCACAGACTCTAGGACAGCTAGTATTCCCAGTAGTTTTCCTAGCATTTCTGACTCCGCCACCCTCATCACTATTATATGGATTTGGCTCAACATTATCAGTCATAAGTTCTGAAGCTTCAAACACAATAGTGAATGCTTTAGGTGTACATTCAATAATTTCAAGCGATTACGGAAATCCTGTCATAATTTTAACAAGACCAGACCAGTCAACAATGGGGTTCATGGTTGACATAGCATGCTCAGGCGTCTACAGCCTAATGGGGTTCCTAATATTCGCAGCTTTTGTGGCTTACATTACTAGAGACAAAATGTGGAAAAAAACAACAATATTCCTCATGGGCTTACCACTAATCTATTTATTTAATATAACCCGCATATCAATAATTCTTCTAATTGGCTACCAATATGGTGAACAACTAGCCCTGCAAATATTCCACCTAATTGGCGGATGGACACTAATATTTATAGGCACATTGCTACTTTTATCAATATCAGAAAAAATATTAAAAATTAAGTTATTCACGAAACCTCAAATACCCGTCTGCCCCGAATGCAGCTCAAACGTACTGAATATGATGCAAGATTTTTGCCCAAACTGCGGCAAACTTAAAAATAATCCAAAAATTAACCTAAAAAAACAAGACATTGCCAAAATTGCTATTATAACATCTGCTGTAGTTCTCCTTTTGTTGATTCAAGTACCTGTAATTGCGTTAACAAAAGGTCCAGCTCAAATTATAACAACAACGCCTAAAGGAGAACAAGGGAACATCCAGTTATTACCACAGGTCCAAGGTTACAACCTACAATTCATATATCGTGACACACAATTCGAACAAACAGCAGGTCAAATTGCTTCATTAATGTATTTATATAATCCCCTAGATAGTACAAAATATCCCATATTCATAGGAATTGAGATAGCATCAGCACGGTCATCTTTACATCATTGGGAAGATTGTTTATTATACGATGCTTATTGGCAAACACTCGGACATCAACCACCAGTGAAACAAATAGACTTAAAAGACATCCAAATACTACAGAACCCACCAATTACGGCAAGATACTTTGCGTTCCAGTACGTCAAATCGAATAATACGCAAGCTGTATTATATTGGTATGGGACATCAATATTTACAATAAATAACACGGCTCAGCAAGAAAATGTAAAAATCAGCATAGTGGTATACCCCAAGAACTCAAGCGATATTCCAGCTGTAGAAGAGCAACTTTTATCATTTGCAAAGGAAATCGTAAATTACTGGCAGCCGCTGAAGGCATGGTCACTTTTGGCTCTAATATTATCTCAATATGGGGATAGGCTCACAATGGCAGTTTCATCTTTATTAGCGATTCCAGTCATTTTTACAGCTTATGAAAAAAGAAATGAAAAATTGAAGAATTCTATTCTTTACCAAAAATTATCGCTGATGAATAAGCAGATAATCGACACAATCCAGCTAACAGAAAAGACAGCTACACCTACATTCCAAAATATATATTCTAAGTATATTCAAAACATTACAGGCAATGTCACAAAGGAAAAGATACTTAATACCTTAGTTGAAGCTGAAAAAACTGGATTGGTTAGTGACCAAATAGCTAACTGTCAAGATGAGCCAGTGCAGGTATGGAAAGCAAACATAAATAGATAAAATAAAAGCGCATAAAAACGTGTATGGCAATGTGAAATTTATCGGGGCAATTATATAAGAAATTAGAAGTGTACCAAAAATGAATAAAGTATTTGCCTATTCATTATTCGCTTTTGGAATGTTCTTGATTTTTTATACACTCCTGATGTCTGAATCATATGAAATACAAACGTCAACGATTATGGCTTTTATAGGGCTAGGTCTTACATTCTGGGGAGGATTATTCATATACATAACCCCATCCAAGCATGTACCAGTAGAATTACTAAACGCATCCACAACCTCAACTTTAGCAACAATTGAAAAAATACTCACCGAATCCAATCTAACTAGAAAAGGCATTTACTTGCCGCCAAAATACTTAAAAGACTTTGAATCAAGCCTAGCATTCATTCCTTTCAGAGCTTATCAATCTCTACCCATAGGAACATATGAACCAAAACTATATTCGGGAAATCCAAATGGTATATTCCTGACACCTCCAGGAACAGCATTGTTAAAACTTTTCGAAAAGAAACTAGGAACAACCTTTACCAGAACAGACTTAAATTTTCTACAAAACAACCTGCAAAAACTTCTTGTCGAGGATTTAGAAATAGCTGAAAAAACAGACATAAAAATTGATGGAAATATAGTGATTATCGAAATAACAAATCATGTATTCAATGAAGTATGCCAAGAAACAAAAAAACTCCCAAGAATACATGAATCAATAGGTTGTATATTGAGTAGTGGAATAGCGTGCGCATTAGCAAAAGTAACAGGAACCCCCGTAATTATAGAAAATGAAGAACAAAGCCATAATGGAAAAACGATGAGGATCCATTACCGAATGCTGGAAGGCTAAATCAAGCTCAATCACACTTAATTATTATGCGTCAACATAATCTAAAAAGCATAAACCTATCATAAACAAGAGGAACATATGATGCAATTTCCATTAACCTTCTGGGACATAAGCCTCTGGTTAGCTTTTATATCCATAATTTTACTAGTCACAGCTGAACTGACATCACCATACCATGGGCTGACAAACCTCGTAATAAACCGAAAAAGGCTAAGAAGGGTTGCATTAATTATGGGAGTGTTCTTCATGGTAACTGCTGCAATAAGAATTGTAGGCATCATCTATCCGCTATAAAACTGAGGATTACGGATATCATAATATTTATTGAATCGGGGTCAGTTTAAATGCGAAGAAACAAAAATGAAGATTCAGTTCTAACTCATACTATAATTCAACTTATAAAAGAAAAAAAGCCATCGTCTGTTCAGCAATTGGTCAATCTAGTGGAGGAAAAGATCTCAGCCTCAGAACAAAAAATTATTGAATGCATCTCTCGTCTTCAAAGCGAAGGGAAGGTAATGTTAAAGGAAAATATAACTTCGCCTCCACGTAATTTTGGTACTTACTTAAAAACAAATGCATACTGGTACTGGATGACCATTATTCTGAGCATAACAACTGCACTGGCTATATTTATGGTTCCTGAAGATGCGTACCCAATAGTTTATGTCCGTTATGTATTAGGCTCCATATTCGTCCTGTATCTTCTAGGCTACACATTCATAAAAGCACTGTTTCCAACACAGGTTCCAATCAAAACATCTTCAGAAAATCTTGACTCAATAGAACGTGTCGCCTTATGTGTCGGAATGAGCATAGCCCTAGTTCCCCTCACAGGACTATTCTTAAACTACACGCCGTGGGGCATAAGAACTACACCAGTTACTCTCAGCCTACTTGCATTGACCTTGATATTTGCCACAGCTGCTATGATACGCGAACATAAAAATAAATTAGCCACGTAAGAAAACTTTAGTCTTTAACCTTATACAAATGAAAGAAGGTTACTTTTTTTGAATTAAATTTGAATTCTGAAAGAATCTTATAGAAAATTATCTCAAGTATTTCATACATATTTATATTTTAGCCCCAGTAAACCATACTGCAAATTGGAGGAATAAATGTTGAATAGAAAGATGACGTTAGGAGCTATTTACTTTGTTGTTCTATTTGAGTTCTTATTGCCCTTAGTCTCTGTTGCTTCAGCTGCAAGTAACTCGATCGATGTGACTCCAGCAATAGTAAACTTGAACGGGCAAGTAACCATTACACTTACTACCGTGGGACCAGCTGTGGGAATAATGACAGTGACGCAAAAAGCAACTGGAAAATCATGGTCGACAATTGTAAACCAACCTGCAGGATCTACACAATATGTGTTTCCTTCTAACATCTGGATTGGAGCAACACCACCAAATACAAATGTCGTTGGTTCTTATGATGTATTAGCGTCTATTGCGATAGGTATCGACTGTTTTGAGTGGCTAACACAGTTCGAGGTTGAGTTCTTTGTTGTGCCTGAACTGCCACTTAGTATACTGATGGCGACAATTGCGAGCTTTGCAGCGTTTGGAATGCTAAAAAAATATAAAACACGTCAATAGCAATCACCCTTTTTAATACACTACAACAACCTTCTTTCTAAGGTAAACACAGATCGTGTTCAAATCCTTTTATCCTTAATATAGAATATAAGTTTTTAGTAAAAATATATCGTGCTAAAAAATAGTCTTCATATCTTATCATTCCAAATAATTTAATCTTCCAAGAGTCACTTTTTACCCAAAGAAACAATAAGAGTCTAGTTATATATATTTTCATACGGTTTATATGAAGTGAAATTGATGGTTAAATAATTCTAGACTTTAATTTAACATTGTTATAAAACATGATTTAAAATAAAAATGACGCAATGTTTTTTGGAATTGGTTATGGGTGGACAATTTTGTTTGCTACTGGACACATAGCGTTAGGGTATATTCTAGGGAAAACTTCTGCTAGAATTACAAAAACAAAATATAATATTTACAGTCTATTTGCACTGGCAATACTGCCTGACATCGATATCATCATACCTGAGATAAGACATAGAGGACCATTTCACTCAATATTTGTAATCGCTCTCTTTTTCGTGCCTTTAATAATAGCATATAAAAAAACAGCAATCCCGTATATTATTGCCACAGAACAACATGTCTTAAGCGACTACATTGCAGGAGGGGGAGAACAATTACTATGGCCAGTAAACCAAAATTTGTATGGCTTAAAAATCTCTCTTTCAAATCCTATCGTTATCATGTCTGAGTGGATATTATTTCTAGGATGCTTAACTATAATGATTAAGACAAGGGATCTACAAGAATTGATTAAGCCTCATCTATCAAACTTGATCTTGCTAATCCCCATATATAGTACATTTTCCCCGGTTTTCCTGCAGTATCCAATAAATGTACCAAATGAACTAATAATACCTCATTTATTCTTTTTAGCTACATTTTCTCTTTCAATTATAGTTGAAGCCCAAAAACTTATTCATTTAACGTTCAATACGCAACGTGAAAGTCAATGCGAAAAATAATCTTTCTTACAAATTTATAAACAGTAAATCGAAGCCAGTAAACTTTAATAATTAAATATAATTTTGAATCAAAAACATTAATATGGTTGTATTTGAAGATGCAGAAAAAAATTATTAATTTGGTAATAT
>Ga0129298_10000272_pt1 | contig 19749 bp, 15 predicted proteins | sample I19B2metaG_FD_94707 | JGI IMG/M metagenome (GOLD analysis project Ga0129298, IMG submission 94707) | Lake sediment bacterial and archeal communities from Gulf of Boni, Indonesia to study Microbial Dark Matter (Phase II) - ​I19B2 metaG | ecosystem: Environmental > Aquatic > Freshwater > Lake >... | reverse complement strand
CTTCATCAAATTCCCAATCTTGTTGCGGTTCATTGCATTTTCTCTCTGGGGCTTCGACGATTAGTCTTGGCCAACAATCGACTATCATCCCTACTCCCTGAGTCCACCAAATTCGCACTTCACACGGCTGCATGATGGTGAGGCCCGGCGGCCGCATGGGACTATCTGTTTTGGAGTTGAACAATGTATAAAGACCTAGGTAAAGTAGCCCAACATGCCCCGTTGAAAAGAGTTTTCATTCGATCAACACACTCTGTCTGACTTGTGTCCAATTTGGAAAAGGACATATACTGTTTGCAAGGATCTACACTCCTCTAGGAAGAATACTATGATAGACCTGACTAACGGAGTCATCATAGCCGTTTCAGCTTTTCTGATGGAGGTCGTCGACGCTTCCATAGGAATGGGGTACGGAACCGTTCTGACGCCGGTCCTCTTGATGGTGGGTTTCGACCCTACTCATGTCGTCCCGGCCGTGATAATATCTCAGCTCGCAGGCGACTTTGCAGCTGCTGGCTTCCACCACAGCTTCGAGAATGTAACGTTCACCGTCAGTGGCAAGTCAGAAGACCTTAGGATCGCGTTGACCCTTGGCGTTTTGAGTGCTGTTGGGGCAGTGATAGCGGTCTTTGCGTCCATGAGAATGTCCAAGCTCTACCTGAGCCTTTACATAGGCTTTCTAGTGGCTGCAATAGGTGTGGTAGTGCTTACTCTTGCGATTCGCAAGAAATCCTTCGGGTTCTCTTGGCCAAGACTTTTTGGATTGGGGCTCTTTGCGTCATTCAACAAAGGTATTAGTGGCGGGGGCTACGGCCCGATAATCGCGTCGGGCCAAATCATTTCGGGCGTGGGTGTGAAAAGTGCAATAGGCATTACATCTCTCGCCGAAGGCATCGTTTGCATCACAGCCTTCATGGCCTACTTGCTGACCACTGGGATACCAAACTGGCCTTTGGCCTTGTACCTGACCGTAGGCGTCTTCTTCTCGGCCCCCGTGGCTGCCTACATAGTTCGGAAGGTTGAGGCCGAAAAACTGAAGCTCATCATGGGTGTCGTCACTACAGTGCTGGGAGTAGGAACGATCTTTAGACTGATTTCCCCCTAGCAAAGTATGCGCAGAATCCGAAAGACCTTTCAATGAAGGGAGCGTGCTTGCTTGAACCCTCAGTGTATTGTTTCACGGATGAGTATCAGCAACACTAGCCCAGTGACAAGTGCTACCATGGTAGCCAGAATTGCAAATGCAAAAACAGTCATCTTCAGTATCTTCAATAGTTCTGCGCAGGCTGCCATAAATATGGAGAAGCCGAAGACTAATCCCAACGCTCCTCTGTTTCTTGCGAAATGCTTTGTGGCGTGCGACCCAAGCTCAGATCCTAGAGCACCAGTCGGAAGCATCGCCAAAGCTACTGTGATATCTACGTTTCCTCTCAACGCATGGCTGAAGGTTCCATAGGAAGCAGCGAACAATATGGGGAGTAGACTTGTTCCAATTGCGACACCAGGAGGGGCGCCTATGACATAGATCAAGGCCGGAATGGCAAGCAGGCCTCCCCCGATGCCTGTGAGTCCTGCCGAGAAGCCGGTTAGAGAGGCCACCATGAAAATCCACCAGACTGATACGGATTCAATGCCGGATGTCGGCAACGAGATTGTTGGAGGAACAGTTACTCGAAGTCGTTCAACGACACTTGTGGATAAAGAAAGTCTCTTCTCCCGTTTTCCCTTGGCGCGCGCACGGAGAGTGTTCAACAAAGCATAAGCGGAAATAGAATACATAAGAATAATCAGTGAGATGCTCACTGTCATCTCAGTTTCTCCAATCAATTTTAAGTATTCAATCATTCGGACGCCTAGCTCAACTCCGATTGCTGTGCCGGCAATCATCAGACCGCTCAGCTTGAGGTCGATGTGTCCCAGACGCCTGTGCGTTACAATTCCCGGGATGCTGTTACCTGCAACGTAGCACAGACTGGATCCGACAGCAAAATGAATTGGAAGTCCAAGAATACTCAGTGTTGGCGTGATTATCCACCCTCCCCCAACTCCTAGGAAGCCTGCCATAACGCCGGATGCAAATCCCAGCAGAAGTATCATCTCAATGGAGACATCCGCTCCTGAAATCGGGAAGTACATTTCTACTCCCTTGACCAGGCTTGGTTCAATACCTTACGCATGTAGTGAAGGATGAAGGTCAATAGCATGCCAATGATTAGGGTCAACACAAGGCTTACCGTAGCGTAAATCAACCTATCCTCTTTGAACCAACGAAGCAAAATGTCTATCATGAGGATCTTCACTTCAATTGCTACAGTTCAAGTGGTGATTTCTTGAATTTTCAGATTCGGTCTGTCAATGATCACGTGCCGAACGTATTCAGTCAACAAATATGTTTGTGTCGCTTAGGATTTCCGCAACCTCCGGACGTAGAATCTCCATAGGTGGCTTCTTTCTATCTCTGAGCATTTCTCTAATCTTAGTTTGGCTTGTGGATACGTGTTGGCTAGTGTCGTGTGGACAGGTCTTCGAACTTGCCATCCATCCACATGCCTTGCAGTAGAATGCCTCACTGTACTTTAGAGGTATGATTCCGACGTCGTATTCGTCGAAGATCCTATGACATTCATATGGATCATAGAAGTCTCTGCCGTTAGCGTCCTTGACGCCTGCGAGATCTCTTCCGACGATGAAGTGTGTCGCTCCGTAGTTCTTCCGAACGATTGCTAGAAAAAGGGCAGCTTTTGGCCCTCCATATCGCATGCTGATGGAGAGAGACGAGAGTAGAATCCTGTCTGGCCGATAGTACTTCCTCAGTACTGCATCGTAAGCTTTCATAATGATCTCCGGCCGGTAATCTCCCTTTTTCAAACGTCCAACGACAGGATGTACGTGCAATCCGTCGACAATTTCTAGGGAACATCTTTGAATGTATTCATGAGCCGTATGAGGGGGGTTCCTACACTGATAGGCCGCGATGGTTCTCCATTCATTCTCTTCGAAGGTTTTTCTTGTTTCAGCTGGTGTCAATTCGAATCGCCCTACTGGGAGATCTAGCCTCTTGATCTGGTCTATCTTTCCGCCAAGTGCAATACCTCCAAGGTCAGATAGATCTCGAACGTTGGGATGACTCATGTCCAGTGTTCCATAAATGGACTTTGCGAATTCTTTCTTCTTGAGTTCAAACTTATCCTCGACATGCATAAGTGCGAAAGGTTGATCTGAAGTGTCCAACAACGCGACTTCATCGCCTTCACCTATGGCACTTACGACCCCGGCATTCTTCTTTTCGGGCGGTGCCATGATAATCGGGATAGTCCAAGGAAGATCGTTGGAGAGTCTACCTCTCGAGATAACGCTTCGAACGTCATCTAGACACATGAAGCCGTCGAGAGGGCTGTAAGCACCTATTCCGATCTTGTCAACATCGTAGATTGCGTCTATATGCGGTTTGATTTTCACGATTGACTCGGCTTCTCTTTCTATTCTCTCTTTGTCCTTCTCATTGACCAACCGATTGACGAGTTTTCCTCCATATGGCTCTCCAATACGAATAACTCTACCCAATCTCCACAATCCCCACTATTGATCGCACGCGCTATCGAAGTTTGCCATTTTGACAAGGACAAATTCTTGAAGGCAAGGAATGATAGGACGCACTCCGAGGCGCTCTTTCTCACATGTAGCCCAATTTGCGCATCCTTTCCATCATCTGTTCTTTGTCTTGTCGTCTTCCAGCTCTTTCAACTGTATGTTCCAAGTCTTGCTCCCAAGCTGGAACGTTGGACAACTTCTTGCTGGTCGTCTTCGCTCCAAGAGAACGGTGGCCCTGCTCGTACAGGTGGACGTAAGGTATTCCAAACGTGAAGGTGGTGTCCCAGATGTCACGTTCTCTGAAGTGAAGAATCGGACGTATCCTCGTGTGCGAAGGCTGCAGATCTCCGCCTTCTTTGAATTCGAAGTATTCGTCCTGTTTTCGGGCAGGCTGCTCGTCCCATCGGAGTCCTTGGAATATGCCCTTTATGTTGTTCTTCTCGATGAACATGTTCATCGGAACTGTTTTCATCAGATGGTTTCCAATAAAGGATTCAGCCTCGAAAGGAAAACTATCAATGTTGAGTTCAAGCCGTTCGCGAACCTCTCTCTGGTTTCTCGGACTCAGCTTTGATACAACCACTTTGCCACCCAGTACTCCACCAGCAGCGTCATAAACGTCTTTGTTCATACAAATCTCAACATCTACGTTCCACTTCTTGCTTACTTCGTTAACAAAGTCTATGATCTCGGGGAACGTGTCGCCTTCCTCGATGAACATCGCTTTGGGAATTGGGATCATGTCCTCAAGGCACACTTGTCTGACAATCCAAAGCGTGAGGGTACTATCCTTGCCTCCCGTCCAGCCGATCGCCAACTCTTTGGGAGAGAACTTCCTAAATGCTTCCCGAACGATGTCTTTTGACTTTCGCACTTGTTGTTCAAGTTCTTTTCTTCGTTCTTCGGTGACCATCGGTTTGCTCATTCACCTATTCTCCTGACAATGATCTCCTAGCCTGGTTAGGAGTCTAATGTGTTTTTCCGTCTTCCGACTCTGGTTTTGAGAATCGCCTTCATATGTGCTTGCTCGCACGTCATTTTTTCCTCCTTGGGTACTGTTGGGATAATGTTGTTGATTTCCTTCGGATCGTTCTGCAAGTTGTACATTTCCCAGGCACCAATGTTGCCTCGGTAGATTATCTTAAAATTGCCCGCCAAGTAGTAGTAGACTTCCTTATCTGTTTCCTTGATACTATGACCGAGCTTCTCGATAGCTTCACCAAAGCACCCTCTCTCCTTGTACTCGCTGAGCGGAAAGAGAGATTGCCCTTGGAAGGCTTGAACAGGCCCCAGGCCAAAGAGATAGTTGATGGTCGGAGGGATGTCTACGCCGCTCACGACCTTATCGCAAGTCTCTCGCCGTCTGCGCTCCGGGTCGAAGACAAATAGTGGGACCGAAACAAGTTCCTGGAACATTTTGCCGTCATGAGAAAGGCCGCCGTGATCTCCAAACTCGTCGCCGTGGTCCGCTGTCACAATTACTAGACACTCTTCCAAGACCTCGAGTCGTTCCAGTATTCCGAAAAACTGCTTGACATAGTCATCCACTTCTCTCACGCGAGCTTCGTAGAGTTCCTTCAAGAGGGTGACTTTTTGGCTATCTGATATGTCTCTTTTCAACACTACGTCTTTGAACAGCTGGAACATATCGTCTTCCGATAGCGCAAGCGCTTCAGTTGACGAGTGAGCCAGCTCAAGATACTCTCTCGCTGGAACATAGGGTTCATGCACATCCATGTAATGAACCCACAGAAAGAAACTCTGGTAATTGTTGCCTTTGACATGTGAGGATAGCCAATCTTTCACGTGACTGTTGACGTCTTTTCCTTTGAGGAATGGGACCTTATCGCTCACATCATATTCCATGAAATCGCGAAAGACATCCCATCCTCTATTCCATCCAAAGTAGTCAGAGACATATGGGTTGGAGTGAAAGGCAGCGGTCACTATTCCTACACTCTTCAACGGCTCCGAAACCAAGACTCTTTGTGGAGATAGGTGACTGGATCTTCCGTAGTCGAAGTAGTATGACGAGGTAAGAATACCTGGAAAAGATGCCTGAGTGTATGGGCCTATGGCCTGAGCTCTGTCAAATATCGTGCATCGGTTTGAGATTGAGTCGATGAACGGTGACAATCCTCTCTTGCTTCCGTAGATACCTAGCTCGTCTCGTCTCAAAGTATCGATCGTCAGAAGAATCACGTTTTTCAAATGACTAACTACACCTTTCGAAATGGTCAGTGTTTGATCTTGTATTACCCTTGCGTCTTTAGTGTGAGCCCAGTGTTAAAAGCGTTATCAGCTGGGGATCGCATCCCAATTGTGTGTCGAGCGTGCTTCTCTTGCTAATTATCACATGTCGAACTCAGAGAGCATATGCATCGATTTTTTCAGAGCGTTGGGATTTCTACCTCGACAGGTATTGGTACTCTCTGGTTTTGAATCATGCCACATTCATCCTCCATACATTTCGTGACGTGAACACGCGCCATAACAGAACATACGGATTCATCGTCTTACATTATTTCCAGATGACAGGTCAGGTCAGTTTAATAACTTCTAGAGTAGGCGTAGTGTCTGGAATGATAAGCGTTGGATGGACTCTGAGTTCACATCACGATTCATAAGAACCTAGTCTTTCTGTCAATATCCTAACGATTTCAGTCGGTCTCTTATCTTTCTTTTCTCCTCTTCCGAGATTTCCTTTTGGATCCATGTAGCTTTGCACTTTGGACAGAATATTTCTTTGAGATCAGGGCTCTGTTGCAGTTCAGCTTCGCACTTGGGGCATTTCATGCAACTCGCGCCTCAGAGCAGATTAGGAAGTGTTCAATTCGTGTATTTAAGGGTTGGACCGTTTGTGGCATGAAACCTCCTAGCCTCCAAGGAGCTGAATCTTTGGATACCAGCTTCAAAAATTGGAGGTTCACTCCTGACCTGCCCGGATCTATCTCTTGGTTATCTTTGCACTATATTGCATACCTCTAGCATAAACTGTCGTACAAAACACTCCCTTCAGCATCTTTTGGAACTGGAATATCTGTTAGATAGGCGATCGTGGGTGCAACATCGACGAGTTTGACCAATCTTGATGTTTCGTAGTTCTTCTTGACACCTGGACCCGCCATAACGAAGAACCCATGTACAGAAGGATCGGTCGGTAGGTGGCCATGGTCGCCTGAGAAATATTCGATAAGTGACGGCAGCTTTTCAAATACAGGTAGGTCACTTCCACATGCTGAGCTTGTAGCGTAGACAGATTCGGGGCAATAGATAAGGTCGCCTACTCGGTCGCCGCGTAGGCCGAATATCTCGGCCTGCTCTCTTTTCAGGACCATTGACAGGGCCTTTCGACCAGTTCTGGGATCCTTCAAATTCTGCAGTGTATCGACTATTTGGTCGCGTGTTTGTTCGTACATGTCGCCAGGTTCGACTATGCCTTCCGGATCTCTTCCCTTGAGATTTACCCAGATATGGCAATTCCAATTGGCATATGCGTAGGCTCTAGTCCTAGACCAGTCGATTACTTCCTGCCCTGATTTGGGGTCCCTTCTCAGAGCCAACAAGCCAGACTCCATGAAGGCCTGATTCACGTAGATAGCCCAACGGAAGGGCAAACATCCATGGTCTGAGAGCACAACGACCAAGCTGGATGGACCTGCTGCTTTTGCCAGATCGCCGGTCATTTTATCCGCGATTCCGTAGATCCTTTCAAAGATCTTCCAGTACTTCGCGGCCCTTCTTTCGTCGTAGTCTGGGTGCCCCTGATCCACCGTTCCACAGAAAGCATGTCCGACGTGGTCAATCCATTGATAGTGGAGCATAAACAGGTTCCATTCATAGTTCCGCATCAGGTAAGCTCCCGCTCTACCGAGCCAGTACGCGTTATGTTCCATGAGTTCGAACCATGTCTCGAGATCGATCCATCCCCAGAGATAGGGCCTTCTGCCTGCGTGATCTATGTAGTAACCGCATTTCTTCGTCAGCTCCGCTGCTAGCCGATCTGGTGCGGTCCATCCTTTGATGGGCCACGCTTGCGTTCTGAAAAGCTTGAATGCTTTCGCATCTGGGGATAACTCCGCAAGCTTGAACCTGAAACTGCATCTTGTGGGTTCCTTACCTTTGAGTTCTACTTCGAGCCATTCGCTCCATTGTCCCGTGGACAGGCTGCAGACTGCCATTCCAGCATCTCTCTCGGGAGAGATGATGACCTTATCATAGCCTCTACCAGCGGTATTAAGCAAAAGTATGAAGAAGCGCCCGGATGCCTTCTCATCTTTGGAGGATATCATGAACGAGGATTCATATGGGTTTGAGTGAGATTTGGGGATATTTCTCCAATTTCCAGCCGGCTCGAATTCTATTCTTGTGGCATTCGTTAGATCGTGAGTTGTATAACAGGCAGAGGGACCAACCTCAACGCTGCATTCGCCCCACCTCGGTGCATCTCCTGCCACTTGGATGCTTCTCCTAGTCAAAGGCGGCCAAGCTGTTGGGTATCTCATCAATATAGCTCTCTTCCCCCTTCTCTCCACGCTCTTCCAGATGGGTTCAGCAGTATAATGGACCGAGGTAAACCCGTCCTCTACTTCACCGTAAATGGTTTTTCCACCTAAGTAGAGTTTTTTCTCAAATGGTTCTCCAATCTTATGTATTGCAACGCCTGTGTACCCATGCGTACCAGGCCAAGCGCCTGTCGCCACGGATGCCCACGCTGGAGGTGTAACCGTAGGGAAGGTCGATTGAAGCCTTGCAAATACACCATTGGTCATAAGCCTCTTGATATTGGGCAATTTCCCCTCATTAGCGAACCTTCTTATCCAATCTGGATTTGCTGCGTCTAGACCAATTACAACGGCCTTGTTTGCCTTTCGCATAACGCATCTGCCTCCTACAATTCATCTAGAGTTGCCATTGTTGCTGACTGATGTCCATTTTTCTCACGTGGTATCGCTTGTCATATAATACAGTTTCGACTACTGCGGCTACAGTGGGGAACTACGCGTACAACCTTTCGCCGATCTTTGCCACTACAACAGGCACTTCTCTGTAACAGGTGGATCGACATATCGGAGGGTTTGATCGTAAATAAGAAACCATCTATATGGGCCAACAATGCCTTTTTGCTGGTCTTTCCTCAGTTTTCATACCAGTATCAGACAATATATGTCATGCACCACGGCTTCTGGCTTTTTGCTCTTCAGACATAATGTCTCGTGGCAATCCGAGACACGTCTTGCGTTGATCCAGTAGCGACCAGAAGATCGTGCGGAGAGACTCAGACATAGTCATCTCGATGGAGTTAATCTCACAAGGCCAGACATTTAGAGAAAACGGGCTTTACCTGCGCAATGGAAATATGCTGGGATACTCTGATGCGTAAGTCATTAGTGTTTTGGGCGAAAACTGGTTGAGGATTCTCAGGAAGCTTTGGGGAAGGTGGGGCGTTTATATAGACTGGCAGAGCTAGGAGTGATTCGATGTGAAAGGTGGGACAAGAGATTGTGGGCATTGAGGAAGATCTGCTGCGTCGAAACTCATACTGCAGGTGAACCCACAAGGATTCTGGTAAGCCCCTCTCCGGCGCTCAAGGGGAGAACCATAGTTGAGAAGAGGGATCATTTCAAAAGGGATTTCGATAGAATCAGAAGAATGCTTATGCATGAGCCAAGGGGCCATCGGGACATGTTTGGGGCGATTCTTCTTCCGCCATGCGATCCGAAGGCAGACATAGGCGTGATATTCATGGATGCAGGAGGTTATGTGAACATGTGTGTCCATGGTTCGATCGGAACGGTCACAGCAGCAGTTGAGACTGGAATAGTCGAGACTCAAGAGCCGCTGACGAGACTAGTTCTGGATACCCCGTCGGGCCTTGTGCATGCAACGGCTCGTATCGAAGAATCTTCGGTGAGGAACGTAACGATACAAAACGTGCCTGCATTCCTTTTTCAATCTGGCGAGGTTGACCTGCCGCGAAAAGGCAAGATTCCTCTGGACATCGCTTTTGGAGGAAATTTCTTCGCCATAGTTGATGGGAAAGCCCTGGGAGTCAGTGTTACTCCTGCATCGTATCAGGAGCTGGTGAGCCTCGGACTTTCTATACGGCAAGCTGTTAATGACCAATTCGAGATCCAACACCCTGAAAAAGAACACCTCCGATCCGTGGATCTTGTTGAGATTTGCGATGCCCCAACGGATTCGAGAGCAAACATCAAGAACGCAACAGTGTTTGGAGCAGGCCAGATTGACAGGTCTCCATGCGGCACAGGAACGTGCGCGAAGATGGCAACATTGTACGCGAAAGGAAAGCTTCAGCTGAACGAACTATTTGTGAACGAGAGCCTAATAGGCACACTCTTCAGAGGTAGGCTGGTTGAGAGAACCAAAGTGAAGAACTTTGACGCGGTTCTTCCAGAGATTGAAGCGGATGCGCACATCACCGGCTTTTCACAATTCGTTCTGGATCCTTCAGATCCTCTAAGAGACGGTTTCTTATTGAAGTGAACTCAGTGAATGTGAACTGCCTCTGAACTCTCTCGCGACACGAAGTACACAAAGAGTCATGCTCAGTTAACATCAATACTGAAGATCTATCATTTCCACGTCTTGCAACATTCTTTCGCCGTGGGAAGTGCTAGAATGACTTGTGCTCTGTCCGGGCAATGATCTCGTCCTGTAAGGATTTGGTTAGGTCACAGAAGTAATCGCTGTAACCTGCAACGCGAACGATTAGATCTCTATACTTTTCTGGGCTAGCTTGAGCTGCGCGTAGAGTTTCTGCGCTGACCACGTTGAACTGAATGTGGTGGCCGTCTAGCTTGAAGTATGATCGCACCAAGTGGGCTAGGTCTTGGAGTCCGTCGTCGCCCTCTAGAAGCATAGGAGTGAATTTCTGGTTGAGGAGAGCTCCACCAGTTCGCACTTGGTCCATTTTGGCGACTGACTTGATCACCGAGGTAGGTCCTTGTCGATCTGCACCCTGTACAGGCGACACACCCTCGGAAAGAGGCTCGCTCGCTCTTCTCCCATCCGCTGTGGCACCCGTGACTGAACCAAAATAGACATGGCAAGTTGTCGAAAGATAGTTCACTCGATAGAACCCGCCTCTAGTATTCCTTCTTCCATTGATAGCGTCATAGAAGGCATCGAAAGAGGCCTTTAGCAAGTTGTCAGCGTAGTCATCATCGTTGCCATACTTCGGGGTGTTGTTCCAGAGCATTAGGCGAGTTTTCTCCTGAGCTGCGAAGTTGTCTTTGAGTGCTTGGAGCAGATCTTTCATATTCATGGTTTTCTCATCGAAGACATGATACTTGATCGCAGCCAGACTATCGGTCAAGGTGCCTATTCCTACACCCATGATATAGGTTGAGTTGTAGCGAGCTCCACCGTCATGGTAGTCTTTTCCTCGTCTTATGCAGTCATCAGTCAGAATAGATAGGAATGGGGTGGGCATGTAGATGGCGTACAACCTCTCGATGATGTTGTTGCCCTTTGCTTTGAGGTCAACGAAATGGTTGAGCTGCCTCATGAAAGCATCAAATAGTTCTTCATATGATTCGAATTGAGTGGCATCCCCTGTTTCCAAGCCGATCTTCAGCCCTGTGTGAGGATCAACGCCATTATTCAGCGCTATTTCCAGGACTTTAGGCAGATTGAAGTATCCTGTGAGGATATAGGCCTCCTTGCCAAAGCAACCTGTTTCCACGCAACCGCTGGTGCCGCCGCTTCTGGCATCCTCGACCGACTTCCCTTGGCGTATAAGTTCATCCACGATCAAATCAACATTGAAGATGGATGGTTGCCCCCACCCTTGTCGGATTATTTCGCACGCTCTTTTCAAAAACCGGTCGGGACTCTTCTTGCTTAGTTGGATGTTGGAGGAAGGCTGTATAAGCTTCATCTCCTCGATAACGTCCAAGATCAAGTATGTTACCTCATTTACCCCATCGGAACCGTCCGGCTTGACTCCGCCGAGATCGATAGCTGCAAAATCCGCGTATGTGCCGCTTTCTGCCGCAGTAACACCAACCTTGGGTGGGGCCGGGTGATTGTTGAACTTCACCCACAAGCACTGGAGAAGCTCCTTAGCTTGCTCACGGGTGAGCGTCCCATCTTCGAGGCCTTTCTTATAGAAGGGATACAGATGCCGGTCGAGATGCCCTGGAGAGAACGAGTCCCACGTGTTGAGCTCTGTGATCACACCTAGGTGCACAAACCAATAGGCCTGCAAAGCTTCCCAGAAATCTCGGGGCGCATGCCTCGGTACATGGCGACATACTCCTGCAATCTTTTCAAGCTCTTTCTTTCGCTTGACATCACTCTCACGCTGAGCCATTTCCTGTGCCTTCTCAGCATGCCGTTCGGCGAACCTGATGATAGCGTCGGCACAAATTGACATTGCTTTTAGTTCTTCTTTCTTCTGGTATGCCTCATGGTCATTCAGAAAATCCAAACTCTGAAGGTTTTTCTCGATCTCTGCTTTGAAGTCGAGAAATCCTTTGTGGTATATTTTGTCATCTAGCACTGTATGGCCTGGGGCCCTTTGTTCCATGAATTCAGTGTAGATTCCCGCATCGTACGCGGCCCGCCATTCCTTTTCCACATTCTGAAAGATTATGTCGCGCATCGATCGGCCTTGCCAAAATGAGATGATATCTTCTCTGTAAACCTTCCTTACGTTATTGCTGACACGAAAAGATACCTTCTCGCGGCTGTCTAGAATATCCAAGTCTTGAAGACTATGGCAGCACAGTTCCGGGTAGGTAGGAGTGGCCTTCGGAGCCTGGCCTCTTTCTCCTACGATCAACTCCTCGTCACTGATGCAGATCGTCTTGTTTTCCATTAGATACTTGAAAGCCAAGGCCCTCCGAACTGGCGCGGAAAACTCGCGAGTTTGTTTGTGAAACTCCGTGATCAGTACTGCTCTCTCTGTAGAGATTGTGGCGTCTGTATCCATGCTTTTCTGTCGAAGTCTTGCCACTCGTTCGTTCATTGCTATCCTCCAATTTTGACTCTTAATCCAACTCTTCTAAATATATCCTCTATTTGGGAGAGTTTCTGATCTGAAGGAGGCTGTATTCCTGGGAGTCTGTATTCTTTTCCCAATCTTCTGTATTTTTCGATGCCTCCTTTGTGATATGGTAGAATATGGATCTCCTGAACATTTCTTAGAGATGAGATGAATGTCCTAATCTGCAGAACATCTTCTCCTTCATCGTTTATCCCTGGGATAAGAGGGAATCGAATTATGATCTCGTCATGACTTTGCGAGAGTTCTCTCAGATTCATTAGGATGGTCCTGTTCGACGCCCCAGCAAGCTGTCTATGCTTTGCGCCGTCAATAATTTTCAGATCATAGAGGAAGAGGTCCACGTAAGGCTCAATTCTTGCTAGGTCTTCTGACTTGACCAAGCCGCAAGTCTCCACTGCGGTGTGGATGTCTTTCTCTTTGCAGGATTGCAGCATCTCGGTTAAGAAATCAGGTTGCATAAGTGGTTCTCCGCCAGAGAACGTGACTCCGCCCTTCGACTCATCATAGAAGATTATGTCCTTCTCTATCTCCTCCATGACCTGTGGCGCAGTCATAATCTTCCCGACAATCTCCCGTGCTCTCGATTGGCACACCTTTGAGCAACACCCACAAGGGCGGCAAACATCCCTACGTGTCAGCAAAACCCCATCGACAACTGAGATCGCGTTCTCGGGACAGACTTTCACGCATTCTCCGCATCTGACGCATCTATCCGATGAAAAGGAAAGTTCAGGACGGGCTGATTGTCCTTCCGGATTGTGACACCAAGGGCAACTTAATGGGCATCCCTTAAAAAATACAGCTGTGCGAATACCGGGTCCGTCATGAGTAGAGTACTTCATGATATTGAAAATGGTTCCAGTGGTCGAGCTTTTGCGTTCCATCTCAACTGTGTCTGCGCATGTGTGAGCACCAGACCCGCGAGTATAGTTCAGTTTGGCTGTCTGGGGAAACACCGCTGGACTCTTTCTAAGGCCCAACATCCACGGGCTACTTGGATGTCTGCGTATAGTCAACTCCTCTATACCTCTTCTGGTCTTCGTTATGACTTCTGGTTTGCCTTTTCCAATGTCAATGTCAGGCAGCTTCTTTCCACAGCCGGACCCCACTGCAATCCAGATCCCTCAGATCCTCTAAAAGAGCGTTTCGTGTTGAAGTAAACTCAGCGAAAAGCGGAATTGGCAGGCCCTCCGTCAACCACTCTCACTATCCCCAATGATGTAAAGAAGAGAGTTCTCGGAGCTTGAATGTCCAACACCTATTGGTGGATCAAGGCAGTTGAACGCGTCATCTTTCGCCCAACTTTGGGTTCAAGCTCTACTTCGGAGCTACTGAAGGTTGCCTACGAGCGGTGTTGATGCGAACTCTTATATGAAAATATGAGTTCCATAGAGTCCATGCTCCCGAAATAAAAGCTCCTAGTCTACGTTAATGGCAAATTCATGCCCGAAGACGAGACAGTCATATCAGTCTACGACTCCGCATTCTTGGCTGGTGACGCCGTCCTCGAGGGAGTACGCGTCTACAATAGAAAGGTCTTCAAACTAAACGAGCATATCGATTTACTCTTCGAGGGCGCGCATGCCCTGAAGATGAAACTGAACTTCACAAAGGAGGACGTTCGAAACGCAGTGCTAGAAACACTTAGGAAGAATAAATAGGGGACGGAGGTCACGCAAGAATTCAGATAACAAGAGGTAGGATGTCAAAACCCTATATGGATCCTGCCCTAGCTTTGGGCGAACCATCATTGGTGGTTTTTGCGAGCCAGAGAAGTCTGGGCTACCAGCAGGAAGGCGTAAAAATCATTGTTTCATCAATAAGGCGACCCCCTCCGGACTGTCACGACCAGAAGATCCACACTACCAGTAAGACAAACGCCTTACTGGCAAAGCTCGAAGCAAATATGGCCGGTGTAGCTGAGGCATTGATGTTGGATGTAAACGGCTTCGTGGTACAGTGCACCGCTACTAACATCTTCTTCGTAAAGGACAAGAAGGTCCTGACTTCCACTTTGAAGAGCTGTAAGATGGGAGTTACACGACAACTGGTCATCGAAGGAGCAAAAGAGCTCGGACATGAAGTTCTTGAGAAGGAAATTTCGCTATACGAAGCCTTCAATGCCGACGAATGCTTTTTCTGCGGAACTCATGGCGAAATCACGCCTGTGGTGGAAATTAGTGGAAGAAAAATCGGTGATGGTAGACTAGGCGCTATTACTCAAGAGCTAAGAAAGTGGTATCTCAAACAGGCCACGGAAGAAGGCGTGCCCATTTATACCTAGTTTTCTTAAAGACTTACGTTGGGCAAGCGCGCGATCTCCTCGGCCTGGAAAGCAAGCTGATGTTCGCTTCGGGTCCTCTTGTAGGAACTACGCTTTCCAGAGAACTTTCCGAGCGACGACCTAAGGGGTTACGCTATATGGTCGATTTCTCCCATCTCGCACAACTCTGATAATACCATTGTCCGCATCCACTTCCACCCAGTCGTCACTCCTTATTACCTCGCACGGATTTGCTTGAACTTGATCAACTATAGGAATAGATTTTCCGTATAGCCTCTCAGCAATAATTGCACCGACTGCCAATAGGGGCTCGGTCTCTACGTTCACAATTGCCGCTGGTGCCTTGTTGCGTCTGATTATTTCGAGAAAGACTGCAGAACTCGTGCTTGAACCCCTTCCGTATGGAAACACAAAGATTTTCCGTGTTATGCTCCTGCCAAATGACTCGCTTCTTTTGTCTATGATCAATCCTCTTTTGGGGTCAACTCCCCCCCAGAAGCTAATTGGGGTGGATGTAACGAGGGCTGCTCCTCTCGCCCTTCCCCCCATCACTCCGCGACATTTCAGCGCTATTTGGGCCAAGATCGAGCCATCACCCTTTCAGTTCCTCCCGTAGCGTATTGAAGGCACTCCCTAGTGCTTGCAAAGAGCACGTCTGTTTCTATTATAGACGGTGCGTAATGCGCCATTTTGGCGGAATCTGTGGCCATTGTCTGGAAATTCCATCTCTGCAGCGGCAAGTGAAGTGGACAGGTGTCGGCCAGAACCTTTCCTTCTGACGCTTCGAAGGTCTCAACATATCCTCTGCTTCTCGCCAGTGTCTTGGCCATCCTGCTCGTGAAGACCCATAGCTGAACGTTCTTCCTCACTTTCCTTCCTTTGAGAAAGGCCACAACTTCACCTATCTGCTCAACTGAGTAGTGTGGGCAACCCAAGAAGATGCAATCTGGTCTACCTTCACGGATTGTGGAAAGCTTCATACAGGTGTCTTTCAACTCTTCGTTTCCAACCGACACAGTCTCCTCAGCCACGTCGTTTCTGAGGGCTTCTTTGGCGGTTCTTGCTTCCGGGGTTAGCCCAACCATGTGAAAAAGAGCCACCGAACCTGAGGCAGCTGCTGCAGCAGCAAAACTCTTCAGCTGGTCAACAGAAGCATGTGTGGGCAATCCTTCGATTACGGGGATCTTTTGAACGACGGTGGCTCCGACATAATGACCCAGCGCAGCGTAGTCCTCACATCCAAGATGCTCTTTGCTTGTCTTCCTCAGGGAGAAAAGTACCTGGCCCTTTCTATTCTGATCAAGATAGAGTCCAAACCTAGGTACCTTGCCCACTAATCCGGCACATACGTCGATCAAGTCTGCAAATCGGTTGGTTCTGGCTCCGACAATTGAGTTGGCAAAGGCTATGGCGTTGGATTCCGCCCACGCAATATTCTGACCGAATCTCACACCCGACCCGTACTGGTAGGGAGCGCAGGTCCATGTCGGTAAAGCCCCCATCTTGGCATATGCCTCAGCTAATCGCATCTGCTTACTTGCGAAACTGTTTGGAACCTGCAACTCGCGCCACAAATCGAAATCAATGGCAGATATGCACAAAGTTGTCGGCACCCGAAACACTGCACCTCCTTTGACTAGTCTTCTGCAGAATTGAAGACCCGCCTCATGAATTCCACCATATGTGGAGGCATCGACATGAACGTTGTCTATCTTGATCATCCTGTCAGCACTATACATATCGCCAAGTTTTACCAATGCGGACATGGCAATCTCAAGTGCATGCCCGTGTTCCCCCTCCAACTGCGATTCCTCCTCCTTTGTCAGATACAATAGTGGTTGCTCTCCCGTGTCCAGCCTTTTCGCATCGAGATAGATGAGGATTCGGAGGTTGTCAAGATAAGATCTTAGGTTCTTCGGCTGCAATGTCTCGTCACGATCGTTAGGAATGGTCTCGAGGTTTTGGCGGAGAGGGTTCGGGTTCTGAGGGTCCTCCAGCGGAACAAGAAGCCTGTCAGGCTGAAGGTTCTCTCCACCTTGCTGTACTACGCGAGTTTGTCGTATAGGGTTGCTGCTGGATTTGCCAGCGTGGAGATGCCTGTCTCCTATGAGGCGGTTAGGCTCTGGCGCAGAAGCCTGCAGGAGGCAATCCCCAAGCCCAGGTTGAGGCGTAGGCGCCTAGTAGTCATCGACGAGACGAAGCTCAAGTTGAATGGCGAACAATTCTACCTCTGGGCCGCCTCCTTGATAGCAGGCCATCTTCAGCGGACGGGCAATGCAACAGCACGGCGACTCCACCTATCGCCCTCAGGAGCACACGGTTGCTTTCAGCCCCCTCGATTAATCTGCGTGTCTCCTCTACTACGTCGGAGAAAGGTCTCTTAAATCGATCCTCTACCATTCCCACCATGCAACCAGAGCGATATCTGGAATAAAAAAGATTCTTATGATCCTCAGAGGTAGTTGTCCAAGGTCGATTGACGCCATTGAAGCAAAAAGAGCTGTCCGTGGTGGATACTCACACCGTTGGGGAACCGACCCGCATCGTGACTAGCCCCCCCAAGGTGCGTGGTGCCACCATGGTTGAGATCAGGAATGAGATGGAAGCAAACCATGATTGGATCAGACGGCTACTGCTACGTGAACCACGAGGGCACAGCGACATGTTTGGAGCTGTCCTTTTCTCGCCAAGACGCAAAGAATGCGATCTTGGTGTAGTCTTCATGAACAATCGGGGCTTCTCCTACATATGCGGTCATGGGATCATAGGCGTAATCACTTGTGCTGTCGAGACAGGAATAATCAAGCCCGAGCCTGAGATCTTGGTTGACACCCCTGCAGGGATTGTCAAAGCACGTGTGGAATACCGTAGACGCAGGGTGCGATCCGTAAGCTTCGAAAATGTCCCCGCCTTCAGACTTGGAACAACGGAGATAGTGCTCGCAGGCCAAACTATTTCTGTGGACATCGCTTTTGGGGGCAACCTCTTCGCACATGTCTACGCCAACAAGGTCGGAATCACGATAGAACCAAAACAGAAGACAGCGATTCTCGACTTAGCCATCAAAATCAGAGATGCACTCAACAAGCAGGAAAAGATCACCCTTCCAGGACAATCGAAAATAAGCAAGGTTGAGCTAGTTCAGTTTTCTGGCCCCCCTAAGAGTGAAGGAGCACACGCCCAGAACGTTGTTGTATTTGGGCTCGGGCAGATAGATAGATCACCGTGCGGAACAGGAACTTGCGCCAAGATGGCGCTTCTTCACTCAGAAGGAAAACTGGGACTTGGAGATTGGTTCATACACGAAAGCATCATAGGAACCAAGTTCAAAGGCAGGCTTTTGGATGAAACAAAGGTTGGTAAGTATGACGCTGTTCTTCCGGAGATTACTGGATCGGCATATATTACAGGGTTCAACAGGCTGATCCTTAGAGAGGACGACCCCTTCCCGGAAGGATTCCTACTATAAATCTGAGCTGTGAGCTCAATTTGTGAGTCAAATTTGAGGAAGAAGATAAGAATTCTAAACCCTGGAGCCATTCTTCCAGGTTGGAGGCCTGGTGAGCCAAAGGAGGCCAAGCCAAAGTATTCCATAGTAAGTCAAAGTGTTCGCGAGATGGAAACTGCAAAGGATCCTGACACTGAGATCGTGTACAAGGATGTTCTTGATGCCGTAGGTCCTCATGTTGAGCAATATCACGAGGCTGATCTAGCAGGGATAGTCTATGCAAGAGAGGCTTTGAAGGCTGAGAAAGACGGATTCGACGGCGTTATGATAGTTTGCTTTGCGGAGCCAGGTATTATTGCTGCCAGAGAGCTATGCACTATCCCGGTGATAGGCGCGCATTGCGCGGCCATTCATGTGGCATCCATGTTAGGAAACAAGTTTTCGATAGTGATCGCTGGCGGCGACCGAATCGCTGGTCCACACTCCAGAACCATGCTCATGGACTGCATAAGACGCTACGGTATGGAGTCAAGGTTGGCGTCGATACGGTTCATTGATGTGCCTCCAACGGGAGCCAATGTGGCGTTGCTCCCTGAGAAGGATCTGAAAGAGTTTCAAGAGAAAGCGTTGGAAGAGGCCAAGAAGGCAATAGAGGAAGATGGAGCGGAGGTCATCATAGCATATGGAGGATCGTACCCATACTTGAAGGAGAACCTAGATGTTCCTGTTGTGAGCATACCTGTGGCGTTGCTTAAGATGACAGAGGCGATTGTCAGAATGGGCCTGACCCACAGCAAGAAAGCCTATCCGAAGCCAAGGATTCCTCACACATACTACCTAAGCGAGAAACCTCCTACCTAGAGACTGGGTAGGCACGAAGTACAGTCATGGGAATCAATCCGCGTCATCAAACCGAAGACTATGTTATCGAAAATGAATCAATCTCATGTTCCAGAAACTTGAGAGGACGATGCATTTGAAGCATTGGTAGCTTGCGGGGCGACTTCTGACTTTCCGGTGGCATGAAGTCGCCAAGATTGCTACGATCGAGACGATCATAGTCAAAGCTGACCTAACGCTACTTGGTTTATTCAAGCTGGATAGGAAGTGGAGGAGGAAGATGTGCGTGCCATCACAACCACCTGCGAATTTCTTCGAAGACTTCATATGCGGACTGCATTGAGCGGTATCCAAGTCGGATTGGAATCTCTCCGGATAGACTGGTCTCCAATCTGAAGGACCAAACTGGTCAAGCGCGCACGAACAATGTTTCCTATCGTTCGGAAAAGATGAGGGCTACGTTGCTACCAGCCTGAACGGCACGCGCGGACTGCTCGCATGATGAGACGAGAATGTCTTCCTAGACAGCGCATGCGTCGCCTACTATTATAT
>Ga0129298_10000271_pt1 | contig 19756 bp, 13 predicted proteins | sample I19B2metaG_FD_94707 | JGI IMG/M metagenome (GOLD analysis project Ga0129298, IMG submission 94707) | Lake sediment bacterial and archeal communities from Gulf of Boni, Indonesia to study Microbial Dark Matter (Phase II) - ​I19B2 metaG | ecosystem: Environmental > Aquatic > Freshwater > Lake >... | reverse complement strand
GCTCCTAGGGACTTCTTTTCCCGTTGGGAGTTCGTGGACTGTTCGTCCACGTTACGTGGGTTCACCGGGCTCCGGGCGGGGACAGTAGGGCCCTCGTTGCTCCATTCATGCACGTCGGAACTTACCCGACAAGGCATTTGGCTACCTTTCTCCCGGAACGTCGCCGCTTCGAAACTCTACACAAAGAATCTAAAAGAACAGGCACATCTCGAATAGAACCTTTCCTTTTGATTTGGAATTGAGTTCAGATGTTCTCTAAGTTGAAATCACGAAAGTCCTGAGATAACTGCGATTCAACTTCTAATGTTTCTCGTGAGCAGCGAACCGTCCCGTTAAGAGAGTCAGAGTTACTCCCGGCGTTTAGCGGCCCTTGGCCCAGTTGTACCCAGGTTTCAGGTACCGCCACTGGCCAGGATTCAGGAACCGTGCACATCCTTTCGGACTAGCGGTTCCCTGTGTTTTTAGTAAACAGTCGGGACCCCCTTGTCACTGCGACCTGAAGCTGGCCCACGAGGAGTCAGCCTCAGGCACCTCTTATACCGAAGGTATGAGGCTAATTTGCCGAGTTCCCTCGCCACGGAGTGACCCGACACGCCTTGGGCTTCTCACCCAGGAACACCTGTGTCAGTTCTCGGTACGATTAAGTGGGATCCTTCCCCCTCACCTTTTCCTTGTGTCCAAGGTTCGGACAAACACACCTAACGGCATGCCATTCCCATCTTCACCTGGATCTCGCCCTTACGGCAACTCCCCAGGTTTGAATGGTTAGACGAGGCGACAACCTCGCTTGACCTACCTCGAACCGTCGATGAAGAGGCCTAGCGTTGCCGCACGTACCCACTTAGTGCCGGAATATTAACCGGCTTTCCCGCTTCTCCCAACCGTGTTAAGGTTGTAGATTAGGATCGACTTACCCCCGGCTGACGACGCATCGCCGGGGAACCCTAGTCCTTTCGGCGGTCGGGATTCCCACCCGACTTAGCTGTTACTACCACCGGGATCTGCACTCCAGGTCGGTCCACCGGATTTCACAACCCGACTTCGGCCCGACCAGGACGCCCCCCTACCGAGTGTGATAGAAATCACACTCCCAAGGTATCGGCGATTGACTTGAGCCCCGTCCATTTTCAGGGCCACCTTTCTCGGCGGGTAAGCTGTTACGCACTTTTTGAGGGATGGCTGCTTCTAAGCCTACCCCCCCGCTGTCTGAGAAAGATGACGCCTTTTTGTTTGACACTTAGCCAATACTTAGGGGCCTTAACCTTGGTCTGGGTTGTCCCCCTCTCGGTCTTCGAGCTTACCCCGAAGAACCCGTATACGTCCATCTAAAGCGCAGATGTATTCGGAGTTCGAAAGACAAGTGGGCCCTTTCGGGCCCTTGCTCATCAATCGGTGCTCTACCCCACCTGCAACCTCCGGACGCGCTGGGTTGCGGCCCACTTCGGGGGGAACTAGCTATCACCGGACTAGATTGGTTTTTGTCCCCTAGCCCCAGGTCAGAGGAACAAATTGCACGTTAGCACCCCTTCAGACCTCCATCAGGCTTTCGCCTGACTTCGCCTTGCCCAGGGCTAGATCGTCCGGTTTCTAGTCCCATAGCCATGACTAGAGACGAGCGCATCCTGTCCCTCGCCACCAAAGGTGGTTGCGGACAATCGGTTTCCCTCAGCTTTCAGAGAATTCTCCTTAAGCTTGCCATGGCCATGGACTCCCCGGCCCGTGTTTCTAGACGGATCGCGCGATCCTGGTACCCTCCATCGTTGCCTTCTGGAGGGATTAGCCCTTTGGGACCGCGCACGTCTTTAACCACTTGGTTTCAGGCGCTTTTCACCTCCCTTCCGGGATACTTTTCAGCTTTCCGTCACCGTACTGGTGCGCTATCGGTCTTGGGACGTATTTAGCCTTGGAAGGAGATACCTCCCATATTCCCCGGCCATATCCGAGGCAGGGTACTCTGGTGCTGAGCCCAACTCTCGCCCGACTTCCCCTACGGGGCTATCACCCTCTGGGGCAGGTTATTCCAAACCTCTTCGGGTCGTCAAGCAGGGAGGCGGCCCAGTCCAAACACCACATCCGAAGATGAGTTTCCTCATCCCGTTCGGTTTGGGCTTCTCCCTTTTCACTCGCCGTTACTAAGGGAATCTCGTTTGATTTCTTTTCCTTGACCTACTCGGATGTTTCCTTCCGGTCAGTTCCCTCACCCTTTTGGGGTGCGTCCTCCTCAGCGGAGGATAGGATCTCCTATTCGGGAATCCCCGGATCAATTGACGCGTGCTCATCCCCGGGGCTTTTCGCAGCTTGCCACGCCCTTCTTCGGCGCCCAAGCCAAGCCATTCACCAAGTGGCGTATCATGTCGAGTGGTCCCCACGATCACTTTGAGAATTGCGCATCCACCATGCCGGCGTTCATCTCCCCCATCTCATCAGACGGGAGATAGCGCCTTTCACCCAAGGACTACAGTAATCCAAGGGCTCATGAAGGCAACGGACATCAATTCCCATTTAACCCGCGACGAGCAGTGTCTCGTATGTGGAGGTGATCCGGCCGCACGTTCCCGTACGGCCACCTTGTTACGACTTCTCCCCCCTCACGAAGTTTGGACTTGTTCCGACCCCAACGGACCGGACCTCATCCGAACCTCATTTGGATGGAGCGACGGGCGGTGTGTGCAAGGAGCAGGGACGTATTCACCGCGCGATGATGACACGCGGTTACTAGGCATTCCACGTTCACGAGGGCGAGTTGCAGCCCTCGATCCCAACCAAGGTAGAGTTTAGGGATTACCTTCCCCTTTCGAGGTTGGAGCCCTCTGTCTCTACCATTATCTGCCGCGTGCGGCCCAGGGGTTTCGGGGCATACTGACCTGCCGTTGCCCCCACCTTCCTCCACCTTATCGGCGGCGGTCCCCTTTGAGTGCTCGCATCCATATGGACACGATTGCAACAAAGGGTAGGGGTCTCGTTCGTTACCTGACTTAACAGGACACCTCACGGCACGAACTGGCGACGGCCATGCACCTCCTCTCAGCTAGTCTGGCAAGACCTTCAACCTGGCCTTCATCCAACTGTCTCCCCTGGTAAGGTTCCCGGCGTTGACTCCAATTAAGCCGCAGCATTCACGCCTTGTGGTGCTCCCCCGCCAATTCCTTTAAGTTTCAGCCTTGCGGCCGTACTCCCCAGGCGGCGGACTTAATGGTTTCCCTGCGGCACTGGGGCAGGTCATACCCGCCCCGACGCCTAGTCCGCATCGTTTACGGCTAGGACTACCCGGGTATCTAATCCGGTTCGCTCCCCTAGCTTTCGTCCCTCACTGTCGAGCGCATTCTGGCCACGCGCCTTCGCCACTGGGGGTCCTCCTCGGATCAGAGGATTCCGCCCCTACCCGAGGACTACCCGTGACCTCTCCTGCCTCCAAGCCACGCAGTATTTCCCGCGTTCCAACGGTTAGGCCGCTGGATTTTACGGGAAACTTACATGGCCAGCTACGGACGCTTTAAGCCCAATAATCGCCCTCACCACTCGGGGAGCGGGTATTACCGCGGCGGCTGACACCCGACTTGCCCCCCCCTTATTCCTCCAGCTTTTTGCACTGAAGAAAAGCCACCCTCAACGGATGGCACTCGGGATAACTCTGTCACGCTTTCGCGCATTGCAGAATTTTCGACCATGCTGCGCCCCGTAGAGCCTAGGGCCTTGTCTCAGTCCCCATCTCCGGGCTACCCCTCTCAGGGCCCGTACCGGTCTTAGGTTTGGTGGGCCGTTGCCCCACCAACAGCCTGATCGGACGCAGTCCCATCCGGAGGCGGCACCAACAGGATCGTGTTGAAACCATTTGGACGAGAGCCCAGTTCCAGGGCATCTCATCTATCAGGTATTAGCGCAGTTTCCCGCGGTTATCCCTGTCCTCTGGGTAGGTTGACTACGCGTTACTGAGCCGTTCGCCGCGTTCTCACGATGCCTAGAGACGCGCGACTCGCATGGCTAAGTCCCATCCCGATAGCGGTGAGGTCCGACAGGATCAATCGGTTTATGAGAGCACCGCTCAATCGCGTCTAGTTAGGGCTTGATGTCCGCATCAGACCAGAATCTCAGGACTCAGGTCCTCATGTATTTGCCCGCGATGTGAGGCCTCTCTATCATCCTAGGGCCTCGCCCAGTGTCCGAGAGATGACGCCAACTAACCGCGGACTCCATTTAGATGCCCGGTGGTTGCCGCTTATAAGCGTTGCTTCCGAGGAAATGGCGGAAAGCGAGATTGGATTCGAAAAACATGCTGGTTCAGCAGTATTGGATGATTGTGGCTTGTGTTTTCTTAAATTTGGAATCCCGATCACACGCGTCACACTGAGAACGAGAAGGGGGATTATGGGTCTGGAAACAATGTCTACAATTCTGGATCACAAATAGAGCATAAGAATCATAAAGCCTGCAAAATCCATGTTGAGACTTGCCGGATGCGATAGAGATTGTGGGACATGCGCGATCATCGGTATTTGCGGTGGTCGTGAAGCCTACGAGCTGGAGTCACGTGGCTACCGGTGCCCCTTCCTTGGATGCGAACTCGAAACCCCGGCCATGATTAAGATGCATGAATGTAGCCTTTGCCGTTTAGGCAGGATTACATGGGACCTGAGTCCTCAAGAGGTTTCTGATCTCGTTTCTCAAGTGGTAGATATCGAGGAATTGAGAGCTCGGCCGATCGAATTACCGAAGGTTGTTCCTATGATATCCCTAAGGAATCCATCGAGTTTTTGCTGGGATTCTCTCGACATTGGAGCTGTCATAATCGGATTCGAAGAGCTATTCGATGCAGGTTTATTGAGAAGTGTTTCTCAGGCCGGAGATATTCACTCGTACCTCAATTTTGAGGGCAATATACTTCTTTCTTCAATAATGCCAGATGAATTCCTCACGGAACCAAGTGTCTTCCATTATTTCATGAAGATGATAAAACAGGGTGGCTTTGACGGGGCCATAGCGTGGGATTCCCCTGCGTATGCTGATATCCCGTTGTATGACGCTTGGATCAATCTGATGAAAGGACTCCTACTCACCCATGAATTGATCGAGGACGAGATACCCGTAATAGGTCTGGTCAAAGGAAACGCAGAGAGGCAGATCGAATTCAGCACAAGAATACTTGCCAAGAGCGGGATAAAGTCCATGGCTCTTCATGCCTCAGAGTACATGCCTAGGATCAAGATGGATGGTGCTGCGAGGCAGATCCTCTATACATATTTCAGGCATATGCGGAAGTTAGCGGATTCTGTTCTGTTAATCGGCGTTATGAAGCCTTCCTCGCTCGCATTCGTCAGGCAGACCTTCTTTGAGCCCCCGAAACTATCCGTAGCCGGTTTCAGTTGGCACTTAGATGCCGAAGCAGGTATTCTCTACTCTAACAGGGGCAATATTGATGCCACTTCTAAGTTTGTTGAATGTAGATGCCATATTTGCACCAGCACTGGGCCTAAGGGATTAATGGCAAGTCTTGGGGCGAAGACCAAACACAATCTTAGTTATCTCGCCAATCTGTCTTCAGGCACTCTATCTCCTGATGTACAGACCTATGATCTGATCTTAGATAGGAGTGAAAGAGCCCTTTTCGTTTCTGATATTTACCTATGGACTGGCAGAGCCCTACTGGACGACCTAATGGCATTCTTAAGAGACGAGAAACCACCTTATGTTGTGTTCTTAGGAAATACGTTTGATCTCGAGAGCGGCACTCCGGATTTGGCCGAAGCCGGTATCTTGCTCAAGGTGCTGAGGGAAATAGGAGCTTCAGTCTTGGTCGTCAAAGGATGCAGCGATGGCAATCAAGAGCAGCTTCTGTCAGCCCTAGATACCTTAACGATGGGAGGCAAACCCAAGCCAATACTTTGGAACAAGCGGAACGACGAAGCCTTACAGCAAACAATCCTCGATATCTATAGGTTCTACAGGTCCGCGAAAGAAAGTCTTGTCATAAAGCTGGCCAACGGAGAGGTAGTGATTGCGGAACATGGTCATAGGATAGTCAGGGATCCTACCAAAATCACTGATGTGGAGATGGACAAGATGGAGGATGCTAGGAGAGAAGCCAACGCGAGTTGGCTAATAATGGGACATCTGCTTAGGGCGTTCATAGACAAAGACAAGTGCGTGGCTTCGACAGGTTGCTGGACTCTAGGAGGCCCTCAGGAATGGATACAAGTGAAGAAGGAGGATATTGGTACCTCAATTGTGCTCACGGGGGATGGTAGGATAGAGATAAAGCGGAGAGAGTGAGGTTGGGGCAATTCCGGCTCGCGCTCAGATGGAAACTCAGTCGTTATGGATCTAGGCAATCTAGGGCGGAATTTTTCGAAGCAATTAGACGTGAGAAGAAGGAGGTAGAATCGAGCGGATACTATCACTGGTATGACGAGCCGAAAATGACACGCATCACCATCCATTCTAGTTACGTCAGACAAAGCATAGAACGCGAGATGAAGAGATCAGGAGCTACGAGCATCAGTGATTTCTTTAGAGAGAAGGGATTGAAGAGGGGAGATCGGGTTCTTTACAAGAGATGGATCGATAAGAAGGAAAAAGCCGTAACTGTAGGCGTTCTTGGAAGGTTTTGTGAGCAACTTAACATTAGTTTGAATGAGATCGAACGACGAGGAGTTATCTCAGAACCGCATTTCTACCCAATTAACATGAGATCTAGAGGTTTCGTCAAGATGAGGACCCACATCCTCGACGAAGGAACGAACTCTTCAAAAAACAGGCTAAAATACAGCAACCAAGATCCTGTCCTGCTCAAGTATTTTGCGGATGCGGTCAGGGAAGCAGGAGGAATCATCATCACAAAACCCCGTTTGAGGCCGGGTGCAATGGAAATTGAAGCTAATAGTGCTCTCGGGAGGGCTCTGGAGGCTTCAGGTCTCCCGGGTGGTAGGAAGACCATTAGTAATCCTTCCCTTGATCCGATGGTGGAAAAAGATCCAAAGTCAAAGCGCTATCACATCCAAGCTGCCCTCACCGAGGAAGGGTGGCATTCCCTAGGTGTTCATAAGAGAAGAGCGAGGTTCGAGATAGCGTGGGGCCGAGCGGTGGACATAACTGACGAACTCTCGAGCGAACAGATTGAACAACTTCGGAAGACGGAGAAAGAACACGGAAGGAAGATACCCATCCGAAGTATAGAGGACCCTGAAATTCTGAGGATAATAAAGGAGAAACCCCCACGACCATTACACCAAGAATTGGCTCTGTTGGAAACTTCTCACCCGGAGAAGGAATGGCCTGAAGAACATCCAACGAGAGTTCATGTCAGCACGGGTCACAGAGTGACATCGTTTTGGGAGATCCATACCCTGAGGTCTGACCTGATTGACATAATTCATGATGAATATGGAATGCTCCCGGGCACTTGGAAGGCTGAAAGGTTCGAGCGGCTATATGAGGTCTACACGAAATATAGAGGCAGGAAGCTCACGGACGAGGAGATTCAGGACATCAGAAAGATTAAAGAAGAAAACCCGCCTGATATAAGTGCGGCTTGGGTAAGCGAGAAAACGCAGAAGCTCTTCCCAGGGACAGAGTGGGCAGAGGATATAGAAAGAATAAAGCGAATGCTGCAGAGGAAATGATGAGAATCAAAGCACTCGTGTCAGAGGCGTTTAACCACTATGGAAGACATAAGTTGTTTGAAAACGAGTTTATCAAGTACTTCCGAGGTAAGGGAATGAGAGATGACGAAATAGATAAACTCTGGGCCAAAGCGCAGAGTTTGAATATCATAACGATCGGGGTGAAACCCCTATGGGAACCCGGCCATCCATTGAACATTATTGGTCAGAAGACCGTGTTCAGTCTAGTGGGAAAAGGAGAGGACTAGGCAAAGTCGCCCAATTTTGGGTAAATCGTTGAGCCCAAGAATCCGCCTAAGAGCTAACTGGGATTCGGATGGATTAAAGCAAGAAACGAAGTGGACCGGAGGGGATTTTCGGGACCAACCATCTCGAACCCCTAGGCCTCCCGAGTGCAAGTCGGGTATTCTACCTTTAAACCACCGGCCCACCGCGCAACCGATGCCCTCCACCTGAGATAAAGCCTTTTCTCGAATCTGATACGCTTCATTGTCCCTCTGTGTATCAAGAAGCACGACCTAGTGTATTTCTTATCTCATCAATCCTTTTTGCAACTAGGGTTACGATCGCTTTCTTCAGCCTTATTCCCCCTATCTTCTTTGTCCGCAGTTCATGAATTTGTCGGGAAAGCAATTCATCCCCGAAAACGTCGGAGAACCATTTCTCAAAGTCGCCATTGTAGAGGTGAAACGCGATGCTATCTTCCGATACACGTTTTGCGACGTTATGGAACTCCAGATATCCCGAGGCTTTGAGATTCAGAGGCTTGCCCACATCTAAGAAGAACGAAAACGCCTTTTCCTCAGACCAGCCCTTGAGGAGTTTCCTTTCCAGAGTCTTGGGCTTTATCATTTCGTTCGATATCATTCCCTGAAAACTGACCAGGATATTGCTGAATGCTACATACACATCCAAAGGAGAACCCACGGGTCCAGAGAAGTAGGAGTGCACATCCGCCGGACCCCCGGTCCCTGTGTACATATAGTGATAGTTGTCGCTTGTCTGCAATAAGCGCCAGATTCTGAGGAATTCCCCTCCGATTGTTCTCGCTGGTCTCGAGAGTGAAATCACCGAGCCAAATGTGGATCTTTGCATCTCGTTCCCAAGCCAAGCACTCAGGTCCCTCCTTTCGTCTGCCCAAGATATGGTCTTGCCGTGCTCATACACATCTACATCTCCCGCGGGTGGAATTGTGCCCACTATCTCGGAGGCAGTCTCCGGGACCACGTTGCGGCATCTTTCTATCTCATGTGGCAGTTGCTTCAGAAAGTCACGAATGCCGGCTTCAGGCCAGACATGTTCCCCGAATGTCTCCTAGTCAACGAAAATGAGGACGAGCGGCTCTGCCACAGAGGCGACCCAGTCGATAAATTTCTCAGCAGTGAGAGAGAGCGATGAGAACCTGAACCCGATGTCGTCAGACAATCTGTAGTCTCTCGTCAAAACCCTTAGGCTCTTAGCCACTATCGGCCGATATACGAAGTGAGGAGAGGAGCCATGGAGCAATCTATCTGACCCCTCTGTAATTATGCCAGAGAATCCGAGAGCCTGAATTTCCTTCGCAATCAAGTTATTGTATATGAATTCCGTGTTCTCAAAGATTCGTGGCTCGAACCCGAATGTCCGTCTTATTGCTTTCTTGTGTTCTTTTACCTGGTCTCTGAATTCCGACATGTCGTCGTAGTATATGCTTGCCAAAGAATGATAGTAGGTCTGACACAGAAGCTCGACGTTTCCTGTCTTTGCCATCGATCGTATTGTTTCTATGAGCTCTGGGTGATTGAGGAGCAATTGCTCGAGGAAAAGGCCTGAGAAGCTGTAGCAGATCTTGAAGGGCCTCTCGGAGCCCTTCGTTCTTTCAATCGCTTCCGCAAGCATGTTGGTTGTTGGTTTGTAGCATTTCTCATAGACTCTCTCGAATATCTCTTTGTCAAGTCTCAGGTCGAAATATGAACCCTCAGCCTCGGCGATGTCCCTTGGATCGGGAGCCTGAACCCTAAAGCTCTTGTTTAGCCTCCTTGGTTGATGTACCTCGAAGCCAATGCAGAGCACGACCATTGCTGTGATGTTAGGCAAAACAGGGTAGAAAAGGATATTACGGACGGTCCTGACCATTATTAAGGCGAGACGCCAGGCGGGCATCCCTCTGGAACGCCCTCTAATCACGCGAGTGCCCTGCGGATTGGATCACGTTGGACCGTCGTTGCTTCCTCCTCAAGCGCCGAGCAAATTGGCATGCCAAGTCTACAACGGCACGAAGGCCACAAAGCTTTGGCTATGGCAAATACGGCCCCCTAGGTATCATGGGCAGCAAGCCAGCCGAGCTGACTGTTCCCCTAGTTCTCCAAGAGACGAAAATGAACGTCGTCCACAGCACGTAAGGTATGAACGCACGTTTCCACGGAACCCCGTACATATAATGAAATCCCACGGGCATTTGCAGGAGCGATGTCCAAGCAAGACCTACGGCTGCAGAGTAGGGGAGAAAGCCAAACAGCAGGGAGGGAAGGTCTCCGAAGGCCACCACTGCAACGGCATCTTTGTAGCGCCCATTTCCACGTAGAACATATTTGAAAAACAGATGGAAGATACCCGCACCAAGGAGAAGAGTCGCCAGAGAGTCTATCATGAGAAGCGGAATGCAAGCTAACCAAGTCCAGAAGTGATCACCCAAATATGAGTAGACCAGAGGATATAGATAGAGCGCCATGCTTAGATACACTTCGTTGGCGAAATGCAGATCTGGTATCTTCACGACAGAAGTTGCAATCGTCCAGTCTGTCAATGGTTTCCATAGAGGCAGAAGCATGGCAGATATAACGCAGAACAAAATGAACCAAGTCGCGATATATCGGATGCTGCGCGGTCTCGTCTCCTTGTCTTCGCTCATCGACTTGAAGAAACGGAAGGGATCGATGAGGATGGAGTAGGCATCCCTGAATGCCATTCTGAGAAACTCCATCAAGCCTCTTCATCAAGGAATCAATGGGCTGCGAGCCTAAAAGCATTTGTTGCCCCACAAGAAGGTAATCCCCTGGGTTCGTCGACAAGACGGGCGGGTTATTCCCTGTTGCGTTACGGTTACCTAATGAAACTTGAGGTCGACAGTGCGCGCGATTGATTCTAGAACGTGTTCAAACGACCTCGGGACAATCATACCATCACTCTCAAGAAGCCACCTGACTCGGGCACAATCCTTGATCTCGCAGCAACCGCTTCAGTGTGCGCGCGCACGCCCGTGGAGGATGTATTCGCGCCAGAAGGAATGCTGAAGGTCACGAATGAAAGAAATATGCTAGTAAAACCGAAGAGGAAAAGAACGAGGTAGCATTTCAGACTCCCTGTCAACACAGAGATACCTGTATTGTGCATGAATTGCAAGTGAACGTGAATTAGTGAGGATGCAGATTGATTCTCTGGAGATCTTGTTGCATGTTGAAGCGGCCAAATGAGTAAGAGATATTACTCCCGTCCTTGGTTCCAACGCGAGGCCACTGTTGGATAATTTGGTAGTCCGCAGGCCTGTGGAGCCTGGCGTCTGGGTTCAAATCCCGGCGGTGGCCCTCTCGAACCCGTTTCTCAGGATTGAAAACACCAACGTATTCCTAAGCTAAACTGGTGGATCGATAATCAGAGTCCGGACAAAATGCCGTGATGGAATCTGACCTCTGATATGCCTTTGCCAATTCTATTCAATGCCAAGCCCAAGGGCTTTTGAAACCGCGACTACGCCATCGAAGCTAGCCTTTCTTCCTTCCATAACATAATCTTTCTCTGGAATCAAAACTAGGTTCTTGTAAAGGCCAGTCTGGTTTATCACGTAGAATGCCTGAATCACAAAAACCAGGTAATTTATTTCGGTCGTCTTCAGTTTTCTCTCTATGAGGATGAGTTGCTCCTCCGAGAGGAAGGCTATTCTTTGCAGCGACTCCCTGACGGACTCCTTTTCTTCGTCCATCGCGTTTAAGAGGTCCTTCAGACTAATTCCGTATTCAGAAAGGAGATCCTCGACGGCCCGTCTCAGATGAACTCTCTCCCAAGCCATCTTGGGTCGTGCCTCAAGGAAATATTCTGGCCCGGGTCCTTGGAAATGGAATGGCCAGTCTTATGTTGGGCAGGCCCATGACATGGGCCAGTAGTCTCTCAATTCCTAGACCGAATCCGGCATGTGGGACGCTGCCATATTTTCTGAGATCAGTGTACCAAGAATAGTCCTTCGGGTCATAGCCATACCTCTGAATTCTCGCGACTAGTTCGTTGTAGTCAGAGATCCTCTCCCCGCCACCTATCACCTCCCCGACCCCTCCCACGAGGACATCGTGAGACAGAACCACACGCGGATCAGAAGGGTCAGGCTTGTGGTAGAAGGCGCGAGTTTCTATTGGATAGTGGGACAGAAAAATAGGCTTATCGAACATTGAGCAAAGGGCCTTTTCCTCGTCAGCGCCAAGGTCCTTTCCCCATTCCGTTCTTATCCCTTTTTTGTCCAGCAGTTGAAGCGCTTCTTCATATCTGATTCTTTCGAATGGAGATTCGAAGGCCTTGAGAGGTTGAGTAATCGATGGAGATCTCTTCCCCATGCTCTCTTTCAGCATCCCACTGACCTCAACAAGCATTTCTTCCTCAAACTTCATCAGATCCGCTAGGTTCATCCAAGCAGCTTCCATTTCAAGATGCCAATATTCTGTGAGATGCCTTGGTGTTTTTGATGGCTCTGCCCTGAAAGAGGGTTGAAGCGTAAAAACCTTTTCGAGAGAGAATATTGCTGCCTCAAGGTAGAACTGAGAGCTTTGGGTGAGGTACGCTTTCTTGTCGAAGTACTTCAGCTCGAAAAGAGTCGCACCGCCTTCTACGGCTGCGGTTATGATGCTCGGGCATGAGACTTCTTCGTAGCCCTTCTCGTTGAACCACTGTCTGAAGACCTTCAATAACTCGGATCTAGCCCTTAGGATCTGCGTCAGTCTTTTGCTTCTTAGGTAAAGATGCCTATAGTCGCCAAGCACTCTTGCCGAGATTCCCTTCCTTATCGGGAAATCCTTCGGGGACTCACCTATTACTTTTAGCTCTGAAGCTAAGATTTCGAATCCTCCAGGAGCTCTCTTGTCTTTCCTTATGGTTCCGGTGACTATTATAGAAGACTCCCTCCCCAAGTTCTTAAGAACGCTTGGATCGCATTTTGTTGGGGAACCGGGCTTCACGATTACCTGAGCTATTCCTGAAGAATCGCGCAGCCTGATGAAGGTGATTGTGCCGAGAGACGCAACTGTGTAAACCCAGCCTTCGACGATTACTTCTCTTCCCTCTTCAATTTCGTGAAGCTCCGAGACTCTGGTCTTCCCGATCATATCGTCCACACAGTCTCTCAAGGTCTTGTACTTATTCATTGCCTCGAATTAGAATCCAACAATGCCTTCCTGAGACGACGCCTCAAATCAAGAGGCCCGCGTTCGATCAAAGTTTTCCCTGCGCTAATCTACTTCTTCTTGTAGTTACTGAATATCTTCGCCACTGCATCGGCCTGCTCGTTGGTTATGAATGGGCGCCCTCCCCCGGACATCAAAGCCTTTATCTCCGTGGCATTTGTCGGTTGGAGCGTGGCCAACATTATTGCGTCCTTCTTAGTCACGTTGGCATTTTGCATCAGTTCCTTCACAAGTTTCTTGACGGTCTCGGCATCCAATCTAGCTATGTCGTTCAAATATTCGTCAAGAGATTTTCTGAAAGGCATGTCCGCCTCACCTATCGATTTCAACACTTCCCTTGCCTCAGCGGGGGTTATATATTCCTCTGAGATTTTTCTGCGTGGCATCGTTTATTTCACCTGCCTGATGTGTTCAGGCCCAGCGATGACTACCTTTTCTTTTCCTCCATCTTTCACCCTAATGAGATAGGCCCTGCCTCTTCTGGAAAGGACCTCCCCATGGCTTCCATAGAATCTCCTGAATGGCATCCCCGAGTGAACTGAGGAGTCTATTTTTATCACCACTTTATCCCCAGGATTATATTGCTTCAACAGGTAGGACAGTGTGTGATGTCCCTTCTCTCTGGACCTTTTTGAAAGCAGGCTCCTGGTTTTTATCCGCCTGCCACTCGTTTGAGGCAAATCAATCACCCAATATATTCAATACTTCGAGCGACTCCCATTCTGCCGGCATATTTAACAATTCTCTAAGAGAGGGACTAGTTCTGCCATCGTCGCCAGTAACAAATTCCTTGATGTAAGTGCCGGCCTGCGCCTCAATAGTCACATCGAGTCTTTCGGGCGGAAGAGGTACGATTTTGATCCAGGCTATCATCCTCTTTCTAACCTTGTCGGCACGTCTCCATGATACCCTTTTTGGAGTTCTTTGACTTATGACCAGACCTTTTGTCTTTCTCTCCGTCTCCTCCAGCTCCTCCCTCGAAGGGATCCTTGGAACCTTAACCGTGATTCTATATAATTTGCTCGTCCTTTCCCCCTTAAGTTTCAACTCAACCACCTTCGCCTTGGACGAAGGCTCGAGGTCGAATATCTCCACCATTCCGCTGTACTTCTCATTGAATTGCGCCGTGAATTTCATCAGGTCCGTGTTCCTCAGTTTGGGCTCCAAGATTTCGACAATGAACGGCCGGCCAGACCCTAACATTTTTGCATCGACATCTTCCCTTCCGGCTCCATGGAATTTTATGTCCTTGGCGCAGAAGATTTTGATCAGAATGGAGGCCAGCATTCCCTCTATGGATTCTGCAGCATCGGCTCCCCGTTTCCTGGTCTGCGAAATGCCGCCCTGCAATTTTCTGTACCTTCCGTAAATGTAAACCGGAGCCGGCCCTATCACCACTCTACCTGAGACTGGCTCTGCCATTATCATCAAATCAGGGTCATGGAAGGAGTGTGTTTTCCCCGTCAGTTTTGACACTGCGTTGTTGATAATGCGATTGAATTCGGTCTTTATGCTCTCACCATGAGACAGCTTGTATTCCATTTTGATCTCGTCATCCAGTCTGATCATCTTCCTTGGTAACGACGAGCCTACTTGGAACGAGTTGAAGTCATACTCCCTTGCCAAAAGAATTATTGATGAGACCGTGTTCTCGATGGTGTTGAACAAAGCATCATCACAAATATAACAGCGTTTTGGCTCCAATTCCCTTCCCGTGGCCTTCAGGAACTCTGTCGAGGCGGGACCATACCCCGAACGAGCGAGAGTTCTGAGTCCCCTCAAGGCCCAAGCCCTTCTGTTCCTTAAGGAGTCCCTGAATTCCAAGAAGAGGACATCTTTGATCGAGCTGCCCCGTGTCTCGTTGGCCTGTTCCTCATTGAGGAGGCGGAACTGTCTTCCCAAGCAGTGGTTACACAGTGGATGATTTGATATCACCTGATAGGCCTTCGATAGGACAGGATGGACTCTCTTAGAATCGAGCGACACCCGGTATCCCCCTCAGCCCTCTGAATTTCTTGACCAACTTCCTTGAGTTCTTGTATTGATCGAGGAGCTCCCTTACCTCTCTTTCGCTCCTTCCTGACCCCCTTGCTACCCTCCTTATCCTTTCTGGATTCATCACGTTCGGGGATTGCTTCTCCTCTTGGTTCATTGAATTGATAATGGCCTTCCAAGCCCTCACTTTCCCCTCGGTCAACCCTTTGATGTCCTTCGGCACCTTAGCTCCAACAGGTATTAGCCTAGATATCATTGATGAAAGATCACTACCTTTCAGTTGATCCATTTGATCCACGAAGTCCTCTAATGAATAACGGCCAAGAGCGAATGCTTTGGCCTTTTCAATAGTCATGCCCTTCATTGACCTTGAGACTCTTTCTATTATGGCCCTGAGATCTGCCACGCCAATCAACTTCGAAACATAGTCCATGGGCACAAATGGCTCCAGTTCCTCGATGTCTTCTCCAGTTCCTATGAAGGGGATATTGGCTCCAGTTGACACTACCGTGGCAAGAGCGCCTCCACCTTTTGCGGTACCATCCATTTTTGTTATGATTACATACGCTATTGGAACCACCTTGGCGAATGCCTCTGCTTGAGCCTTGGCCCTTTGGCCTATTGCCGCATCGATTACAAGGAATGAAGCATCTGGTTTTGTAACCTCTGTTATAGCAGATAATTCCTCCATCAAGGAGGTCTCGTCCTTGTGTCTGCCAGCTGTGTCGACTAAGATCAGATCAGGAGGAGGCGAAGCCGATCTATATTTCTCCAGAGAGTTCTTAATCACATCAAGACTGCTCTCCCCGATTTTGCCTCCAAGGACGAGTACGTCCATGGGTTCTAACAGGGTTCTAAGTTGATCGAACGCACCAGGACGGAATGTGTCTGCGCAAATAACTGCCACTTTTTTTCCTGCCCTTCTGTAGAAAAGGGCGACCTTGGCGAGCGTTGTGGTTTTCCCAAACCCTTGAATCCCCACGAATAGCCAGACACTTGGCGTTTGCTTTATCTCCACTTTCGCCGGTTCCCCGCCAACTAGGTTCGTCAATTCTGAGTATACCGAGTTGACCACTAGATCCTTCCTTGACGCGCCCGGCACTTCTTTCTTGGCTGCCTCCCTCATTGCCTCTGATAGTTTGAGCACCAGCTCTACAGGCACATCGGTTTTAAGTAGCGAACGCTGAATGTCCCTGATGAGTTCTTCTATGTCGGGGTCAGTTATGTATGGTTTTCTGGTGAATCTCCTAATTGCTTCCGCGAAGGCGGACGAGATGGCCTCCAAGTCAGGACGAGTCTAGGTTAATCCAAGGCATTAAAACATATCTTATCGCGTGCGCGTGCTCCTAGCTGCAGTACGGGCGTCTCCGGCGGGAAGAATGAAACCATACTTCATGACCTAGCCTTCCGCTTTCTATGAGATAAAAGTGATACTCTGTAACAAGCGAACCCTCTAGTTTTGGCAGAATCCCAACATCGTCCTCCTTATCTATGACTGTCAGAACCGCACAAAGGCATTTTCTGGAGAGACGAGAAGCATGCGCGCGAATTGAGTGTGATTTTGTGTCGATAGCGTGCGATGGAGCTTCGATAGACCTCAGGTGCAAGATGTCTTTGCAACAGATATGTCGTTCGCATGTCAGAAGCACAAAGACACCCCCTCAAAGTCCTGTCACAAATCAACAGGCACCCTCTTTCTCCTAGGCAAGCCGAAATCTGTGAATACCTTTATAAGATTTCGGGATGCACTGACCGCGCTCGTTAAACAAACGTCTAAAGAGGAAAGGAATGTCAATGATCGAAATCGGATTCTGGGTTATTGCGCCATTGTCCGCATTGATTTCTATTTTGGTCGGACTCTACTTCTATCGTTATGTGAATGAACAAGACAGCGGAACAGAGAGGATGAAGGAGATCTCAGGTGCCATAAAAGAAGGAGCCGCTGCCTTCATAAGAAGAGAATACACAGTGCTCGGAATGTTCGTAATTGTGGTGGCCATTATTATGGCAATATTCCTGCCGCAACCGCTGTGGGAACCGCATGATGTCATGCTGAATATTCAGCTCCCAATGGCCTATATTCTTGGTTCGTTTTGTTCGGCCTTGGCTGGTTATCTGGGTCTGAGCGTTGCAACAGAAGCAAACGCGAGAGTTGCGAGGGCCGCCCAGGGAGGAATAAACAAGGCTTTCCCGATCGGCTTTCGTGGTGGTGCAGTAATGGGCCTATCTGTGGTAGGCCTAGGACTATTTGGAATAAGTGTGGTCTACTGGATCGCTGGAATGTCGGCTACGCAAGCAGTCCCGGCTGTTCTAGCATACAGCTTCGGAGCAAGCTCGCTCTCGCTTTTTGCGAAGGCTGGTGGAGGCATCTACACAAAAACCGCTGACATCAGCGCAGACCTCGTTGGCAAGGTAGAACTGGAGATTCCTGAAGATGACCCAAGAAACCCAGCAGTCATAGCTGACAACGCAGGAGACAATGTGGGCGATGTAGCTGGTATGGGGGCAGATTTGTTTGACTCATATGTAGCAAGTGTGGTGGCAGTCATGATTCTCGGTGTGACCCTTGGTGTCGCTAATACCTACGTGCAGATACCGCTTGTGTTCGCTGGCTTGGGCATTCTAGCATCTATCATAGGTGCATTGACGGTAGGGCTTCGACCTAAGGGCGATCCGGGAGCGGCATTGAACGGAGGTACGTACGTCACATGTATAGTCTTTGGAATTCTAACCGCCTTAGCAACGTGGTATCTCAAATACGAATGGGCACTGTGGGGAGCAACAGCTGTGGGTCTTGCTGCTGGAATAATAATCGGAGTTACGAGCGATTACTTCACCTCAGAGGACAAGGCTCCCGTCTTGAGAACTGCAAAGGCATCGGAAACTGGACCTGCACTGAACGTCCTGACCGGGTTCTCATATGGTCTACGCAGCGTTGCCCTGCCATTGATCGGAATAGCCATAGCAGCAGCCGTCGCATACGAAATATGCCAACCACTGGGCCCAGACTATGCCGTCTATGGAATATCCCTTGCAGCTCTCGGTATGCTTTCGATTGTCGGATTAACAGTTTCGAATGATGCGTACGGCCCGATCGTGGACAACGCGAAAGGAATTGCCGAGCAATCCAGACTCAGCGAAGATGTGATCGCGGTAACAGATGAGCTTGATTCTGCAGGGAATACGGCGAAAGCCATAACCAAAGGATTTGCGATAGGAGCGGCAGGATTAACTGTAATTGCATTGCTGGCCGCATTTCAGGAGATAACTTCGAGGGTTGGTTACTCCGTCAGATTCGACATCATGGATCCGATAGTCCTGCTGGGTGCATTGATAGGCGTGGCGATTCCCGCAGTTTTCTCGGCAACGGTTATACTTGGAGTAGGCAGAAACGCTGAAAGAATGGTTGCTGAGATCAGAAGACAATTCAGAGAAATCCCAGGTCTAAGGGAGGGAAAACCAGGCGTCAGACCTGACTATGCAACGTGTGTTGACATTGCAACAGTAGGAGCGTTGCGTGAACTTATGCCGGCAAGCATCATGGTAATCTTCTCGACTTTGATCATCGGGTTCGTCGGTGGAATAAAGGCCCTTGGGGGTTTCCTTGCAGGGGCTATATTCTCCAGCTTGCTTTTGGCTTTGCTTATGGCCAACGCTGGCGGGTTATGGGACAACGCCAAGAAACTCATTGAATCTGGACAACATGGGGGAAAGGGATCAGATGCTCATAAAGCGGCTGTTGTTGGTGACACGGTTGGGGACCCCTTTAAAGACACGGCGGGGCCCTCCCTTAACACCATGATTACTGTGATGTCTTTGATTGCGTCACTTGTTGCAGTGCTAATTGCGAAGTACAACCTGCTAGGGCTTTTGGGAATTGATTAGCCTTAGGATATCTATAACACGCCGCTTCTTCTGTCACACGAATCAAGCATGAATTGGAGTAGCCACCCCACTAGATCCTCCTTCTATGCAACAGAAAAGTCATGCACGAACAAGACACATATTGGGCGGCCCATCTTATATAGCGCAGCAATTAGAGATACTTCGGCTAACACAGTCTAACCTTGCCGCTTATCAATTCCTGAATCAAATTCCTGAACGCCCTCTCGGTTAGAGCCCCCTCTAGAACTCTGGAGACCTCAAGGTTGACCTCATGTTCGTTATATGGTTTTTTTGGAACCACATACGTGGCAGCAAGAGCCGGCTCATTTACTGGTTTTCCTATCTTACTCAGAAGCCAGAAGTATACCTCTTCAATGCCTTGTGCTTCACGAACTAGCAAGTCTGCTATTCTGAAGGCCATTGCGTTATATATCTTGCCAACATGACTCACCGGGTTCTTTCCCGACGGCGCCTCACTGCTTGATGGCCTATTGAGCGAGAATACCCCATTGACCCTGTTGCCACGTCCAACCTGACCACTGTCACCAGATTCGGCCGAAGTTCCAATCACCGTTAGATACAAGCCATCTATTCCCCTTCCGGGAGCGTCAAGATTGTTTATTGTGACCGTGAACTCCTTCAAGTTTCCCCTATTCACTAGGAAGTCCTGCACCGCGTTCTTTACTTCCTCCTTCTTCCTCAGGTACTCGATCTCACTTTCTATGAACCTATCAACAAAGGCTATAGAAAGGGTCAGATCGAAGGATTCTGCCACCCTTCTGGCCATGACCTTGATGTCCTCACCTGTTTCTGGATAGCTTTTCTTGAACGAAGAAG
>Ga0129298_10000270_pt1 | contig 19771 bp, 14 predicted proteins | sample I19B2metaG_FD_94707 | JGI IMG/M metagenome (GOLD analysis project Ga0129298, IMG submission 94707) | Lake sediment bacterial and archeal communities from Gulf of Boni, Indonesia to study Microbial Dark Matter (Phase II) - ​I19B2 metaG | ecosystem: Environmental > Aquatic > Freshwater > Lake >... | reverse complement strand
GGGCGTACCCGCATGGCGGCTTCGTAGAGGCGCACCGCTTTCTCGGGCTGACCACACGCGAACGAGTGGCGCGCGTAAAAGTAATGCGCCTCGAAAAGGTTCGGGTCCAGCCGGAGAGCGGTTTCGAAAGCCTCTTCGGCGGCTTCGTTACGGCCGTTGAGCGAGAGGGCCACGGCGCGGGAGGCGTGGGCCTGGGCGGAGGCGGAGTCGAGCTCGACCGCGCGGGCGCTGGCCCAGTCGGCTTGCTGGCGGGCGGCCTCGCTGCGCTCGACGTTGAGGTAGATGTACGACCAGCAGTCCGCCAGACCCACATAGGCCAAGGCGTACGCCGGGTCTAGCGTAATCGCCTGGGTGAAGAGCTGCTGGGCAAACCGGATATCTTGCGGTCCATACCCGTAATAGAACTTGCGGCCGCGCAAATAGTGGTCGTAGGCCTGGACGTTGTTGGTTGGGGCCGTCCCCAGGGTCGCCCGCTCTTTCGGAGTCAATCTGACTTCCAGCGCCTGCGCCACGCTGCTGGCGATCTCCTCCTGGATGGCGAAGATGTCCTTGACCTCACGATCGTAGCGCTCCGACCAGAGCTGGAAGCCGCTTTCGGTGTCGGTGAGCTGGACCGCGATGCGCAGGCGGCCGTCCGACTTGCGCACGCTGCCTTCCAGTAGGTGGCGAACGCGCAGCCGGTGGCCGAGCTGACGCACGTCGCCGGCCGCCGTCTTGAAGCGGAACGCCGAAGTACGTGAGGCCACCCGCAGGCCCTGGATCCGGCTGAGGGCCAGGATGATCTCTTCGGCGATGCCTTCGCAGAAATACTCCTGATCCTTCTCCTGGCTCATGTCGGCGAAGGGGAGCACGGCGATGGAAGGCTGCTGCTCTTCTGGGAGGGGGATTTCGTGCTCCAGTTCGGCGCCGCGGGCCTCCCACCAGGCGTCCAGTTCCGTCTTGTAGGCGTAGACGGAGCCCAGCTTGTCGTGCCGCAGCCGGTGGACCGGCAGGCCCTGCTCCCGCTCCCAGCGCTGCACGGTGCGGGTGCCACGCCGGAGGTAGGCGGCGATTTCCTTCCAGGAGTCGAGGCGATTCGAGCCGAGGCTGGAACTGGCCGTTGCCTGGGGCGGCTCCGAGATGGGAATCACTCTGCGCGAGCGGGGCTCACCCATGTCTCCACTATAGACGTTGCGGCGTGCGGAAGGTTCGGCGTAATCACTCGTGGCGGAGGGCCGCCAGAGGGTCCGCGCGGGGGGCGCGGCGGGCGGCGACGAGGCTGGCGGCCAGGGCAACGGCTAGGACCAGGGCGGCGGCGCCGGCGCAGGTCGCCACGTGCAGCGGCGACATCCCGATGACGAAACGGCTCAGGGCCTCGTTGAGCGTCTCCGGCTCGACGGTGGCCCGCAGGACCAGGCTCACCGTTTTCCAGGGCCCATCGAACTGGCCAAAGGGGGCGAACAGGACGTTGAGACCCGGGCGGTAGCGCCCCGCATCTTTGACGTTGCCGACAATCCCCACTATGGTCATCCAAGTGCCCGGCTTGGGCTTGGTGCCGTAGGCAATTTGCCTGCCGACCAGGTTCTCGCCAGGGAAATACCGCTCCGCAACGCGCTGGTTAATGAGCGCCACGCGTTGGGCGCCGGCCCGGTCCTCGGGGCGGAAATAGCGGCCGGCGATCAGCGGGATGCCCATGACACGGAAGTAGTCCGGGCTGATGAGGCGGTGCTCGGCGGCCGGCTCGTGACCCGGCGCAGGCAATTCGCGTCCTTGGATGGAGAAGTTCAGGTTGCTGTAGCAACTCTGCACCGGCAGCAGGTTGATGGCGCCGGCGGGCAGGTGGTTCCCGGCGAGCCGCAGCAGAGCGGCGAGCGACCAGCGGCTGGCGAGGAACCCGGCTGCGCCGCCAGCGGCCGGCTTTGAGGCGCGTGCAAGTGGCGCTCCAGGCTGGACCGTGCTACTCGACTAAGGGAAAAACCCCCTGGTGGGACAGCGCTAGAAAGAGGGATGCGTACCAGGGCCAGTCTCGGTCGCGCAACCGCCGGGCCTCGAAAGGGCGCGGCGGGTGCCCCGAGCCCTATGACCCCGCAGCGCCTGCAACCGTTGTTCTGGGATGTGAATTGCGAGACCTTTGATCCCGCGGCGCATCCCGCCTACGCCATCCTGCGCGTGCTGGAGTACGGGGACCAGCAGGCGGTGGCCTGGCTCAAGCAGACCTTCTCCGGGGCCCAGATCCGGGAGGACATCCGCGGTGACCGCAGGCTCTCCCGCAAATCCGCGGGCTTCTGGGCCCTGGTGTACGGCATCCTGGCGAACGAAGTGAGGGCACTAAGCTCGGGATACTCCTATCGTGATCTGCGAGAGGCGGAACTCCTCGAGCTGTTCCAAGAGAAGTTCGCCCGGGCGGCCTGCAACCTCGTGCACGTGCTGAAGTCCCTGACCTACTTTGAGGATGCCGACAAAGACCCCATGCCCGACATGCTGCTCTCGCTGTCCTGGGAAGAGGTGAAGAGCTTCTTCCTCAGCCAGTCGCCGCGGTTGCTGTGAGAGCGCAACGGAGGTGCAGCAGCCGGGGTTGAGCTAGAGCTCGCGGAAACTCACCAGGCGCACGTGGGCGGTTTCGAGGGCCTCGCGGACTTCCGGGGCGGTGAGCGCGGCGAGTTCGCGTCCGCGGGCGGCTTTGAGGCGAGTGGGGGCGGCCTCGAGCTCCGGGCCGCAACGGCCGGGATGGCACATCAGCTCGGTGGTTCCGGGGCGGAGGCGGCGGATCAAGCGGAGCAGGGTGGCTGTGTCGAGCCGCCCGGTTAGGATGAAGCCGGCGAAATGATCGGTGGTCCGGCAGCCACGAGGACGGATGCCGAGCGGCTTGCGCACCCAGGGGATGCCGAACTGGTGGGCTATGCGGCAGACGGCCGCGAGCACCGGCGGAAGGAGGAGGGTGTGCTTGTGGGTGTCGAGGTGGGTAGGGCGGAGCCCGGCGTCGAGGATGCGGCGAACCTGGCTGGCGAGCTCGTCGTAGATGGGGATGCGGCGCAGCATTACCGCCCAAGCCAGCTCCGGGAGGCTGGCGGGCAGGCCAGGCCCCTGGACCAGCATCAGGTGGCAGCCCACGTCCAGCTCGGGGTGCGCGCGGGCCAGGCGGACGGCATCGTCGAAGGCGGCGCCATGCGCCATGAGCGTGGTGGAGCGGACGATGCCGCGCTCGAAGGCTTCGAGGATGCCGGCATTGACATCGGTGGTGAAACCGAAGTCATCCGCGTTGACGACGAGCTGCGTGGCGGTCAAAAGAGGGCCAGTTTGATGCGCAGGAACTTCTTCGGGTTGGCGCGCACGTCCTTGATGAAGGAGCGCAATTCGGTGGTGGCTCCGTGCAGGGACTCGTAAAGCTGCGGGTTGGCCAGGAGCTGGCCCATGGTGCCTTGGCCGGCGTTCATGCGCTCCACCATGGTGTCCAGCTTGGCCAGCAGGTCGCGGATCTGCTGATAAGCAGCTTCATCCTTGAGCAGCTTGCCCGCGGTGCCTTTGCCGGCGTTGAGGTCGGCGGCCACTTTGCGGAACTCGGCGATAGCGGAGCGGGCTTCCTCATACAGGGCGGGATCGCGCAGGAGCCGGCCCGCCGTACCCTGGCCTTGCTGGACATCAGCCAGGATGTTGTCGAGCCGCTGGACAGAGGCGGCCACGCGCTCGTAGAGGCTCTCGTCCTGAAGCAGGCGGCCCAAGGTGCCCTTGCCGCTGGAGGCCAGTTGGGTGATCTTGTGGGCCTCGTCCACCGTAGCGAGGAGGCGGTTGTAAAGCCGCTCATCGACCAGGAACTTGCCGATCGTGCCCTTGCCGGCCTCGACCTGGCTGACGAGGTTGTCGATGCGGCGCAGGGTGGCGTTGACGGAGGCCAGGGTGGTGTAGCCCTGGCGCACCAGTTCCTCGAATTCCTGCACGTCCAGGCTTTGAACCTCTCCGCCGGGCTGGACAGTGCGCGGGCTCCTGCCTTTCCTGATGTTGATGTACTTGGTACCCAGCACGTTCTCAGCGCTGATACCGGCTTGCGAATCGACGGGGATGGCGGAGAGCTTGTCCCGCTGCACGGACATCACCACGCGGACCACGCGGTTGGGGTCGGCGGAGCCCGACAGCTCCACCCGAGCGATCTTGCCGATGTAGATCCCGTTCAGGCGCACCGGGGCGCCGCTGGTCAGCGCCGCGGAGTCGGACATGTAAGTATACAGCGGGGCGCTGCGGGCGAAGATGTTCTTCTCGCCGGTGAGCAGAAAGATCAGCACCCCGAGGATGGCCATGGCGGCTATGGCCATGACGCCCACTCTCAGTTGCGCCCACCGGACACGTTTCACCGTAGGCATAGTCACTCTTCGCGTCTGACGAAACTGGCGAGATAGGGATCCGTGGAAGCTTCCAGCTCCGCCTGGCTCCCTTCAAAGACCACGCGGCCATCCTTGAGCACCAGGAAGCGGGTGCGGCTGGCGCTGCCGTTGCGGCCAGGTTCGAGGGCGCCGGTCGCGGGGTTGTAGCGGAAGTTGGCCAGCACACTGCCGTCCTGATAGCGGTGGGTGGCCAGGGCGGTGGTGGTGTTCTTCAGGTCGCGCTCCTTGACAATGAGCGTCATGATGGTGAAAGCGGTGATGGGGTCCAGACCGGCGGTGGGAGAATCATAGAGCACCAAGCGGGGCTCGGTCACCACGGCGCGGGCGATGCCAACGCGGCGACGCATGCCGCCCGATAGCTCGCTGGGCACCTTCTCTAAAGTGTGCTCGAGCTCGACGAAGGTCAAAGCTTCCTCCACACGCCGGCGCATCTCGTCAGGCGGGCAGCGCAAGGCGGGTTGGTTTTCCAGCGGATAGCCCACATTCTCTTCGATGGTAAGGGAATCGAATAAGCCCCCTTCCTGAAAGAGTACGCCGATGCGGCTGCGGATGTCGAACAGTTCCCGCTCGCCGAGCTCGGTAATGTCCTGGCCAAAGACCCACACGCGGCCGGCATCGGGCTTGAGCAGGCCCAGGGCGGTCTTCAGCAGCACGGTCTTGCCGCTGCCGGCCGCCCCGAAGAAGATGCAGGTCTCGCCGACGCGCATCTCCAGTGACACTCCCTCCAGCGCCGTCAGATCCTCGAAACGGACTGTGACGTTGTCGAATCTGAGCACCGAGTCTTCCGGTTCCGGCATGGTGTCTCTAGAGACTGACGAAGATCCTGGTAAGGAAGAACGTCAAAAAGAAAATCACCACCGAGGAAACCACCACGGCCTGGGTGGTGGAACGGCCCACGCCCTGTGTGCCGCCCGTGGTCCGCAACCCGTAGAAGCAGCCTACCAGAGCGATGGCGAAGGCGAAAACGAAGGGCTTGATCAGGCCCTGGGCCACATCGAGCCACTCGATGGCCTGCCAGGCCCGGCTCCAGTATTCCGAGGGCGTCAGGCCCATGAGGAAATAGGCGATAAGAAATCCCCCGAACAACCCCACGAAATCGGCAATGATAGTCAATAGCGGCAGCACTGTGCAGGTGGCGATCAGCCGAGGGGTGACCAGCTTCTGGATGGGGTCGGTGCCCAGGGCACGCATGGCGTCGATCTGCTCGGTCACCTTCATGGAGCCCAACTCGCTGGCCATCCCGGAGGCATTGCGTCCGGCCACCAGCACGGCGGTGAGCACCGGTCCCAGTTCGCGCACCAGGGTAATCGCCACCAACTGGCCGACTTGGCCCTTGGCGCCGTACTGGCTGAGCGCCTTGGCCAACTGCATGGCCATGACGGCCCCGCTGAAAAAGCCGATCATGATGACGATGGGCAGGCTGCCCACGCCGATGATGTCCATTTGGAGGAAAATATCAGGGCCGTAATGGGGCCGGCGGAAGATGTTGCCGAAGGCGCGTCCGGCCAACTGGAAGAACTCCTGAACCGCCAGCACGGGCGATTTCAGCCAGTCGAGCAAGCCGTCAAGTCCTCCGCACCACGATGGTAACATACAGCTTGTGGGCCTCTCCGGCGATGAAGGGACTCACAGACATTCCTGGCGTTCGCGTAGGACACGCCTCCGACTGTGACGGGCTGACGGGCTGCACCGTCATCCTGTGCGAGGGCGGGGCCGTGGGAGGCGGCGACATCCGCGGTTCGGCCAGCGGGACCGAGGAATTTCCGACCCTGGACCCGGGGCACGTCACCTCGCGGGTGCACGCGGTGGTGCTGGCCGGCGGCAGCGCCTTCGGGCTGGAGGCGGCTTCCGGCGTGCGCCGGTATTTGGAGCAGAAGGGCATCGGCTTCGATACCGGCGCGGCCAAGGTGCCCATCGTGCCCTGCGCCGTTCTGTACGACCTAGGGATCGGAAAGGCCAGCGCGCGACCGACGCGCGAGATGGGCGAGGCAGCGGCGGCAGCCGCAACCGCCGAGGCCGTCCAAGAGGGCGCCGTGGGGGCGGGCACGGGCGCCACGGTGGGAAAGATCTTTGGAATGCGCCAGGCCATGAAGTCCGGCGTGGGCTCGGCCACCGTGGCCCTGGAGGGCACTTACGCGGGCGCGCTGGTAGCGGCTTTGGCGGTGGTGAACGCCTTGGGCGACGTGGTCGATCCGGCCACCGGGAAGATCGTGGCTGGCGCCAGGCGCTCTCCGAGCAGCCGGGAATTCGCCGGCACTGCTCAGGCCATGAAGCGCGGCGCGCGCGGCGGATTTCGAGAGCGGAACACCACCCTAGTGGTGGTGGCCACAAATGCGCGCCTGAGCAAGGCGGAGGCCAAGAAGCTGGCCGAGCAGTCGCAGCTCGGCGTGGCACGCGCCATCCGGCCGGTGCATACCATGTCGGATGGCGATGTGGCGATTGCACTGTCGCTGGGCGACATCAAAGCGGATGTGGACGCGCTGGGCGTCGCGGCGGCGGAGGCAGTGGCGGAAGCCATCTTGCGGGCCGTCCGGGCGGCGCCGAGCCTGGGCGGCCTGCCGGGCTTGGCGGGAGGGTAGCCGCTGGGACAGCTTCCGCCTCGCGCCATAGGATAATGGCAGTATGAGGCTGCCTCTCGTGCGTGTGCTCGTGGTGGCCATCGGTGGCAGTCTGCTTGGGCAGGTGATCAGCTTCGAATCGGGGGGACTGAAATACCAAACCTTGACCAAGGGCGGCCTCACGGTGATGTTCGCGCACTTGCCCGGCCACCTGCGGGAGTACGCCATCGTCCAGGTGGCGGTTTCCAACGGTTCTAAAGCTTCAGCCTTGGTACAGCCCGAAGCGTTTACATTTCATCGCCCGGATGGCAGCACGATCCAGGCAGCTCCACCGCGAGGCGTCGTGAAGGAGTTGCTGGCCCGGGGCAGCCGGGACGATGTTATGCAACTGGTGGCCACCTATGAGGCCACGCTGTACGGGATCCCAGGGATACGGTCCACGAATGGATATGAGCAGCGGCGCCTTTCGGCGGAGGCCGAGCTGACTTCCAGCCGGCTGAAGGCGGCCGCGGCGGCCTCCGCTATTGCGTTGGTAGAAAGCAAACTAGCGCCGGGGCAGTCCACTGATGGGGCAGTTTTCTTCCCTAGCGACGGCAAGCCGCTGGGGCCCGGACGCCTGCGGCTGCCCGTGGGGGCGAGCTTGTTCGAGTTCGAAAGCGAGCCGGACCTGACCAAATCATTGCGTCCCTCCCGCATCGAGAAGTGATCCCGGCCAGGGTGTGGGAGCAGGCTGCGGCACGAGGAAGCAGCAGCGCGCGCACCGCTTTTTCAGAGCGCCGCTATTCATCTTTCGACCGTCCGGGGCAGCTTCGGCACACCCTAATGCCTTCCAGGAGCACGCAAGGCACTGTTCATCGATCCACCGAAGACGCTACCTCTGACGCCTCAGGGAACTCCGGTTTGCGCCGGTCAGGGTCTTAGCGGAGGCCGAGCTGAGCTCGAGTCGGCTGAAGGCGGCCGCGGCGGCCTCCGCTACCGCATTGGTAGAAAGCAGGTTAGCGCCAGGACGGTCCACCGATGGGGCGGTTTTCTTGGCTTTGGACGGCAAACCACTGAGGCCCGGAAGGCTGCGGCTGCCGGGGGGCGGGCTTTCTGGAGTTGGTCAGCGAGCGAGACGTGAGCAAGTCGTTGTGTGCCTCCGGCATCGGGGAATAGTAGTACTAGACCCAAAAGTTATTTGGTTTTCTCACCGATTCTCTGATAAACTTTACCTAAGACACAAGAGGCGACGGGAGAGTATTGATGCGGCCGTTGGCGCCACAGCGCGCACACCGAAACGCGTGCCTACGTACCGCTGATCCCGTCGGCAAAGACACATTTCAGCTCACCTCACCGGCTTCCGTTCTAAGTGCTTTCCCCTGCCCAGACCCGGGCTGGGGCCTTTCGCGGAACGCTGACACATGGTGGGCGCGCACTCTAGAGGAAATCGCGGCTGTGGCAGCTTGTGGGGCGCTTGCTGGCCGCGGGGGATAGGAGTATGGAGCAATTGACGGTAGCGATGCTGATTGCGGACCCCGGGCTTAACGCCCGGATACTGCGCGCGCTGGCCAACCTGCCTGTGCGCGCGGTCATGAAGTCGCCGGAAGTCACGGTCGGGGACGGACTTTTCAGCGAGCGTGAGCCACGGCGGTCCAACTTCGACGTAGTGTTTCTGGAGGTCGCAGCGGCAGGACAGCGGCCCCTGGATCTGATCCGGATGATCAAGAACCGCCCCTCTCCGCCGGCAGTGGTCACGGTGCATCCCAGCGCGGATACCGACGGGTTGCTGGCGGCCTTTCGGGCGGGAGCCGACGATTGTTTGTACCTCCCGTTGGACGAGGCGGCGGTACGGCAGGTGTTCGAGCGCGTAGTGGAGAAGCGCGAGAGCCAGCGACCGCAGCGGGCGGTAGCCAAGACGGTGGGGTTTCTGTCCGCCACGGGCGGTTGTGGCGGCACGATGCTGGCCTGCCATTTCGCCACCGAACTCTGGCGGGCCTCGGCGGAGAGCACTCTGCTGGCCGACTTCGACTTGACGGCGGGCATGGTCGGGTTCTGGATGCGGTCTCCTAACGATTACTCGATTTGGGACGTGGTGAGGGCTTGGCAAAGGCTGGACGCGACCATGTGGCGCGGGCTGGTGCACACGGCACACCCGCAACTGGACGTGCTGAATGCGCCCGCCGAGGTAGTGGGGGACGAGGCATCGGATCCCGAGCCGTTCGCCAACGTGATGCAATTCGCCCGCGCCCACTACGAGTGGGTAGTCGCGGACTTGGGAGCAGGCATCACCCCGCTTTCCCTTAAGCTGCTCGGCCTATTGAACGCCGTGTTCCTGATCTCGACCCCCGAGCTGCCGGTCTTGTATCAGGCCAAGCGCATTCTGCGCAAGCTTGTGGGAATGGGCTACCCGCGCGGCCGGGTGCGGCTGGTGTTGAATTGCGTTCGCAAGCGGTTGCTCCAGGCGGACGAAGTGGGCGAGGCCTTGGGCTGGGACGTGGAAGCTGACCTGCCCTTTGCCGGCGTCGAGATCCAGGAAGCGCTGGCGGACGGACACCTGGTGTCGCGGAAATCAGAACTGGGCAAACGCGTCGCGCAAATGACGGCGAAGTTCATGAACGAGCGTCTGGAAGAACCAGAGGGTCTCCCGGTCAGGCTCCCCGGCTTCACCCAGCCACTCAAGACACTGGCCAGAGTCTCGCAGCAGGGTTGGCGGCTGACGAGCTGAGCGAGACGCACGGCGGCACGCAGCGCCGGCGGGCAGAGCGGCGCTTGTTCCTACCCCGGCATCATAGTAAGCTCATAGATCAAGTCGCGCAGGGGTGACAGACCGGTGCCAGAATCCCAAGTTCGCTCCGCCTCCATACAGGAGCCTTCGGGCGAAACCGGCCCGAGCCAGGCCGCTCCACTCCCCGAAGTGCTGCTCAACCAGAAGCTGCTGAACGCCATTCCCATCATGGCGATGGTGTTGGACGTGGAAGGGCGGATCGTCTTCTCCAACCGGGCACTCGTGGAGTTTGCCGGGGCGTCTGACGTCGAACAACTGCGCGGGCTGCGCCCTGGTGCAGCGCTGGGCTGCGTGCACGCGACGGAGCCGCCGGACGGTTGCACTACCACCGAGTCTTGCGCGTTTTGCGGCGGCAGGAGTGTGATCACCGCAGCGCGGATCGGCCGGGCTGCGAGCGGACCCTACCGGTTGCGGCGGTTTACGCCTCGCGGCGAGGAGGCGGTGGATCTCCACGTACAGTCCGCGCCGGTGGTATGGGGAGTGCAGTCCTACACCATGGTATGCGCCATGGATGTGGGCGACAAGCTGCGGCGGCACGCCCTGGAACGATTCCTTTTCCAGGCGGCTTTCCGCCTGGCGGAAAGCATCAAGACCCTGGCTGCAAGTCTGGAGCGGCCCCAGCCCCCCGATCACCAGCAGGCGACCATCAAAGTCATTGCCGCCTTGTCCCGCATGCTGACCGAGGAGCTCCAGAGCCACAGCGACTTGGCCGCCGCGGAGCGGGGCGACCTGGAAGTTCGGCGGGCTTCCATTCAGTCGCTCAAGTTTCTGCGCGAGTTGGTGAAGGACCGTAGCGGACGGGTGGCGGAACCGGGCACGCGGGTGGCCCTCGACCCGGCGGCCGAGGATTGCGAGTCCTCAAGCGATCCGGTGCTGCTCGGACGCGTGGTGGGCCACATGGTGGAGAACGCGTGCGAGGCCTGTTCACCCGGCGAAACCGTCACCGTGGGTTGCCGGCGAGAGGGCGACGCGGTGGAATTCTGGGTGCACAACCCAGGCGTGATGCCCACAGGGACTCAGTTACAGGTGTTCCAGCGGTCTTTCACCACCAAGGGGCCCGGGCGGGGCCTGGGCACGTACATGATGCGGCTGTTGAGCGAGCATTACTTGGGCGGCAACGTCGGCTTCCGTTCCGACGCGGAGACGGGGACGGTGTTCACAGCGCGGTATCCGCTTGCGGCGCGGGAGGAATGATGCAATGGAAGAAATGATCCGCTGGCGGCCGGCGCCAGGCGGCGCGACGGAAACCCTGACGCTGGGTCTGCTGATCAGGGATCCGGAGCTGACCGCGCAGGTGCTGAGATGCCTGGAGGATCGGCCCGTGCGGGTGGTCATGGAGATGCGCGACGTGGGGGCGGCCTCGGAAGCGGTCATCGACAGCGACATCAGACGCGCGAACCCGGACCTGGTGATCTTGGAGGTCGCCGCGGCAGGCGGGCGTTTCCCTGCCCTGATCCGACTGATCAAGGACCGTCCTCAGCCCTCGGCGGTCATCACGATCCATGCCACGGCCGACCCCGATGCGCTGCTGGGAGCCATCCGGGCGGGCGCCAGCGACTGCCTTTACCAACCATTGGAGGAGGGCGCGCTGCGACAGATCGTGGAGCGCGTGGCGGTGGAGCGTGCCAAGGCGCAGCCGCGGCGGCCCCACGCCAAGACCGTCGGCTTTCTCTCGGTCACGGGAGGTTGCGGCGGCACCTTGATCGCGTGCCATTTTGCCAGCGAGCTCCGGAGGCTGTGCGGGCAGAGCCTCCTGCTGGCCGATTTCGACCTGGCTTCCGGGATGGTCGGTTTCTGGATGCGGGCCGACAACGGGTACTCGATCCGGGACGCCGTGCGGGGCCTGCACCGGCTTGATCTCAGCTTGTGGCGCGGGCTGGTCTCGGCCGTGCAACCGCATCTGGACGTGGTCACCGCTCCACCGGAGATCACCAGCGAGGACGAGTGCGGAGCCGAGCAGCTTCTGAAGGTGCTGCGGTTCGCGCGCGACCACTATGACTGGGTGGTGGCGGACCTGGGAGCCGGTCTGACTCCCCCCGCCCTCCGGCTGCTAGGCGAGATGACCACTCTGTTCGTGGTTTCGACGGCCGAGGTGGCGGCCCTGTTCCAGGCTCGGCGGATCCTGGTAAGACTGGTCACACTGGGCTTTCCCCAGGAGCAGGTCAGGCTGGTGCTGAACCGCCTATACAAACAGCAGCAGATCCGCCCCGGCGAGGTGGAAAGGGCCCTGGGCTGGCAGCTCGCTGCGGTGTTGCCCAACGACCTGGAGAGAGTCGAGGAGGCTCAAGGGGAAGGCCGGCTGCTCTCTTCCAAGTCCGAGCTGGGCAAACGCATCGCGGAGCTGGCCGCGCAAACGTTGGGCCAGCCGCTGGAGGAGAAGCCCAAATTCTGGGGGACAGTATTCCGGGCTTCCCAGGCCAGGTGAGCCGAGCGGGCGCGCCTGGAAGCGAGCATGAGGAGCCGGCTCAGGCCCAGTCGCAGAGCGATTCAACGTAGGCGGCGGAGCCGTCGCGGAGCCAGCCGTCAAGCTGCGCCACTTCCTTGAGCTGCTGCCCGCGCAGGCGGGGGACCACCACGAAGCGGCAGTCGAGCTCGGGCAAGGCGGTCATGTCCCCCCACAGCTTCTCGAACTGGGTGACAGGGAAGACGTCTTCCTGCCCCTTGCCCCAGCGCTTCTTGACGTCTTTGAGGGTGATGTAAGTGGGCATACGCGCGGCCACGGCGCGAACCGCGGCAGCCACTTTCTCGGCGTCCACCAGATCGGAGCGCGTCAGTCCGAACACCGCCAGCAACTGGTCGAGGTCGATCCAGGTGGTGGCAGAGTTGTAGTAGGAGAGGCCGAACTCGATCTCCTCGCTGGGCAGAGCGAGCCCTTCCACCAGCCGCACGCGCCCGTCGATGCGGGCCAGCCCGCCGCCCCGGTCCTCGACGAGGCGCGCCACCAGTTCCGTGGTCAGCGCGGCGCCCTCCCGGATGTGCAGACCGAGCAGCGCCGGATCGACGTCCGCTCCCAGCGTGTCGATGTTGTGGACCATCAGGTACTTCAACTGCGGGCGTTCGGCCAGCAATTCCAGCAGCACGCCGTTGCGGAACAAGTTGGGCACTTCGTACCAGTGGCCCACGGGGTGCAGGCATTGTAAGGGCAGATTGTCGGTGTAGTCGCTGCCTTCCCCGGTCTGTTCCGCCCAGTGGATCAGCGCGGCGCGGAGGCTGTCCCGCACTTTCTGTTGCTGCTCGTCCAGCATCTGCTGAGGCATCTCTTCCCAGGCGAAACGCAGATCGCGCGCCATGGGAACCAAGCGCAGCCCCACGCTCCGCCCTGGGGAAACCCGCAGCGGGCCAGTGTAGCCGTAATTGTTCTGGGCCGCGAGCCAAGCCACCACGGGCTCATGCGTCAGGTAGCTGGTGGTGATGAGGTGCGGCAGATCTGTGCCGCACAGGTGCGCCGTGCGGCGGCTCTTGGCCAGATGGACTTCGAGGAAGGTGCGGTGCCGCCCGCCCAGGCTACAGAAGGGATTGAGGGCCTTCACCACGCCGGCGCCCTTGGTCCAGCGGCTGCCGATGCCGCCAGCCAGCGAGACCATGGCCACGGCGCCCGAAGCCAGGGCGTCCAGGCCGAGGCGGCGCAGACTCTCCGGCAGTGGGGCCGTGGCGTCGATCACGTCGTCCGGGCCGGCGTCAGCGATGCGGGTGCTAGCCGGGAGCCGGTTTTGCGCCAGCCCGATGCGCCCGCTGCGCAGGTCGGCGCGAATCTGCTCGTGCTGGACGCGGTCAAAGCCGTACTGGTCCAGCAACGCAGCCAGGGGCGCCAATTGCGAGGCTTCCTCCGGCGAGGTACGTGGCAGCAGGTGCTCGAACAGGGTCTGCATCATGCCGGAGAGTTCGGGGGCGGTCCGGCAGGCCGCGGAAAAGCGGTCCAGCTCGGCGCGCCGCGAGGGCGCGAGCAATCGTAGCTCGCGGCGCACCAGCGACGGCACCATCAGGGTGTAGTAGCCGCGGGGCAGCAGCGCCGCCTCCTCGGTGAGCAGCTCAGCCTCGGTCCCGCGTTCGTTGATCGCGAAGTTGTAGACCACCGGTTCGATGGCGAACGGCACCGCGCGCTCGATGCCCCGCTTGGTCTCGCGCATGATGGCGCCCAGGCGGTCTTGCGCGGAACGCTTCACCTGCGGGCTGAACAGGAAGCCCATGCCGCCGCCGGCCATGCCCCCCAGCATCCAAAAGCCCCAGAAGTCCGGGCCCATTTCCGCGCGCACCTGACGGATGAGCGCCTCGGTGTAATAGTTGCCGGCCCAAGGGATAACGGTCTGGATCGGGCCGCGGAAGTTGTGCTCGGTGGCGGCGCCGATGGCGGCCACGTCGCCGGCCTTCAGCAGGGCGACAATCTCGTCCAGGATGCGGATGGCTTCCTGGCGTGCCTGCCACTCGGCCTCCGAGCGCAGCAGGTACTTCTCAGTGACCATCTCGAGGATGGGCCCGACATCCTGGGCCATGCCGCCGTGCACCAGCACAAGGCTGTCCTGGAGCTGTTGGCGGGTGCGGGGCGCCACCTCGTCGGTGGTGAACAGGCGGTGCCGCGGCAGCAGGCATCCGCGGCTGACGCCGAACTCCGGGTCCCCCGGCCGCGCCAGCTCACCATAGATCAGCTTCATGCCGGGCCAGAGCCCGCCGGAATCCTGCCAGCCGCCCCCGGAGCCTGCCAACCACTCGCCCAGGATGGCGCGGGCGGCCACCAAACGGCGGTCGTCCTCGGCCAGCGTGCCGGTTAGCGAGCCGGTTTGATTGGTGGCGCGCATCGAGACCACGATCAGGCAGGCCAGCAAGCTGGTGGACACGGCCAGGCGCGAGCCCTTGGGGATGTCGTTCACCTTGCTGACGAGCTCCAGACCGCACCCCGGCTGACCGGTCAAGGCCGCCAGCAGATCGGCCAGCGGTTGGGAGGCGCCTTCCATGCCGGGCGGCACCAAGCCTGCGGCGATGACGGCAGCTTTCAGGAGCCCGAGGTAATCGCGGGCAAAATCGAATACTTCCGTCAGGCTGCTGACCTCCGCGCTGGTCTGGAGGTCCACACTGGTCAGGCGTAGCACCGGTTCGTCGATGACGCGGAAGTACGCTTCCACGGGCGGGTGCGGCGCCCCGCCGCCGTCGGCGCCACGCACCGCCAGGTCGATCGAGGTGTTAAGTACGCGCGCGCCCTCGGGGAAATCCATGCCCAAAAAGAAGATGTCGCTCCAACCGCTATGGCTGAGGTCCATGCGTACCGGGGTGGCTTCGTGGAGAATCGGGAACAGCCCGCCGGCAGGGTCGCGCGCCAGCAGCTCGGGGCGCACCCGCAGCGGGTAGTCCGCCGGGTGGCCGGTGCGGAACATCCACTGGTTGCCGCGCACGGAGCGGACGCTTCGGCGAACCTGGTCTGCCAGCGTTTGGAAGCCGAGGCCCCGATACGCCGCAGCCAGCGCGCTGGAAATGGCCTCGTTGGGCCCGGCTTCCGCTTGCGCCGCCTGGAAGATCCGGATGGCTTCCTCGAAGCGCCGGTTCAGCAGATCCTCGTACCCCGGGAACGGGATGCGCCCGAAGCTCTTCATGCCCGGCTTGAGGGGGAGGTGGAAGCGGTGAATTGCGTAGAGAAAGAACAACGCCCGCACGCGCTGATAGAGGTTGTCGCTTTCCCGCCGGAGCCGTTCGAGCGTCTCGCATTCGGCGAGCAAAGCCGCCAGCGAAGCCTCGCGGCAGAAGGCGTCCAGCGAACGGTCCCTTATCTGGGGCTCCGTCGCCAGGATGATCTCGGCGAGTGCGCTCATGGACGGGTCCCTAACGTGGAGAGGCCTCGGCTGCGGAGCCCGCCAGCAGCAGGACCAGTTGCGAGAGGATCTCATCCCGGTCGCGCCCGCTCAGCGCTAGCGCCAGTTGAGCGGTCCACAGGCCATAGCGGGCGCCCAGATCGTACCGGCTGGCGGCCTCCTCCAGCGCGAGGTATTTCTCGCGGGCGGCCAGTTCGGCCAGCGCAGCCGACAGATTCGCGCCCCGCGGGTCGCCGGAGGTGACGAATCGGCCGAGCAGTTCCATTAAAGTGGGGGTGAACACGTGCATGCCGAAGAAACACAGGTAATAGCCCGCGCGCAGCCCGGGTACGATGAGCTTCTGTTCGGCTTCCGTAGGCGTGGGCTTCTCCAGCACCCGTTCGACGCGGTAGAGATCTGCCCGGCCGGCGATTGGTTGGCCGCCGACCGCCCCAAACCAAGGCAACAAGCTCTCCCGCGTCGCCGTTACGCCGGAGACGGAACAAGCTTCGGCCTCCGCCACCTCGACCACGTGCTGAGCGCAACTGCGCGCCCCCCGCCTCACATAGATGTGGTCGCCCACCAGATGCAGGAACGGCTCCTGCTTGACGAAATCGCGGGCGCAGTAAAGGGCGTGCCCGTAACCCAGCGGCTGCGGCTGGTGGACAAACGTGAGCCGCCCGGCGTGATCGCCTGCCACTTTCCGATAAGCGAGCTCGTCCCCTGGCCAGACCACCACGCAGATCTCCTCAACTGCGGCCTGAACCACTTCCTCCACCAGGATGGCCAGCACGGACTTCTCCGTGCCGTCGCGGTCGATCAGCAACTGGAGCGGCAGAGTGCGCTGCGTTGGTCCAGCGGCGGTGATGACAGCTCGACGAACTTTCATGCGGGCAGGACCTCCTCTGACGAGTCTAGTCGAATTGAGGAGAAATGGCTGGAGGGCTCAGTCGCCGGTCTAGGGGCGAGGCAACTTAACTCAGGCGGTTCGGGGGGCGGAACCGGGAGCGGCGCCTTCGCTCACGTCGGACGTGGCGACCTTCGAGCTGGCACTGGGCTTGCGCCGAGCCTCGGCCAGATTGCGCCCGATCTCACCGCGTAGATGAGGGGAGGCGAACTCGTGCTCCGGCTCCAGGAGCACATGCCTGGGCAAGGCCCGCCTGGCCTCCGGCGAGAGCCGTCTTGCCCACTCCTTTTCCCCCGGGGTCTGTTCAATCCTGCATCCAACCGCCACGTCACCGCCGAACGCGTTTTGGGCATCCACGGCCGCCCACACCACGAGGCCGAGCACTACGAGAAAACCGGCCAGCGCGACCTCCCGGCCGGGCTTGACCGGGTACTGGTCCAGAAAATAGAGCAGCACAAAGGCCGCCGCGGCGACCCATAGGCACACCGAGGCCGCCAACGCGAGCCGGCTCGCCAGCCGCCTGCGCCAGATAGAGCTAAGGTCCGAGACGCGAACACGCACGGCTTGCTGGCAATACTTGCACACCAGCGTTGCTACCTGCATGCCCTTGGGCGGAATGGGCAGTACCACTGCCTGAGTAAGGCGACGCATGTGCTGCTCTGGCGCGCCAGACAAGTTTGACTGAGACACTTCGCTCTGCACACAGCCGAGCAGAGCGCTTAGACCTTCCGACATGTGTCCCTCCCGCGTTGGAAACCATGGAAGTGCCTTTGAGCGCTGTCATTGTTGACGAGGGCCAGCGGGCGCTCGCCCGCTCTCACAGCTCCCCCTTAAAGCTCCTCAACTTCACTTCAATTATACAATAAGCTTACTGTTACGGTAAAGTGCGAATAGGCCTAACTTCGAGTTGCGTAGCGCGACTTTGTCTGGGGGCCATGCCTCACTAGGGCGCTCTTATCGCTTTCGCCCCGCTGCGACGGAAGTTCAAGCCGCACAAACAGTTACATAGCTTCCGAGCGCGGCCCACGTGGAATCAGCAACGTGGCCGGGGAGGAAGTCTCAATCGCGGGACGCAGTGCGGCGGGTTTGTGCCGGCTCGAATCGGCGGAGCCTTCTAGAACTGAAGCTTGAGGCCACCTTGAACCTGGCGGGCCGGGCCGCAGGCGGTGAACGAGCCGTAATCGCCGCTGGTGGTGGTCGCGCTCAGGCTGCGGAAATTGGGGTGGTTCATCAGGTTGAAGGCGTTCGCCTCGAAGCGCAGATTCCAGGCCTCATGCAGGCGGAACACCTTCCGCACGGTGACGTCCCAAACGTAGAGGCCGCGGCCGACGATGGTCCCCACGCCGGCGTTGCCCAGCGCGGTGCTGGAAGCGGTCCGGAACGCCGCGGTGTTGAACCAGCGGTTCGGCGTGCGCTCCTCGGCGGGCAGCGCGACCGGGCCGCCCACGTAATCTGCCCGCCGGGTGACGCCCGTGGCGCTGCCTACCGGGGTGAGATGCGGCCCCGCCTGCGCCCGCGTGACCCCGCTCAACTCCCACCGTCCGAGGGCTCCGCCGAGGAAGCCGCGGCGCCGTGACAGGAAGGCTATGCGGTACGTATAGGTGGCGACGAAGATGTGGCGGCGGTCGAAGCTCGGCGGACCATAGAAAAAGCGCCGGTTCGTGTACCCGATCCCGCTGTCCTGGTTGTCGGTGTCGCCGCTGGAGTCCGCCAGGGCGTGGGACCAGGTATGGCTCACGGTGAAAACCAACTGTCCCTTACGTTTGCTGAGGAAGGTCTGGAGCGAGTTGTAGTTCGCGTTGGCGTCGCTCAAGAACATGCGGATCGAGGAGTAGCCTTTGTACGGCCGGATGGCGTTGGTCACGGGGCGCTGCCCGCTGGGGATGGCGTAATTGACGGCCAGGGCTTCAAACGATGGGAAGTTGATGTCCGGCTGTCGCAGCAAATGACGCTGCACGTTGCCGGCGTAGGCCACCCGCAGGAACAGACCGGCCGACAACTGGTGCTCAATGTTCAGGCTGTAGCTATAAACGACCGGAACCTTCAGGTGGGAGTCGATGGCATTGATGCTGCCCATCACCGCCCGCGCCGAAACCGTACCGCCCGCGGGGTTTGACAGGCTCCCGCTCTCGTAAGCGATCGAATCGGAGTAGGGAGCGATGTTGGTCTGGGAGAAGACCAGGTTCCCCTGCACGCGGTCGTGGAAGGAACCGAAGCCGCCACGCACCGACGTCCGGCCCCTTCGGAACGGCGCCCAGGCGAAACCAAAACGTGGCATCCACAGATGGTACGAGGGGTACAGGCCGCGCGGCGCGCCGGCGGGCACGGCCAGCACGACGGGATCGGTGGCGTTGGGAACCCGCCCGAGCTGATCTTTCGGCACACCGTTGCCGGCCCGGATTAGGCCGTTAAGCGGATTGCCCGAATTGGGCACAATCAGGCCCTGGTTGGTGACACTGACCGCCCGCATCGGATCGTACAGCGACGGATCGAAGTTTAAGATGTTGTTGGCGGTGGTGTAAGTCGGCAACAGGTAGCCGTATCGCAGGCCGAGGTTCAGCGTCAGGTTCCGCAGCACCCGCCAGTCGTTCTGGAGGTAGGCTTCGTACTGCGAGAAACGGAAGAACCCCACCGGATCGCCGCCGGCTTCGGTGTAGGTGGAGAAGTTCCCCAGGGCCGCGTCGGCGAGGGCGTAGTTGGACGTGAAGTTGTTGGGGTTGGTGTTGAAATTCACGCTGCCGTCGTAGACCGACCGCCCGTTCTGGTCCTTGCGGTTGCGGATGATCATGACCCCGGTCTTGATGGTCTGCGGCCCGCGCATGTAAGTGAGGTTGTTCGACAGCGCGATGTCGGTGGTAGGCGACAACAGGTAGACGCGCGCCGGCCCGTTGTAGCTGGCGAAGCCGCTTACGCTGACATCCGGAATCCCCGTGGGGTAGGGGCCGTTGGCGCCAAAGATTCGCGGAAATCGGAATCCGTAAGTGTCGCGCTGCCAGTTGGTCCCGCGCAAGGGCGTGCGTTGGCCGTTCCAGGAGGCGCTGAGCTTGGCTTCGTTGATGAAATGGGCGCTGATAAGCCACAGGTCGCCCAACTGCGGCCCGAAGCCCGGCCGGTTCCGGGCGGTCGGCGTAGTGGGCAACTGCGAGGAGTTGAAGGTGCCGAACGGATCCACCAGGTCGTAGTGGTCATGGAGCCAGCGGAAGTAAACCGAATGATCGTCGGTGGGCCGGTAATCGACGCGCGCGATGTCCTGCCGCCAATGGAAGGGGTTGAGCACCTGGAAGATCGTGTTGTTGCTGGCCGGCAAGTTGGTGTAAAGCGTGGCGTAGCGAATCATCTCGCCGTAGACTTTCATGACCGCCCGGAACCGGCCGGGCTTCGGGCCGCAGTTGGGCGACCTGTGGCTTATC
>Ga0129298_10000268_pt1 | contig 19793 bp, 23 predicted proteins | sample I19B2metaG_FD_94707 | JGI IMG/M metagenome (GOLD analysis project Ga0129298, IMG submission 94707) | Lake sediment bacterial and archeal communities from Gulf of Boni, Indonesia to study Microbial Dark Matter (Phase II) - ​I19B2 metaG | ecosystem: Environmental > Aquatic > Freshwater > Lake >... | reverse complement strand
TGCGCAAAGACGACTCTGTGGGAGGCTACATTGCGAAGAAGCTGAAAGAGGCGCTTTGCTCCAAAACCGTTGATATTATCGAGTGCGAAACCGTTCCCGAGAACTACCTGGGGGTCATAGAGCGATTGAAACCTTCGCACATCTTGGTCATAGATGCTGCTACGGCTGGGCTGGAACCTGGAGGTTTCTTTCTTACAGAACTCAGCGAAGTGCGTGGCCTCGCTATATCGAGCCACAACATACCTCTAGGTGTTTTTGCGGAATATGTCAAGAGAACTACTGGAGCCAAAGTTGTCTTGCTCGGGATCCAACCAGAGAAGATAGAGTTGGGTGGAGGCTTGACCGGGAAGGTGAAGGAGACAGCGCATGAGATCGTAAGCATCCTTGTAAGGGTCTTGGAATGAGCTGCTGCTCCTTCACTACTTGACTATGGCATTCACATATTGTGCGATGTCAAGCACTGCTTTTGCGGCATTACTGGAGAATGAAATGAATGGGTCAGGGTAGATTCCCGCCACGACACATAGGGCCGTCAGCAGAATCATTGGCAATAGCATCACTACGGGAGCTTCCTTGGCTTTCAGAGATCTTTCGGTAGGCTCCCTTATGATCACGGTCTGAATCAGACGAAGGTAGTACGCTACCGAGAACAACAGGTTGAGGAGCATTAGTCCTGACAAAAAGTACCAGATTGCACCTTGATGTCCTCGCCCTATCGCTGCCAGAAGCACCATTAGTTCACTCTGGAATCCGTTGAGAGGCGGGATGCCTGCTATGGATAGGCAGCCTACTGTGAACATAGCTCCTGTTATCTTCATCTTCTTACCTATTCCGGAGAGTTCATCCAAATCACGTGATTCCACTGCGTAAAGGAAGGCTCCTGAGCAGAGAAAGAGGAGGCTCTTGATAATAGAGTGGTTCATGATATGGAACAGCGCGCCTGTCAGGCCCGAGGATGTTGCCAGAGAAACACCGAATATTACGTATCCCATCTGAGCTATGCTGCTGAATGCGAGCAGTCTCTTGAGGTCAGTCTGAGGCAAAGCCATCAAGTTACCCACGGTCATCGTTAGGACAGCAATGACTGCTAGAACAATCTGCCAGTTGAAGAGTTCAGGAGCGAAGAATAGCAGCAGAGAACGCATCAGAGCGTAGGCCCCCGCCTTTATGACCACACCGGAAAGCATTGCGCTTATTGAGCTGGGGGCGGCAGGATGTGCATCCGGAAGCCACGTGTGCAATGGTGCGATGGCGGCTTTGATTCCGAACCCAATCACCATCAAGGCCATTGCCATCACCGTCCATCCATTCATTGGAGGCCGAGCAATTGCCAGCCCTAGGTATGCGAAGTTGAGAGATCCAGCAATACCGTAGAGGAGGGACATCGCAAATAGGACTATGACGCTGCCACTTGCACTCATTATCAAGTACTTTAACCCGGCCTCGACGGGTTCCCACCTCTCTTTTCTGAAGGCAACCAGCACATAGGAGGAGATGCACATGGTTTCCCAGAAAATGAAGAGGGTGAGTAAGTCTCCGGCGAAGACTACGCCCACCATTCCAGCAACCATAAGCAATAGAAGGATGTAGTACTCGGCCAATCTTGTGTCTCTTTCCATATATCTCATTGAATAGAATGAGGTCAATAGACCGATGAAGATGAACAAAGTGGCCATGAAGAAGCCTAAGGCATCTATCTCAAACACTGATGAAACTGGCAGCAAAGCGTTGGCTACTGTGACAACAAGCACCTTCTCCCTGATGTTTTCATGCATCAAGTACAGAAGGTAGAGCGAAAACGCGAATCCCAATGTTGCCCAACAATCGACAAGCTTTCTGAACCCAATTTTGATACCAATCAAGTAGATCAGGGGCGTCAGCACCGAAAATGCCAGAAGCGTGTCGAGTGGTGCCGTGAACATCTTCGTTCATCAGATCCGAGCCGTATTTGGTTCCCTTAGTGACCAGATCCAAGAATCAGCCTAGCCGCTAGTGAGATAAGGTTCAGACAGAGCTGCGGGTAGATCCCCAGAACAACCGCCATGACTGCAAGACACAGAGGCGGAGCCCACATAACAGGTGGAGCCTCCCTTACGTCTTTCAGGTGGTCTGGCAGCTTGCCGAAGAAGACACGCCAAACGAACCAAAGGTAGTATGCAGCGGTTATGACCGCGCTCACGGTGGCGATGAATGTAAGGAAGTTCTGACCTTGGAGAACGCCGATTTCAGGAGCTATCCCCCCCGCAAACATCATTGACTCACTGAAGAACCCGCTGAGTGGCGGTGTTCCAGCCAGTGTAAGTGCTCCGATGACTGACACAAATGCAGTCATCGGCATCCTGTTCATAAGCCCCCCATATTGTCTCAGGTCTCGAGTCTTCGTCTGGTGCATCAATATCCCAGCGGACATGAAGAGAAGTGCTTTGCAGAGTGCGTGATTCAATATGTGGAAAAGCCCCCCTGCCAGACCGGTCACAGTAATTGTTGTTAGCCCGAATAGGATGTAGCCCATCTGACTCACGCTTGAGTATGCGAACAATCTCTTCACGTCGGTCTGGGCAAAGGCCATTAGGCCTCCGTAGACCATCGTCACCACCGCCAAGGCCATCAGATATGTTGAGACCCCTTTGAAACTGGGAAGGAAAACTCCAAGGGAGATCCTTGTGATGGCATAGGCACCACATTTGACCATTACACCGGAAAGCATTGCACTTATCGGCGTGGGAGCCTCGGCATGAGCGTCAGGCAACCATGTGTGAACAGGAAAAACTGCCATCTTGACAAGGAATCCAAACAGCATCAACGTGAATATGACGATGGCAACATTCGGATTGATCCCTTCCATCTTGTGTGCAATATCAGCAATCTCGAATGTGTGTGTCAGAACAAATGTTGTTAGGATGCCAAACAGAAGACATACGGCTCCAACATGTGTGAATATGAAGTATTTGAACCCTATTCGCGCGGCTCTTTCAGGCGTTCCCCAGAACACTATCAAGAAGTAAGAAGGAATCAGCATCAATTCCCAGAAGACATAGAACTGGAGCAAATTTGACGAGAATACGACGCCCAACATTCCACCAATGAACAGAAGAGTGTTCCCGAAGAAGCCCGCGTGACCATGTTCATGTGCTGTGTAGCCAACAGCGTATACGGTCGCAAGGAAACTCACCAGAGCTATGATGAAAGCGATCGTTACACTCAAGGCATCTATCTGAAATCCAAATGTGACTCCCATCGAGGGAATCCATGGATAGACGCGTCTGATAACGCCTTTCGCAATCACGTCTGGAATCATTGATCCTATCAGAATCACAGGAGCTACGGCCGCCATTGCTCCCAGCCAGCTCGCATATTTCTCAACATTCTTGCTCGCCTTCCCAAGAGTGTACAGGGCAATTCCTGAGGCCGCAGGAAGGAAAACCGAAAGTGTCTCTGCGTTCTCTATCATCTCAAATCACTATCCCAATAGTTTTCCCACATACAACAACATGATCAGATAAGTCACAAAGGCCATTCCAACAAGAGCCATATTGTATGAGTATACGCCTGTATGCGTCTTTCTGAATTTCGAAGAAAATCCAACGGCGCTATTGGCCACTAAATAGTTGAGCCCGTCGATGCCGGCAAGTTCTCCATACCGGAAGGCCAGATCGGAAAGCTTCCTCGTCTTATCTGCGATGAAATAGTTCAGCCCGTCAATGGCCTTTGCGTCAACATACTGGTAAAGGAACTCTGAGAATCTGCGAACGGCACTTGCAACAATGTAGTTGAACCTGTCAACCACCCCCACCTCAAAGCCACGATACATGTCGGTGCAGAAACCCACGACACCTGACACAAATAGCCTGCGATACGCGGGACCGAAATAGTCGCGATTCAGGCCAGCTATCGATGTCAAAAGAGGACTTTTTTCGAAAATGGCCGCCAACTCTGCGTCTGTTTTGCGAGAAAGGACATATGTTCTCGCCCCACCCACAACCAATACGGTTGCAACAACTGCAAGAACTCCCCAACCCACAACCTCATGAACTGCATGCATGATTTTCTCAGTCGGACTCGCAGCATGTGCGCTGAGAAGATAGAGGGAGTTCAAGACCAACCGTCCTCCTCATGAGCTGTCTGTATTGCCAAGATACTCACCATAGTTGCCTGACCACTTGATGGCTCTGGTATCGATACTCACTTAGTCGCTGACGGACGATATGCATCAAGATCTTCCGATATAACACTAACTGTAGCATTTCGGCACAACAGAAGCCTGCATTGAAGCGCGCTCCTTGTCACTAATGAGTCTGGCAGAGAGATCTTGTTGGACATATCGCAACTGCCACGCAAACTCCTCTTGTTCCCGGTGCCAACGCTCAGCAAAATGATCGCGGGCTTCAGGTTCGCTATTCATAATAAAGCTGCTGCACCAAGAAGTCTTACTGTTTTATAAGAAACTCCTTTAGGAATATGCGAAGAGATCACGAATGAAAATCGCACTCGTGGCCGATAGAAGTACTTCCTCATGCTTCAGACTTGCTGGATTGAGTGATATTAGTGTGGTTGACGATGCGAAGGACGCCGAAAAGAGACTTGAGGAACTCTTGGAGAGACCTGACGTAGGGATCATTCTCATTACCGAGCGGTTAACTGACCAGGTTCCCGGACTGGCGGAGAAGACTGTTGACAGAAAACGGCCTTTGATTATCTCCATCCCAGAGATGCACGGCCCAGCAGTAGTGAAGACAGATCTGATCGTGGAGCTTATTAGGCGAAAGGCTGGTATCGAGGTCAAACTGTGATGCGACAGAAACGAGGATTCTTGAGGTGAGGTGATGTGTCAGCGACCGGTACGGTTGATCGCGTGGCCGGGCCATTCGTCATGGCAAAGGGCATGGCAGGCTCACGAATGTATGAGCTCGTGACTATCGGAGAAGCAGGTGTAATCGGGGAAATCATACGCCTAGAGGGTGAGAGGGCGTCTATACAGGCTTACGAGGAAACGGCAGGAATAAGGCCAAGAGAGAAGGTTGTCGGAACCGGCAAGCCTTTGTCTGCTGAGCTTGGTCCGGGAATCATTGGCCAGATCTACGATGGAATCCAGAGATCACTTCCCCTTCTGCAAGAAATTGCAGGCTCGCGTATCCGTAGAGGAATCATCATACCCTCACTTGACCGGAAGAAGAAATGGGATTTTGAGCCAATCGTGAAAGAGGGATCGAAGGTAGTCTGCGGAGACACGATTGGAATGGTTGAGGAGACCCCGCTTGTTAAGCATAGGATCATGGTTCCACCTTTGATCGCCAAAGGAACAGTGAAGGCAATCACTGAAGGGAAATTCACAGTGACCGAGACTGTCGCCGAGGTAAAGACCGCACAAGGCCCTGAGAAGTTGGGCCTGATGCATTCCTTTCCAGTACGTCAAGCTAGACCATACAAGACAATGCTACCTGCTGATGTCCCACTCGTCACTGGGCAGAGAATCATCGACGCCTATTTTCCGTTGGCTAAAGGAGGAACTGCAACAGTGCCAGGAGGTTTCGGAACTGGCAAAACCGTTCTGTTACAAAGTCTGGCTCAGTGGGCTGATGTGGATATCGTGATCCTTGTAGGGTGCGGTGAAAGGGGAAACGAAATGGCAGATGTTCTAGAGAAGTTCCCAAGGCTGAAAGACTTCCGCTCAGGAATGCCTCTCATGAGTCGGACAACTATCATCGCGAACACCTCAGATATGCCCATCGCGGCGAGAGAGGCAAGCATCTACACAGCCATCACGATTGCCGAATACTACCGAGATATGGGGTACAATGTTGCCTTGATGGCTGACTCCACTTCGAGATGGGCCGAGGCCCTTCGAGAAATATCAGGCAGGCTTGAGGAAATGCCGGGTGAGGAAGGATATCCCGCGTACCTTGCCACTAGACTAGCCGAATTCTACGCGAGAGCGGGAAGAGTGCAAACCCTCGGAAGCGAGGAACGATTTGGATCCATAACTGCGATTGGAGCAGTCTCTCCACCCGGTGGAGATTTCTCAGAACCGATAACTGGAAACACCCTACGTCTGACAAAAGTGTTCTGGGCCCTAGACTTTGCTCTGGCTCACAGACGGCACTTCCCGGCAATCAACTGGTTCATGAGCTATTCCGAGTACATGCGCACTCTTGAACCATCTTTCGAGAAGATAGGAGCAGGATGGGCAAGACTTCATGAAGAAGCGATGACGCTACTGAAAGAGGAGGAGAAGCTCAGAGAGATAGTTTCGCTCGTAGGGGCCGAGATTCTTGGGGACAAGCAACGCTGTGTCTTTGAGGCCGCGAAAATGTTGAAGGAATACTTCCTGCTGCAGAGCGCGCTTCACCCCGTCGACATGTATTGTCCGCTGAAGAAGACATACCATATGCTTCGTCTCATTCTCAAGTTCTATGAAAAGGCAAAGATGGCTGTAGATCTCGGGATCTCCCTCGGTGACGTGCTTTCCCTAGGCGTGAGAGAAGACCTTATTCGAATGAAGATAGTGCGAGCTGAGGAGTTTGGAGACGTAAGTGCAAAGATCGAGAGCAAGATGACTGAGCAATTTGACCAGATTGTTCAGAAGACAAGGGAGATGAAGCAGACATGAGTGTCGTGGCCAAGACAGGGAGGAAGTTCCTTACAACCAGAGAAATCTCTGGACCACTGCTCTTCGTCGGTTCCACAAGCGGAATCGGATTCGCAGAACTGGTCGAGGTCACTACTCCGGTCGGAGAAATCAGGACAGGACAGGTCATAGATGTCAGCGAGAAGAGCACGATCATCCAGATCTTTGAGGGTACGTCAGACCTTGATGTCGGCAAGACGGCAACTCGCTTCACGGGCGAAAGCATCAAAATACCTGTTTCAGCAGATGTGCTAGGGCGCATGTTCAGCGGTGCCGGCAAACCCATAGATGGTGGCCCAGCCATAATTCCAGATGACTACTGGGACATACATGGTGCGCCAATCAACCCGTATTCAAGAGCTCACCCCGCAGAATTCATTCAGACAGGACTGTCAGTCATAGATGGCATGAACCCTCTGGTGCGAGGACAGAAGTTGCCACTATTCTCAGGGACAGGACTGCCCCACAAGGTGATAGCTTCTCAGATCGTGAGACAGGCAAGAGTCAGAGGCGAGGAAGAAAACTTCACAATAGTCTTCGCAGCCATGGGCATCACCTCCGAAGAAGCCAGATTCTTCGAAGAAGACTACGCGAGAATGGGAGTCCTCGGGCGAGTAGTCATGTTCGTCAACCTCGCCGAGGATCCTGCTATAGAAAGGATACTCACTCCTAGAATGGCACTGACGACAGCAGAGTACCTGGCGTTCGAGCACGACATGCACGTCCTTGTGATCCTGATCGACATGACGAACTACTGTGAGGCTCTGCGAGAGATATCTGCCGCGCGAGTTGAGATCCCCGGCAGAAGAGGTTATCCGGGGTACATGTACACAGATCTGGCTACTATATATGAGCGAGCGGGACGAATCCACGGCAGAAAGGGATCGGTAACTCAGATGCCAATCCTGACCATGCCTGACGACGATATAACTCACCCCATTCCTGACCTGACGGGCTACATAACGGAGGGGCAGATCATTCTAGATCGAACGATGTTCAAGACGGGCATGTATCCACCCATAGATCCTCTCCCTTCGCTTTCAAGGCTCATGGACAAAGGAATAGGCCCCGGAAAGACCAGGGAAGACCACAAGCAGTTGTCCGATCAGCTGTACTACGCATATTCTCAGGGAAAAGTTCTCAGAGAGACAGCTCTCGTCTCTGGAGAGGCTGCACTCACCAGCGTCGACAAGCTCTACCTTCAGTTTGCAGACAGATTCGAGAGAGAATTCATATCCCAAGGGATAGACGAGAACCGAGACATAGAGAAGACCCTGGACATAGGCTGGGACTTGCTCTCAATTCTTCCAGAATCTGAGTTTGCAAGAATTGACCCTGACATAATAGACAGGTTCCATCCAAAACACAGGAAGTAGGATATGGAAGAGAACAGTTGTCACTTGAGCTCGCAGGCATACATGCAACGCGATCGGAGCTGGTGAGACTAAGACGCCGCAAGGCTCTTGCAGAAGGGATAGTCGACATACTCAAGAAGGACCTAGACGCGCTCACAGCATCCCTTTTCGGACTGGCACAAACCATACCGACATTGCGCAATCAAGCCAACGAGGCGCTCAATGCCGCTTATGAGCTATTCGCCGAAGCCGAGATCATCGCTGGGTCAGGCAAGATTGAGGGAATAGCCCTAGTCGCAAAACCGATAGATTTCGAGATCCAATCGGGTTCAAGAAGTGACGTGCTAGGAATCCGAGTTCCAACTCTTCAACTCACTGTCAAGGCAATAGAGGAAGGTAAACCTCGCTACAACCTCCTGGACACCCCAGCGAAATTGGACGATTCCACACTAAAAGTGAGAGAGACACTGTCCCACATCACGAAGCTAGCTGAGACTGTCGCCTCGTTGAAAGAGATACTTGACGTAATGTCCATGAAGAGGAGACAGATCAATCGGCTTCAATACAAGGTTCTTCCACAACTAGACGCTGCAATAAGGTATGTCGAGCTGGTGCTTGAGGAAGCAGAGCGACAGGATGCCATTCGAGTCAGGGTTCTTCAAAGAAAAAGGAAGGAACGCGCCGCACAAACATAGCCCGAAGGAGTGCCGGGTCCTTGGCTGAGAAAGAAGGAACCAGAGTTCTGATAGAGCCTTCCAACAGGGTCATCGACACATTGCGGCTGGCCTTGGCAGATGTGGGACCAAGGAGACTTCTTCACCAACACAACTACAGCCTTGACCTCCTAGAGAAATGGACCAACGGACAGGAGTGGGTCCCTCTAGATGTGGTGAAAGAGGCTTGCGAGATCAACCGAAGGAACTCCCAAGCACCTTCCTACTCGAAAATCTTATCCGAATGCACTTCGGGCGCTCACTTTAGGATTTCTGGAGAGGAGGAAACCGAGAAAGCAGGCCCGTCTGCCGCTGAAGAAACCACACTGCCTAAGAACAAGATCCAGATGGAAACAAGAGAGAAGCCTATGTTGTACACTGCTGGGCCACGGAGATCAAGGGTACACGTTCAGATGACCAAGATCATCATAGTCCTGTTCATTTTCCCCTTGCTGGGAGCTATTGCGGGCTTCTTCATGTTGGGGGATGCTAGGGGCGCAGTCATAGGTACCCTGGCGAGCTATGCAATCGCGATAGCTCTTACGTTCCTGATCCTTCTACCCATGAGATTGCGTGGTTCCACATAATGAGTGCATGGAAGTACAAGAGGACAACACCAGCAGCTCTGGTCGCTCGACATCAACTCATTCGACAGAAAGATTTAGTTGACCTAGTTGGAAAGCCCACGAGTCAGATACTGTCAGCACTTGCGAAGACACCATATCAGAAGGAGATCGCGGAACTACCCGCACAGAAACTCAACTCGCTTTCACTGGAGCTTGCTCTCTTGAAGAGCTTCGCCAGAGTGGTGAATGAGATCGCACAGTCCTCTCCAGGAGATATCGAGGCTCTTCTCACCCAGGTCATGAAGAAGTTTGACGTAGACAGTCTCAAGACCATCCTGAGAGTGAAGTCTGCTGGAGTGGAAGTGGATCGTGCGAAGAAATACCTCACGCCCTTCGGTGAACTGGACGCTGACAGATGCGCGACGATCTTGGAGAATTCTGCCAATGTCCGCGACGTGGTCAAGCTTCTTTCAGACTCGGAGTACGGACCGGCTCTTGAGGATGAATTGGCTGAGTACGAGAAATCCGGGGAGCTGTTTCTCCTTGAGGTTGCTATAGACAGGCATCTCTACAACGGTATCTGGAAAGCTGCCAGAAAGCTTCGAGGGCTAGACGGCAAAATCGCCAGAACTATTCTAGGTCTGGAGATTGATTCAATGAACATTAGAGTTCTGCTGAGATCTAAGAAGATGGACATCAACCACGATCAGACAACTCGGCATCTCCTTCCCTTATCTGATGTACTCGGACAGAAAGAGCTGGAGGCAGGTGTTCAGATAGAAGGAATTGAATCCACAATTGAGTACCTCTCGAATCTCGCATATGCCAATCTCGCAAGAGACTACCAGTACCTGCTGGCAGAACTGGCAGAAGACTATAGTGCCCACAAATCGCTACCTCGTCTCGAAAACATACTCGAGAAGGGACTTCTTAAGACGAGCTTACGGATGCTGAAGAGGTATACCCCTTTCTTCAACATCGGACTGGTACTGGCTTTCCTCAACTTGAAATGGTGCGAGGTTCGCAATCTGAGAGCCATAATCACAGGGACAGAGAAGAGAATACCTGCCACTAGAATAGAAGAAGCGCTCATATTGCCTGCCTAGTCGAGACCAGCGCAGCCGACAGAACCAAGCTGCCATTATCTTTCCTTCAAACCTTGGTTCTGCGTCTTTCAATCCAGTCTCTCAATACCATGCTTCTATCAATAGGGTCCAATGATCGAATATCGAGAAGAGAGGGGGGAAGCGAATATGCTCGTGCATGACGTGCTCGTCGAGACCGTTCTTGTAGCCTCATTCGGATGGCGTCAATCCGTCTACGCACTCTTGAGATCTGCGAAGAAAACCACGTTCGAATGCTCGCTGTCAGCAATCGAGTGTTGTAGTTGTTCAAAATCTCTCTCTCACCATGTAGGCGCATCAGAGTCTCTTTCTGCTTCACCCTGCGTGCGAGATTCCGTTTTTCCCTCTCTGCCAGTAGTCTTCTCGATAGGTCTCTGGATGAGCGTAATTCGAGGTCCAGCTTTTCCAGTGCCTTCTTGAGTACAATATGCTCAGAAATGTGAGGAAAATGGGCCAAGAGGTTCTCGTATTCAAGTGTGTCGCGTATTTCTGTACCCGGTACTGCTCGCATGAGCTTCTCGTAACATGAGTAATACTTGTCTGCCTCTTTCATAGCATCCACTGATGAGTGATCATTCAGATCGTGCCAATGACCATGAAAGAGATCAGTAGGCCGTAGATAGCAAGAGCCTCCGAGAGAACCACGCCTATCACGTTTGATGAGTAGGACTCGGGCCTTTCAGCTGTCGCTCCGATAAGCGATGATCCAGCATAGCTGATTCCGGCGCCTGCGGCACCGGTTCCTACTGCGATAATTATGCCAGCCATTAGGGCTCTGGTAGCAGACGCCATGGTCTTCAAGTCAGGCAGCTTCGATATGAGCATGAACGCAATCAGCAGCCCATAGATTGCCAGCGCTTCTCCGAGAACAACGGTGATGATCAATTTGCTGAGTAGTTCAGGCTTCTCAGTTCCAACTCCAGCCATCGCTGTTCCACAGATAATGATTGCCGAGGCAGCAGCGACAGTTGGCACGCCAATCGACAACGCTATGCCAATCAGACCCATGAGATTTGGGTCTAGCATCTCGATCACTCCTTACGGCTCCCTATTTGACTTGGAATGGCTTAAAAGCAATTCCCTCGCCCGAATAGAACTTTGAAAACCATTCGATCCAGTGCAAGCGCAGTGTGTGCACAAACACGATCAATCCCTCAATGATCATCACGAGTATCGTCCCGGTTGCCACGATTGGAATGCTCATAGGAGGAAAATGCCCATGCTCGACGCCCCCAAGCACCAAGAAGAGATAGTTCATTACGCTGTGGACGAGACCAAGCGCCATCAATCTTCCATAGGATAGAGTATGGCTAAGGGTCTCAGCGAACACCTCGACGCCGAATCCTATGCCTTCCATTGGACCCTCAGCCACTGCAGTGAAGAGGACCAAGAGAATCAGAGGTGCTATGATAAGCGTCGCAAGCATAAGCATCCCTTGAGCAAACCATCGAGAGATACTCGATATTCCTCCCCAGTATGCCCACATGAAGAGTCCGCCCCAAAGAAGCCAAAGCCAGGCGACAGGAATCGGCGCATGCTTGAATTCGCGCTCCCTAACAGTGTTGACAAGTTTCAAGACTAGCCCCAAGCTTATGTGCAGCGAACCTATGAGAATGGCAAATCTTATCATCTTCATGGGTTCATGCATCGGTTCGAACCCGCCTATGTAGAAGGGTCCTACCTTTGCTAACTTCAACGGATGTAGTACTCCTGAAGGACCGAAGAACTCACCGAAGATGAAACCCCACAAGATTGCAGCCAATCCCAGAAAGATGAACATCTCAGCACCGATCAGCAAATACCGTACGATATCTCCCACCTGTTCCAGCCTGACTCTCCTCTTGAAATAAGTAAGCAGAGCTCCGAAGATCACGAATAGTGCACCTTGTCCGACGTCAGCGAACATTATTCCGAACAGCAAAGGGAACGTTATTGCCATTATCGGGACCGGATTGACCTCATGAGATGAGGGAAGCCCTGATGAAAAGGCCAGTTTCTCGAATGCCTGCATGAAGCTTGGAACTGGTTTGAATCTGACTGGCTGCTTCTCCCCGTGGCGGACAGGCTCTTCTGTCACTACGCAATTCCCTTCGGTCGCTTCCCTTATGCGCTCTATGGCTTCTTTCAAATGGTCCTCTAGCACCCATGCCTCGAAGTAGATTGTCTTTGTGGTTCTTGCGAACTTCCCCTCGACCTCAGCTACTTGCCTTTCGGTCTCGGCGGCCCTCCTTAGATTCAACAGATCCTCCGATATTTCGCCAAGTTTCGATTTCTCTTCGATAGATAATCTCTCCATCTCGACCACCTTTCTGAATTCCAGCAGTTTCCTTCCAATTTCAGTCGTCTCGTCAACGGGTATTGACCCTATTCGGTCAAGGAGCGGTTTCCGATCCAGCAATGCTAAAGGCTTCGCAAGAGATTCAATGGGTAGCTCTACCAGCTCTCTCTCGATCTTAGCGAGCAACTCTTCAGTCCGCCCTTTTGGAAGCTCAGCCTTCTCCGTAGAAACAGGTATTGCCTGAAGCTTCAACCTGTCCAAATAGGCATCAATCTTGGAAAGGATCTCAGAGCACTTGGCCACAGTTTGAGGTGAAACGGCGTATGGAGTCAGTGTTCCTTTCCATTGGTCAAGCTTCTCACGCATGTCGGCGAATTGCACAATACCTGCTTGGCCCAAAGATCTGGTCACATCGTCCACATCGTCCTCAAAGATTATTGTAGTGAGCTTTCGCATCTCGGCCATGTTCGTTCCCTTTGAGACTCGAAGCAACGAAACCCTTTAAATGCATCGTCCAAATTTAAAGCTAATCAAGGTGCACATCGTGTCGAAAACTCTCGAAGTCATCGTGGACAAGGAAGGCGAAGCTGCAAGGATAGTCAGTCAGGCAAAACTCGAGGCGGAGAGGATTCTGAAGGAGGCTGAGGCGAAGGCACAGAAGGTCTATTCAGATGCATATGAGCAGGCAGCTGCAGAGGCTGAGCGGAAAGCCTACGACCTGAGGAGAAATGCGAAGGAGGAGGCCGATCGCGAGGCAAAGCAGATACTGAAGGAAGCAGAGAGCCATTTGGAGGAGATTCGAGCAAAGGCCAAGAGAAACTATGAAGCAGCTGTTAATGCAGTTCTGAGCGAGTTCTCGTCAAAGTAGGCGATCCTATGGAACCGGGAGTACAGAAGATCGCTGATCAGATTCTGATATCGGCCAAACAGAACGCCGAAGCGGCACTCTCGGAGGCCAGAAAGTCCGCCGAACTGCTGCTTGAGAAGCAGAGAGAGCTCGGCCGTAAGAGTGCAGCAGAAAGGGTCTCCTACACATTGGCGAAGGCCAGAGACGAGGCAGATACCGTCCGAGGAATGGTGATATCAGATGCAAGAAGAAAAGCAAGCTGGGTGGCCCTCTCTGAGAAGGAACGACTAATAGGAAATGTGCTAGATGAAGTGAGGTCTCGGCTGGTCTCTTGGACGGAAACAAGGAAATACGCACCGCAACTTGAAAACATAATCGCCGATGCGGGCATAGCTCTCGGGGGAGGAAAACTGGAAGTTATGTTGAACGAACATGACTCCGGTCTGCCGTTGAACTTCACAGCAATATCCAAAACGATAGTCAAACACACGAATAGTGAGACCAAGCTCACGCTTTTGAAAGAAAGAATCAAAGCTTCAGGCGGAGCTGTAGTGAAGACTCAAGATGGCAACGTCACGCTAGACAATACATTCGACGAAATTCTTAAACGTCGCAAAGAATATCTTCGACTGAAAATAGCAAAAATCCTTTTTGGATAGTGATCCGGAGAGTGATTGACGCAGCTATCTGCATCGCTTCCCAATTCTGACGAATTCTATTGCACAGAAGAAGCGATACTGGAGCGCACGCTCTTCCGGCTTCGACAAGATTACAGAAAGCGAATGGCCTCGACGTCATGGCGGACATGAAGTCTGCTGCAAGATGTCGCTGCGTTCACCATCTTAGGCGGCTCAGTTTGCGCATGTCAAGAGTCTTATAGTGTTGATACACGCACACAACTAGCGCCAGGGCCACTGCAACTACACATGCCCCTATCACTATTGACAGGATCACAAATGAATGCCCCAGCGGATCCACGAATCCTGGTTTTGCATACGTGGAGAAAGCTATGAAATTCAAGTTCGCTGCACTCGTTACTATTTCAATGCCCATAATCAGCCGGATCATATTTCTCTTGACAGTCAGGCAATACACACCTATCATGAACAATACGATGGCAGTGGTCACGTAGTAGTTCAGGTCGATCATTCTTCTTTCTCCGGGCTCTCACTAGGTTTCAGCATAGCTATGCAGCATGCCGCTGACGCGAGGACTAGAAAAGCTTGAGCAATTAGATCCAGATATCGCTGCCCCCAGAGCAGACTCGCGGTTCCCTGACCAATGTCCCCAGACAATTCGATGAATCTTGTCAAGAAGCCTGCAGGAGAGAACGTTGGAAACGCAATCCCCAAAAGAATTGTCAACATTGATACAAGCGCAATTACTGAAAGAAGTGTTCCGGCCACACTCATCCGATCACGTTTCCTGCTCGTCAGCGCTTTTCACTTCCTACTGGTCAACATGACTGCGGCTACCAGAAGAACAACGGTTGCGCCAGCGTAGATGAGGACCTGGAATACTGCCGCGTAAGGTGCACTAAGAAGCCAGAATAGAGCCCCCAGGGAGACCGACATTGCAGCCAGCGCAATCACCGCATGTAACAGGTCTCTTAACTCAACTGTTAGCATAGCCAGCACACACGTTACAGCAAGAAGCACTAGCTCCATGCCTCCAGACATCTCCATTCGCCCTTTCACTCCTTCTTGGATCGTTTGAATTCGGAAACCAACTCCTCTTTCCTTGTCTTTGCCAGCGCGAATTCGTCGGTCTGCTTTATCGCATTTCTAGGACAGGACTCAACGCATTGCCCACAGTACACGCATCTCATTGGATACCATTTCATGTCGCACGTCATTCCTTTCCCAACCATTTCTAGTGCGAAGGCTGGGCAATCGAAGACACATGTTCCGCATCCGATACATTTCACCATATCTATTTTGATTTTCGCTCTAGTGCCTTCCACTGGCTGAAACTTCTCGAACGGGTACTGCATCGTGGCCGGCTTCTTTGCTAGGTGCCTAAGCAGTTCTCCTTCCATCGCCAAGCCTGTCTCACCTCAAGAGTAGTTGGAGGATCAGAATCTGAAGAACCGCAAGCGGAACGAGGTATTTCCATGAACCGCTGACCATTTGGTCTATCTTGAATCTGGCGAACAGAGCGCGCAGGTTTGTGAGAATTAGAACCACAAATGTCGCTTTGATCAGAAACCAGATGATGTTAGGTATGAAGGGCACAGGGCCAGAGGGGCCGCCCAGAAATAGTGCAGAAATCAAGCCAGCCGACAAGACCAGTTCCAAGTCCAAGGCGAGCCTCATCAGTGCAAGTTTTCTTCCGCTGAATTCAGTTTGCCATCCAGCGACTATCTCCGTTTCGGCTTCGGGAATGTCGAAAGGTATCTTCTCAAGTTCCGCCAGCATTGCCAACACGGCTATTCCAAACCCTAGAGGCGTGAGAACCACAATCCATAGACCGTTTGATGCCTGCCATTCAACTATCCTAGTGATGGAGAGGGATCTGGCCACCAACGCTGGGCCGATGAGCACTATCGCGAGGGGAACTTCATAGCCCAGAGTCTGCATCGCAGCTCTCAATCCACCTAGCGTACTGAATCGACTGGTAGAACTCCATCCGCCGAGAAAAGCCAAAATGGCGAGAAGAGTCATGATGAAGATTGTGAAGATGAGATCTCCCTCAAAGTGAATAAAGGCGCTTACTCCGCTCATGGGGATGAGGAATAGGACGGCAAGAGGCAAGGTGAGCACGAGAATGGGGACACATCTGAAAAGTGGTTTGTCGACGGCAGCCGGCTCTATGTCCTCCTTTGCTAGGAGCTTCACGAAATCGGCTACCGGCTGCAATAGTCCGTGCGGCCCCGTGTAGATCGGGCCATACCTGTTCTGCAGTCTAGCGAAGAACCTCCTATCCAGCCACTCGTAGAACCAGGCCAAAGCTAAAAGAAATATCAGCCCTGGATAGATCAGAAGCCCAAAAAGATCCACTGTGCATCATTCTCCATAATGTTTCTGCACGTACTTCTTGAGTTGTTCATAGCTCCATGCCCAACTCTTGCCGGATTTTGCGTCTAGGAACGCGACCCTGTCGGTGCAGCTCATGCAGGGGTCTATGGCAGCTAGCACGATAGGAACGTCGGCCATTGACCCACCTATGAGCATTTTCCTCATTGAGGCCCAGTTGGCCAAGGTGGGTGCCCGAATCTTGTATCTCTCAGGTCTATCTGATCCATTGGATTTGCAGTAGTGAATGTCTTCTCCTCTTGGGGCTTCAACTATGCTGACGTTCTCACCTTGTGGGACCGAGCGAGGGGCTCTGACTTTGATGGGTCCCTCGGGCAGGTGATCCACAGCATATTCGAGGATCCGAGCGCACTGCTCCAGTTCGTCTATTCGAACAAATATGCGAGCAGCAACATCGCATCCGTCATTTGTCACTACGTCGAAGGGCATCTCATCGTAGGCCGAATAGGGGTCATATTCTCTGACATCACGTCTGACATTGCTGGCTCTTGCGGTAGGACCTACAGCGCAGAGCGCGAGCGCATCCTGGGTCTTGAGGATACCCACGCCCACCGCTCTCTTTGCTATGGTCTTCTCTCCCAACGCGAGCTTCCTGTAGTATTCTATGCGTTCTCCGAGATATGTCAGACCCTTCTTTATCAGTGGTATCATGTCGCTGGTTATGTCTCTTCGAACTCCTCCTATGGCATTAGTTGCGTGAAGGACTCGGTTCCCTGTGATTCTCTCCATGAGGTCCAATGCGATTTCTCGGTCCTGCCATGTGTACATGAAGAGCGTATCAAATCCTATTTCGTGTCCGGCGACTCCAACCCAGAGCAGGTGACTGTGTATTCTTTCCAACTCGGCGACAATTGTTCTGATATATCTCGCACGAGGCGGGGCCTCAATACCCAGCAAAGCTTCAACATTGTTCGCATAGCAGAGCTGATGCGCCATTGCGCATATTCCGCATACTCGCTCTACAAGGTAAAGGTTCTGAACGTAAGTCCGGTTTTCAAGCGCTTTCTCTCCGCCTCTGTGGACATACCCCAGACGAATCTTGGCGTCTATGATCTGTTCCCCGTCCAAGGTCAGGGTTATGTTCTCTGGCTCTTTCAATGCGGGATGTTGCGGGCCTACCGGCACCGTGAATATTGACTCAGACACTGCTCTTCACTCTTGGGTTTTTTCCAGTTCGGTTTTGATCGCTTCGACCTTCCATTCCTTTCTGAGAGGATACAACCCGGCTGGCCATTTCTCGGGAAGAATCAGAGGAGACAGGTCCGGATGGCCTTGGAAGACGACCCCGAACATGTCATGGATTTCTCTTTCGTAGAGCTCTGCACCGGGAATGATGTTGACTATGGTGGATAGCTTCGGATCACCTTTAGGAATTGCCACCTTAAGTGAGAGAACGATATTTCCTTCTATTAGATGGTAGATCACACCCAGGCTCTGGCCTAGGTCAAGGCCTGTAATTGTGGAGACATGTCGATATCCCTTCTGAGCAAGATATGAAACGAATTCCGTCAATGCGTCAGATGTGATCGTTATGAAGATTCGTCGCGGTCTTTGGATCAGAGTTTCGGTGACTCTCCCGACGAATCTCTGCTTGAGATCGTTGACAAGTTCTTCTTCTTTTGGGGATGTAGACAATGCTCTAGTTCCCTCCTTGGAGTTTCTGGAGCAGTTTGATCGCACCGTCCATAATGGCTTGGGGACGTGGAGGACATCCGGGAACATACACATCTACAGGAATGACTTTGTCTGCTCCTTCTGCAACATTGTAGCACTGCTGGAAGACTCCGCCTGACAACGAGCATGAGCCAAGTGCCATAACGAACTTGGGCTCAGGCATCTGTTCATAGATCCTGATCAGTCTATCTCTAATCTGTCTTGTAACGGTTCCCGTCAGAAGCATAACATCAGCATGTCTCGGACTTCCGCGGAGTATCATGCCAAATCGCTCAATGTCGTATCTTGGGATTAGGGCAGCCAGAACTTCAATATCGCATCCGTTGCATCCGCCTGCGTTGAAGTGGAAGACCCACGGCGACTTCAATCTTGACCATTTGACTACGTCCATCTTCAATCCCTTGTCAACTTGCCTTCAACAGTGGAAGCAGGAGAACGACCGCTGACAGGTTGATCAGTGCATACAACGCGGGCATAAGCCCCGGATTCGTGAATGATGTGGCTAGAATGAATGCTAGGATATCGAAAATCATGAAGTAGACCGCGTATATGAAGAATCTCTGGACGTTCAGTTGGAGTTTCTCGGAGGGATATTCTTCACCGCAGGCATATGGGGCGAGCTTGGCCGGCGTTTTCTTTCCACGCGGCGCTATTCTTCCCCCTACCCAGTAGAAGATCAGTGACGCAACTAGGGCTGTAAGAAAGACAACTGGAAGTGAGGTGATTGAATCCTGCACGTTTTTTCACGTTATTGTGCGTCTGCGTTTGCGTTTTCGGTGTGTCTGACAAAGAACTCGTATATATGCCCTTCCAAGAACCAAGATAATTGAAGAAGAGGAATCGTGCCTGAAACCTAATGTGTGGCTGATACGGGTTTCTCGTCTCAGAATATGCCATAGGTCAAGGTGACGGTTTTTGTTGTGTTTGGTTTCATAGCGACGAACGGATAGTAAATCAGAGCGCAACCGTCGCTTTCCGGATATTTCGGAGATTCGGGCTGGTAAAACGATCTGGCAGAGATGGGGTTGTAGTCGAAGATACTGTTCTTTGCCGTCCCCCAGTATGCGAAGATCAATTTCGAGCATGGCGTCGTTAGACGACATATGACTGTAGAGCGAGTCTCGAGACTATCACAGACCCACCATTTCTCCAAGCTCACATTTCTCGGAAATGTGAACGCCACCTCGTTTGTGATGAATCCATGGTTCTCCACATAGATTGGGGCTCCATCGTTTTCCCCCAACTGAAAGTCGAGCAGAAAGCGGAGCGAGATGTCTGTCGATTCCTTTCGGAAACTAGTGATCTCGAACATGATGTAGATTGTTCCGGAGATGAGATTCAATCTCTGCCCTACTCTCACGCCGTCTATCCACCATGACACCTCCGTTTGGTTCTCGCTGAGAATAAAGAAAGAGTCAAGTTCGACTCCTATGCTCAGATTAGGGTATAAGGCGTATTCCGACCTGCCGATCCTAACCGAAAGCATACTTGTATCACCTGGGAAGGTGATCCATCTGCCCTCAACGTTTCTTGCTCTGAAACCTCCGTCACCATACAGGTCTACTATCAGATAGTT
>Ga0129298_10000266_pt1 | contig 19839 bp, 21 predicted proteins | sample I19B2metaG_FD_94707 | JGI IMG/M metagenome (GOLD analysis project Ga0129298, IMG submission 94707) | Lake sediment bacterial and archeal communities from Gulf of Boni, Indonesia to study Microbial Dark Matter (Phase II) - ​I19B2 metaG | ecosystem: Environmental > Aquatic > Freshwater > Lake >... | reverse complement strand
GTAAAGGAAGATGTCCGGAAACAATTAACAGAGGAGCAGTTCTCAGAGAAATACAGAAGCTGGATTAAGGGCTTACGGGAAAAGTCTTACATAGAAGTACGTTTGTAAGCTTTGTATTTTAGTATACCCTCACCCTTACTAAACCCTTTGAGTTTATAGAGCATATCCTGCAACCTTCTAACCTATGAAAATTGATATCCCTTGCATGATGGTCTACTTTTATATCAATGTCGCAGAGGTTTCGTAACTATTTAGATAACATAGTCATTTTCTATTTAATATCAAGGGCTTATAAGTGCATTTTTTGGCATAGTAATTGCACGTAATTAATAAGACTTCCATGTTAAAACACGTAAACAAATTCATCTTAATACTTTTGCTTATCCTTATTTCAATGATGCTGGGCTACGTCCTGAGAGTGCACCACGAGGGTAAAATCCGTAAAACATACCAATCCCAGGCTGAAAAAGAGTTAGCCACGTTAGAAGAAGAATTCCAATCTTCTTTAAAAAAGCCTCACAAGTTTTATATATTTAATAGAAGGTTTGAAGTCTATCCATTAAGAGAACCCGATAGGACATTTTATTACAGGGAAGTAAAAGATGCCGATCGCAATGAACAAGATGTAAAAATTTCCAAAAGTATGGAAACTGGTAACAAGGAACAAACTACATCTGCGTCAGACACCCTACAATAGTAACATTTATGTTTTAGTGATGGCCACCCTCTGAGTGACCTCCAGCGATTATGTATACAGCCTCAATCTCACCTAAATTTTCAAGAAAACATTTCTGTTCATCTTTGATGTGAAAAGCAGAACCCTCTTCTACGCTTCCTGAATAATAACCCATCACCTTCAAATTCCCTTTCACAACAAGGACGATCTCCTCATGACCAACACCAGGGTTTACCAATCTTCCTTTTTCCTTTGGCTTGAGAATGCCATAAATCATATAGCATGCGTGGCTGGCTACCAGTATCCTGAAAGACTCTCCATTTTCAGAATGAAGTGCCTTATTCTTTAATTCAAAGATTGTCACCTTATCTTTTTCCATTTGCAATTACCTCGTTTTTATCCGTATAAATTTTTATTGTTTTCATTGTCGATCTCATTGACTAAATATTTCAAAATAATTTTGGATATATTATCTATGTGTTAGCTTCTGTAGGCTACAGTTTTAAATTATAATGATATGGGTTATCTTATGAAAAGACTTTCTGTGATATTGTTTATTTCATTTGTATATTCTCTTGCCTTTGGTCAGGAATACAAAGATATTGCAAGAGACTATACATTACAATTTCCAAGAGATTTTTATTACAAAAAGGATTACAGGGTCCAGTGGTGGTATTTCACAGGGCATCTTTTTGATGAAAAAGGAAGAGAATTCGGTTACGAACTCACCTTCTTTGTTGTCGGTGTTCAGAAAAAGGCTTACAAATCCAAATTTGGCTTAAAAAACATCTACATTTCTCACTTTGCTCTTACTGATGTAGCAGAAAATACCTTTTATTTCTCAGATAACGCAGATTCTGGAGCCTTTGACTTCGCAGGTGCCATAGACAACCAGTTAAACATCTGGGTCGGGAAGAACAGTGTGAAAGGAACAATGAAAGAAATGCACCTTAGTGCTTCAGACGGAGACAAAGCATTCGACCTCACTCTGATACCAACGAAACCCGTTGTATTGCATGGAGAAAATGGATATTCCAGAAAATCTGAAGAGTCACCCCTTATAGCCTCCTTCTACTTTTCCTTCACAAACTTAAAAACAGAAGGGAGTTTGAAGATCGGGAATAAGATATACAGGGTGAAAGGGAAAAGCTGGTTTGATCGTGAAATTTCATCAAGGGGATTGGGACAAAAACAGGTTGGATGGAACTGGTTTTCCATACAACTTGATAATAACAGGGAAATCATGCTCTATCTGCTCAGGAATAAGGATGGCTCTATTGATAAAAATTCCTCGGGAACCTTTGTCTCCAATGACGGAACCTACCGTCATCTTTCAAGGGATGATTTTTCTATTACTGTCTTATCGCATTATAGATCCAAAAAAACAGGTGCACGATATCCTTCACAATGGGTAATTAATATCCCCACTGAAAAAATTCAGTTAAGACTTTCCACTTTGATAGAAGATCAGGAATTAGTAACAACCCGTTCAACATTTAACTACTATTGGGAAGGTGCCTGCACTGTTGAGGGGACTGCACGGGGAAAGGCATATATTGAAATGACTGGATATACGAGGTGACCATGATAAAACTCATTGAGGTTGAAAAATATTATGGAGAAATGAGAGTTTTAGCAGGCATAAACCTGGAAGTAAGAAAGGGAGATTTTATTTCGATTATGGGAAGCTCAGGTTCAGGAAAATCAACACTCTTGAACCTTATCGGAGGTATGGATAGACCAGATAAGGGAAAGATCATTGTTGATGGAGAGGATATTTCATTGTATATTGACGAACAACTAACCCTGTATAGGAGAAGAAGAATCGGATTCATTTTTCAATTTTTCAACCTCTTGCCGAACATCACGGTTTTCGAGAATATACAGATACCCCTCCTCCTGAACGGTATCGCTGATGAGGAAAAAGTTAAAGAGTTTATTCATTCTGTCGGTCTTGAAGGAAAGGAACATGCCTATCCCTATCAACTTTCAGGTGGCCAACAACAACGAGTTGCTATAGCAAGGGCATTGATTAATGACCCGGACATTATACTTGCAGACGAACCAACAGGAAGTCTTGATAGCCAGACTGGTAATATCATCATGGAACTTATCATGCACCTTGTTGAAAAGATGAAAAAGACCGTTCTTTTAGTTACCCATGACCACTCCACAGCTCAGTTCGCAAACAAGATATTCAAGATAAAAGATGGGGTAATCCTTCCTTGAAATTTCTTAATCTCTTGAAACTCCTTACGATAAGGAATATCAAAAACGAGAAATTTATGACCTCTCTGTCCATCGTGGGAGTTGCCCTTGGTATAGGACTCTTTATCGGAGTAAAAGTATCGTCTGACAGAGCAATTGCTTCCTTTGAGTCAGAAATCAAAGGAGTAAACCCAAAGGTAAATTATGAAATCCTTGACATATCGGGTCTTGATTTTGATGAAAAGATATATGGTGATGTGCTTCGCATAGAAGGGAAGAGCTTTCCGGTACTAAAGGTCAAGGGGCTCCTCAAAGATAAAAAGGAGCCAGTTGATATCAACGGTATTGACATCGTGAAATCACTACAGTCCCTCAATATCTATATTAAGAAATCGTATGATCTTGAAAGGCTCTACAGAGATTTCAATGGAGTCATAGTAACAAAAAAGTTTTTTGACAAACATGCTCTCCACAAAAATGACATATTGACCGTATCGGTCTATGACAGGGAATATCCCTTAAAAATTGTGGATGCAGTTGATACAGAGTTCTTAACCCCCAACACAGTGATTATGGATATTGGCAACTTCCAGGAGTATTTCAAAAAATACGGCTATCTGACAAAAATCGATCTTGCAACAGATGAAAAAAAAGCTGATGCGGTAAAGAAACTCCTCCCCCCTCATCTCTCAATAGAGAAAAAAGATTACCTCATTCGCAACCAAAAGGCAGTAGTTGCATCCTTCAGGTACAACCTTCAGTTCGTAAGCCTTATCGCTATCCTTGTGGGAATGTTTTTACTCTACAACACCATATTCATATCCGTGGTAAAGAGGAGGACTGAAATAGGTATCTTAAGGAGCCTTGGTTCTGGTAAGAAGACCATTATCATGCTCTTTACCATTCATGGTGTCCTCCTGGGATTTGTCGGTTCTCTTTTGGGAATCATGCTCGGACAGATTATTGCTTACTGCTCTGTTATTGCTGTTCAGCAGACTGTCTCAACAATGTATAGTACAATTTCCATATCTGAATATATGGTCACACCATCGGATGCTCTGAAATCTTTAATCTTGGGTTTGTTGGTATCTTTTGTTGCATCGGTAATTCCATCATTTGAAGCTTCGAAGATCAGGCCCCATGAGACTTCACGTGAAGGTTCCTTTGAGGGAAGATACAGAAAGTATTTGAAGTTCTTTACCCTTTTAGGCCTGTTCTTCGTGTTTGCAGGAGCTCTGCTTTCTTACGTTGAATATCGTCAAATACCTTTTTCGTTTCCTTACCTTTCATATGGAGGGATCCTCCTTATCATTTTTGGGTTTACGTGTGCTGCTCCTTTTCACCTCATAGTGATGCTGAGAATGATCAAAAAGCCAACAGAAAACATCTTCGGTGCTATGGGAAAGATCACAATTGGAGACATGCATGGGAGTGTCTACCGGTTCTCAATAGCTTTGATGAGTGTCGCAATAACAAGCGCATTAATTGTTGCCCTATTAACATTGATTTTTTCATTCCGCAGTTCTCTCAAAAAATGGATTGAGAACACCATAACCGCTGACGTCTATATAAAACCATTGTCATGTACTTCTAATTATTGTTTCCAGGCTATGTCAGATGAGGTCATAACAACCATTGAGCAGTTCCCTGAAGTAGAAGGAGTTGATCGGTACAGGGTCCTCCAGGTACAGCTCTTCGAAAAGAAGATTATCACCGGCTTTGGAGATACAGGGCTCTCGAGGAGGCTGGCAGGAACACATTATTTCAGTAAAGAGAATGATGAACGCATGAAAGAACTGGAAAAAGGCAAACATGTGGCAATCTCTGAGTATCTCGGGATGAAGTATGGATTGAAGAGAGGCGATACCATCGAGATTCAGACACCGAAGGGGAAACAATCTTTTGCCGTAACCGATATATTTACAAGCTATTCAACTACTTCAGGTTTTATGTACCTTGACAGAAGATGGTTAAAACAGTATTGGGGTCTCGATGATGCAACACAGATGAGTGTTTATGTGAAAAAGGGGTACGATGTTGAAACATTTATCCGGAAAATCAAGGACATATTCTCCGAGACATATTCCATTGATATCATGAATAATCAACAACTCCGTCAAAAGATATTGACGATCTTCGACAGAACCTTTGCCATAACCTATGCTATTGAGCTTATTGCGATACTCGTTTCATTGATCGGGGTAATCAATGCCCTTTTAGTCCTTGTTTTTGAGAAGAAACGGGAGATAAGCACCTTACGATATTTAGGTATGAGCTGGAGACAACTTCGAGATAACCTCATTCTATCAGCTGGTATCACGGGAACTGCGGGGATCATATTAGGTCTTGCACTAGGCTACATAATGAGCATGATATTTATTCATGTGGTTAATAAAATTTCCTTCGGGTGGGAAATAGAATTCAAAATTCCCCTTCTTTACCTTTCTCTCATCACCGTTGGGCTCTTTCTGACAACCCTTCTCGCTTCTATCATTCCTTCAAAGATAGCACGAAAAATAGATCCAAAAAGATTTATCAGTTTTGAATAGTGAACCCTCCAAGACTCTGTATTATCCCAGAATAACTTTTAAACCTCTCTAACGAATTCCAAGCCTACCCGATATTTACTATCGATCTCCTTTGTCCATCTTACAACAGAGGACTTTGCCATAATGCCATTTACCGTAAGCTCAGGCTCAAAGAACAAAATATCTCCTCTCTTGAGGGGAAAGTGTGTTATCATTCCAAGCCCTCCTTCACTGATATCAACAGAATCACCATAGCTATAGATTCTGTCTTTTTCCCTATGGAAGGCTGGCAGGAAATATTTTATTCTTTGACCAAATGGTTTCCTTTCGTATCTGCGCTTTTCTGCAAAAGACATACTCATATCCATGTCTGAATTCCACCTTTTTTGTTATTTAAAATATAATTTATCATATAAATTACAACATCCTCCTTCTGTCAATTTAGCAATATAAAAATAATACATTGGTAATACAAGATCCTGAAATGAATTCAGAATGACAAAACTGACACAGTAGAATTGTCAGAAAGCTTATGCTATAGGATAGTGAGTTTAAAACAAACAACAAATTATGTAAAGCATCCCTCAAATTCTTTTCTTTTAACGTTTCTTATACCCAAAGCGTTTATAAAATTTTTCTGTACCGTTTTCACCAGTGATCGAATCTGACTTTTCCGATGCAAGGAATAATGCTAACTTTGCCACTCTTTCAGGTGGATTGAGAACCCCACTTTCCTTCATAGACATAAATTCATGATATATCTCATCACCCAATATCTCTGGACCCAGATTTCTTATCTCCTCCTGCATTCTTGTATCCATCACGCCAGGGTCAAGCCCATTCACCTGAATGTTATAACACTCAAGCTCTTCTGACATTATCTTTGTAAGATGAATCAAACCTGCCTTTGTTACAGAATAAGCTCCGAAAAAGGGCATTACGATCTCACCGAGTCCAGATGTTACATTGATTATCTTTCCCCTACCCTGCTTTATCATATAAGGTACTACTATCTTTGAGAATAGATAGGGCCCTCTGAGGTTTATATCCATTACCTCATTCCAGTCTTCTTCATCGACCATAAAGATAGGACTTACGGGACCGACTATTCCTGCATTATTCATGAGTATGTCTATCTTTCCAAAATTTTCGATTGTTTTATCAACAACCTTTTCTATGTCTTTCGGTTCTGAAATGTCCGCCTTTATGGAAATAACATTTCCACCCAAAGACTTTATAACTTTTGCTGTCTCTCTCAGTTCTGAAGGTGTACGGCTTAAAATGACAAGAGAGGCTCCTTCTTTTGCCATTTCTATAGCAGTGGCCTTGCCTAACCCCCTTCCAGCACCTGTTACTATTGCCACCTTTCCTTTCAGTCTCATGTTATCTCTTTTATTTTTTGAAGTTTAAAAATGAATCCGCGGGAAATATTTAGGTACCCTCTCCGTATAAAGATTATAATCTTTGCCAAAACGATTTAAAAGCTCATTTTCTTCCAGAGGAATAATCAATACATAGACCAGCAGAAAATCAAGAAGTGTAATAATTCCTAAAGAGATCACCTCAGTTATGAGAAAGATACCGGAAAACATCAAGGTATGAGCAAAATAGGTTGGGTGCCTGACAACAGAAAAAGGTCCCTCTGTTATAAGCTTCCCTTTTATCCTGGTAGATACCTCCGGTAGTCCTATCAAATATGCCGAGGAGTTTACCCGTCCAGATATGGAGTAAGGTTCCCAAGACTAATAGAGGAATTCCAGATATATTCAAACCCACGGGGAGTTCTAATTTATAATGAAGTATAAAGGTTCTTTTTGTATAAATAAGATATGCTAAAGGAAGCCATGTGAAAAGAGGCATGATATAGGTCAAAAGACCAAGTTTTTTGAAAATCCTTGAAAGACCATGTAGAGGTATCCAGAAAAGAGGAATTACAGGCCAGAGGATGATCGTCATAAGGGCGAGGAGGTTGAGCATATTCACACAAGTCGGCCTTCATCTGTAACAGGTATCCTTATGATGTTATTCTCAATCATGATATTCAATACATCTTCCAATGAAGGGTATCAGCATAAATCTCTTTTTTCTGTAGGAATCAACCTTATTTCCTTGTCAGCATTAATCCTACAATTTCTTCTTACTGTTGAGTTCTTTAAAGCTTCGTTATCTCCTTGACCTCTTTCTTACCCTCTTCTAATTCTCTTTCCTGCTCTTTGTCTAATTGTAATAACAGGGTCTGGAATTCACCAACATGCGTCTTTTCTTCCTTTGCGATATCAAGAAGCACTTTCCTGATGTCTTTCTTTTGTGTCATGGCTGCCATCTGCTCATAGAGGTTTATTGCGTCCAGTTCTGCAATAATTCCTGCCCTCAGTATCTCTCTGTCAATGTCTTCCTTTTTCATTCCCTCGAGATTTATGGGGATCTTTGATAACATGCTGCACCTCCTAACGTTTCATTCCTTCATCTAAAATAATTTGAACTCAGTCATGAAAGATTATCCATACCTAATTTCTTGGAACCTCCTTCCTCTCATTATTTTGCTGCACCTTCTATACAATAATAAAAGTCTGTCAGTTCGTATTTATTCCAGACATCGCAGATACCACAGTTACAACCTGCCTTTTGTTTGGGTGAATTACTTTTCCCTCTTGCGCAGAATAACAACTCCCCCTTGACACCTGGGTACGTTGGACACACCCCGCAAAATTTGATGCATATCGTTTCATTCTCATAGTTGTCTTCGACCTTTGACATGTAATGACCCCCTTTTACATAGGTTAAAGCAGCTATTCCTTGTAGTCCTGCTATATGGTTTCCTCGCGTCATTCCCACTCCTGCTTCAGTAGGAGTAAACTCAAGTAGGAATCCATCCTCTCTGTGTCATTCCGCACTTGATGCGGAATCTCTGGATTCCTGCTTTCGCAGGAAAGACCATATTCTGCGCTCAATGCGAAAAATTCTCTTCCAATTACTATTGAAGGCTCTCTCATTTTTTTCTCTCGTGTTTGTATAGTGGGTGCCCACAGCTTGGACAGGTATAAATCCTCTCCAATTTTTTCAGGTATTCAAGGACAGTTGCTACAAAGGCAGCATGACTCCATGTCAGAGGTGATACTGAGAGTGGTTGATTTGAATACGGATGAACCTGTTCTGCGAGGACTCCAGAAGGCAATGCCCTTGAGGTAACCCACTCGAGAATGCGGACTGCCTCTTGCAGCTCCTCGAGCTTTTCAGCCTTTGCTGTATACCACTGGGCAAGCCAGAGGGTACATATAAACCAGGGATTGCCCGGTACTTCATTTGCATTATCTGTTACCCTGTGATAACTATCCCCTTCATATCTCGCGATACCCCCCACTTCAGTTTTTACCCAGAGGCGTTTTTTTATGGCATTCACAGTATTCACGATCCGTTCATCCTTTGGTTCAAAAACACCAAAATAGAATGGCGCATAGATACTGGCATCAATAGTAAGGTCTACATCAAAGGAACCATCACTTTGAGGGACTATGGTTTTTAAAAATCTTCCCTGTTCTCCGCTGTAAAGATACCTGTCCATTGCAGTCTTTACCTCTTCTGCAGCCTTCCTGTAAATCTTTGTCCGTCTTGTATCTCCAAAGAAACTGCTGAAATTCTCTGCTGCTTTCAGTCCAGCATATACTGCTGAGACTGTGAAGGTATGGATACCCCATTTCTCTTCCCACAGGTCATAGGATGGAAGGGGAAGACCTGTTGTACTGTCCCTGTAGGATGCAAGAAAGTCTCCGCAGCGAATGACCACGTTCTCATACTGCCTGATAGCAAACTCTATATCCCTGAACTTATCAAAATGAAACCATAGTGACCAGAGAATAAGACCCGTGCCATCTTCCTGAATCGGCACTTGTTTCTCGTCATTACTAATCCATGGATGCCATGAACTTCCGAGAGAGCCATCAGGATTATATTTATGGAGGAAATAGCCGACGGATTCTTTCCCTTTTCTGATTATGTCAAGGCAAAAATCAAAAAAATATCTAGTCAATCCATGGTACCCAGCCATATCAAGGGCATACGCAGCAAGAGCGCCGTCTCTGGGCCACATGTAACTATAGGTATCCCTCGCAAAATGCTGAATATCTGAATCATTTGCTGCAATTATGGCGCCATTCTTGTCAATATTCGTTGCCAGGATAAGAAGACTCTTTTTATAAAGCTCTATGATGCTTTGAGGCAGGTTCGTAAGATTGAATTCCTCTTTATTTACCCATGCCCTCCAGTAATTCTCTGTTCTCTTAATGAAATATTCAGGTCCGTGTCCGAAAATCAATTTATGAAAACGACTCACCTCTGCATAGTTTTCACCCACGGTCATCCAATAATAGAACATTTGTTCTTCATAGGGAGGTACGTTCAGCGAGAAAGAGAGGGTAGAATCCACAGAACCCTGGGATATGGTGTTTCCTTCAAGTATCCCATCCTCTGCATCCTTCCACGTACCTTCAAGACGGCGAAATTCCTTTCTGCCCGTAGAATATTGGTCTATCCCGCGAATACCATTCTTCATACCGCTCATTAAGAAATAACGGTTTCCTTTATAATGGATTATCGCCTTTTCATCAGGGTCAAAATAGGCAGTATCACCTATGGGAGATTCAAGGATATGGAAGTCATGATGGAAAAACAGGCGAAACTCCCTCTCCCTATCAGCAAGGTTCTTCAGTCTTATCCTTTTTATGTAGATATTTTCTCTGTAATCAACAATATCATTGCAGTAAAGACTTATGCCGAGAATCTCGTTTCTTGCTGTGACTCTGGTCAAGAGGCTTTCATGGACATACTCAAGATTAAGACCCCAACTCTCTCGTTTCACCCAATCGAACCTTCCATCAACCCATACGCCAAACTTGAACTGGTGACCGCCAGTATGATTTTCCTTGCCAACATAAGGATAGTAAATATCCCTCAGACAATAGTCCTGATCAAAAGTAATCAAAAGGCACCTATTTCCTACTGGTATGTCGCGTGGCATTGTACCGTTCCTTTCAATAAGCTACCCCGCAGCAGAACTATAAGGTGTCGATTCTGTCATTCTGGCTTGTCCAGAATCTTTCTGCATCAAAAAAGGATTCCCCGCAAGCGGGAATGACAAACAGAACAAAAACATTATACCCGAAGCGTAGCAGAGCTTCGAGGAATTCTTTGATCAAAGAGTATTTAAAAAGGCGATGATATTCAAAACATCTTCATCAGGTAAATATGAAAACGACGGCATATCCCTGTAAGGATTCCTTATCTGTTGAGCGATATTGTCAGGGGTTGCAGGTTTTTTACTTACAGGAAGCAATGGATTTTTCAGGATTCCTTTATGCCCGGGTCCCACGATCTTTTCTGTACTATTAGGATCATGACAGAAAGAGCATTTTGATTCATAAAGCTCTTTGCCCTTTTTGATACTTTCCTTGTCCGTCTTTAAGATAATCATGCCTTCTTTTGGGATTTCTTTTTTCTCCTCAACACGCTTTTTTAATACTACATCAGTGCCTAATTTAGTAATAAGCAAATAGTATCCCCCTGAGGTTCCTATCATCCCAAATGTTAAAAGGGCTATTACGATACCAATTGTCTTTACTTGACCATAAAACTGCCTGTAAATTCTTACAAAAGAGACTTTCAGACAAAGGAGTACCAAAACAGCAAGAGCAAAGACGCTGTGGAAGGTAGCCCTAAGTGAAGGCTCTGCCTTTGTTTTGAGAATAAAATCAAGGCAGAAATAGGCAATGATAATATAAAGTAAAAAATATACTTTGCCATTAAACCTATGGATTATTTTAAGTTTTTCTATATTATATTTTTTATCTGCTCTCCCAAACACCTCAAACATCGTGAACATTGCAAACAAAGTTAGGGTAAGCAAGACAAGAGACAATAGAGACTTTATAAGGAATATCGGCATAAAGGATCTCATTATAAAAAAGAATGGATATATATATATATATATATTGATAGCCTCTCCCTCCACTTAAGATCTTATTTGCCCATTTTCTTAGGCATCTCAGCCGGTTTCGATGACTTGATATAGGTAACGATTTCTTTCATCTGTTCCGACGTTGGATCAATTGCCTTGCCTTTATTGGCATTCACGATACAGAAGTTAACAGCTTCTTCAAGACCTATCTGCTTTTTACCCATGATATTGAACTCTTTCTTTTCAACTGCTTTCTCTAACCCTTTCCCATCTGGATGGCATGAGTTGCAGGATTTTCCTGCTGTTCCACCCGCAAACTTTGAGTCATTGAACAATGCCTTCCCCTTTTCCACATCACCTGCTGCAAAAGCGAAGGAAAAAACAAGACCAATGATTGTCAGTGACAATAATGCTATCTTTAAAATCTTCATTATCTTCACCTCCTTTCCTTTAGAATTCTATAGGAAGAAAAAAAGAAAAGGTATCAGGAGAAGTCTGATTTTTTTGTAGGAACTTGTGTCATAGATGTGTAAGTATTTGTCTTACAGAGATTTGATAAGGTAGTCTTAAGTCATGAATCATAAAATATTCCTGTTTTAAGGTTAAATAGTCTCATATAATCTCCTTCACCTTTCTAACAATAGCGTCTTTTGAAATTTCCTCATAATCGAGAAGTTCGGCAGGTTTTCCACTCTTTGGCATTTTTCGCACCGCCAAGGAATGGACAGGTATAGCAACACCAGCAAGAGCGCTCTTAACTGCTTCTCCAATACCGCCTTCAGCAAAATGGTCTTCAACAGTAATGATCGCTCTGGTTTCGCTTGCAGCTTTATAGAGAGTTGCTTGATCAATTGGCTTAAGGCTGTAAAGATCGATCACTCGTATGGAAATCCTTTCATTCTTTAATTCATCATAAGCAGCAAGGGCTTCATGGAGTGTCACCCCTGCTGCAATGATGGTAATAATATCTTTGATACTCTTCCTTAATACCTTGCTTCCCCCAATGACAAACTCTTCGTCTTCACGATAAAGAATAGGAGTGTCTTTTCTCGTAGTGCGTATATATACGATGCCATGATATTGAGCAGCTTCCTCGACTAACCTTTCCGTTGATACCGCATCAGATGGATACAGAACGACGCTATTTAAAACCGTTCTGAACATGGCTATGTCTTCAAGACCCATCTGGGATGGTCCATCTTCCCCAACAGATACCCCTGCATGGGAACCGACAAACTTAATATTAGGATTTGAATACTGACTCATCCTGATTTGATCAAATGCCCGGGTTAAAAATGCTGCAAAGGTAGAAACAAAAGGAATTTTTCCCCTGCGAGAAAGACCAAGTGCAGTCCCAACCATATTTTGCTCTGCAATATACATTTCAAAAAATTGCTCTGGGTATGCCTCTTTAAATATTTCAGCACATGTTGAATTACTCACTTCGGCATCTAAAACCACCATGTTGGGAAATTGAGGATAGATTCTTACAAGGGCATTCCCGTAAGCCCTGCGTGTAGCAACAGGTTTATCTGCCTGATAAGAAATTCCTTTCATCTTCTGAGAGATTCTTTCTTCTGGTCTCTTGTCTTCTAACTTTGATATTTCTCCCCTGATTGAAGTATCAACAGTACCGAGTTCCTTCAACACAATTGTTAATTCTTCTTTTTTAAGAGCTTTACCGTGCCAGCTGTCCCTGTCTTCGAGAAAAGAACCCCCCTTCCCTTTAAGAGTCTTGGCAATAACCATAACTGGTTTACCACAAACGAAAAGTGCCTTTTCGAAAGCATTGAGAATTTCTGGAAATGAATGACCATCAATTAGAATTGTTTCCCACCCAAAAGAGGAAATTCTCCTTTCGTATTTATTGAGATCATGACCATACATTGTTTCTCCACGCTGGCCAAGGCGATTCACATCAAGGATACCGACAAGATTATCCAATTTATAATATGCAGCAATCTGTATAGCTTCCCATTGTGAACCCTCTGACATTTCACTATCCCCAAGAAGGACATAGGTTCTGTAGGGTAGCTTATCAAGGTATTTGGCATTCAACGCCATCCCCAAGCCAATAGAGAGGCCCTGTCCCAAGGAACCAGTAGATGCCTCAACATAAGAAAAGGCAATAGTTGGATGGCCTTCTAAAGGACTGCCAAATTTTCTCAGGGTCAAGAGTTCCTTTTCAGTCAATTTTCCTGCAGCAGCCCATAGGGCATACAGAAGAGGGGATGCATGCCCCTTAGAGAAGATCAAGCGATCATTGTTAGGGTGGCCCGTGTTTTCTACATCGAATCGAAATATTCCACCAAACAAAAGACCGGTCATCAAATCCGTTGCCGACAGAGAAGAAGTGGGATGACCAGAACCAGCCTCTGTCGTTGAAGCAAGAATAAAATAACGGATTAATTTGCCTAAGTTCTCTAATTTCTCGATTTTTCCACTATCAACCATTCAATATCCTGCCGACTTGTTGACAGATTTCTCATCTTAAGCTCCTCAAGGAGAATCATCTTTCTGAAGGAATACTGATCGATGATGATTAATCATAGCCTAAGAAATGCTCCCATTTAATGCTTTTCTTATTAAGTTTCAATTCATCAGACAAAAGGGATCGTAAATAATCTACCATTTTTGGAGGACCGCATATATAGAATATCCTCTCAGTATAATCTGATATTTCTTCCTTTACCATCTCACTGTGAATGAACCCGACCCTGCCTTTCCAAACAGTTCTGTCTATAGGGTTGTCTAATGTATAAACAACCCTGAGCTTTTTGTTTTCTGCCTCCATCTGGAGAAAATCATCATGGAAGGCTATGTCCTTGTCTGTCCTGTTAGCATAGATGAGAATTATGTCAGTAGGAAGTTTTTTGTCGCATGAGAATTTACACATACTCCTTACAGCAGTTATGCCTATTCCGCCAACAATAAAGGCAACCTTCTCATACTCACCTTCAAAGGTGAAGAAACCATAGGGCATCTTGAGCCTTGCCCAATCTCCTACCCTGAGTTTGTCCAAAGCCTGGGAGAATTCACTGCTGGTTATCCTCTTTGTAAATTCTACATATCCCTTTTCTGTAGGCGAGTTCGAAAAAGAGAAATGCTTTATAGCCTCCTGACCTTTTATTTTTATCGTTAAAACAAAGAACTGGCCAGGTTTGAATGTGTCCTCTTCAGGGACAGCAAACCTGAAACTCTTTATGTCATGAGTCCTCTGGATAATATCAATGACCTTCGTTTCGAATTCTTTTATTTCCATTTTGAATATTGGGAAACCTATTATCCAGCAGACCCTTTCCTACAATAATAAAAATCATTTATCCCGTACTTATTCCAGACACCACATAGACCACAGTTGCAACCCATTTCTTTCTTTGGTGCTCTGCTTTTGCTGCGGGCACAGAATAAAAACTCCTCTGTATCTGGATATGTAGGACAGGATCCACAGAAACTCTTGCATACTTTTTCATTTTCAGGGTTGGTGTCTATTTTAGGCATATAATGAACTCCTTATCATTATAATTTTATTTGTCCAGAAAATGTCATTCTGGCTCTTGTCCTCGCCTCCTCAAGGATCGTTCCAGAATCCTTCATCCATTTTGTCATCCCAGCTCTTGTCCCCACTTTGTCAGGGATCTGTCTAGAATCTTTTCCCATTTTTTCATTCTCGCTTGCCGGGAATCTTCTTTGAAGAAAGATTCCGAACAAGTCGGAATGACAGAAAAGACAGAAGGATTGCGGACAAGCCCTAATGACAGAACAAGCGGGAATGAGGCGTGGCAGAACCCAGCATGCAAAACACATTGAAGACTTCCTTAACCAGTCAGCCATTTCAGGCAGACAGATTATAGAGACAGGTCTTGGACAGGCTATGCACTTCGGCACAGAGTATCAGAAGGCAACAGTCTCAAAGGTTCTCAAAAACAAAGAGAGTCTCTTCGAAGCACCATCAGACAATGTCTGAAAAACTTCCTGTAATCCGTAAACATTATACAAACAACACCCTATTTAAAAACGAGGGGAAATAGCTACAAAGACCTTATCCCTTTTCCAAAAAGAAAGAAGAATACTGTAAGGAAGAGTATCTGGATTATCCAACCGATTATGCAAACTCCTACAGCACGAAATGTACTTTTATAATCCAGAGCCTGTTTAACCGCAATGACCATGGCCACAAGCATCCATCCATACAGATGCGCCAAACATAATAACATTTGCAATCCAGGGATAATGCCTAACACTCGAATTATTCCTGGCGAGCTTGAAAAACCTGTGGTACGCAACAACTCACCGGGAGTCGAACTGGTCTGTTGCTCTGGAAGAATTTTTGTGCCTATAAAGTAGGTTAAATATGCCCAGATATACCACCCGAAAAGGGCTCCGATTGTCCCAATCAGCACGCCGTTCAGTCCCCCGTGTTGAAATGTTCCGATCCCTGCTGCCAGGCTGGAAAGGATAACAATAAGCATCGCCTGCCTGAAGGCTCCTGCATCAGCTTCAACTTCTTCATAGAGATGTACATCTAATTTCGCAGCCCGGATAATACGGTCTTTAAAACTGGACATATCTCCCCCCCTCGAATATTTTTATCCATTAAAAAATCTTCTCCAGTAAGCTCATTGTGCTCATCTAGACATTTTTTTGAGAATCTGTCCGAGTTGTTTCATTTCTTCTCCATAGCCTGCCCAATTTCCCTGCCTTAGCATTTCGTTGAGCCTTTCATATGCCTGCACAGCCTCTTTTGCAAGGTCATTAAGAGAAGCCCTATCATCTGTTGACTCCCTGCCTCTGGAAGCCGGGCTAATCCTTCCACCGAATAATCGCTTGAGACCAAGCTCAAGATTTTCTTCCATAACTACGTTATTTTCAAAGGCGAGAATAACTCTCCTGAGTTCTGGTAATCCACCCTTATCCTCTGCAGCCAGATAAAGAGGTTGAACGTATAAAAGAGAACTTTCGATAGGGATTATGAGGAGACTTCCCCGTATGACTTGCGAACCACGTTGCCCCCATAGGGTCAGCTGCTGTGATATGTATGAATCCTGATCAATGCGGGCATCGATCTGTCTGGGTCCGAATATGAGCCTGTCTCTGGGAAACGTATACACAATCAGATTTCCGTAATTCGGCTCATCACATCTTCCTGCAATCCAGGCTGCCAGATTGTCTCTTTTGGAAGGCGTATACGGCAACAGCAGGATATATTCTTCTTTTTTCTCTGCCGGAAGTTTCATGATAGTGTAATAGGGCTCAATAGCCTCTTCGCCATAAGTAGGGATTTCCCACAAATCCTCCTTGTTATAAAAAACCTTCGTGTCAGTCATATGATATGTAGAGAACATCGTTGCCTGAATCTTAAGAAAACCTTTTGGATATCTGATATGCTTCCTCAAGTCATCGTCCATTTCTGAAAGAGGCAGAAAAAGCTTCGGAAAAATAGTACCATATACTTTCATGATTACGTCATCGGGATCGCTGATATAGAAATCAACAGTACCGTTATAAGCATCGACTACAACTTTAATGGAATTTCTTATATAATTAATTTTTTTATTGAGCGGATTCGAGTAAGGAACCCTGTTTGATATGGTATATGCATCAATAATCCAGAATAACCTACCGTCTTTAGAGACCACAATATATGGGTCTGGATCATACATAAGAAAAGGGGCGATCTTACGTGCCCTTTCAATGATATTTCTGTAATATAAAATCCTGCTTTTAGGGATAATATCAGATGAAAGAAGGATTTTCTCTGTCTTAAATCTCATTGCGAAAACTGCCTTCTTAAGGGCAGATGACAATTCTACGCCGCCTTTGCCTTCGTAAGAAGTGGAAACGCTTCCTTCCGATGTCGGATAATTGAATTCAGGAACTTTTGTCTTTACAACACCATAATCGCTGGAGAGTTCACCAAAATATATCTCTGGCCTTGTTATCGTTAAATCAGAAGAAGAAACCGGGGGGATATCTTTGATAATAAATTCAGGCAGACCCTCTCTTGAGATCCTGCTGACAGGACCCATAGATATGCCGAAACCATGAGTAAACACGATCTTTTCGTTAATCCATGACCTGCTGGGAAGATTATCGTAAGAGAGTTCCCTTGGAGATATCATTACCTGCATGTACTCACCATTGAGAGTGTATCGGTCATTATCTACATCTTTAAAACTGTAATATGTTCTGATCTGCTGGAGCTGACTGTATGTTCTCAGGATAGGAGTATCATCCCACAGTCTGATATTCTTAATCGTCGCATTATTTCGATCAATATCTTGTGCTGTCAGATTATACGAAACATCAAAGGGACTGACCTTTATTCCCTCGAGATCATAACCGAACCTGGTGAATTTAATATGATGTTCTATAAATGGCTTCTCGAGATCAAGTTCATTCGGCGTAACCTTGAGTTTTTGAAACAAGGCAGGATATATCAAAAAGGCCACTACATATACAAGCGTTGTAAGCCCTAACGGGGCAAACATTACTTTCCAGGAACCCTTGAATATGCCAATAATAAAAAGACCACCACTCAGAATCGTCAGGGCAATGAGGACACGCAAGATATAGAGTCTTGCATGTATATCAGTGTATCCGGCGCCAAATATGATGCTATGCGGGGAGAAGAGGAGCTGAAACTGATCGAGGTAGAAACCAAAGGCTATGTTGATGATGAACAATCCGGCAAGGAATCCAATATGTATTTTAACCCGTTTGTCGATAGAGATATTTTTCTCCTGTAAAATTATGCCTCCCCTGAGAATATAATTGAATGAAACGAGAAAGGTTATTATGAAGATAATGAGGCTGATGAAATTCTTAATGGATTCAAACCAGGGAACATTAAAAAGATAAAACCCGATATCTTTCCCGAAAACAGGATCATTAAAACCCACATTCATGCGATTTTGAAAGAGCAGAAATTCATTCCAGAGAGAGCTTCCCACAACACCAGCATAAAAACTTGCCGCAATTCCCAGAATGGCTGTTAAAGGTTTTATCCACTTTGTCAGCAATGTAATATTCAAAGACACTTTTGTTTGTCCATTAAAGAAAAGTTCAATCGGAGCAAAATGAGTCCTATTTGCAATTATCATGTTTAACATGATAAAGGCGATGGAAAGAATACCGTATATCAGACCGAGAAACAGTTTGGAAGAGAGAACTTTTATAAAAACACTTTTATACTGCAGTTCTTGAAAAAAAAGCCAATCAGTGTAAACATTAATTAATACACTGACAAATACCAGAAACAGAATAATCAATCCTATTATTGAAATAAATGTTCTCCTGCTCTTCATTAAAACCTCCTATAAACAGTGCTTTTGTCAAGCACTAAATTTATAAAAACTACTAGGGACTAATAACTAATAAAGGGGACGGTTCTAATTATTATTACTCTCGCTTTTCACCGGCCTCCCCTGGGGTCTTATTACAGCTTCTGCTTTGTGTTCCTTGAGCATTTTTTCCACAAAAGCCTCGCTGCCGTAAACCGCCCTTCTGTTCATCTCCCCTTTCATCGCCTTTTTATCCCTTATCATCCCTTTCACATAGTCTCTGTATCTTTTCCTCCGTTCGTATTCGTTTTCTGAAAGTTCTTTGTAGACTGAATGTCCATCTGTAATCCTGTCAGCCCTTCCATAGGCATATGCATTATAACTGCTCCATCTGTATTCTTTCGGGTCTTCAGCTATCCTTGCCCTTACAGGATTTAATTCAACATAACTGCCGCATGCACCAATGACCACAATGTCTCCGCTTTTTCGTTGGACCATGTATTGCCCCGCCCGGCGCATCAGATGGGCTGCGCCAAGAACGTTGACATGGTAAAGCTCCTGCCACTGGGATTCGTCGCTACTGAGGATGCCGCCCGCCAGTCCGCGACCCGCGTTGACAACAACGATGTCATACTTGCACCCTCCTTCATTCCAGGCCAAAGCGCGATTCAGAAGCAAATCAATGTCTGCCTGAATGCTTGCGTCACCCACCACAACCAGGGATTTACCACCCTGGTTGGCAATTTCCGAAGCCAGTTTATCCAGGCGGTCTTTGCGCCTGGCGTGAATTACCACCGCAGCGCCTGCCTGTGACAGAGTCAAGGCTGTGGCGCGTCCTATGCCAGAACTGGCGCCAGTTATGATGGCGGTTTTATCAGAAAGAGCTTCCTTCACCGTTTTTTCAATTTCTTTTTCATAGCTCATTCTTTAGTCTCCTTTTTGTTATTTTGCCTAACTATAATTTATACAGACCCAGTATTTTGGGGATTTATGACAAAACTATAGCATACTTTTTAAAGCGATGAAAAACGTATTCCTCAATGGTGCTATCTGCAAATGTTGTTTCGTTGCACCCATATAGAGGGCACCCATATAGAGGGCACCTGTCAAGAGAAAAAACGATCCTATACCAAGAAAGTTGTTCTTGTCTTCATAGCTTCAAGTTATCATTGTCTATTACCATTGCCGTTTTTT
>Ga0129298_10000265_pt1 | contig 19966 bp, 18 predicted proteins | sample I19B2metaG_FD_94707 | JGI IMG/M metagenome (GOLD analysis project Ga0129298, IMG submission 94707) | Lake sediment bacterial and archeal communities from Gulf of Boni, Indonesia to study Microbial Dark Matter (Phase II) - ​I19B2 metaG | ecosystem: Environmental > Aquatic > Freshwater > Lake >... | reverse complement strand
GTTTCTTTTATTTTTTGGTAAACCCTCCACAATTGCAGTCATCCATGGAATTACAGGTGTTATTGTCAATACCGCATTTTCCGTTCACAGCTTTATTCTTTGGCATTAATTCTCCTGCTGCCTCTATCTTTCCGGGTTTGAATCTGCCACAATCCTTGCATTTCATATTTATACCCTCCAGTATTGTTGGTTTGTGTAAAAAGAGGTAGAATTTTCCGCTGCATATTCACACTCTACCTCTTTTTACACAGATGCATGGGATTCAACCTACATGCTCAATCCTGATTGAATACCTCCCAGTTGCTGCTGAGCTTTGCTAATGTCCTGCTGGCTTGCATTCTGTACCTGATACCAGCCCTTTTGGGCCATGAGGTCAAAAATCTGTTTTTGATGTTGGAATGTACGTGTCAATATATTTGTTACGTCATTTCTAAGATACTGGTTTGAGCTTTCCAGCACCAAATTTGTCAATGAAGATGCTGTAAGTTTGTGCTCATCCAATAAAACATTTGTTATTTCCTTATCTGTAAAATTAGCCATATGTCTCCTCCTTATTGCATAGTAGCAGTATTTATATGTTTGGCAAGTGTCTGTAAATCAGTCTGGTGGTCCTTTACCATCTGCTGGCACAAACTCTTGACCTGTTGGTCAGTTGCCATTTCCACACATCCCTGCATGAATTTGATACTGTTTTGGCACATTTTGATATTGTCCTGGATAAGTAATAATTCTTTTGATGTTAACGCCATAATTATCCTCCTTAAAAGTGAAATTTCATAATTATAGTCTGCATTTTTCATCATAATATTCATAATGTACCTTCATGTATGTATAAGAAAGGAACAATACGAAAAAATATGAATATGCAAAAACTAGTGCTTTTTAACATAACAAATTTCTCGTTTATGAAATGTTAAAAAGCACAACCGATAAAACTCGCCGAAAGCATAATTTATTTCTAAAAATAAATTATGTGAAATGGCATCTAAAGCGAAAGGAATCAGCTATGCTTGTATCGTTTGCAAGAACTTTAATACTTTACTCTATAGTAATAATTGTAATGAGAATAATGGGAAAGCGCCAGATCGGTCAGCTTCAGCCTTTTGAGCTCGCTGTGGCGATAATGATATCGGAGCTTGCAGCAGTGCCCATGCAAAATACGGGTATACCGCTCACAAACGGAATTATTCCGATAATTACTCTTTTGATCGCTCAGGTAACCTTATCATTTATTTCCCTGAAAAATTTGAAGGCAAGGGGTATTATATGCGGAAAACCCAGCGTGCTGGTAGAAAACGGAAAAATTATAGAAACAAACATGCGAAATGAGATGTACACACTGAACGACCTGCTGGAACAGCTCAGGATAAAAAATGTTCCGAACATTGCAGATGTGGAGTTTGCGATACTGGAAACCAACGGGCAGTTGAGCGTTATTCCGAAGTCACAAAAAAGAGCGGTTAATGCCGAAGATTTGCAGCTGCCGACAAAATATGAGGGACTTCCCCTGGATCTTATAATAGATGGACAAATAGAATATAAGAATTTGAAAAAGGCTGGCCTGGACGAAATCTGGCTTAGCCGGGAACTGGCAAAATCAGGAGTTACCCGTACACGGGATGTTCTGTTTGCAAGCCTTGATACAAACGGCAGCCTGTATTTTCATAAAAAGCATGAAGAAAGGGAGAAATGATAAATATGAAGCCGAACAGGATCATGCTTGTCATGATGATATTACTGGTTTTAGTTGTAGGTACAGCAGTATACGGCCACAGGTATCTTAACAAATCCTCACAGCTCCTTCAGCAAAGCATTGATAAGGTTGAAGACAATACAAAGGCCGGCAGGTGGGAAGAAGCAAAAAAAGAGCTTGCAAGTATCCAGGAGAACTGGTCCACAATTCAAAAACCATGGACAATCCTCCTGGATCATATGGAAATCGATAATATAGATACATCCCTCTCCAGAATGGAAAAACTTCTCGAGACCGGGAACACTCCCCTAACGCTTGCGGAAGCTGCAACTCTAAGGCAATATGTCAAACATATACCTGACAAGGAAGCCTTCAACCTTAAGAACATATTCTGAAAGGGAGGGTTATCCCGTAATATTACCCAAGCTCCGTCATAAGGATGCTGCCTATGAACAGCACATAGAAAACTCCTCCTGCTAAAAGCGGAACCGGACTGAGCTTTTCTTTCATATTAATCCAGAAATAGGTGAGTGCAGCTGACAGAATCGCCAGCACAGCACTGAAGACCGCCCTCCAGTCCAGCTCCCAGGGAGTGGCAAAAATTCCTATGGCAACAGGTATACAGCTCTGAAATACCATAGCGCCTGTTATGTTGCCAAGTGCAAGGGTATCTTTCCTTTTACTTATCCATATTATGCTGTTGAACTTTTCAGGAAGCTCTGTTGCTATAGGTGTGATTATAAGTGATAATACCAGGGTAGAAATCCCTATATGCGTTGAAACCTCCTCAATGTTCTGTACAAACACATGAGCGCCAAAAACAATTCCTGAAAGCGCCAGGACTATCTGCGCCGTTATAACCGCCATTCCGGGCTTTGTATTGAGGTATTTCACAAAATAAAGAGCATCCAATTCCCCATGGCTTGTTTTATCCTGTTTTACCGTGATGACAATATAATATATATAGCTGATGAGCAACAATACTGCAACCATGTATTTGATCACTGCAGAATCAATAAACGCCGTAGATATGCCAAGTGTATATACAAGGATAAAGTAACCTATGTCTCTTCTTATTATTTTATTATTTGTGATCATATGCATTCCGGTATTTCTTTTTTTCCAAAAAACAAGGACACCGGCACCGGTAACAAAAAACGCCAGAGTACTTAGCATGAATGGCGCTCCTACTATTGCACCTATTCCTATGTCAATGGACTCCTTCCTGTTTTGTGAAAACAATATCGCAATAACGGGTATCATGGTTTCAGGCAGGCATGTGCCAACCGCAGAGAAAATACTTCCTACTACCCCGTCTCCAAATCTCAGTTTCTTTCCAAACCATTCTATACCATTTGTAAACAGCTCACAGCTTGCAAGAATTATCGCAAGGCTTAATAATAAGCCCGTAATATCCAATAACATGATTTTCCTCACTCTTTCGTTAAAATTTTTCATCCCTTCATTTGCAAATAAAGGGAAGCTCTGTTTAATAAGCAACAGATTTACTCCACCTAGTACTACTTTGTTACATCATTAATTTATGGAAATTTTGCAGTATAAATTTCTATTGAAGAAAAAGTGAGAATGCTTCTGTCTCGCTTGTTTCTTCAATAATAATTTCAAAGTAACAAAGTAGTACTAATACAACCAACAGTATATATTATATTCGTTATTATGAATTTTTAATTACTTGTCAGGATTGCCTTAACCACCTCCTTTAGGATGTCCATCCTTCTTCTGCTTCAAATTCACTGTCGTTAATCAGACAATTATCTCAAGTATTTTTTATATTTATCCCATAATGCGATGCATCAGAATATTATGTTAATATATTAACCTTAAGAGGTGGAACAAATGGGACTGAATGAAAGGATACATGATCTGTCGGAGGCATTAAAAGCTACAGCGGAGTATTCACGGCTTAGACAGGCTAAAATGGTGCTGGAAAAGAATCCGGCTTTGAAAAAAGAGCTTGAGGATTTCAATAAAAAGCAGTCCGAGCTGCTTTCAGGGAAATTATCTTCAGTGCAGGCAGAATCAAGAGTCAAGGAGCTGAACTCCCGATTTGAAGCAATGTCCAAGATTTCTGAAGTTGATGCATACCTGAAGGCCCTTAAGAGTTTTGACAGCGTGCTTTCAAAGGTTTACAAAAGTCTGGGGGATTCCCTGGACAATGGGTTTAGGTGAAAATCAGTATTCTCATTACTCAACAATTGATAATTAAAGAGGGAATTGCACCCGTATTTTTTAATCTCTGTCTCTCAAACAATCAAGGCTCCTTGTATTCAGCAGCCTTGATTGTTTGAAAGAGTCCGTTTATTCTGCATCTTAAACCGGAATGCAAACAGAAATATCAATTGATAATTCTTCTTGCTGTCATAAAGCTATTGGCATAAAACCCTTTTATTATGTCCGATATGACCACTGAATGCTTTCCCGATGATGCCTGTATGAATTTTCCTTCACCAATGTACATGCCGACATGGTTAATGTAATTATGTCCGCCGGCTGTGTCGAAAAACACCAGATCTCCCGGCTGTAAATCTTCCTTAGATACATATGTGCCCTGTTTCGCCTGATCGGCAGCAACCCTGTTCAGAATATTTCCGAAACTTCCATATACATATTTCACAAAGCCTGAACAGTCAAAACCGGAAGGAGTTGTTCCTCCCCATACGTACTTAACCCCCAGAAACTTTTTGGAGAAAGCGATCATGTTGTTGACTGACTCTGATGAAGCTTCAATCCTGTCAGAGTCTGAGCTTCCTCTTGAAACATTGCCGTCGGAGAAGGTTATATACTGTTGATATGCCCATGCAACCTCTCCGCTGTCGTTACTGATCTTGTACCAATTGCCGGACTTGTCCAGAATCGATAGTTTTTCTCCTCTTGCTGCACTTCCGATAATTGCACTTGATAAACCCGGACCGCTTCTCAAATTAAGGCTGGATGCTGTAACCGTACCGATATTACCCTCCAGGGCATGGGCAAACCCCATGGTAAAACAGGCAACCGAAGCCACCACTACAGAGCTTAACAGCATTTTCTTTAGTTTTGACATTTTTGTCCTCCTATTTATGGCCTCCGAAGTTAGCTGACGGGTTCGGTAATAGGATTACCCTACCATTTTACAATGGATTAACCCCTGACGATTGGTTCCTCCGTACTCCCCTTTGGGGAGATTCAGCCATGGATAAATTTATTGGTTAACCAAAATTATACTCAATTATCTGATTTATGTCAACTTGTAAATACTGAGCGCCGACATGAACAAATTATCGATATGTGATATAATAAATACTGACCCAATAAAGTTTTTCTTCACATGATACATGCCAAATCATCTTCCGGAGGATAGCTATGCAAGCCCGACACCAGCACAACCTTTTGAAAAGTGATTTCCCTTTCCGGCTCTTCATGGCTGACAACCTGCAATTTCCCCACCACTGGCATGAAGAAGTGGAAATGATATATGTAATGGAAGGCAGCCTTAAAATCGGAGTAAATAATGAAACCTACAGCCTTGAACCCAGGGATATATTTTTGATAGGCAGCGGAGACGTACATTACTTTCCCACGCAGCTCAAACAAAAAAACAAGGCAGCCATTATTCAATTCAGGGTATCACTGCTCGACAATTTCTCCATTTTTACAGGAGACAGAAGGTTTGCAAGGCTGCTGCTCAGCAATTCAAAAAGACTGGGCAGCGATTGGGGAATTCTAATACATGAGGAACTGGAAAAGCAAATACTGTTTCTTGCAGATGAATACAAGGGTAAAAAGGCAGGTTACCGGTTGGCCATTATGGCCCGGCTCTACGATATTGTCGTGACACTCATACGTCAGATTCCCATGGAGTTGATAAGTGATGACGACAGGAAAAAACATTTAAACAGGCTCGAGAGGCTGGAAAAAGTGTTCCAGCACCTTGAAAACAACTACGACAAGGATATTTCCATTAAAAACGTGGCAAGCGTGGCCAACTTCAGCATGTATCATTTTATGAGGTTTTTCAGGGAAACTACAGGTATGACGTTTGGGCAATATATGAGTAATTTCAGAATAGGAAAGGCTGAATGGCATCTGGTCCACACTGAAGATCCAATCACAGAAATAGCTTTCAAATCCGGCTTTAACAGTATTAAAACCTTTAACCGTGTGTTTAAAAAATTGAGAGGCTGTTCACCAAGCGATTATAAAAAGCAGTATCTGAGAAGTAATTAACATTACCTGACAAGAATATGCCAGGTTTTTTATTTATAATTATAATAATTGAGCACAAATATAAAATTCCATACTAGCATTAGCTGTCTCATAAGAAATAATCAAATATCTAAACAGGAGATGAGAGATATGAAAAAGGCGTTGATAGTTCAGGGCGGTTGGGCAGGACATGAGCCGGTACTGGTTTCAGAAATATTTCAGAGGACCTTGTCGGAATGCGGTTTCGAGGTTGAAATATCCGATACCCTTGACGTTTTTCTGGATATTGAAAAACTCAAATCCCTGCACCTGATTATCCCGGTGTGGACCATGGGTAAACTCACAAAGGAACAGGTCAGGCCTGTCAGTGATGCAGTAGCCAGCGGGGTAGGTATAGCAGGATGCCACGGAGGTATGTGTGACGCTTTCCGCGAAAACGTGGAATGGCAGTTCATGACAGGCGGCCAATGGGTATCACATCCTGGAAGCGACGGGGTGGAATATGTTGTAAACATTAAAAAGACGTCTGGTCCAATTGTTGAAGGCATATCCGACTTTAATGTAAAGAGTGAGCAATATTACGTACATGTTGACCCTGCAATTGAAGTTCTGGCAACTACCCGTTTCCCGGTAGTCAACTGGTACCATTCCTCAAACGGTTTGGTCGATGTGCCCGTTGTATGGACAAAGCGCTGGGGACACGGGCGTGTGTTTTACAACTCACTTGGCCATCATGCCGATGTTTTTGATATTCCCGAAGCATTGGAAATAATGAAACGCGGTTTCCTGTGGGCGGCTGAAGGCAAGGACATAGCCGTAAAACTCGGGCTTGACGTTGATGTATTCAAGAATGAGGCAAAGATGTTCTGATATTTGTAAAGGAGTGAATATTATGGAAAAAGTCAAGATAGGAATTGTAGGCTGCGGTACCATCAGCAGCATCTATCTTAAAAATTGCACTGAAGTATTCAGTGTGCTTGAGGTTGCCGCATGTGCAGACATGTTCCCTGAGAGGGCTAAGGCAAAAGCTGAGGAATTCAATATTCCCAAGGCTTGTACGGTTTCAGAACTTCTATCCGACCCTGAGATTAAAATCGTTTTAAACCTTACCATACCGAAGGCTCATGCTGAAGTTACACTGGCTGCTCTTGAGGCAGGTAAGAATGTCTATGTTGAAAAGCCGCTTGCCATTACCAGGGAGGACGGACAGAAGATACTGAGCCTGGCCAAATCCAAAGGCCTGCTGGTAGGTGGTGCTCCGGATACTTTCCTTGGAGGAGGCTTACAGACCTGCCGCAAGCTTATTGACGATGGATGGATCGGCAAGCCTGTCGCTTCAACTGCTTTTATGGTGAATCACGGCCATGAAAGCTGGCATCCCGATCCGGAATTCTATTACAAGGTTGGCGGAGGACCGATGTTTGACATGGGACCCTATTACCTTACAGCACTGATTTCATTGATGGGGCCTGTCAAACGTGTTACCGGCTCAGCTGGAATAACCTTCCCGGAAAGGACCATAACCAGCGCTCCGAAATACGGTACAAAAATCGAGGTGGATGTCCCGACCCATGTTGCCGGGATAATGGACTTTGAAAGCGGAGCAATAGGTACCATTATTACAAGCTTTGATGTATGGGGTTCACAGCTGCCCAGGATCGAGATATACGGAAGTGAAGGCACCCTGATTGTACCCGATCCCAATACCTTCGGAGGCCCTGTATTCTACAGGAGGCAAAAAATAGGGGATTGGAAGGAGATACCCTTGACACACGGATTTTCAGAGAACAGCAGGGGTATCGGTGTTGCCGACATGGCATACTCAATTCTTTCAGGCCGGCCTCACAGAGCCAACGGAGATTTGACCTATCATGTGCTTGATATAATGCACGGCTTCCATGATGCTTCCAGGGAAGGGAAACATTATGCCGTTGCCAGCACCTGCAGCCGTCCGGCCGCTCTTCCGATGGGTCTGTCCGCGGATGCACTTGATAAATGATAATATATGTTTGAGACGCATAAAAAAAAAAAACACCTCACATCACGTTCAAATGATGTGAGGTGTTTTTTAATATTTAATATTTAATATTCAAGCTCCAGAGCACTGCCTGTCACTTCGAACGTCCCTTTCACAACACTGGTTCCGGTTAATGCCTGGCTTCTTTTGTCGGGCTGGCTTCCACCGATATATACTTCAAATACACCCGGCTCAAGAATGCATTTTCCTTCATCATTTATCAGGGCTATCTGTCTTGGCGACAGCTGGAATTTGACTTCCTTTTGCTCTCCAGGCTTCAAATTCAGCTTCCTGACACCCTTAAGCTGCCATTTTGGAACCACGACACTGGCCTCCACGTCCTTCAGGTATAGCTGTACAACCTCTTCCGACTCGCATTTGCCTGCATTCCTGACCTTCACACTGCATTCGACACTTTCACCTGCACCGACTTTTTCCTTGTTTATCTTTATGTCGCTGTACTCGAATCTGGTGTAGCTCAAGCCGAAACCAAACGGATAAAGCGCTTCATTTTCCATGTACCTGTATGTCCTGCTTTTCATTGCATAATTCCTGAAATCGGGAAGTTCCTCCGATGTTTTGTAGAAGGTTACCGGAAGCCTGCCTGACGGGCTGTATTCTCCGAAGAGCATGGATGCCACCGCTTTACCGCCCTCAGCACCCGGGTACCAGGCAAGTACGATCGCCGGTATGTTGCTGTCGGCCCATTTTACTGCCAGGGCACTTCCTGTGAGTAATACCAGGACAATGGGCTTTCCTGTCTTGTGAACTGCTTCAAGAAGCTGCTGCTGAAGCCCCGGAAGGTTCAGGTCCGTTTTGTCGCCTCTGGAAAAACCGCTGGAAACATGCGCCTCTTCTCCCTCGATATTTGCATCAAGTCCCATGCACATTACAACAACATCAGCCCTTTCGGCAGCTGATACCGCTTCTGCAATTCTGTCTCCCGGTTCTGCCAACCTTTCAACCTTCTCTCCGGACAAAGGACAGCCCTGTGAATAATACACCCTGACATCATCACCCACGTATTCGCTTATGCCTTCGAGAACTGTGACATATCTTGAAGGTGTTCCGAAATAATTTCCTATCAATGCATCCCTGCTGTCCGCGTTCGGCCCTATGACGGCAATGGACTTGATTTTGCTCTTGTCCAGCGGAAGCAGGCTGTTTTCATTTTTAAGCAGCACCATTGATTTCTTTGCCACTTCCACGGCAAATTCCCTGTGCTCCTTGCAGCCGTTCTTTTCATAAGGTATGTTTGTGTAAGGTACCTTGTCATCGCTGTCAAACATACCCAGCTTCATGCGGCTAACCATCAGTCTTGTAACAGCCCTGTCTATCGTTTCCTCCGTTACCATTCCCTCGTTGTAAGCAATATTCAGATTAAGGTACATGTTTCCGCAATTGACGTCACAACCATTGTTTATCGCGAGGGCAACGGACTCAGGAGCAGTCCTTGTGACCATATGACCTTCGTGGAAATCCTTGATAGCCCAGCAGTCGGAGGTTACATGTCCATTAAAGCCCCATTCCTCTCTCAATATATCATTAAGAAGGGTCTTGCTTCCACAGCACGGCTCGCCGTTTGTCCTGTTGTAAGCACCCATTACCGATTCAACACCGGCTTCCTTTACTGCTTCCTTAAAGGCAGGAAGGTAAGTTTCACGCAGATCCTTTTGAGATACCACCGCATTGAAGCTGTGTCTTTCATATTCCGGTCCGCTGTGTACTGCAAAGTGCTTTGCACAGGCAGCTGCCTTGAGATATTTCTTGTCATCGCCCTGTATTCCCTTTATAAATGCCACTCCAAGCCTTCCCGTCAGGTAAGGGTCTTCTCCGTATGTCTCATGCCCTCTTCCCCATCTGGGATCCCTGAAAATATTTATGTTTGGTGACCAGAAAGTCAGGCCCTTGTAAATGCCATGGTCGTTTTTCCTCTGATATTCATGATACTTTGCTCTGCCTTCAGTTGAAATAACATCGGCTATTTTGAAAATAAGCTCCTCATCAAAGGTTGCCGCCATTCCTATCGCCTGTGGAAACATTGTGGCCACCCCGGCTCTGGCAACGCCGTGCAAAGCCTCATTCCACCAGTTATATGATGGTATTCCCAATCTGGGGACCGCGGGAGAAGTATAAACCGTCTGTGAAACTTTTTCTTCAAGGGTCATCCTTGAAACCAGATCCTTTGCTCTCTCCTCAAAGCTCAGGCTTTCATTCTTGTAAGCAGGTACCTCTGACATAGTAATCCCTCCTGTTTTTCAATTATGATATTTTTCATGAAAACTTGTAACAGTGTATAATCAGGCACTTTTATTCATATGCTTTTTCAGTACTTCGACAAGACCGGTGTTGACCTTGCAATTCTTGAATTCAAAACTCTGCATTACGCTGTCGATCTTTTCTTCCGACATTCCCTTGAAACGTTTGGCATATACCGGCTCCAGCAGTCCTGCCGCATATCCTGTCAACGCAGCCTGTGCCAGGCAGCCGTTGTTGCTCATGTGCCCGATATCCGGATCTCCGATGATTTCTTCCATAAGCATCGCAAGTTCCTGTACAACCTTTTTGGCGGGCGATAATACAAACCTCCCTGTAAAGTTCTCGGCACCCAAAAGTCCCTTCATTTTTTGAACGGGAGCTACCAGCCTCATGTATTCCGATTCGGGATCGAGAGTAGCCCATCCCATTACTCCCACATCCTTGTAAGTCCAGGTAGTCCAGTGGGCTCCGAATTCTTCGAACACATCCACCTGCTCATCCATTGCCAAAAGCCTGAAAGGTACTTCTTCAACAGGGCCGTTGTACTGTGCGCCGAATTCCCCTACCCACAGCGGAACACCATATTTTTCCGAATACCGGGTTCCCTCATGATGTTTAAATATCTCCACCTGCTTCTTCCTGTCCCAATATCCGTTTTCTTCCGCTCTATCCGCCCGGTGGGTTCTGAATTCTCCGGGATATGCCCCAGGTCCGAAACCTGCGGAAATATAATTATGGCTGCTGTACACCAGATTTTCGGCAAAAGGCTCCTCCAAACCCTCAAACAGATGAGAGTAGCAATCGCCTTCCATGAAGATAATATGCTTTGGATCAATGTTCCTGATTGCCTTTACCACTCTGCTGTAAATCCTGTTGATCTTATCCCATTTCGGCGAATAATTTTCATAAAAGTTATAGGGGTAGTCTCCATTTGCAGTATTTACACAGGGCTCATTCATTATGTTGTAGCCGGCAATTACCGCCTTTCCCGCATATCTGCGTGCAAATTCCTCCCACAGCGCCACAAAGCGGTCCTGATACTGCAAATTATCCCAGAAAAGACTGATACCGCGTGGATTGTCACTGTGCCAATGGGCATTGTGCCAGCCCTGAACCGCATGCATATCCAATATGACATACAGGTTGTACTTTTCACACAGGGCTATTACCCTATCAAGCTTCTCAAATCCTGATTCCTTGTATTTGAACGGTTCCATGTCGCTTTCAAAATGGCGGTAGTTCAAGGGCAGCCTTACAGCGGTTGCACCGCATTCCTTTATGAATTTTATATCGCTCTCATTAAAAAAGTAATGTGTCATACGATCAAAAAGAAATTGTGCCTTGCCTTCACCAAGAACCTCCGTAACAGCAGCCCTGACACCAAGCTCTGTACCGGGATACCCGTTTATGAAATTCTCCATGTTCATCCAGCCGCCTATGCATGTACCCCTCAAGCGGACAGCTTTTCCATCCGGATCAACAATCTTGTTTCCATTGACTTTTAACATGTTCATAATATTCACCTCGGTTAACCTGTTATTATTTATTCTAAAGACCGAACCGTAAAGACAATAGGCTTGATTCACTGTCTTTACAGCTGCTGTCCATAAATTACCGTAAAATATAAAATACACCTATAATTCTATCCTTTTACAGCCCCTGATACAAGACCGTTGATAACCTTTTCCTGTGCAACGAAATAGAATATCATGACAGGAAGCGCTCCTACCAGGATGGCGGTTAAAATACCGGGGATATTTACGGTTTCCAGGCCGTAAAACTCCCTTATTCCCAGTGGAAGGGTTTTTTTCTCGGCACTGTTTATCAGTACCAGGGCGTATATGAACTCATTCCAGATCGCCAGGAAGTTGTATATGGCCACAGTTGCAATTGCAGGAACCGATAATGGAAACATTATCCTGCTGTAAATGACAAAGTGCGAGCACCCGTCAATCTTGGCGGCTTCTATGACATCCTTGGGAACATCCTTGAAAAAGCCCGTCATTATAAATATTGCTATGGGAAGCCCAAAGCTTACATACGGACCGATCAGGCCTGACAATGAGTTGTAAAGGCCAAGCTTGTTTACGAGTACATACACAGGTATAAGGGTGGTATGAATGGGAATCATCATTCCGGCTACAAAGAGCATAAATAAAACATTGCTGAATTTAAACTCCAGCTTGGCAAAAACATAACTTGCCATTGAAGCTGCAAGCACTATAATTGTAACAGCGATAAGGGTAACAAAAAGACTGTTTGCAAAATATCTTAAGAAACTTGGAGCCAGTACTTTCTCGTAGTTTTCCAAAAACAGCTTGCCAGGCAGCGACCAGATACTCATCATATATTCCATTTGGGATTTGAAAGAAGTCAGTATTGTGAAAACAAACGGATATCCGTTTATTATCAGAAAAATTACTGCAACAAAGTATAAGCCGATATTACCCAGTACTTTTTTCATTGTTTACGCCTCCTTTCCGTATTTGCTTCTCTTTTGAATATTCTGTACAATTGCGGTTATTGTCAGGGCTGTGATAAACATAAAAGCTGCAATCGAGCTTCCATACCCCATGTCAAACTCTACAAAGCCCTTTTTATACATGTAGGTTGCCATCAACTCAGTAGCCCTGTTTGGTCCGCCGCCGGTCATAATATATATAAGATCAAAGTACTTCAATGAACCGACCAGGGACATGACGGATGCTGTTTTAATAGTATTGGACATAAGAGGCAGGGTGATGGTCCAAAATGCCTTCCAGCTTGTGGATCCATCAATATATGCCGCCTCGTACAGTTCAGCAGGAACATTAGTCAGGCCGGCACGCAGTAAAATCATATAAAATGGTATGAACTGCCAGCATATGGTTATCAGGACTGCTGCCATAGCCGTTTTCTCGTTACCCAGCCAGCCTGATTTGTACTTTCCAAGTCCCACAACATCAAGTATCGAATTCATTATTCCGAAATTCGGATCATATATCAACGACCAAAGTATACCGATCGCAACAGTCGACAGTAGCATAGGCATGAAATATACTGTTCTGAAAAACTTTGAAGCCTTGATTTTTGAGTTTATTATCAACGCCAGAATCAGCCCGAAAGGAAGCTGTATGGCAATAGAGACAACCACCAGTATCAGATTGTTTTTCAGCGAGTGCCACAAGATGGTATCTCTCAATAAAGCCTGAAAATTGCTGAGCCCGACAAACCTGGCACTTGCTCCGATACCGGTCCACTTCAGCATACTGTAGTAAAAGGTCATTACAGTACCGTAGACATTAAACGTTCCGTAAAACAACAAGGCAGGCAGTAAAAACAGCGCAATCATTAAATAGTACGAATAGTTTACCCGTTTCCTCACCTTGCGCCTCTCCGGATTTTTGTTTTGTTTTTGTACAGCCATATCCTCCATATTTTCCGGCACAGTTGTGCCGCCCCCCCAATATGTCAATTTTTATGAAAATACTATGATAAAATATACTGAAGGAATTATTCCTTCAGTATATTTTATCTTTATTATTTATTACTTCAGAACTTCCTTTGCTTTTTCTTCCATCTTCCTGGCTGCATCTTCAGGAGACATTGTCTTTCCGAATACTGCCTGGGTAGTATCCTTATGAAGTTCACCCAATTCCGGAGGCAGGAACTGATCGAAATAGCCCTGTAAATAATGTGCCTTGGAAAGCATTTCTGCAAGCTTCTGCTGTCCAGGGTCATCTGATTTTACTCCGAATACTGCAGGTATTCTGCCTGCCTTGTCAACCGCTTCCTGTGAGAATGTCTTGTCTGTGAGGTACTTAAGGAGTTTTACTGCTGCTTCCTTGTCTTTTGTCTTGTTTGATATTGAGAACGCATTAACACCACCTACAACATTGGTAGGATCACCTTTTCCGCCTTCAATTGCAGGGAATGGGAAGAAGTCCAGCTTATCCTTGAAAAAGTCGGGTGCCTCTGATTTTACAACACTGTACATACCGCTGGTTTGAATCTGCATTGCTGCCTTACCCGAATACATAAGTATTCTTGAAGAGCCGGTATCGTAATTCATACCGTTGAAGCCTTCAGGGAAAGCGCCCATGTCAACAAGCTCCTGGAGTTTCTTGCCTGCTTCGACAAAGGAAGGATCATTGAAGCTTGCGCCGTTTTTCCTTGCCAGAGCATCTATGAATACCTGTTCTCCGCCGATACGGTTTGCCAGGTAGATGAATATCAAAGCGCCAGGCCATTTAGTCTGGTTGGCAATACTGATCGGTATGATGTTGTTGTCTTTAAAGGTCTTTACAGCCTTTAAGAATTCCGAATAGGTCTTGGGTACTTCAACGTTATACTTTTTGAATAATTCCTTATTGTAATAAACCGGAACTACGCCAAGGTCGTAGGCAATACCGTAATCCTTGCCGCCGAACTTTGTCATGGACAGGGCAGCCGGGAAGTAATTGTTTCTCCAGTTGTCCTTGTTCAATTGATCGGTGATGTCCAGTACCATTCCTTCCTTGACAAAGGCTTCCAGCCATCCGCCGCCCCAGGAGTGGAACAGGTCGGGAGCCTCACCGCTGCCCATGGCAACCTTCAGCTTGGTCTTGTAGGGATCGTTTTCTGCAGCAACTACTTCAACCGAAACATTCGGGTTGTCTTTTTTAAACCTTTCAACTGCAGCATCCACAACAGGTCCATACACCTTGCTGACCTGAATGTGCCACACGGAAAGCTTTACCTTTTCACCCGCAGGCTTTTGATCCTTTGCCTGATCACTTGCCTGTTTAGCTTGATCTGCCGGCTGATTACCGCTTTTAGGACCGCATGCCGCCAGTGAAAGCAACATGGCAGCAATCAAAAAGCATGATACGATTTTTTTCATTTTAAACCCTCCTAATATATTGTGTGGTTTTTTTGAAAACTATTCTTATTATAGAGTAATCAGCACTCTAAAAAACTTAACTATTTTGATAAAATTGGACTATTTAACTATCTGGAGAAAACAGCTTGATACCCCTGCCTATGAGATCTATGAGGTAAGAGGAAGGCATATGGTTATCCTGGTACCGTTATTAAGCTTTGATTCGATATCAATATCATATTCGTTTCCATAAATGATCTGTATCCTTCTTCTTACATTATTAATACCTATTCCTGCAGAATCGGGATTCCCGTTCATAATCTCCGCAACCTTTTCTTCATCCATTCCCTTTCCGTTGTCTTCTATTACAAATATTCTCCTGTTCCCCTCAATATGGCACAGTATCTTAAGAGTCCCGCCTTCCTTGATAGGTTCAAAGCCATGTATCAATGAGTTTTCGACAAAAGGCTGCAGAAGGAATTTGGGTACGCTGTACTCAAACAGCTCCTCATCAATATCGTAAATAACACTGAATTTCCCTTCGAACCTTTTTGACATAATGTAAATATACCCTTTAATGTAATCAAGTTCCTGCTCAAACAGCACAAGCGAGTTTTTATTCTTTGCACTGAATTTCAGCATGGTTGACAGGCTCATAACCATCTCGCTTACTTCATCCTGCCCGTTCTGGATGAGCTTTAAATTCACGATGTTGAGTGTATTGTACATGAAGTGCGGATTGAGCTGAAGATTCAACGCATTTATCTCCGCTTCTTTTTCTCTGATTTTTATTTCATAGTTTTCCTGTATCAACCTCTGAATCTTTTCATTCATACTGTTGAATCTGTTAATCAGATTATTGAACTCCATACTTCGCTCCTCAGGGATTTTATTGCTAAAATCCCCATCACCCGTCTGCTTTATGGCTTTTGACAATTTTGTTATTGGTTTTGTTATTGTATCCGACACAAAATAGGAAATAAGTATAGGAATAATAGTTAAAACAATCACCAGATAAATAGAATTGATTTTCAAGGACGAAAAAATACTCCCAAGAAGGCTGTTATAATCTATCGCTATTACCGAAATCCAACCGGTTTCATTTGAAGTGTCATAGCAAATCAGCGTCCTTTTTCCGTCAATTTTTACGACCTCCCGGCCGCTCCCCTTCTCTGATACGCTTTCAAGCCATGGAAAAGACACTTTCGTGCCGATTTTATTTTTGTCCTGGTGGGAAACATATTGCCCGTCTTTTGTGATAACAAAGAAATAACTGTCCTTCATTGTAATACTGCTCTTGAAAATATCATGGTAGAGCTTTTCGTCGAAATTTACTATCAGAATAGGATTTTCATTAACTTCAGCACTTCCATTAATGTTCCTGACCTTCAGGTTGGCCGTCTTCATGTGCTGCAGCGCGGAAAACATATACTTGTGATCGCCATTATTATTGGAATCAAGCTGTCTGAATACATGAGAAAAGTCATAGGTGGGAAACCATTCAAGCTTCCCCTTTGCCTTAACTGCACTTGCATACAGTTCCGAGTTTTTAAAAGCATCTATCGGCAGATAATTTCTGTCATACCCTGAAGTCGAGCTGTAGCCGAACTCGTAAAAACTTGTCATCAGCTGCGCCGAGCTTATGTCCTGGGAGAACTGAAAATACTTGTTAAGGATTTTGGTCAGTTCAATATCCATTGAAACCATCTTGTAATTATTGTCCAGTTCCATGGAAGAGGATTTTTCAATAAATTCATTATCACTCATCAAATCCCAGCAGTCGTCCTTTATTTTCTTGAGTTTTGAATCAATTACTTCATTATTTTTCTTTACTATTTCATATACATTTTTTTGGGCAATATCAAAAATCATGTCCCTTGTCGAGGTATAATACCTTATCCCGATGACACACATAGGAACCGATATCAGAAAGATAAATGCCAGAATGAGCCTGGATCTGATGCTTGAATTCCTGAAATACTGAAATATCCTCTTCATCCATACTGATTTCCCATATTACAGATTACTCGAAACCTGCCTGTATTTATATGGAGAAATTCCTACCTCCCTTTTAAATATCCTGTTAAAATAAGCAGAATCCTTATAGCCTACTTTTTCCGATATGTCATAAACCTTGTAGTCGGTGCTTTTAAGCAGGTGCTGTGCTTTCTGTATCCTCACTGCCATAAGGTATTCCGAGAATCCTGTCCCCGCATAACTTTTAAAGATATTGCTGAAATACGAGTGACTGAAATGGAACTTATTCGCCACTGATTCAAGAGAAATATCCAAAGCATGATTTTCATCGATATACTTTTTGCATTTCCTGATAACAGCGTAGTTACTGCTGTTTTCCTTGTTATTCATGAACCCTGCCAATTTGCCTATTATATCGATAAAAACATACTTCAGTTCCTTATAGCTGTCACTCTCAAAAATATCATCCCTTATGCTTTCTACCAGGACATCATAGTGCTCGTCAACAAGTATGTTCTTGGCGACCTTCACCAGATTGATGGCGATATGATGCAGATATTCCTTAAGCTTCTGAGGTTTTATAGAATTATGTGTACCGATATACCTGTCGAAAACATCGCTGATGGCTTTAACAGTCATTTCATCTGCTGCCTTCAGGGTTATTGCGGATAATTCCTCTTCAAATGAATATATGTCCAACCTTTCCCTGCCCTTTTCGTAACTGATGCCTGAAAAATGGCAAATATCCCTGTTCCCTGAGATAAAGCTGTACTCCAGGGCTTCAGCCGCCTGCTCATAGCACTTTTTCAAATCATTCAGCATGTCTGATGACTTGTTGCCGGTGCCTATTACCAGCGCCAGTCCGAATTCATTCCTGATTGAATCGATAAAACCTTTAAGGATCCTTTCGTTCCTGTCGGACTGCAGATTGAAATCATTCCCGGAAGTCAATATGGTTATCATGACTTCCGGGTTTTTCTCCGAAAAGAAGGATATTGAATGTCCAATGGGATTCAACACTTCTTTCATCATAAACTTGAAATGCTGCTGCAGGCTTTTAAATTCCTCGCTGTTGTACATTGCCGCCGTGCGTTTGTATTTTCTGATTTTTGTAGCTATAACGGCAATATTCTGCTTATAGGGGAAAATATCCAATATTTCTTCTATACCACCCGGGTCCAGTTCATTGCTTATCCATCCGTTCAGCTGATGGTCTATATATACCGGAAGAGTGTTTTCAAGCTTTTTGATCATGCCGATTTTGTGATTCTGTTCTGATTTTTTTTGTTCCAGCTTCTCCTCAAGACGGTTGAGAATTCCCTCTATGTCTGTCTTTGATACGGGCTTCAACAGGTATTCGGATACTCCGAAATTAATTGCCTTTTGTGCGTACTGAAACTCACCGTAACCGCTTAATATTACGATTTCAGGCTTTTGTTCCGACCCTGCAACTTTTTCTATAAGTTTGAGCCCATCCATTACAGGCATCCTTATATCCGTTATCAATACATCAATGGAATTTGACGCAAGAAAGCCGAGTGCTTCGTTGCCATCAGAAGCCTCAAAAACCTCATAGCCGGTCTTCATGCTTTTTATTATGCTCGCCAGCGTTTTAACCTGCCAGGGCTCATCATCAACAATCAATACTTTCAACATAAGGTACCCCACACCATACTCGTAAAAAATCCCGAAGGTAAAAGAAAAAATATGTGACTATGAAAACAAAGTTTTGACGAAGTGGCCACAAAAATTGTCTATAACAAGCATACCATTGATGAGGTGCCCAATCAAGTTCCTTACAGCCTGGTAATAGCAGGGAGACGCCGGCCATATGTTTTTTGACCGGCCCTGCAATCAACCCTTGCAGGATTTTATCCCCGATGCCAGGTCCATATCCCTTTCAACATCTTTTGTATAATAGGGCCAACCGAATGTCTGCTTTGTTCTTGCCATTTTATAAGGCATATAATGGCGCGACCAAATCTCCGAAAGCCTTCTCCAGCATGCAATTCCTTCTTTCAAATGTAGTAGTGCGGAATCTTTCAGCTCCTGCTCACCTGTGTTTTCGTAGACAGCAAGCTTCAGAGCGGCTGAAAATTTGTTCTCATAATAGCTTCCAAGCTCGACCCATGCCTCGAGATCATCCAGGGTGCAGCCCAGTTCACCATCCATATATTCCTTGTGTATGCCGGATTTCAGCAGAGTCAGCAGCTCACTCACCTTTTTCGCAGACTTGCCAATAATTGAAATTACGTCCAATGGGGTTTCTCCGGTTAATTTCCTGCCGGCCGCCATTGCGTCTGCATATTCCCTTACCCCCACTGTTCCTATACCCGGCATGGGCTTTCCGTTCATGAAATCCAGGATGGACTTGAAGCCATAAACTGAAAGAAGGCTCTCAGGATGCCATTGAAAGTCATAATTTATCCAGAAAAGGCGGTTTACTGCAGGTATTATCCTTGAGGCCCACATAAAAGCCGTGAAAAGCTGTTCACCCCACTGCTTTGAATAATGCTTCCCGAACTTTTCAACCCAGACACTGTCAGGCAGGTCGGGGTTATAGCCCAATCTTCCAAGCAGCTCAAACTGGTACCATTGCTTCTGGAAATCGTATCTCCACGTCTTATGAACGTGATTTACATGCTGGATGTCTTCCGCCCACAAATAACCGTCCGCGCCCCAGTAAAATCCATGTACATAGGGCTTGGCCATGCCTTTCACATAAGCCCGTATGTAACCGGGATCACCCCATCTTAGAGTATTTATATCATCATTTCTTACCGTATAGATTATCTTCACATCGCTAAAATCCATACCCTCCCATGCCTTCCACAATTCCTCGAATTTCGGCAGTGGATGAGAGTACATGTGAGCATTGGAATATTTCCAGCTGATGAACTTCCTATCTCCCGGATATTTATCGATGAACATCTCCTTGGTAATTTTCCCGTTGCTCATATTGGTCCTGTGTATG
>Ga0129298_10000264_pt1 | contig 20011 bp, 13 predicted proteins | sample I19B2metaG_FD_94707 | JGI IMG/M metagenome (GOLD analysis project Ga0129298, IMG submission 94707) | Lake sediment bacterial and archeal communities from Gulf of Boni, Indonesia to study Microbial Dark Matter (Phase II) - ​I19B2 metaG | ecosystem: Environmental > Aquatic > Freshwater > Lake >... | reverse complement strand
GTTCCGGGGGGAGTACCTGACCATGCCGCTGCTGGCCGGCGTCGGCGCCCTGGGCGGCTTGCTGCGCGACGCGGCCCCCGAGCCCGAAGAGATCTGGCGCTTCTCGCCCTTTTTCGACCTGAGCCTCTACCGCTTCTTCCGGCGCAGGCAAGACCGTTACCGGGCCGCCTTCCAGATCATCTTCCTGGGGGCCATCGTGGGCGCAGAGTTCCTGCGGCTGAACCTCGGCCACCTCTTCCCGAAGCGGCTGTTCGCGCTCAACCCGGGCTGGCCCAATCCGCATCCCGTGAACCTGGCGGCCGGCTACGTCACGGCGCTGTTCGCCGTCATGCTGCCGCTGAAGATCTGGAACAACACCCGCAACGAGAAGAAGCTCCAGGAGCAGAACCGGCTGCTGATGCAGGCCCGGCTGGACGCTCTCAGCAAGCAGATCAACCCCCACTTCCTGTTCAACACCCTGAATTCAGTGTCGTCTCTGATTCGCACTGACCCGGCGCAGGCACGTGCCGTGCTTTACAAGCTCTCCAACATCATGCGGCGCCTGCTGCGCAAGCACGACACCTTTAACTCGCTGGGCGAGGAGCTGGAGTTCATCAACGACTACCTCTCCATCGAGATGGTGCGCTTCGGCGACAAGTTGCGCTTCGAGAAAGAGATCGACCCGGCCACGGTGGACCGCCTCGTGCCTTCCATGCTCCTCCAGCCGCTGGTGGAAAACTCGATCCGGCATGGACTCTCCAGCAAGGTTGAGGGCGGCATGATCCGGCTGCGCAGCTCGCTCAAGGACGGCCGCCTGCGCCTGGTGGTGGAGGACGACGGGGTGGGAATCCCCGAGGCCAAGCTGGCCACCCTGCTGGATGAGGGCATCGGCATCAGCAATGTCACCGGGCGGCTCAAGGTGCTGTTCGGCCCGGACTACCGCGTTCGCATCGACAGCCGGCCGGGCGAGCGCACGCGCATCGAGCTGGAGATCCCCGAGGTCCACGCCACCCCCGCGCCCTGCCCCCCGGACATTACAGCCGTGAGTTAGTGCGCATGGGGCATGCTTGGCCTTTACCGGCCGTACGCCTCATCCAGCAGTTCGACCACGTGCGCTACCCGCTGGCGCGCCGCCGTGCGTAGTTGCAGCATGCAACCCGGATTCGCCGTGGCGATCACCTGGGCGCCAGTGCTCTCTGCGGCCTCGAGCTTCTTCTCCAGAATGGCTGCCGCCATTCCGCGGTGCAGCGCGTTGTAAACGCCCGCGCTGCCGCAGCACAGGTCGGCCAGCGGCATCTCCTTGAACTCGAGCTCCGGGATAGCCGCCAGCAGCTTGCGCGGCGCTTGCCGGATCTTCTGCCCGTGCGCGAGATGACAGGAGTCCTGATAGGTCACCGTAACCGGCAGCGGCTTCATCTGGGGGTTAAGTTCGAGGAAGGCCAGAAACTCTGTCACATCCTTGGTCAGCTTTGCGAAGCGTTCGGCGCGCTCGCGTCCGGCGGGGTCGCCCTCGAACAGCTCCGGGTACTCTTTCATAGTCGAGCCGCAGCCTGCGGCGTTGGTGATGATGGCGTCGCAGCCGCTGGCCAGGAACACCTCGATGTTGCGCTGCGCCAGCCGCCGGGCCTGTTTGCGCAGCCCCAGATGCGCGTGCAACGCGCCGCAGCAGGTCTGCCCCGCCGGCACCACCACTTCGCATCCGTTCTTCTGGAGGACCCGGATGGTGGCCTCATTCAGCCGCGCTAGGCACACGTTGGCCACGCAGCCCGCCAGAAAGGCCACTCGGCGTCGCTGCTCGCCCTCGGCCGGAAACGTCTTGCCGACGTGGCGGTAGAAGAAGGGGCGCTCGATGGCGGGCGCCAGCCGCTCCAGTTCCCCCAGCGTGTGGAGTCTCTTGAGAAGTCCCGAGGATCGCAGCAGCCCCTGGACGCCGCTGGCCTGGTACGAATACAGCAGCGTGCCTGCCAGCTTGAGCCAGGCTGGCGACACCATCACGTGCTCAAGCAGGAACCACCGCGCCGCCCGGGCCCACCACCGCCGGCGAGCCGTCTCCTCGATCTGCGCGCGCGCCGCCTCGATCAGCCGCCCATAGGGCACGCCCGATGGGCACGCTGTCTCGCACGCCCGGCAGGCCAGACACAACTCCAGGTGCTCGATATAGGCGTCCCCGATCGGGATTGCGCCTTCTCCAGCCTGAATCATGTAATAGATCCGCCCGCGCGGCGAATCCATCTCCAGGCCCAGCTCCCGATAGGTTGGGCAGGCGTTCAGGCACAAGCCGCAGTGCACGCAGCGGTCCAGGTCGAACTGCCGTGGACCCGCCACGTGGTCCGCCGGGGCGAACTCAGATGCGCCCATACAGCCTCCCCGGGTTAAGCAGGTTCTTGGGGTCGAACATGCGCTTGATCTTGCGCATCACTTCCAGATCCGGACCCGGCTGGGGCCAGAGTTCCAGTCCGCGCTTGCGCTCCGGCGGCGCGAACTCGATGACCGCCTTCCACCCTACAGGCAGGCACTTGTCCCTCAACCAGGCCTGAGCGCTAGAGACGTCCGCGAAGTAGCCATAGCAGACGCCCGTGCCGGCCCGCGCCACGGCGGGCACGTCGAGGCTGGCCATCACCGCAGGCACCTGGACCAGCGTGGCCGAGACGCGCACCACCGCGCCCTCGTGGTTCGCCGCGAGAAACTGAGGGGTGAACTCCCGGACGGCGTGCCAGAAGCGCTCTTCGGCGGCTCCTTCTACCGCTTCCGCGCCGGGCAACTCCCGCCCGTAGCGCTCGATGACCGCGGCGTTGCCCCCGGCCTGGAGAGCCAGCAGGTAGCCGTCTTCGTTCAACCGCACCGCCGCCAGGGGGTTCACCAAGTCAATGGCCGCGGGCGTCAGCGCGCTCTTGAGGATCCCATCTCGCGCCCGGATAGCCTCATCCAGCCGCGCGAACCGCAGCACGAAGGTCCGCGCGCAGGGCGGGGCGGGGAAGAGCTTGAAGTTCACCACGACCATGACCGCCAGAGTGCCGAAGGAGCCGATCATCAGTTTGCCCATGTCCAGGCCGGCCACGTTCTTGACCACCATGCCCCCGGATTGGACCAGCTTTCCCTCCAGCGTGGCGAACTCCATGCCGATGACCACGTCGCGCGGCGTGCCGTAGAAGCGCCGGCGCGGGCCGCACGTGCCGGAGGCCGCAATGCCGCCCATGGTGGCTCGCTCGCTGAACGGCGGGTCCAGGGGTAGCATCAGCCGGTCGTGCGCCAGCAGGGCCTGAAGCTCGGTGTAGCTCAGCCCGGCCTCGACGCTCACCGTCAGATCGCGCGGTTCATACGCCAGCACGCGCCTGAGGCCGGCCGCGGAGATCACAGTGGCGGCTGGCGCCAGGGGACCTGCCATGGCTTGTTTGGTGAAGTGCCCTCCCACGGCGATGGTCTGGCCGGCCCCTGCGGCCGCGCCCAGGGCCTCCGCCAGTTCGCGGGGGGTCCGCGGTTCCAGTGCACTCATCGAATCCACTACTCTATCAGGCATGGCCATCGAGTTCTGTGAGGTGAGCTGGCCGCCGCTGGAGAAGCTCAGCGTGGCGGCGCCGGACGGGGCGGTGATCGGGGTCATCGGCGCAGACGGAGCCGGCAAGGGTGCCTTGCTGCGCGTGGGGGCAGGCCTCGAGAAGCCGGTCTCGGGCGAGGTCCGCGCTCGCGGGCTTCGGCGGCTGCTCGGTCCCACCGATCCGCTGGACCTGGAGAGCGGCGAGCTCCTCCTGCTGGACCATACACTGGCTCGCCAAGATGCGGTGGCTCGCGCCCGCGCCGCGGTGGCGCTGGAGCGTCTCCGCCGCGCCGGCGCCACTATCGTGCTGGTCTCCCACGAGGAGGAGCTGCTCGCCGAGCTCTGCGACGAGGTGTGGTGGCTGGATCAAGGGCGCCTGGCGGCTCGCGGCGAGCCCCGCGAGGTCCTCACCAAGTACCGCCGCCACGTGGCGCGCCGCCTGCGCGCCTGGGGCGCCGCGGAGCCCGCTCCGCTCGCGCCCTCGCTGCGGCGCGGCGACGGCCGCGCCCGCCTCCTGGCTCTTGAGACGCTTGACGCCCAAGGGCAGCCTACACAAGTTTGGCAGAGCGGCGAGTCCGTTGCGATCCGCGTTACGGTGCGCTTCGAGCGCTCCGTAGCCGACCCGGTGGTCGGCATCCTGATTCGCACGCGCATCGGCTTTGAAGTCTACGGCACGAACACGGAACTGGAAGGCCTTCGCCTCGGCCCCTGCCAGGCTGGAGAGACGCTCCGGCTAAGCTTCGCCTTCCGCTGCGACCTGTGCCCCCGCGAGTACACGCTCACCGCGGCCTCGCACGATCCCGACGGCGTCTGGCACGATTGGCTGGAGGACGCGCTGGCTTTTTCCGTGGTGGACGCGCGCTACACTGCCGGCGTGGCCAATCTGCGAGCGCGGGTGAGTATGGAGAGGCTGGGCTGCTAACCCTTGGGTTCCAGGATAAACGTCGGCGCTAAGCCCGCCAGGCTGGAGAAGCCGCTTTCGCCCGTGGTCAGCCAGCTTGAGCAACCCTGCACCTTGCCCAGGTACGCGTGCGGATGCAGGTCCACCTGCATATTCCTCATTTCGAGCTGCCCGTAACGCAGCAGCGGGAACACCGCGAAGTTGGGCGCCACCCGCTCCTGGACCACAAACGGCGTCCGCAAGGCCCGCTTGAGGGCCCGCTCCCAGCCGCTCGCGTCCGATTCCCAGCCCCGCACCATGTGCTGCTCGCCTACCCCGTCGTTGGGCCTCAGCACCAGCTTCTCGCGGTTCTTGAGTGCGAAATCCAGCAGATCGACGGTCTCATCCTGGTAGGTGGTCTTTACCGGCCGCACCATCCGGGTCCAGGGGATGTACTGCCGGATCGCCTTGCGCTCGGCGGCAGGGAAATCCGCTGTCACGGTTTCGTCCGTCAGCAGGTCGAAGATGGCCTTCTTATGCGCCAGTTCGGAGCGGAAGCTATTCACTACGCAGACCTTCCCTTCGCGGTAGGCGCGGACCAGCGGGTGAGACAGGTCGAACCGCAGCAGGAACTCCTGCACCTTGACCCGGCGGTAGATCAGGTCGATCTCAAAACGGCCGCGGCGCAGCACGCCGCTGCGGTATTCGAGCTGATCGGGCCAGACGATCTCGGCCGCGTAGCCCTCGCTGCGGAAGAACTCGCACAGCACTACGTACTCGCCCTGGTCCGCCGTCTGGAAGGCCTGACGGAATTCCAGGATGCCGATGCGGGGCTGGCGCTGGCCGCCGAATTCCTTGTAAGCTTTCAGCATGGCCGCCAGCAGGTGCCTCTTTCCGCCCAGCTTCTCCAGGGCGTACCGCCTGCGGAACTCCTTGACTGGCGCGCATTCATAGAACAGGTCCGCCAGCGCCTCGCCGTACGCCACCCCGATGGGCGTGTCGGCGTTGTACTCGACAAAGTACAGCGAGCCGTTGGCCAGCCGCGCGTCCAGCAAGGAGGTGACGGCCAGGAAAGGATAGCCCGGGTCCGCTGTGGCCAGCATTTTCTCGGCCGGCAGCAGTTCCATCCGGGCCAGCAGGGCCGGGTTGGCCAAGGCCATTTGCTTGACCCGGTCGATGGCCGAGAAGAGGGCCTCAGCGGCCCGTACCAGACCCTCATACTGCCGCCGGGTGATGAAATGCGGCCGCAGAAAGGGACAAATCGGCCGGCCACCCTGGGTGAGATGCTCGGCCTGCATGCGCTCGGCCAGAGCCTGGGCCCAGGCCAAATCCTTGTAAGGCTCGGCCTCCAAGAGCTTGTGATAGCGGGCTACCGCCTCTTCTAACTGCGTCATGCTGACTTACTTCTCGGGGGATCCTGATTTCAGTATCCCACAGGGGTCCAGGAAAGGGAAAGCGGCGCCGACGGGATCAGCGGCCAACCCCTTCGTTTTCAATGGGTTACCGCCCCTCCGGTTTTTTTCGATAAGCCCTTGCCCAGCCTCTTCCGGCCCACGTCACGGGTGGTATGCTGAGGATTCCATGGAGGCGCCATGCTAAGACCTCTCGGGCGCGTCTGCGCCTTTGTGCCGATCCTCGCCGTGGCGGGCTTAGTGGCCGACGAAGGCCTGTGGCTGTTCAACCAGGCCCCCAGAGATCAGATCAAGAAACGCTATGGCTTCGAAGTGACCGATGCCTTCCTCGATCAGCTCCGCCTGGCTTCGGTGAAGACTCCGGGAGCCTCTTCCTCGATCGTCTCGCCCACCGGGCTGATTTTCACCAACCACCATGTGGCCTCGCGCTGCATTCAGCGGGTCAGTTCGGCGGAGCACAACTACATGGCCAACAGCTTCTACGCCGCGCAAGAGTCCGACGAACTGAAGTGCCCCGGCATGGAGGTTAACGTGCTCTTGCGCATCGAGGATGTGACCGCGCGGGTCACCGGGGCCGTCACGGCCCAGCCGGGCTCACCCGAAGCCAACGAGCAGCGCCGCGCCGCAATGTCGGCCCTGGAGAAGGAATGCGCCGCCAAGACCGGCGACCGCTGCGATGTGGTTAGTCTCTATTCCGGCGCGCTCTACCACCTTTACGAGTACAAGAAGTACACCGACGTCCGCCTCGTGTTCGCGCCGGAGTTCGACATCGCTTTCTTCGGTGGCGATCCGGATAACTTCACATATCCGCGCTACGACCTGGACATAACCTTCCTGCGCGCCTATGAGAACGGCCAGCCGGCGCGGACTCCCCACTACCTGAGGTGGAGCCGCGAAGGGGTGAAGGAGGGCGAGCTGGTGTTTGTCTCCGGCCATCCTGCCTCCACTGACCGCTTCATCACTTTGGCCCAGGTCGAGTACCTGCGCGACACCTCGTATCCGGCATCCGTGGCCTACTGGGAGTCTGTCATCGCGGCCCTGAAGGCGTATGGCGCCCGGAGCGCGGAGAACGCCCGCGTGGCCCGCGACAAGCTGTTCAGCGCCGAGAATAGTTACAAGGCCCGCACTTGGGAGCTGAAGGGCCTCCGGGATCCTGCCCTCGTCGAGCGCAAGCGCCAGCGGGAGCAAGCCCTGCGGAAGCGCATCGAACAGGACCCCAAGCTACGTCAGCAAGTCGGCCCGGCCTTCGAAGAGATTGCCGCCGCTTACCGGCAGTGGGCCGGGCGACAGAAGGAATACCAGGTTCTGGAGCGCGGGCCGCTCTACTCGGATTTGTTCGAGATCGCCCGCCACGTGGTGCGCCTGCCGGAGGAGAAGACCAAGCCCGACGGCCAGCGTCTCCGCGAATACAATGATGCGGGCCTGGCGTCGCTGGAGGTCCGGCTCTACGCCCAGACCCCATCACGGATTCGTTGGAAGCTACTGTGCTCTCCACTTGGTTTGCTTTCATGGAGCAGCAACTGGGAGCGGGCCACGAGACCGTCAAGGAGGTGCTCGCCGGCCGGACTGCTCAGCAGGCCGCTGAGGCGTACGTTACAGGCACCACGCTGAAGGACGTGGCCGAGCGCAAGCGTCTGGCTGCCAGCTTGGAAGCCGTCAGGGCCTCCGAGGACGGCATGGTGCGCCTGGCTCGCCTGCTCAACCCGGCGGCTCGCGCCGCACGGAAGACGTACGAGGATAGTCTGGTGGCCGTCGAGACTGCCGCTGCGCCCCGTATCGCTCGTGCCCGGTTCGCTCTGTTCGGGACCGCCGAGTACCCTGACGCCACCGCCACCCTGCGCCTCTCCTTCGGCCCGGTCAAGGGCTACCGCAACGCCGAGGGCAAGAACGTCGTCTATGCCACGGACTTCACCGGCCTGTATGCTCGGGCCACCGGCCAGGAACCTTACCGCCTGCCCGACCGCTGGCTGAAGATGAGATCCGCACTAGCCGTTAAGACCCCCTTCAACTTTGTCAGCACCGCCGACATCATCGGGGGCAACTCCGGCAGCCCTACCGTCAACACCAAGGGCGAAATCGTCGGCATCATTTTCGACAGCAACCTGGAGGCCATGCCCAACCGCTTCCTCTACGACGACGTCCAGGCGCGCGCCGTCCACGTGGCCTCGCAGGGCATCCTCGAGGCGCTGCGCAAGGTCTACCGCGCCGAGCGGGTGCTGGCCGAGCTGGGCTTCCCCCTGAAATAGGAGACTACCGTGAAAGGTCTGCCTGCTGGGCTCGGATTTGCTACACTTTGTCTGGCTGCCGAGCCGCTGGTCCTCAATCCCGACGGCGCCTGGTGCTGGTTCCAGGACGAGCGTGCCCTCATTCACAGGGACAAGCTGACGGTGGGCTCCATCAGCCGTAAGGGCGACGTCCAGGCCACCACCTGGGACCTCAAGCGGGGCGTCATCGGCGTTGCGACCCTGCGGGCCAAGTTTCAGGTGGATGACCACAACGTGCCAGGATTCCTGCTGCGCCGCGACGGGCGCCTGACGGCCTTCTACACCGAGCACGGCGGCCTGCGCATGTTCCACCGCACCTCCGTCCGGCCCTGGGACGCCACCGAGTGGGGGCCGGAGCTGAGCTTCGATGCCGGGCTCAAGACGCGCTCCACCTACGCCAACCCCTTTCAGTTGCGCAGCGAAGGCCGGCGCATCTACTTGTTCTTCCGCAACCGGGATTACAACCCCACTTGGTCGGCCTCCGATGACGACGGCCAGAGCTGGAGCGAGGGACTAAACCACATCTACTACCAGAAGGGCGAGCGGCCTTACGTCAAGTACGCCTCTGACGCCATCGACACCATCCACTTCGCCTTCACCGACGGCCACCCGGACCGCCCGTTTCTCAACAATCTGTACCATGCCTATTACCGCCGCGGCGGCCTGCATTGCAGTGACGGCACCTACCTGCACAAGCTGTCCGAGGGGCCGGTCAAGACCACCGAGGCCACCCGCATCTACGACGGGACCAGCCCGACCGGCGAGGCCTGGGTGTGGGACATGCACCTGGACCGCGCGCGCCGCCCCGTGATCGTGTACTCTACGCATCCCACGAGCACCGACCACCGCTACCGTTACGCGCGCTGGAACGGCAACAGATGGGAGGACCAGCAGATCGCCTTCGCCGGCAAGCACCTCTACGAACGGCAGCCCTATTACTCCGGTGGAATCTGCCTGGACCCCGACAACGTCAGCGTGGTCTACCTCTCTTCGGATGTCAACATCGAGAACGGCCGGCCCAACGCCAGCGGCCACTGGGAGATCTACCGCGGCGAGACGCGCGACGGTGGCAAGACCTGGTCCTGGCAAGCGCTCACCGCCAACTCGATCAAGGACAACCTGCGGCCCATCGTCCCGGCCGGCCATCCCGGCAAGATCTTTGTGCTGTGGTTCCGCGGCGTCTACCGCACCTACACGGACTTTGAAACGGAAGTGGTGGCTTTCAGCGACGCTGGAATCGGTAGGTGAACTCCCTGCTGAGCCCGCCCACAGCGACCCGGAAGCGCCCCGGCTCGGTAACCCAACGATTGTCCAGCCCGACGAAGGCCAGGTCTTGCGGCCTCAGCTTGAAGGTCACCTTCCGGCTCCCGCCCGGCGCCAGCTCGATTTTCTGGAAGCCTTTCAGCTCGCGCGCTGGCGGCACGATGCTGCGATACAGGTCGGACACATATAGTTGCACAACCTCCTGGCCCGCCCGCGCGCCGGTGTTTTTCACGGCGGCGCTCACCGACAGCTCGCCCTTGGCCGTGAGCGTTTCGCTGGACAGCGACAAATCGGAGTACTCGAATGTGGTATAGCTCAGTCCGGAACCGAACTCGAATTCCGGATTCACGCGGTTGCCCTGAACGTTCTCGATCACCTTGTAGTCGTAAGTGGAGAGCGCGTTCGGGAAGCGGGGGTAAGTAAATGGCAGCCGCCCGCTGGGATTCACCTCACCGAACAAGATCTCAGCGACGGCGCGGCCGCCCTCCAAACCCGGCAGGTAAGCCACGACGATAGCGTCCGCCAGGGGCACTACGGGGCGAATGATCCGGGGCCGGCCCTCCGCCAGCACGACGATGATCGGTTTGCCGGAGCCCTTCAGCGCCCGCACCAGATCGAGCTGCGCTTCATCGAGCGTCAAATCGTCAATGTTGCCCGGCGTCTCGCAATAGGCCTTCTCGCCCAGGCAGGCAATCACCACGTCGGCTTTCGCCGCCGCTGCCACCGCGGCACTGATATCCATAGCCCGGTCGAAGGTGGTCCCAGGCACATAGCTGACGTTCTGTTTGCCTGCCGCGGCTTCTATCGCCCGCAGAATTGTCAGCTTGTCCTTGGGGTAAAGGTCCTCCCGGTCGCCTTGCCAAGTGATGGTCCACCCGCTGTTAAGCACCGAGAGCATATCTGCCGTGGGGCCGGTCACCAGGATCTTGCGATTGCGCGCCAGAGGCAGCACGCCGTCGCGGTTCTTGAGAAGAGTGATGGCCTCGCGCGCGGCGGCCAGGTTGGCGGCCTGGAACTCCGGCTTGTGGAAAGCGGCCTTGAGCGCGGGGTCCGGCCGCGGGTTCTTGAAAAGTCCCAGGCGGAACTTCACCCGCAGGATGCGCCGTACCGCGTCGTCGATACGCCCCATGGGTACCGAGCCATCCTTCGCGCAGGCCACAAGCAGCTCGTAGAAGCTGTAGTCCATCGGCACCATGCTCATGTCCACACCGGCCATGAGCGCCATACGCACCGCTTCCTTGGGAGAATCAGCCACGCGGTCGCGCGTATGCAGGCGCTTGATGTCCTCCCAGTCCGAGACCACGAATCCGTCAAAGCTCCACTGGCGCTTGAGCACCTCGGTCAATAGATAGTGATTGGCGTGGCCGGGGATGCCGTTGACCTCGCCCGAGTTCACCATCACCGTGGGCGCGCCCGCGCGCACCCCTGCTTCGAAAGGAGGCAAGAAATACTGGTGCATCATGCGGGTATCGATCCAGGCTGGCGTGCGGTCTTTCCCGCTGAGCGGGAAACCGTAGCCCGTGTAGTGCTTCAGGCAAGCGGCTGCCTTGTCGCGGGCCCCGATGTCGCTCCCCTGAAGGCCTTGTATATAAGCCCGCCCCATTTCGCTGGCCAGGTAAACGTCCTCGCCGTAGGTCTCCCAGACGCGCGGCCACAAGGGCTGCCGCCCCAGGTCCATCACCGGATAGAAGTTCCAGGGGATGCCCGAGGCGCGCATCTGGTATGCGGTGATCTCGCCCTCCCGCCGCACTAGCCCAGTGTTCCAGGTGGCCGCCATGGCCACGGGTTGCGGGAAGAGCGTGGCGCTGATTGTATAGTTGACGCCGTGGACCGCGTCGATGCCGTATATGACCGGGATCCTCAGCCGCGTCCGCGCGGCCGCATCCTGAATCTGATTGATGATCTCGTGCCAGTTATCCACCGTGTAGGCCCGACCCGCCACGTTGAGGATCGAGCCGACGTGGTAGCGGCCTACGGCCTCTTCCAGCTTGACCGGATCGATCTCGTGCCGGGCCGCCTCGGGGGCGTGCTTTTGCAGGACCACCTCGATGGCCACCTGGGTCATCTGCCCGGCCTTCTCTTCGACCGTCATTTGCTTGAGTAAGGCCTCGACTCTCTGCTCGAGGGCGGCCGCCAGCCGGTCCTTCTGAGCGGACACTCCAGCGGCCACGGTGAGACACAGGATGGCAGGCAGCGGTCGCGACATCTTCGTGATCCTCCCTTCACCGGAGTATACTGCGCTCATGACCCGTAGACACCTGCTGGCTGCCCCCGCGGTCGCCGCCCTGAACACGGCCGCCGCGACGCCCCCTACAACGTGCGTTATCGAGCTGGCTCGCTTCCAGTTGCGCAACGGCCCCGAGAACCAGCGGCAGCGCGCTGCCGATTTCTTCAGAGCCTACCTCCCGATCGCCAAGCGCGCCGGCATCGGGCCCATTGGCGTGTTCTCCGGCACCGTGGCCGAGGACAGCCCCTTCCTCCTGTTCCGCCTGGGCCTACAGCCAGTCTTTTTCGGCCAGACCATCGTCGGGCGTAACATGCCCAACCTCACCTACTTTGTGGCGCACGACGACTGGGCCGCGCGCGAGCGCAACTGGCGCGCCTTCGGCGCGGACCCGGACTGGCAGAAACTGCGCGCCCAGCCCGGCGTTTCCGACCTCGCGCTGGTCCCAAACATCTCCAACGTGCTGCTCAGCCCGCTGCCGTTTTCCGAGATCCGTTAATCCTTGCGGTTGATGATCGAAGCAGGCAGCGATGACCACCTGGCCGCGGCGGTCGAAGAAGCCGAACTTACCCCCGCTGACGTCCTTTCAGTATACGACCCGGGGGGTAGTTAGCCCGAGGTGGGGAAAAGCGGCCAGGAGGCTAGACCGAGATCCCTGGCTGAGGTATTATTGCCACATGGGTGTGTCGATCACAGGCCTGCTCCATGATTGGAGCCGGGGTGATCAATCTGCGCTGGAGAAGCTCACGCCGTTGGTCTATGCTGAGTTGCGGAGGGTCGCCGCCGCTTACCTCAAACGGGAACGTTCGGGACATACCCTGCAACCCACGGAGTTGGTCAACGAAGTCTTTCTACGGCTGGTGGGACAGAAACCCCCGGACTTCAGGAATCGGGCCCACTTCATGGCGATCGCAGCGCAGCTCATGCGGGAGATCCTGGTGGATCATGCCCGCAAGCGCGCCCGCAGCAAACGCGGCGCAGGCGTCCATCGGATCACGCTGGAGTTGAACTCGCTCGCCGCGCCGTCCCCGCAAGTGGACTTTCTGGCGCTGGACGAGGCGTTGGCCGCCCTGGCGGAGTTCGATCCGCGCAAGAGCCGGATTCTGGAGATGCACTTTTTCGGCGGGATGGGCCAGGAGGAGATCGCCGTGGCGCTGGGCGTTCATACGAACACCGTGGCGCGGGACTTCCGCCCCGCCCGGGCGTGGCTTCAGGCACGTCTCCGGACGTAGAGCCTCGGGGGAGGAATTCCCATGACTCCTGAACGATGGCGAATCGTTGAACAGATTTTCCACGCGGCGCGCGCACTGGCCGGAAGCGAGCGGGCCAGCCACTTGGATCGCGCCTGCGGCGAGGATGCGGAACTGCGCCAGGAAGTGGAGAAACTGCTCGCGGAGGACCAAGCGGCGACGCTGGATGTCGGGCGGGCCATCGAGCAGGAAGCGCAAGAACTTCTCCGGGATGAGTCGGACGCCGTCTGGGTGGGCAGGCGGCTCGGTCCGTGGCGCATCACCGAGCTGGTGGGCGCGGGCGGCATGGGCGCGGTGTACGGCGGCGAGCGGGACGACGGCGAATTCGAGCTACGGGTGGCCATCAAAGTGCTCCGTTTCCCGATGGCCTCGCCTGCGGAAGCGGCCCGCTTCCGGCGGGAGCGGCGCATCGTGGCGCGGCTCGAACACCCCCATATCGCCCGGCTCTTGGATGGCGGCGAGATTCCGGCCCAGCCCTACGGAACCCAATCGCCGTACATCGTCATGGAGCGCGTCGAGGGGGTTCCCATCACGACCTATTGCCACGACCGTGGTCTTTCGACCCAGGAGAGGCTGAGGCTTTTCCTCCAGGTGCTCGAGGCGGTCGGCTATGCCCACCAGAGACTGGTCCTCCACCGCGATTTGAAGCCGGAGAACATCCTGGTGACGCCCGAGGGCACGGTGAAACTCCTGGATTTCGGGGTGGCCAAGTTGCTGGAAGCCGATCCGGCGGCGGGTGCCGAGACCGCTACCACGCTGATGGCCCTGACGCCGGAGTACGCCAGTCCCGAGCAGATCCGAGGCGAGCACTTGTCGGCCGCGACCGACGTGTATTCGCTGGGGATCGTTCTCTATGAATTACTGGGCGAGCGGCGCCCATACACTTTTCGGAAGACGGACGCGCTGGACATTGCGCGGGTGATCTGCGAGGCGGAAGCGCCGGCTCTGGGGCTGGACGGCGACCTCGACGCGCTGGTGGCCAAGGCGATCGAGAAAGCGCCGGCCCGGCGCTACAGCTCAGTGGAGCAGTTTGCGGAGGACATACGCCGCTATCTGGCCGGTCTGCCGCTCAGGGCTCGTAAGAGCTCCGCGGTCTATCGAGCCAGGAAGTTCCTGCGCCGCAACCGTGTTCCGGTGGCGCTAGCCGCCCTGGCCGCGGCTGCCCTTGGGGCCGGGCTTACTGCCAGCCTGTACGAGGCGCGGCGCGCCGAGCGCCGTTTCAACCAAGTCCGCCAGATCGCCAACACCTTCGTCTTCGACGTCTACGACGCCATCAACAACCTTCCCGGCGCGACCAAGGCCCGGGAACTGGTCGCGGGCAAGGCCCTGGGGTATCTCCAGAGCCTCGAACGTGAGGCGCGCGGCGATCCTCTGCTCCAGCTCGAATTGGCCACGGCCTACCGGAAGATGGCCGACGTGCAGGGAAAACCGACAGGGCCCAACCTCGGGGACAGCCGGGCCGCTCTGGCCAATTACCAGCGCGCCGAGCGGCTGCTACAGCAGACTACAGCAGCCCGCCCGGAGATGGAATCGGCCCATCTGGAACTGGCCGGGGTGCTGATGGAGCAAGGCCGGGTCCACGCTTACGCCGGGGATCGCACCCGGGCCGCCGCGTGCTATCAGCGCGCCCTGGAGGCTGCCGGGGCCTTAGAACGCCGCGGCCCGGTATCCGGAAAGGCCCGCCAGCAGTTGGCCACGCTGCTGATGGCCATGTCGGACCTCCAACGACCGGCCGGGGATGTCCAAGGCGCTCTCAATGCCTCCGAGCGGGCCGTCAAGATCCTGGAGGGGCTCGCGGGCGAAGAACCGGACAGCCTGGAAGTGCGACACAACCTGGCGGTCGCTCTTTCCTCCATCTCCAGGTCGAGGGCCTTTGCCAACGATCTCGAAGCCGCCCGGCAGGCCCGCCAGCGATCGATTCAGCTCCTCGAGGAGTTGCGGCAGAAGCAGCCCCAAGACACCGCCCTCCAGCGGGATCTGATGGTGGGGTACGGCAGCCTGGGAGACATCCTGGGCTCGCCAACCCTGCCGAGCCTGGGGGACCGGGCCGGGGCCGAGCACGCCTACCGGCGCGCCGCGGCGCTGGCGGAAGCGATGGCCGCCGCCGATGCGAACAACCGGCGGGCCCAGGCCGATCACGCCATCGCGCTCACCCGCCTCGGAAACGTAATCGCGCCGGAGAAATCCCAAGAAGCGCTTTCCGTTTACCAGCAGGCGCTGGGGTTGTTTCGGGCCGCCGCCGCTTCGGACCCAAACAACATCAATGTCGCCATGAACATGGCCCACTTGTTGTTGATGACGGGTGAGCGAAAGGGCCAGGCCGGAGACTTGCCCGGGGCATCCGAAAGCCTGCGTGAGGCCCACCAGCGTTGCCGGCAGATCCTCGGAAGCAAGCCCGGACAGAGCGACACCGAGCGGGTCTTCATCCGGGTGTTGGCGGTGGAGGTGAACCTCCTCGTTCGAATGGGGCGATGCCAGGAGGCGCTGGCCCGGGCGCGCGAAGCGCTGGCCTTCGCCGAGCGAGAGGGGCACGGGCGGACGGCGTTTCAATCCGGGATGCTGAAAGCGCGGGCCTACGCCGCGCTGGGGGCTGCCAGCACCGGGCCGGCGGCTTGCCACTGGCATCGCACCAGCCTGCAATGGTGGGATAAGGTGCGGCAGGACAAAGCCTTCCACGTCCTCTACGATCGGGAGCGCCAACAGGCCGCCCAGGCCGCCTCCCAGTGCCCGTAGGGCAGGCTTCCCAGCCGGCCAGCCCCCAGATGTGGGGCGGTCCCCCTGGACCGCAGCCGGACCCCCAGGTCCGGCTTTGCGCGACCAGGGGTCGGGCCCAGAGGGCACCCCGGGCGTGGGCGCCCGCCCCACATGGAACCCTCATGGTGGTTTTTTCCCCGGGATGACGCTTTATGTCATGGCTAAGTATCCGCGAGCCCTCTGCCCATCCAGGGCCGGGCCCGGCGGACGGCTTGAAGGAGAACCAGCATGAATGATTACAAATGTACGACACAGCACCGGCTTCGGCTGGCGCTGATCTGGGTACTGGTCGTCCTGATCTCGCAGCCCGCCTACGGGGCCCCAGGCGCCCTGGACCCAACCTTTGGTGTGGGGGGCAAAGTCACCACGGACTTCTCCGGCTCCGCCGCGGATCAAATTCACGCCGTACTGGTGCAGCCCGACGGCAAGACCATTGCCGTGGGGACAACAGGAATCACCGGTGGGGACCTGGACTTCGCCCTGGCTCGTTACAACTATGACGGCACGCTCGACACCACCTTCGGCATCGGCGGCAAAGTCACGACAGACTTCGGCACGCCTACCGTGCCGACGGCGGACCAGGCCTTTGGCGCGGTGCTCCAGCCTGACGGCAAGATCGTGGTCGTGGGGGAAACCGGGCCGACCGGACCCTCGCTGAACACCAACTTCGCTGTGGCGCGGTACCTGCCCAACGGCACGCTGGATGCCACCTTCGGCACGATGGTCTTTGATTTTGGTGGGTCTGCCACCGACGGTGACAGCGCCAAGGCCGTGGCGCTGCAAGCGGATGGCAAGATCGTGGTAGCCGGCACCTCCACTCTGCCGGGGATGAGTGGCGTGTTCGCAGTGGCTCGCTTCCATCACACCGGCACGATCGATAACACCTTCCACGGCGACGGCAAGCGTGCGGTGGATTTCGATCCCGCGATGTTTGACGAGGCGTTCGCAGTGGCCGTGCAGCCGGACGGCAAGATTGTCGTTGCCGGCAGGGGCGGGTCCGGTGGCGGAGGTGCCCTCGGTTTCGCGTTGGCGCGTCTCACCTCCAGCGGGGACCTCGACGCCACCTTCGACGTTGATGGCAAAGTGTATACCTGTATCTTGGGCTCCACTATGGGTGCTTTTGCGATGGCGCTCCAGCCCGATGGCCGGATTGTGGCGGGGGGTGTGATCGTGTGGACCGGGCCGCCCTCGGCTGTGGATTGGGCGTTGGTGCGTTACAACACTGACGGCTCCATCGACTTCACGTTCGGCGTCGCGGGTGCAGTCCTCCAAAACCTGGGGGCCGACGATGAGCGCATCCACGAGGTGCTGATCGATTCCGCCGGCAGAATCGTCGCGGCCGGGAGATCCAATTCCGACTTCAGGGTGGTGCGTTACTTGCCCAACGGGACGCCAGACCTGTTCTTCGCCCCAGCGGACTTCGGGCCGATTGACGAGCTCAACGCCGCGGCCATCACTCCCGACGGCAAGATCGTCGCGGGGGGACGCGCCCAAACCGGCGCCCCCGGCACCCAGGACTTCGCCCTAGCTCGCTGGGGGACCTGCGACGGTGTCGCCAACGCCAGCCTTCAGATGGCCGACTACGGCAAGTTCGGCGAAGTCTGCGTGGGTAGCTTCAAGGACCTCAATCTCACGATCTATAGCACTGGCACCTGCCCGCTGGTCGTGACCGGCCTGACCAAGACCGGCGATCCCGACGAAGAGTTTCAGTTGCCCGCCTCCGGTTACCCGTTCGTGATCGCGCCGGGGAACAGCGCACAGGTGCCCATTCGCTTCCAGCCCCGCGTGGGGCCGCCTCCGATCAGCCGGTCGGCCGTGATCACCCTCAACAGCAACGACGAATCACCGCCAGCAGAGTTCGTCAACGTGTCGGGCACCGTGGGCGCGGGAGACGTGGTGGTGAGCGGATCGGGAGCCTTCGGCGACGTGTGCAGCGGCGCGTCGGTGGACAAGTCCATCACCGTTACCAACGCTGGGTCCTGCCAATTGACCGTGATTTCCGCGGTGGTGGCCGGCCTCGGTTTCTCCTACGTCGGCCCTCCGGCGCCAATCACCCTGGGCCCGAGCGCTTCCACCAATCTCACAGTACGATTCGCGCCGATGGCGCCGCCATACGGCGGAAGGGCTGGCACGCTGACCATCGTCACCACGGACCCGGACACGCCTAGTTCCATCGTTGCGCTAAGCGGCAACATCCCCGAGCCGAACATGGTCGTGATGCCCACGGCGCTTGACTTCGGGCCCGTCTGCTACGGCCTGGAGCCGGAAAAGACCCTGGTGGTCCAGAACCAGGGCGCCTGCCCGCTCACGGTTGCTAACGCCGTGGTGAGCTGCGCCCCCGATCCTCAGACCCATTACACGGTGGTAAGCCCCTCCTGGCCGTGGACTCTCGCCGCAGGCGCCTCCGGCAACATCACGGTCAAGTTCACGCCGAAATCGCTGACCGCCAAGAACTGCACGTTGAACATATTCTCCAACGATCCCACGCCCCCTCCACCTGTGCCTGTTGCGCTCACCGGCAGTTCGATCACGGGGACGCCCAGTGTCGGGATCATCCCGCCGTTCCTGCCCGAAGTGATCCAGAGCGTCGGGGCCTGCCAGAGCGGTCTGCCGTTGCCGGTGACCAATAACAGCGCTTGCCCGGTGAAGATCACCAACGTGTTGGTCAATGGTGAGAACGCCGGCGATTACGCGGTCTCGGGCCTGCCCGCGGTGCCGGCTCCTCTGAACCCCGGCGAGACCTTCGGCACGAACCTGGGCATCCTGTTCCGGCCTACCGCACTGGACCGTGACCGGCTGGCCACTGCGATCGTGCGCTACATCCCCGACCCGTACAACCACCTGGTGACGGCTGACATCACTCGCCCGCTGTGCGGCGAGGGGGTGAAAACCGGCGTGCGGGTGCTGGTGGTGAACGCTCTCGGGGCTCCGATGCCGCTGGTCGAGAAGCTCCAGCTCCTGCGGGCCGTCGGTAATGTCAGAAGGCCCGACTTGGTCTCCGTTGACCAGGCCAAGGACCTCGTCCCGGTGACAGTTACCCCGACCTTGCCCTGCCCGCCGTTCACCTTCCACCGCGAGTACGGCACGATAGACAACGCGGTTCAGCTCTTGCCGGGTTCCTATAAACTCACCGCCACGGCGGTGGTGGGCGGCAAGCGCAAGAGCAAGACGGTGGGGTTTGACGTCGCAACCTGCGACTTCCACCCGACCATCATCATCAAGTTGGAGTAACTAGCTCCAAGCCGCGGCACACCCGGGGCCGCCCGCCCCGGGTGTGCCGGACTGCTGAACCCTGGTGCGGAGAGGGGGACTTGAACCCCCACGGGTCGCCCCACTAGCACCTCAAGCTAGCGCGTCTGCCAATTCCGCCATCTCCGCACTGCTGGGGGCGCCATGCCCCTGGGCGGGGCATGCCCCGCCCCTACATTCTACTTCGCCGGCGGCTGAGCCGGCGCCTCGGCCGGTTTGGCCGGAGCCGCGGGCTTCCCCTGCGCCGGCGGAGGCGGCAGCGTGATTGGGATCGTCGTCGAAGGCCCGCCGCCCTCTGGCGTGACCGTTACCGAAGGCTGGGGCAGGCCGCCCGGGGTCGGCGGAGCTTTCACCGGCGCTGCCGGCTGGGTCCTGGCCGGTCGCTGGTCCAGCACCGTGCGCGCCCCGGTCCCTGCCCCGCGCGTGGCCAGGATGGCCAGCGTCAGCGATGTCACCATGAACAGGCTGGCTGCAATCGTGGTTGCCTTCGACAGCACGGTGGCCGAGCCCCGCGGCCCGAAAGCCGTCTGCGAACCCATCCCGCCGAAGGCGCCCGCCAGATCAGCGGCCTTCCCGCTCTGGAGCAGCACCACGATCACCAGGAAGAAGCAAATCAGAATGTGAATGCTGGTCAGGATAACAATCATGCTTGAACTTGCGTTGCGGTCCTCTGCCGCGCCGCTGTACCCAGTATAGTACAGGCGCTGCTCCGCGCGAGAACCCAGTCTCCGCCACCGCACTATCTCTAAGAACTGCCGGTGACAACATGCGAGCACGTCGAAGTTGGCTAGGGATCTTGCTCTGCGCCCCGCTGGGCGCGCAGAGCCCGGATCCCGCCTACCCTTTCCTGGAGAGGGCGTACGCCGCCTTGCGAAACGCCGCCTACGAGGAGGCCATCGTCGAGTTCCGGCACGCTCTGACGGTCGATCCCGCGCGCGCGGGCATTCGCAAGGATCTCGCCTATACCTACCTGAAGGTGGGTGAGCGCGAGGCGGCGCGCGACCAGTTCAGCGAGGCCATGCGCCTGGCCCCCGCCGACGCCCACGTGGCCCTGGAGTACGCCTTCCTCTGCTACGAAACCCGGCGGCAGGCCGAGGCGCGGCGGGTCTTCGACAGGCTGCGGCACTCGCCAGACCCCGCGGTGCATGCCAGCGCCGAGCGGGCCTTCCAAGACATCGACAAAGCGTTGGCCGAGGGGATT
>Ga0129298_10000262_pt1 | contig 20027 bp, 16 predicted proteins | sample I19B2metaG_FD_94707 | JGI IMG/M metagenome (GOLD analysis project Ga0129298, IMG submission 94707) | Lake sediment bacterial and archeal communities from Gulf of Boni, Indonesia to study Microbial Dark Matter (Phase II) - ​I19B2 metaG | ecosystem: Environmental > Aquatic > Freshwater > Lake >... | reverse complement strand
GGTTGCGGGATCATTGCTACCATAACCATCGGAACACCTTCGCGTTTAAGAATACCTCTGATGTCTTCCGGCCCCAGTTCAGCCCTGCCTATATCCTTAAATCTCACAATAAGATCTCCTGATTGTTTGATAATAAGGTCGTTGAACTCTTTTGGGGTTGTCATCAATCCCATGGTTCTTATTGTAAGCTGCGTGGTATTACCCTCAATAGATCCTGATGGCAATTCAACATTCTCCCTCGATATTGCATTCCGGACATCCATTGGAGTAAGTCCATACCCTGCAAGTTTGGCAGGATCAATCCAAAGCCTCATGGCATAGCGTTTTTGTCCAAAGATATTGACTGCGCTTACTCCCGAGATAGTCTGAAGTTGTTCTTTAAGTGTGAGCTCAGCTATTTCTGAAAGCTGCAGGAGTGATCTTTTCCCGCTTTCAACTGTCAGAAAAAGAATTGGATTGGCGTCAGCATCTGCTTTAGCTACAGTAGGTGGATCACAGTCTCTCGGCAATAGCCTCATCGCCTGGGATACCTTGTCTCTGACATCATTGGCAGCAGTTTCAAGGTCTACTGAAAGTTCAAATTCAACGGTGATGTTACTTCCTCCCTGCCGGCTCACACTTGTAAGAGTACGAACACCAGGTATTCCATTAATATTCTGCTCAAGCGGTTCTGTTATCTGGGTTTCAATTACATCCGAATTTGCACCGGGATAGGATGTACTTACAGTTATAATTGCAGGATCTACACTTGGGAATTCACGTACACCAAGAAATGTCATCCCAACAATACCAAAGAGAAGTATTATGATAGCAAATACAGTGGCCAGAACCGGCCTGTTTATACTGGTAGATGATAAACTCATTTGGTATTATTTTGTTTGCTGATTACCAGAGTATCAAGAACTACAGGCAGATTATGTCTCATCTGAAGTATGCCTGTAGTTAAAAGAGTATCGCCAAAATTCAGACCTTTTACAATCTGAATTAAAGATTCAGTCCGCAATCCTGTTCCTACTTTTACATTTGCAGCTTTTCCGCTCCTGTAAACATAAACAGTCTCTCCTTCCATCTCTGGAATCAGAGCTTCAGTTGGGATAGCAATTGTATTATCAATCTGTGACAATAGAAGTGCCACCTCAGCAAAACGCCCAGGTTTTAATTCTTCACTGATATTGGGATATATAGCTCTGGTTACAATAGTTCTTGTATTCAAATCTATTTTTGGATCAACAGCATAAACACTGGCCTTAAATTCTGTATTTGTTCCGACAATTTTAAAAGTAACCGGGAATCCAATATTAACCTCATCAGCATACTTTTCAGGAATTGAAAATTCAAGCTTTAAAGGACTCATTTTTACAAGTCTGGCAATCTTTGTGGATGTTGTGACAAAACTTCCCTCACTAAGGTATCTTAATCCGATTATACCGTCAAAAGGTGCACGGAGTTCAGTCTCGGAGATCCGGGCCTTAATAAGATTAATATCTGCCTGAATAGTCTGAAGTTGAGTAACTATCTGATCATAACTCTCTTTGCTGATTGCGTCTCTGTCGAGCAGGCTTCTTTGTCTGAACTCCTGTTCTTGAACCAGTTTCTTTTGAGCTACAAGTTTCTCAAGCTGTGCCTGAAGAGGTTTATCATTTATTTTAGCAAGAAGGTAACCCTTTTTTACCCTGGTACCTTCTGTAAAATTGATTTTAACAATTTTGCCTGATGTCTCAAAAGACAATTCAACTTCTTCATCCGGTCGTAAAGTTGCTATGCTGTTAATTATTTCACTCATCTGCGTTGGCTGAATAAGGAAGCCGCTCACATTAAGCAGCTGGCGACTCTGCATCATACCACCTCCCTGACCAGCGGGAGCTCCTTTACCTGCAGCTGGCGGTGATGTTTTTTTTGAGACAAGCAGAGGCATTACTTTCGGATAAGCAATAATGACAGCTATTACAAGGATTAGCAGGATTGTTATTATTATTCTCAAACGTTTATTCATAATTTTTTAAATTGTTATCTGCATGTAAAATAACATGTTATAAAGTAAATGGTTCAGTTGATGATTTAATATGAATGATGACTGCCAAAAGTAGCCAATTTATGCGGGTTTAAAGTATTAGTGTTCAGAAATTTGTGTTAAAATTTGCTAAAATGGTCTGATCATTCATATTTTAAAATTTTACTTCTGCTGTTTCAGTTTATAAAAACATCTTAATTTTATCGCTCAAAAGATAGCTTTTATGATACAACGAATTCAGTCAATTTACTTGCTTTTGACATCTCTGATATCAATAATATTCCTTAAAGGTGTCTATTTAACTTTTATTGACATATCAGGTATACATTTAAACCTGACAATGAAAGGATTACATAAAATAACAGAAAATGGTGCTTTGGAAAAAATTGGAGTTATATGGTTAATTACTATACCGGGTTTGGTTATCCCGGCATTATCAATTTTTACTATTTTCATGTTTAAAAGGAGAGACCTTCAATTAATCCTGGTCAGAATTCTGATGCTTGTTGTCTCTGCATTTTTAACTGCATCTGTAATCTATATTATATATATTAACTCAGGGTTTGATGCAAACCTCGACAGCTGGTATAAGTTACTTGTCCCTGTTTGCCAGTTTGTACTGACCATTCTGGCCTTCAGAGGTATTAAAAGAGATGATGACCTGGTAAAATCATATGACAGACTCAGATAGAAAGGCTATAAATGCATTAGAGGCTGTAAAGGCTTTAAAAGGAGGAAAGGCATTATCAGATTAAAATAGTTCTAAACACAATACAGCCTTTAAAGCCTCTACAGCCTCTATCGCCTAAATTATGTGAAGGTTCTCCTGATTAGTGATCTTTTCACAATAATGACATTTCAGAGCTACATTTTTCTTTGAAACAACTTTGAATTTTGTTGTAACATGTTCATAGTTGGTTATACATTTGGGATTCATGCATTTTGCAATTCCTACTATGACATCGGGTACTTCAACAACCTTTTTTTCCACCACCTCATAATCCCTTATGATATTGAGCTTAGCATCAGGAGCTACAAGGGCTATTCTGTTTATATCCTCATCCTGGAAATAGAGACCGGAAATCTTAATTATCGCTTTTCTTCCGAGTTTTTTACTTTCCAGATTTGTGCCAAAAGTGATCTGATTATCAATATGGTCAAGTCCAAGTATCTGAATGACCTTAAAGAGATTTTTTGCAGGAACATGATCAATTACAGTTCCGTTTTGTATTGCACTTACGCTCAATTGTTTTGGTTCTTTCATGACCTGTAATGATTATTTGATACCTAAAAGTGAGCACAAAATAGCCTGCCTTGTATACACTCCGTTAAGTGCTTGTTCAAAATAATAGGCTTTAGGATTCCTATCTACATCCTGGTGGATCTCATTAACCCTGGGAAGAGGATGCAGAATACGCATATTTGATTTGGTATTTTTAAGCATTGAATCCTTTAATACATATACATTCTTTACCTTCTCATATTCAATTGGATCTGAAAACCTTTCCTTCTGAACCCTCGTCATATAAATAATATCCGCTTTTGAAATAATGTCCGTAAAATCGTTGTGCTCGTAATACTTCAGACCCAGATTCTCAAGATAAAGCTTGAATTCATCGGGCATCTTCAGTTCTTCAGGTGAAATAAAATTAAATGTAGCCTTCCATCTCGACATAGCCATCATAAGGGAATGGACAGTCCTTCCATACTTAAGGTCTCCCACCATAAAAATATTAAGATTTTCAAGTGTGCCCTGCGTTTTCCTTATTGAATAGAGATCAAGAAGTGTTTGTGAGGGGTGCTGATTGGCACCATCACCTGCATTTATTATAGGTACTGTGGCAATTTCACTTGCAAACCTGGCACTGCCCTCAATTGGATGCCTCATCACTATCAGATCGCAATAGTTATTCACTGTCCTGATTGTATCATTCAGTGTTTCTCCCTTTGATACACTTGAATTTGCAGCATCTGAAAACCCGATTATCTTACCGCCAAGCCTGTTTATTGCACTCTCAAAACTTAGCCTTGTTCTTGTTGAAGGTTCAAAGAATAGAGTTGCTACAACTTTTCCTTCCAGAAGCCGTTGGGTTGGAACTTTTTCAAACTCCTCCGTGAGATCAAGAATTTTAAGGATTTCCTTTGTTGTGAAATCATCAATTGATACTAAGCTTCTGTTTTTCATAATCATTGGAGAATTTGTCTGTCAGGGCTGATAAAATCAAAGTTACTCAAGATTTGGAAGATGAAAAAGCCTGTTAATAATTAATTAAAAACTTTGTCATTTACGTTCAATAAACCGACTTATTACACCCTCTGCCCGGGCAAGTCTGGCTAATATCCTTTCCCCGTTGGAAATCCTGAAATTAATCACAATTCTGCACTCCAGATCAAATGCCTGACCTGATTGACCAGAACCTTCGTCCTTAAGTATCTTCATCACATCATTCATCGATTCAAAGGGGAATGTAATTTCATAGTAATCTCTTACAGTACATTCAATAATTTCTGCATTCTGAATAGCTTCTGCAGCTGCTGTTTTATAGGCGTGGATAAGTCCGGGTACACCCAACAGTGTGCCTCCGAAATACCTGATGACGACAATAAGAATATTTGTGAGTACGTTTGAATTTATTTGCCCGAGAATTGGTTTTCCGGCTGTTCCGGAAGGTTCTCCATCATCATTAATCCGCCATAACGATCTTTGGTAACCAATCATATATGCATAGCAATGGTGCCTTGCATCATGATACTCTTTTCTTATATTTTCGATTATGGTCTTTACAGATTCCTGATCATTAACAGGATAAGCTAATGCAATAAATTTACTACCCTTGTCCCTGAAAATACCCTGCGATGGTTTTTTTATGGTTTTATAAATGTCAGATTCCATTTGTAATCATCCCTAAAATCAACCGATCTGCAATATTAGTTATTAAAGTGAATTAAGGGTTGAATCATCCGATAATTGTAATGCTATTTAAAATTGTATTTATATCTTGAACCCACTCCGGGGTTCAGGTTTCTTTTTTTCTTCTAACCCCGCACTTCGTGCAGGGTTATTCATATTAAACCACATTCGTGGTTTCGTTATGTCAAATCCTGAAAGGATTTAATATTAATAACCACGGGTGTAAACCCGTGGTTTATAACACGATATGATGGTGAACCCCGAAGTGGGTTCAATAAATGCCTAACTCAATCCTTAATTCTTATTGTTAATCAGGTAATAGCTAATTGTAAAATTGATACTTTTGCAGAGTATATAAAAAGGTATATGAGTTTGTTAATTGATGAAAAGGACTTAAAAAAACTGATCGTAATTGGTGACAGGGTATTGATTAAACCTAAAGTACCTCAATCAAAGACTAAGAGCGGACTTTTGCTTCCACCCGGTGTGAATGAGAATGAAAAAGTGCAGATTGGTTTTGTAGTAAAAGTCGGGCCAGGTTATCCTATCCCCTCTGTAAATGATGTTGATGAACCCTGGAAAAACAGTTCTGATGATCCCAAATATGTTCCCCTTCAGCCAAAAGAGGGGGACCAGGCAGTATACCTGCAGAACAGTGCAATTGAAGTTGAATTTAACCGGGAGAAATATGTAATTGTTTCTCACTCAGCAATTTTACTATTGCTCAGGGATGATGGATTATTCGAATAATTTTAAGATTTATTCGAAATTACTCATCATACAAGGTGAATTCGCTGAATTCCTTCATGAATTTTTCAATTTCAGCCGCCCACCTTTCTTTTTCTTTTGTGATATTTTTTCTTTGCAATAGAGTTTCCCTGATACCTGAATCCCCTGATAGAATATCAAATGGCATCAGATTGTATTCATATTCGTATGGTGGAGGAATAAATTGAAGTGCATCGGGTGCAGAAGTCTCAATTATTGCATCGAAAATTTCAATTGCAGCTTCAACAGGTTTGAAATTTCCTGTATCTGTTACATGAAACTGAAGACCGTTGCATAATTTACCACAGAATTTATGAAAGGTTGGAATATAGTTATGTACTCTGAAGGCACAACCTGGTATTTTTCTTCCAGTCAGATTCTTTTTCAGTTCTTCAGCTTTGATGAAAGGTGCCCCGAAAAGTTCAAACGGAATGGTAGTACCTCTGCCTTCCGAAAGGTTTAATGCTTCAATCAGAACTGTTCCAGGATATACGATTGCAGCCTGAAGGGTAGGCATGTTCGGTGAGGGGAGTACCCATGGCAATCCAGTATCTGAATATAAAAAAGATCTTTTCCAGTTCTCCATTCTGACAATATTCAACTCACATTTAGGATGGTATTTATCCCTGATCCATAATGTCATTTCTCCCATTGTCATCCTGTGACATAATGGAATACATGCTCCTCCAACAAAAGTAAAAAACTCCTCTTTTAATACAGGTCCGTCAAATTGCAGTTTGGCTATCGGATTGGGTCTGTCAAGTAACCAGACCGGAATACCAGCTTCACTACATGCTTCAAGACATAATTTTATTGTCCATATATATGTGTATATCCGTGTTCCCGTATCCTGCATATCAATTACGAGCGCATCTATCTCATTGAGCATAAAAGCTGCAGGTTTCCTGTGTTCTCCATAAAGGCTGAATAAAGGTATTTTATAATATGGATGTAGTTCACTCTGCCACTCGATCATATTATCCTGAGTCTGTCCATGTAGTCCATGCTGGGGTCCAAAAACTGCAGAGAGTTTGAATTCATCTATCCCGCTGAAAATATCAACCACATGAGAAAAATCTCTTGTAATGCTTGCAGCATGACATAGTATTCCAATTCTTTTGCCAAATAGTTGCTCAGGTAATTTTCTTAAGAATACTTCCAGTCCTGTTTTAACCATTTCTCTTTTTTTCAGCAAATATATGATTAACCCGAGGAAATGATCAGGAACTTCTGATATCTTAATGAATAAATGATTAAACTTTTCTAGTTTTGCGATGTTTTATTTTAAAGTTAATATGAAGAAAGCACTCAGGAAACTTACCCTGTATTCCATTTTGCTGGTAATAACTGTATCCTGTGTAACAACTGGCAGGAAGCAGATCACATTTATCGAATCAACAGATATACATGGTGTAGTTTTACCTTATGATTATATTGAGAAAGAAGAACTTAAAGCATCTCTGGCCTCTGCATATACATATGTTAAGAAATTGAGAGAAGAAAAAGAAACAGTAATTCTTCTTGATGCAGGTGATAATCTTCAGGGGCAGCCGTCTGTTTATTATTACAATTTTGCTGATACGACTTCTCCTCATCTCCTTGCTGAGGCGATGAATTATATGTCCTATGATGCAGTAACCGTTGGTAATCACGATATTGAGACCGGGCATTCTGTATATGACAGATTAATAAAAGAGTACAGATTTCCTCTTCTTGCCGCCAATGCAATTGATATTAAAACGGGAGATACATATTTCAAACCATATTGCATAATTAAGAAGAACGGACTAAAAATAGCTGTGCTTGGGCTTGTTACTCCGACAATCCATAATACTCTCCCTGAGGATCTTTATAGAGGAATTGAATTCAGAAATATGTATGAAACTGCATCAAAATGGATGCCTGTAATAAAAAAAGAAAATCCTGATCTGATCATTGGCCTGTTTCACACCGGATGGGAAGATAACGATTCAGATACAAATTATGGAGAAGGAGCATCAGAAATTGCATATAATATACCCGGATTTGATATCATTTTCACCGGTCATGATCACAGGATGGCAAACCAAAAAATAGTAAATAACTCAGGTGATACAGTTTTGATCTTAAATGCCGGAAGCCGGTCAATGAATATTGCACGAGCAGATGTAGTGCTTCAGCGAAACCGAAAAACCGGATCCAATAATAAATCATTTTCAGGAGAAATTGTAAAATTATCTGATTTTCAGCCTGATAACGAATTTGTTGAGAAGTTTGCAGTTAACCATGAAAAGGTAAAAGAATATGTAGATGAAGTAATAGGCAGTTCATCAGAAACAATATCATCCCGTGACTCATATTTTGGTTCATCAGGATTTGTCGATATGATTCATACGCTGCAACTGGAAATAACTGACGCTGATATCTCATTTGCTGCTCCTCTTTCTTTTGATGTTCAAATAAAGGAAGGACCTGTTACAGTGGGAGATATGTTTAAGCTTTACAGATTTGAAAATATGTTGTATACAATTAGCATGACAGGTGATGAAGTTCTGAAATATCTTGAATATTCATATTCAGGATGGTATAACACCATTGATGATCCCAATGATCATTTGCTGAAATTCAGGACAGATAAAAGTGGTAAGCTGGCCCTCACTGATGGGAAAGCCTGGCTGAAAAACCAGGCATACAACTTTGATTCGGCAGCAGGTATAGATTATACTGTGGATGTCAGTAAGCCGGAAGGGAGCAGGATTAATATTATAGGATTCTCAGACGGGAGAAATTTTGATTTAAAACAATCTTACAATGTAGCGGTAAATTCCTACAGGGGTAATGGTGGAGGCGGACATTTTTATGAAGGTGTCGGATTAGGTAAGTCAGATCTGATATCAAGGATAATAAAATCAACGGATCGCGATCTCAGATATTATATGATTGGATCTATAAGAAAAATGGGTATTATAGATCCCGCAGCATTGAATAACTGGAAAGTAATACCGGAAAAGATGGTAAAAAACGCGGCAGAGAGGGATTACATTCTTCTTTTTGGTGAAGCAGGTAAATAATTAATTGTTTAACAGTAATATTTCATGAGTAAAAAAACAGTCATATATATTGTCATTTTTCTTTTTGTAACTTTTTCAGGTTGTATAAATGATATTGACTCAAAATCAGGAACTTTACAACCCAGACCAAGAAATGTAATTCTTTTTATTGGTGATGGTATGGGTGTTCCTCATTTGTATGCGGGGATGACCAAAAATGGTCAGCCATTCAATCTTGAAAAATTTCCATACTCCGGGTTATGCAAAACATATTCCGCTGACAATTATATTACCGATTCAGGAGCGGGGGGGACAGCCATTGCATCAGGACAAAAAACGAATAATGGCATAATCGGTGTAAAACCTGATGGAACCCAGGTAAGTTCGATTACTGAGGTAGCTCACAAAAACGGCATGGCAACCGGTGTCGTGAGCACAAGCACCATTACACATGCAACTCCTGCATCATTTGTCGCACATAATGCCGGAAGAGATAACTATGAGGAAATTGCCAGCGACTTTCTTAAGGGAACAATAGATATATTTATTGGAGGAGGTGAAGATCATTTCAGAAACAGGAAGGATGGACTTGATCTTACAGTTAACCTCAAAGAGCAGGGTTTTGATGTTGTATATAATATGGAAGATTTGAAAAAATCACAATCTTCAAGGCTTGCAGGTCTGCTTGCGAAGGAACATATGCAGAAAGCTTCAGAAGGACGGCAGGGGATGTTAAGTGAAATGACAAAAAAAGCAATCGAAACTCTCGGTAAAAACAAAAATGGATTTGTTCTTGTGGTAGAAGCTTCTATGATTGACTGGGGTTCACATGAGAACAACCTCGATTATATTGTAGAAGAAGTAATTGACATGGATCAGGCAATAGGAACAGCACTTGAATTTGCAAAACAGGATGGCAAAACACTTGTTGTTGTAACAGCCGATCATGAAACAGGAGGACTGGTTCTTACAGGCGGTGATATCAATAACCGACAGGTTGAAGCAAAATTTGCTGGGAAAGACCATTCTGCAGTAATGGTTCCTGTCTTTTCTTTTGGTCCGTGGGCAGAAAGGTTCAGCGGGATTCATGATAATACTTTCTTTTTTAATGAATTTGTTAGAGCACTTCGGTTAAAAACAGAGTAGTACTCTATTTGTTTTATGGCAGAAAAAATGGAAATAGAATTGCCAGGCTACAAACTCCCTCTGGTTGAAGAGTTTTTTACACTGCAGGGCGAAGGTTACCAAACCGGAAGAGCAGCCTATTTCGTCAGGTTAGGAGGTTGTGATGTAGGATGCAGCTGGTGTGATTCAAGATACTCATGGAATCCTGATCTACATCCGCTGGTTGATACAGATAAAATAATTGAAAACGTGCTTAAGTCTGGCACAGATTCTGTTGTTGTTACAGGAGGTGAACCTTTAATGTGGGATCTTGATTACCTATGCATAAAGCTTAAGGAACACAATATTAACACTTTTATCGAAACATCAGGAGCATATAAGCTTTCAGGTATATGGGATTGGATTTGTCTCTCACCAAAAAAGAATATGCCTCCTGTTGGTAAGATTTATGAAATTTCCAATGAACTTAAAGTTATAATTCAAAATACGGATGATTTTGCCTGGGCTGAGCAATACAGAGAACTCGTTAAAAAAGACTGCAAACTATTCCTTCAGCCTGAATGGAGCAGATTTCACCTTATTATCCCGGAAATTGTTGAATATGTCAAAAAAAATCCATACTGGAGAGTATCACTTCAGTCACATAAATATATGCATATACCCTGATTATCATATTAAACTGATCATTGGGCTGATTGCATTTTTTATTTTATTCCTTCCTTTCAAGGGATTCTCTCAGGGATTTCATACTACATCCAACAAGGCTTTAAAGATTTACAATGAAGGGCTTACTTCATATGATTATCTTGATTATCCGAAGGCTGAAAACCAGTTTAAGGAAGCATTAAAATTGGATCCTAAATTCCTGGAAGCATATATGATGCTTGGAGAATTGTATCTTAAACAAAAAAGATATCCGGAATCTGCTGAAAATTACAGTAGGGCGGTCAGAATAGACTCTCTTTTTTTTAAACCTGTATTTTTCAGTCTGGCAACCGCTGAAATGATGACAGGTGATTACCAGAATGCCAAAATACATTTCCAGGTGTATCTTGAACAGAAAGGAATGTCGGAAAAGAACCAGTTAATTGCACGGAAAAATATTAGGAATTGTGAATTTGCAATTGAAGCAGTAAAGAATCCCGTCTCCTTTAATCCTGTTAATGCAGGAAATGGTATTAACACCAGTGAGGATGAATACTGGCCTTCCATAACAGTGGACGGACAAACATTGATGTTTACAAGGCAGACCTTAAGTTATAATAATTCACTTTTTGGAAACCAGGCACAGGAGGATTTTTATATAAGCACCTGGGATGATAATAAGTGGAATACAGCATTAAACGCCGGACAACCTTTGAATACTCCAGGTAATGAAGGTGCTCAGACACTGGCATCAAGCGGAAACTATATGTTTTTTACTGCATGCGACAGACCAGGAGGAGTTGGTAGTTGTGATATATTTTTTTCAGTATACAATGATGGACGTTGGACCCAACCGTATAATCTTAATTCACCGGTGAATACAACTATGTGGGAATCACAGCCTTCTATCAGTTCTGATGGAAAAATACTCTATTTTTCAAGTAGCAGACCCGGAGGTTTTGGAGGTAAGGATATCTGGTATTCTGTACTGGATACAAGTTCCCGTTGGAAATTTCCTGTGAACATGGGAAAGAATGTAAATTCAGAAGGAGATGAAATGTCTCCTTTCATTCATTTTGACGGCCGTACCCTCTACTTCTCATCAGATGGAAGGGCAGGAATGGGAGGATTTGATCTGTTTCTTACACGTATGAACCGTGACAGTGTGTGGAGCGAACCTGAAAATCTTGGCTATCCAATAAATACATATAATGATGAGATGGGGCTCGTAATCGAATCAAATGGTAAAAGAGCTTATTTTTCTACTGTAAGGGAAAAATCAAAAGGAAAGGATATCTTTTATTTTGATCTGGATGAATCGATACGACCAGATCCGGTTTCCTACCTCAAGGGTAAAGTCATTGACAAGGTTACTGGTGCAATGATAAAGGCAGAATATGAGCTTATTAATCTTTCCACAAATCAGGTAACTATAAAAAGCACAACTGATTCAAGGGGCAGTTTTCTTGTATGTCTTCCTTCAGGCAATAATTATGGGATTAATGTCAGAAAACCAGGCTACCTTTTTCATTCTGAGAATTTCCTTTTCGAAGGTATCCATACGGTATCAGAACCATATATTAAGAAAATTGTTTTGAGTCCCATAAAAATCGGAGAGAAAATGCTGCTTGTGAATATATTCTATGCTACAGATTCCTGGGAGATTAAAGAAGAATCATCAGCTGAACTAAGTAATCTTGCGGATCTTCTGTTAGAGAATAAGAATATGATAATGGAAATAGGTGGACACACAGATTCAACAGGATCAGATGAACATAATAAGGTCTTATCAGAAAAACGTGCATTATCAGTGGTCAATTATCTGATAAATAGAGGAGTGTCTAAAGAACGACTTAAATATAAAGGTTATGGAAATTCAGTTCCCATAGGTGATAATGAAACTGCTGAAGGGAGGCAGCTTAACCGGAGGACGGAAGCAAAAGTCATTGACATAAAAAAATAAAATGGCCGTTTTCACTATAAACGGCCATTCATCCCATTGCCATTGGGAATGCAGACATCGAATAATATACCTTGAACCAGTCTTATATTATCATATTTACATATTTTTTTTGAAGCTGATCTTTTTTTACCAGTGCTTTAAATGGCAGTGAAAAATAAATTCCTGTTCCGCTGGTACCATTCCCCCTGATATTGAATGAACCATTCATAGCATTAATTAATTTCTTTGCCAGGGATATATTCATTGCAGTGGTTAAATCCGGATACCTCCCTAGTGATTCGGAGAGATCATTTGTATGAAGAAAATCCAGTGTTTTTGAAAATCCCTGGCCTGAGTCCAGAATATAAAAAGTAATTTCATTATCGGTGTTATAGTAACCGATTTTAATGTACCCTGAATTAGTATGTTGTAAAGAATTATGAAAAAGTGATCTTAATACCCTGAATATTTTGTTTTTGTCTATATAAATCTCGTTTGTGCCTGCATTTTGTATTTCGGTTACCAGTTCAACATTCTCTTTGCCGCTTCTTTGCATTGTTTCCCTGAATTCTGAAATTAGCAAATCCAGCATGTTGTTCAGATTGCAGCTGTCCTCATTATTTTGTGAACCACCAGTATCCAGAATAGCAGATTCCAGATAATTCTCAAAAAGAAATAAAAGCTTCTCGCATGTAAAGTAGATCTGGTTTATGAATTCTTCTTTTTCAGATTCCATTAGTGTACTTTCCTTGAGAAGAAACGAAAATGCAACAATAGCATTCATTTGTGTCCTTATCTCATGAGACATCCCGTTCAGCACAGAATTGTGAAATGCTATTGTTTTGGAGAAAGGACTAATAACAGTTTCCTTTATAAGAGTTCTGCTTTCGGCATTTTCTCCCGACGATCCGGAGTTACCTTGAATTTCAAACATGAGTTATGACTGATGATGTCACTTAATTTTTCTTAGAATTTTCTTTGCTTCCCTGCTGTACAGTCCACCTTCTTTCCTTATTGAAACAAGAAGTTCTGATGCTTTTGTGTTTTCCTCAGTTTTCAAATAGCATAGTGCCAGATACCATTTTGCTGATTCTATAAAGAGGTTGTCTTTGTCGTCAATCACTGTAGTAAAGGATCTCTTAGCATCATTATACTTCTTCTCCTCCATTTTGGATACTCCTGAAAGCAAATGAGTTTTCATGTCATTCGGATTCTTTTCCAGGACTTTTGCAAACTGTGACGCTGCACTCCTGTAATCTTGTGCATTATAATACTTTAGTCCAAGTATATAATCGCTGTTGGTATCAGTAGAAGATGATCGCTGAACTGAAGGTGCTTCATATGCCTGATAGAACTGGCTTACAATCTCTTCACTGGTAAGAGTCTTGCCTGAAAACAGGATGAGACTTGTAATTAATACAACTCCGGCAAATGCTGCCACATATTTTAATGAAACCATTCTTTTGACAACGGCCGCCTTTTCTCTTTGACGCCTTTTATCCTCCAGTTCGGATAATTTAATACGGAGTGACATAACTGACTGCTTCTTTAGAATCTCATCACTCTTTTTCCGCAATTCGACCTCAAACTTTAGATCAGGATTATATTCCATCTCCTTTATGAACCACTGTCTTTCAGACTCGGTCATTTCAAAGGATATATACCTTTCAATGAAGTAGGAAAAATCTTTTGTTTTCATTCTATTTAGTTTAAAAATAATCGGCCTCAGCTTCCTGTTCAGGAAGGATTAAAATATGGTTTAATGATTATTAACTCACACTTCCTATTCAGGAAGAATTAATTTAACTCCTGAGAAGTTCAGTAATAATATGTTTTTATGTTTCTGTTAAGGAAACATAGAAACTACTTATTAAACCAAAAGTTTTAAATAACCAATAAAAATATTTCAGAGCATCATTTAGTTGATACTCAAACTAAAAAATCAAATTTTTGTTGGAGGAGGAACAGGAAAATCACCATTTCCGGGATCACCTCCACGTACATTGATCATTTCTTCGCTTGTAAGTTCAAATGCATCAAAAATGTCCTTTGTCAATTCAAAATTCTGTGTTTTCATAATTCATTCTTTTTAAGTTCTACTAATTCAGGGGTTATTGTTTTATAACCTACATGTCGGTACATGCCATTTTGTGACATGAAAAAATCAACTATTTTTAATATAAATTATAAAACGCAGATAATCAAATATATATTGTAGCAAGTTTCGCCAGTTATTTACCTACACTTTCATATATTTGAAAAATTGTTTATCGGTTTTCAGGTATTATCAAAAATGTCAGGGAAACTAAAGAAATTGATATTCGTTTTATCAGCAGTGTTCATTAAGCAAATTATTCTTTCAGCTGATAATGGATCAAATTATTCCATGATAATGTCTCATCATCATAATGAAGTTGTTGAGAATGTGACATATTTTGATATATATCAATCAGATGAGATTTCCAGACTTAATAAAATTCTGGTAGCACAGTTGAGAAGCAGAGACTATGAATCTGCTGAAACAACTGTTAAGGAACTGGAAATTAAAATTAAAAATGGGATTGATGATATTTACCTGCTTACCGAATCGAATTATTATGTTGGGATATATTACCAGTTAATGAATAATTGTAACCTAACAATCAATTATTTGACACAGGTAATAAAAATAAAGGAACAGTATAAAACTATAGACACAATTTATTTCAAGTCACTGTATAATCTGGGTGGTACATATTCCAGACTGGGTAATTTTGAAGCCCATAAAAATCTGACACTAAGAGCTATTGATTCAGGAATAAAAGTATATGGGCCGGATAGTCCGGAACTAATTCTCCCTTATGCAAGTCTTATTACAGCCTATATTGAACTGAAAAATTATAATCAGGCACTTGAGTTAACGGACCTCGCATACAGAATTGCCGATCTGAACGAGGAAAATGCAGATCCTGTAGATATTGCATTTCTTTATGGTAATTTGGGAGTTCTTTTCAATTCGACAGGTGATTATTCAAGGAGCAGGGTATTTCTTGAAAAGGCTGAACTTTTTTATATTAAAACAGATCCATATTACATTGATGCTCATGTGTCCATTCTGAACAGCCTGGCATATTCCCTTAAAAACCTTAATGAACCCGAGCTGGCTGAGCAATACTATAAGAAAGGAATAAAATTAGCAATGAACAGCTATTCTCTTGGCTCTTATCAGGTCCTTCGTGTTTATGCCGGCAATCTGGCCATAGAAGGCAGAATTGAAGAAGGGGAGGCAGTCCTGGGAGATTTAATATCACGTATCATAGCCCGGGAAGGCATTAATTCCCGTGGATATTATGAGGCACTTGCATTTTATGCAGATTTTCTTCACGAATTCAAAATTGATGAAAACAGAGCTCTTGAAATGTTCCTGAAATCTATTGAGTATATGGAAACACAGGAAGATTCGTTTTTAAAATATTACACAAAACTAAGCTGTGCATCTATCCTTTCCGAAAGACAGGAATATGACAAGTCACTTGAAATGGTTCAATCATTACTTTTTTCCAAAGAAGAAATGCAAACCGGAATTGGTAATCTTTCTAACCCGGATGTAATGCTATTGAATCCAGACAAGGACCTGCTGGATGTTCTTCAGACAAAATACCTTATACTGAAAAAATACAATAATGATTTTCCAGATCAGAGAGTTCTGGAAGCATCTTCAAAAACTTCAGAATTGATAATTGCACTGCTTGACAGGATCCGTATTAATATTAGTGAAGAGGAAAGCAGGTTACTTCTGGGAGACCGTTATCGGAATGCATATATTCTTGTAATTAGCGATTTTTATTCTCTATATGAACAAACCGGTCAGAAGTTCTATCTTGAGAAAGCATTTGAATATACTGAGAAAAGCAAAATTGCAGGTTTGTTAACTGCCACACGTGAACTTAAAGCAACAGAATTTCATATTCCTGAAGATCTGGCTGAAAAAGAAAGAGAATTACAATCTGAAATAGCCTTGCTTAACGACAGAATTTCAGGGAAGTCTAATGTTGACAATAAAACTGAGGAGTTGATTCAGACATGGAAAGACAATCTTTTCAATACAGTCAGAAAAAGGGATTCTCTGGTAAAGGTGTTTGAAAAAGATTATCCCGGCTACTATTCAATAAAATACAACACAGAGGTACTTGAACCTTCAATGTTACCCGGAATAGCCGGAAACAGAACCAATTACGTAAGTTATATAGTATCCGATACCAACCTTTATGTAACAGTTTTAAATAAAAGGTATCATGAATTAGTTTCTGTTCATATAGATTCAGGATTCTTTAAGAAAATAAGGGAGTTCAGACGAATGTTATCGGCTCCCGATTTTAATGATGCAAGGGAAGATTATATGAACTTCCAGAAGACCGGATATGATTTATTTTGTATCCTTATTGCTCCGGTTGAAGATTACTTTATTTCCGAACGTGTTTTGATATCTCCCGATAATCTTTTATCATATTTACCATTTGAAACCCTCCCTGTAAAGAATAGCTCATGCAGTAATTTGTTCTATAAAGAAGTTGAATTTATGATGGAGAAGTATGATATTTCATATACATATTCTGCAACTTTTCTGGCAGAAAACCTGGTACAGAAAAAAAGCGCTGGTATTAAAGCAATAGCATTTGCCCCGGACTATTCTGACCCTGTAAATATTCAGGAACTTTATCAAAAAAGACAACAGCAGGGTAATATACTGTATGACCTCCCTTATGCAAGAATGGAGGCAGAATATGTTTCAAAGATATTGGGTGGGAAACTTCTGATCAATGAGTCTGCCAGGGAATCTGCGTTTAAAAAAGATGCACCGGATTTTGACATTATTCATCTTGCAATGCATACTGTACTGGATGATGAAAATCCGATGCGATCCACTCTTATTTTCAGTCCCGATTCAACCGGCCAGGAAGATCGTTTTTTAAGGACCTATGAGATTTATAATATCCCTCTAAAAGCCAGAATGGTGGTTCTCAGTTCATGTAATACCGGTACAGGAAAACTTTTTTCCGGTGAGGGTATATTGAGTCTTGCGAGAGGGTTTATTTATTCAGGTTGTGAATCAGTTGTAATGTCAATGTGGGAGATTGAAGACAGGGCAGGTACAGATATTGTAAAACTTTATTATGATTACCTGAAAAAAGGATATTCGAAAAGTATGTCATTGAGAAAAGCCAGAATGGATTTTCTCAGGGAAGCAGATCAGCTCAGAGCACATCCATATTTCTGGTCAGCCCTGGTCGTTTACGGTGATAACTCCCCGATTATAAGACCAGTCTGGTCCCGTTTCATAATAGCTGCCCTGATAATCATCTTCGCAGTTGTCTTGATTTATCATGTTAGAAAACGAAGATATTCATGATATTCAGGATCTTCCCTGACAAGATCCATCAAAGCTTCTTTACATAGATATTTTTTTCTCCTTGCATATTCCTCACTTTTGAGATCCAGGTTATGAGCTATCTCCTCATATGATTTTCCTTCAGCAAACATATTCAGAACTATTTGCTGATCAGGTTTAAGCTTTGTAAAAGCTCTTGTTAAAATTCTTTCAAGAAGCTGATTGTTGTACTCATCAGAGCCATCATCATCAGGATGGTCTGCTGTAATATTGGTGGTCCGTTGTCTTTTCCGCAATTGTGACTTCCACACATTTTTCACTATACCGAAGAAATAACCTTTGATGTCAGTTGTCAGATTTATCTTATTATCAGTGATCTGTTCAAAGAGTATAATTACAGAATCCTGTAAAACATCTGAAACATCATCATCCGATCCGCTGTTTTTCAGAACATGGTCTTTCACCATTCTGTAATAGTTGTCATACAACCAATTAAGGATTCTGTCATCCTGATTTCGGATGCCTTCAATAATTTCAATATCAGAGTACTTTCTGAATAACACGATGGAAATTAAGTAACAGTCGCAAATATAATACTTCCTTAATCCAATTCTTAAAATCAGAGACAAAGGAGGGTATTTTGTGCCCAGGCCAGGTCTGCTTATGCAAAATATAGATATATTTACTAATAGAAATATTGCCCTTTTTTAAGATGTCATTTCCTTTTGTAAAACAACCGGATGCTATGGATTGCGGCCCTGCCTGCCTCAAGATGATTGCCGGTTATTACAAAGTGAATCACACACTTGAATCATTGCGGAAAAAATGTTATATAACCAGGGAAGGAGTATCCTTTCTTGGATTATCTGAGGCAGCAGATTCAATAGGTTTCAGGACAATAGGTGTAAAAATACCATTTGACCTTTTAAAAGAAAATGTTCCACTTCCATGTATCGTACATTGGAGGCACAAACATTTTGTTGTGGTTTACAAAATTGTAAAAGACAAAATATGGGTTGCTGATCCCGGTATAGGACTTATAAAATATCAACGTGAGGAATTTATAAAAAACTGGGCTTCAACTGCAAGGGAGGGTGAGCCTGCCGGGCTTGTCCTTATTGTTGAGCCTACACCCGCAATTTTTGATTCTGAATCAGTTAAGGAAAGAACCGGAGGATTCAGGTTTCTATTAAAGTATTTCAGATTTTACAGGAAATTTTCGTTCCAGATTATACTTGGAGTAATACTTGCAAGCCTCATTCAGCTTGTAATTCCTTTTCTGACACAGTCTGTAATTGATATCGGGTTGAATAATAATGACCTTGAATTCATTTACCTTATACTTTTTGCTCAGCTGGCACTTGTCCTTGGACGAATGTCAGTTGAATTTATAAGAGGTTGGCTATTGCTGCACATAGGCTCAAGGGTAAATGTTGCAATAATATCAGATTTTCTGCAAAAGCTCATGTCATTGCCAGTCTCTTTTTTCGATACCAAACTCACCGGTGATATTCTGCAGAGAATTGATGACAATAACCGAATTGAAGAATTCCTCACTTCTGCAAGCCTGAGTATATTGTTCTCATTCTTTAACCTTGTAATATTTGGAATTGTTCTTGCCATATACAGTATTAAAATACTGCTTGTATTCCTTGCAGGAGCACTTCTATACATATTATGGGTTTCCATATTTATGAGATCACGCGGTCGCCTGGATCATCAGCGGTTCAGAAAAATGTCAGAATCGGGAAGCAAGCTTATCAATATTGTAAACGGGATGCAGGAGATTAAGCTTACACAGAACGAATTGAGCAGCAGATGGGACTGGGAGAAAATACAGGCAGCTCTTTTCAGACTTAAAATGAAAGGCTTATCGATAATACAGTTCCAGTCAGCAGGTGCTACGCTTATAAATGAAGTAACTAATATTATAATTACAATAATTGCTGCGACAACAGTATTAAAGGGGGATATGACCTTAGGTATGATGCTTGCTGTACAGTTTATTATAGGCCAGCTCAATGTTCCTGTAAGTCAGATGATAGGATTTTTTAAAATGTCGCAGGATGCAAAGATCAGCCTTGACAGACTTGCAGAAGTTCACCATATGGATAGCGAAGAGGAATTCCCGGAATCAAAAGTCAGGAAGCTGCCTGAAAAAAAGGATTTATATATCAATAATCTTTCATATCAGTACGAAGGTCCTCATTCACCGTTTGCACTAAAGG
>Ga0129298_10000261_pt1 | contig 20081 bp, 11 predicted proteins | sample I19B2metaG_FD_94707 | JGI IMG/M metagenome (GOLD analysis project Ga0129298, IMG submission 94707) | Lake sediment bacterial and archeal communities from Gulf of Boni, Indonesia to study Microbial Dark Matter (Phase II) - ​I19B2 metaG | ecosystem: Environmental > Aquatic > Freshwater > Lake >... | reverse complement strand
GTTCCAAAATTTCAAAGAACGATTTTAAAATAAATATGTAAACGAACTACTGATACAAATTTCTACCTTAGATGTAAACGAACTACTGATATTTTGATGTAAACGAACATAAGATATTTATCACTTATTACTTAAATTCTTTATAACCAAACTAAAACTGAAACAATGAAAATTAAGATAATCTTACTGGTACTGGGTTTTTCAATATGTTCTGTGAAATTTCTGATAGCTCAGGATGGAAAAATAGCTACCCCTTCTGATACTCTTGTTGTACTATGGTCCAGCGGAGATCCTGAAGTTGCTGAGAAAGCCTGCCTGATGTATACTCATGCGGCAAAAAGATACAGTTGGTTCAAAGAGGTAATTTTAATTGTATGGGGCCCTTCAGAAAAACTTCTCGCAGATAATTCAAAATTGAAAGATAAAATTGCTTCTATGAAGAAAGATGGGGTAATTGTCGAGGCCTGCGTTGCCTGCTCCAATATGTATGGGGTAACTGATGACTTAAAGGTTTGCGAAGTTGATGTCAAAGGGATGGGCGTTCCTCTTACAAAATATTTAAAGAGAGGTTATAAGATCATTTCTTTTTGATTAATATGGCCTGATTGATTATCTTCTTTGCTTCCACACAGGAGCAATCAGATTATATCGTACATAAATAAAGGTTATTTCGCCTTTCTCAGGAGAGCATCACCCTCACTCTCGCTGTCGAAGTGGTACATTTTGGCAATTGTGTGGAAAATCCGGTCACTCAGATCATAATTTTCCGGATTAGCAGAAGAAGTAATTCCGGAAATGATTGAGCACCATAATCCTGCATGTAAACAGCACAATACCAGCACTAACCGGGAAAACAATTCATATCATTTGTGACAGCACTCACTAAACCGGAATAAGGTGCTCACGGACACCGGAATCTCCAGTAAGTTGAGGTCAGGAAAATAACAGGATTAATCAGAAATGAGCGATACAATCTCCGAAACTAATTGAACAACTTTACTGAAAAATTTGTTAAATGGTATTATTCATTCATCAACAACCATTCTATTTTCCGATGAAAAATCAAATCAGATTGTCAGTTTTTTTATGCATTGCTCTCCTTACCCTGTCAGCAGTCAATACAACTGCACAAAAGTCTTCCTTTGACCTGATATCATATTCCCCTCCTCCCGGATGGACAAACATGATTCAAAATGATGCCTTGGTATTGAAAAGTCCTGAAAAAAATGACGGATTCTTTTGTCTGATAACAGTTTATAAAACTACTGCCAGCTTGGGAAATATTAATTCTGATTTTTCAAAAGCCTGGAATGAAATTGCCGTCGACAGGCTGAAGATTGAGGAAAAACCATCTATGGAAAATCCTGAATCCGATAATGGTTGGATTAGTCTTTCAGGTACTGCCCCGGTAGTTCTATCAGGAACAAGTTCAGTATCCATGCTGACTGTATTGTCCGACAACTCCCGGACAATGAGTATTCTGGTGATAACAAATGACCAGAAATACAAGGATGACATTGAAGCATTTTACAACAACCTTGAACTGGCAGATCCAGGGATTAAATCAACCACATCATCAGAGCAGCCTTTAGGCTACTCAGGTGCCGGAGCTATGAGTGACTATATATTTACTCTCCCGCCGGAATGGAAAAAAGAGGAAAATGCAAATGAAATAGTTTTAAGAGGGCCTGACAATACATCTGTGATTTCAATCCTTCCTTTCATCCAGAGTTCGGGCGATCTGGATAAAGATATGAATACTGTATTCTGGCAGGTTTTTTCAGGCTGGAGCCAGGATGAATGGAACAATACTGAACATATTTCAACAAAAGGGATATCTCCTGACGGATGGAGCTATTTCAAAGATGAAATGGCCATAGCAAAAACTGACGGAGATAAAAAATATACGGCTTATGGTTTTGTCTTCCTTGCACAGCTCGGAAACAAAGACGCGATGATTGTCGGATCCTACCAGAATAAATCAGATCTTCTAAACGAAACAGATCATGTCGACTGGCAACTTTTATTTCATAGTCTTGGATTTAAAGGTTTTAAATCAACAATTTCCCCGCAGTTGCCTAAAGATATTCTGGGTTCTTGGGTGACAGGAAGCTACAGCGGAATTGTAACATATACTTTTGCACCGAACGGACATTTCTCATCAGGGAGCGCCTTCAGCACTTCAACACAGGTGTCGGATTATTCAGTCATGGAAAAAACAACCAGTTTTGTAGGCGACGGTACTTATGCGGTTAAGGGAAATATTCTTTCAGAGAATTTTTCAAAAACCGGCAAAACAGTGAACTCCACAGCCAGGGTATTCTACCAGAAACAGTATGGTGACTGGCAGAAACGGCTTGGTCTTCTCAGTACATCAGTTGTTGATGGTACACTCTATGAAGTTACCCTTGCTTTTCAGGATGATAAAAAATAGCAACATTACTTTAATCTACAGGATATGAAACTCACTTATTCAATTTTCTTTCTGGCTCTTTTGTTAGTAGAGCCGGCCGATCTCTCTTCACAATGTAACCAGACCGAAACAGAACAAAAGGAACATGGCTGGAGCAGGATCGATGACGCTTCAACCAGCCATGTCGCACCATCTCTCTTGCCGAAGCAGCAACAGACGGTTCAGAAGATATCGGAGATCATGAAAGCCTTCTATCCAAAGCCAAAGGGCGCTGAGATCTCATGGTACGGAAATTATTTTGTAAGAAAGATCGTAAACCAGTATCCGAATTCCTACGATGCAGAAATAATACTCCAAAACTATAAGTGTATCAATAATAAAGAGGTCAGGCTTTCATATAATTCATCTGTCTTTGTAGGAGTGAATTCACTTACATTCATGTCGAGTGATCTGGATATGAATGGGAAAAGTTATGTAACACTGAGGGCATTGTTTACTAAAAAAGATGGCTATATCTATTATATTTTTGATGAGAATGACAAATACAAAAGAGAAGAGGAGTATATTATTACCTACCCTGACAAACTGCCTTTCACCTACATGACAAGGAAGGAATATATAACAGAAGCCAGAGCCGATCAGGCAAAAATATATGAGGCGAAAACTGCTGAGCTCAAAAAAAACTATAAGGTAAGACCGAAAGCTGAACAGGAAGCAGAAAGACAAAAGATGATTGATGGATTTAAGAAAAGCTATCAGGGTAATGCACTGACTGCAAGAATTGACCAGTATAACAGAGACTATAAAACAGATGAGCAGCGACTTGATGAAGCACTTAAATTCAATACATCATTTTATGAAAAGATCCTGAGTAAATATAATGTATTTCTGGCATCGCAATCGGAGGAATACCTTTCACAACCTGCAATAGTCCTCCCTTATACGAGGGAAAACTTTGATGGATTTGAAAAGAACCGCAATGATAAAAATCTTGTATATATTATTAAAGATAACCCTGAATATTATAACAGAAATCTCCCGGTTTCCGCTCCTCAGTATTTTTCAGTACTGATCAGGCACTCACTTGGTGCCGTTCAGGATAAAATGTTCTATGAGGCAATAAACAAAAAAGAATTGCTGGATGATCTTTACGGTTTGCTACAGGCTAATCAGTGAAAATGTCATTTGATGTAAATTGTAACCATTCTTCTTTTAAGACAGAACAAGATATCCCAATATCTGAACACTCATGTATTGAAAGGCCTGTAAAACAAATATTTGCATTTAGTTGTACTTTGATTTAACTTTGATAATGAATCAAATGGGCTTCTGATGTCAAGTATTATTGAAGGATATAATTACGACATCTTCATCAGCTACCGTAAAAAGGACAATAAAGGCGACAGATGGGTCAGTGAGTTTGTTGAAGCACTCAGGACAGAGATTGAATCAACTTTTAAGGAAGACATCAGTATTTACTTTGACATCAACCCCCGGGATGGATTACTGGAGACTTATGATGTTGATGCTTCCCTTAAGGACAAACTGAAGTGCCCGGTGTTTATTCCGGTAATTTCCAGGACATACTGCGATCCGAAGTCATTTGCCTGGGAACATGAATTTACGGTTTTCGTTGATTTAGCCTCACATGACAGGTTTGGGTTTAAGATAAACCTTTTAAATGGCAATGTTGCCGCAAGGGTAATTCCTGTGAGGATTCACGATCTTGATCCCAATGATATTAAATTGTGCGAATCAGTAACCGGCGGATTTCTCAGGGGTGTTGAATTTATCTATAAAGAACAGGGTGTAAACCGGCCTCTGAAACCTGATGACGATGAAAAAATTAACCTCAACAAGACAAAATACAGGAACCAGATTAATAAGACTGCCCTGGCAACCAAAGAAATTCTTGAAAGTATAAGGGCATCTGCTACATCTAACAACTTACCACAAGAGGATATTCAGACAGAGGAAAATAAAGATAAATATGAGATAGGAACTGAAGAATCACTTACGAAAGGTACAGTTAAATCAAAGAAGGAAGCTCAGCCTGGAAAATTCAAAAGAGGAAGATTTATCACGGCACTGAAGAAACCCTGGATTTTGCTTTCCGTTATTGTGGGGATATCTGTTATTATTATCACAATAGCATTGCTTCTGGATCCCCATTCGAAAATTAAACTTGCATTTGAAAAAGCCCTGCCAGGAATAGGACATATCATAAATAAATCAGGTAATTATAATAATTCCCCGGTTGAAGGAATCTGGAAGCTTACCTATGGGAAGTGGTATAACTGGAAGCCTGACGACACTTTGACATACCAGTTTCCCGGTAATATGGATATTTATCACATCAAAATATTTTCAAACAGTACTTTTACTTTCATCGGTCATTACAGAATTGATACATTGACTCTGGATAATTATGGAGGTGGCACATATACACTGAAAGGAGACAGATATGAGGAGAATCTTCTTTATGCAGGAAAAAAAATATACAACAAAAAAATAAAGATGCTTTCAGAAGTCAGAAAGGATACGCTGATTCAGAAATGGCCTGCAGACGAAAACTGGAACCTTGTTGAGAAATACAGCATTGAAAAATATATCAGGCTTAAATAATTTGCAGAAAATGACATTTGTGTTATTTATAAGCCAGAAAATTGACCCCTTTATCACTAATTTTTTATGGTGTCTCCATGTTTCAGTGAAAGATCCGGCTTTGCTCAAAAGGGGAATAAAATCCCTGAGAACCATTAATCGGGAAGAGACTGTAATTATTATCCCATTCTGACATCCGGAATGAAACCCCTATTTTAACGTTACCGAAATCATAGGTGGATCCAAGGGAATAACTGGTTTTTGGGAAAAAATTATATGGTGATGTACCTGAAAGCTGCTTAATGGCTGAACCATATAATGTCAGCTGGGGATTTATCTGGTACCTGGCTGATCCGTATACTGACAATCCTGTAAATGTTCCATATGCAAAACCTTCATTGCCGGATTTCCATGGAGCGGAATAATAATAACCGGCGACAATTCCTCCGTCAACAGAAAGCTTCGGAGTCAATGGAACTGATAAGGATGGGGAAAGTGTAACTGAAGAAACACTACCCAGATGCGGAACTACCATAAAGTTGCTTCCCATCATGTAATTCAGCCTGGGCTTCAGAAGATCGCTTGCCAGATTAGCTCCGGAAAAACTGCCGCCAGAATTCGCCTGCTGCGAAAAAACCTGAACAGAAATTAACGAAACCAGGCCAATCATTAAGTATATTTTAAACTTTCGTAGAGCCATGTTTAAAACTCAATATTATACTTCGGGTAAAATTAATGAGAATATTAATAGAGTGGGATCTACAAATATTAAAGATTAAAATAAAATGAGTGTCGGGAATGATTAACATAAAATATTTGGTGATATTGGGCTGGAGATTCCTCACTTCGTTCGGAATGACAGATTCATTTGAGTTTATGGGGGTGAAAAGCGGCGATTCGCTAAATATTCAATAAAACTTTAAAAGTATGAAGGCGAATCGCCGCTTTTCACCCCCTCCATACTAATAGCTTGTCATTCCGATCCGCCAAAAGGCGGAGAGGAATCTCCAAAACATATCAGGAAATTTGTTTATGATTGCCGATACTCATTTAAAATAATATGATATTAATCATAATTAATAAAGAGATTAAGGTCTTTTTATAATTTTATTTTAAACTTAAAATTTAAGATTATGAAGAAATTAATGTTTTTTGCATTTTTTCTGATCGTAGTCGGGGCTTATGCGCAGGACCATAATTCAGTCAGAGGACGCATGGATCTTATTGGAAAATTAGGTATTGAAGCTTATGAACTAAGCCTTATCCGTACCGGACCTGGTGCTAACACTGCTCAAGTCGTCCAGGTAGATTTGTTCGAGTATCGTTTTTGGGGTTGGAGTTATGTTGGTTCTGGTGTAAGTACTCTTAATGCCAATGGACCATTCACTTCTTTTATTCCAACGTATCCAGGTACTTTTGAAAGGGTGAAAATTCTTGTGTATGTCATGGTAAAGCAAAAAAATATGGAAATATGGGACTGGGAAATATACGATATCATCGTAGATCTTGAACCAGGGAAAACAAGTTACAGAGTTGAGGGAGTCCGGGTACAATAGACCCTCTTTTCAATTCTTTAAAACTATCGAAACAATAAGAACTGAGAGTCTTTCCACTAAATCGGATAGACTCTTTTTCTTTTGCTTTTTCACAAGAACATAATTACATGAGTATCATAATTCAGGTATAATTGAGAACTGAATGATGATAATATCAGTAGCAATTACTGGATTTTAAATTTGACAGCCTCAATAAATGTGGCCAAATTGTTCCAGAACTTCCTCGTTTTTCGCATTGAACATTTTCTATATTCCCCGCAGCCGGAAGAAATGTATAATTTATTTTATACCTTAGAGTCTGCTATTAATCATTCCTAAAAATTTACTTAATATTATGAAACACGATAAATCTTCCCGACTCAGCCCAAATTTCATCTTAGGTTATCTATTTATCCTTTCCTTTATTTTCATTTCTTCAGTTTCTATTGCCCAGTCACCGGTTAATTTTTCAGGTAGCTGGATACAGGATACTGTAAAAAGTGATGATTTTTATAAATCATTTGAAATTAAGTTTCTGATTACTCAAACACCTCAGGAATTCAAGATCAAACAAACATATTCAATGAAAGGAAGCCCGGAAGTTCTGGAAAATGAATATTCCTACACACTTGATGAAAAAGTGACAACCAGGGTAATTGAGGGTAATACACAAAAGAATTCTGCCAAATGGTCGGCCGATAAGAAAATCCTCACCACCCGCAGCATTGTAACCTATGGTACTGAAGATGTCGGCTTTACTGAGACATATTCTCTTTCAAATAACGGACTTGTACTCACAGTTGTGAGATCTAATATAATGCCCGACGTACCTCAGGTGAAACTGGTATTCAATAAAATCAGGTAAAATATTCGAAATACCTTGTAATAGACATTTACACATTAATTTTATTTATGTAAACAAATCCACTCCGGGGATTTAGCTAATCAATTTCACATCTGCAAATAAGCTAAATGCTGAAAGGAGAATGAGATCCCTCGCTTCGCATCGGGATGACAGGTTATTAGCTGATAAACAGAGGGAAAAAAGCGGCGAGCCGCAAAGGTACTATTATTGATTTATACTGAATAATGCTGCGGCTCGCCGCTTTTTTCCCTCAAATTTTACCCCAAAATAACCTGTCATCCCGATCCCGCTTCAGCGGGAGAGGGATCTCCTTCTCAGATCAAGAATATATATAATATCGTTGTGAGGAAAGATTAGCATGGATTTAGTGATGGATAGAAAAAGGGGCCTTTAACCAGCCCCTTCTCTAATATTTACTTACCAGTTAAAAATCTGCTATTTACTTTTTTATAACTGTAAAGATTCTGGTTGAATAATTAATACCAACCTTAATAAAATATGTTCCGGGAGACAATGCCGACATATCAAGTTCCAGCAGGTCCTGGTTCCTTATTGTGATTGTCACAGGCTGGGTCATACCTGAATAATTATAAACCTGTATCATCTCATATGCTTCTATTCCTTTAAGGGAAATATTAACCTTGTCAGTTACAGGATTCGGATAAGCGATGAGATCAGGAATCTGAACATCTGATTCCATGCTATTATCAGGCTGAGCGGAAAGAGCAGATTTTGATGATGAACCGCATTTGGTTGAACTGGAATTTGCATTTGTTGCCATTGAGGCATAATGATCCTCCTCCCTGCTCGTTACACTCCAGGACAGCTTTTCCCCATCAAAATATACACTGAAAAATCCTCCTCCGGATTTGAACAGCACCGGTTGTTCATCCTTAAGCTCATACTTTCCTGTAAGTTTATTATTTATGCCAACAGGGATATAAACATCTTCACTATTGTCGTTTTTATACTCAAAATTGGCAATATAATTTAAGCCCGGACCATCAAAAAGTTTCTGGACACAATTAAGTACCGGTTTTACCGGATGGGTTCCCGGGCCGTATGGGTTGACATACAGAATTCCGGGAGTGATGCTGGCAAAAGTATAGTTACTGTTGCAGAGCACAGGATTTGCGGTATATTTTCCGGCAGATACTGATGAATTAATATCATAAGAGCTGTTATCCTTGTCTCTCAGTATCGTTACTGAACATATAATGTCTTCATTCACAACTGAACCAGAGAAATTAAAGTTTATCACCGGTAAAGGATCACCCTCATTAATATAAAGAACAGGATATTCCGGAGTTACTGTAAGTTGTCTGGCAGTAATTTCTCCCGTACTGTTAATATAATAAACATTATAGTTCAACCCCTGGTTCCCGTCAACAATAACCAATCCGCCCGGGATAAGTGTTTTTCCAATTCCGACATCTTTATTATCAAATACCTGTTTCGGCTGGATACCAATAACATCTCCGTTCATCAGGGCATCAACCATTGGGATCTCATCAGAACTTGTTGTCCCGTCATATTCCCTGATATCAGCTTTAGCTGTGACATTTAGACTTTTAATAGTAATAGTTGCTGTTGCAGTTACAACATCTGTACTGAGCTTATAGTTACCAGCCTTACTTCCTGATAGACTGATTCCGGTAACAGTAACTACTTTCCCTGCTCCCACATGTTTGTCAGCGAACGAAGCATTTGAATATGATATTACCAGACTATCTCCGGCTAACCTGTCATCTGAAAGAATTACCACAGCTTCTCCTGAACCATCATATACCTTGTCAGAACTGGTAGCTGTTACATTTAATGCTTTCTGGCCAATTGTGAAATTAGCGGGAATAAAGGTTATGTTATAATTACCTCCGGCATATAAACTTCCCTGCTGAATTTTATAGACTCCGGCATTCTCACCCTGTTCACGTATCAAAGATCCGGTAACAGTATCATCTCCATGGAGCCCTGTGAGGTTATAGTCTAAATCAGGATCAGTTTCATTATATATTTTCCCTCCGCTTATGGCAGCAATTTCAAGCTCTGCCTGTTCAATTGTAAGAGTTCCCAGTCCATACGACACATCATAATTTTCTGAGAGGAAAGTACCGGGTATGATCCAGTGTTTTCCTGCTGTTGTACCTGTTATAAAGCAGATAGGACTCAGCGGAACATTTAATTGTTCTTCGGGGACAGCAGGAATATCGGTAGCATCAAAAACAAATACTGTTCCCGTGTTATTGGTTGCATTTACAGTGGATGAGTTTACAAGTGAAATTCCATTTACAAGTGAAATACCGTTTACAGTTGCAGTTCCGTTAACAAGTGAGATTCCATTAACCAGCGAAATCCCGTTTGTTTCAGAATTAAAATCAGTCCGGGTTGTGTCTGATGCTATTTTCAATGCACTTCCACCGACTCCTGCTAAACCATTCACCAGTGAAATACCGTTTACTTTAGGTAATGATTCTATTGCATTTTCACTTGCCAGGAAATTCATCCCCTTAAGATCGACAACATCTGAAATCTGTCCATCGGAACCTTCAACAGCGATGCCGTTAACCAGTGAGATCCCGTTTACCAGGGAAATGCCATTAACTAGCGATATACCGTTAACCAGCGAGATGCCATTTACAAGAGAGATACCATTAACAAGCGAAATTCCATTTTCTGTTATCTCCGATACCCTGAAATTACCATTTTCAAATTCTATTATCAGGTTACCGGTCTTTACCACATCATCCTGATCAAAGGGAATGCCATTCACCAGGGAAATGCCATTCACAATAGGGATACCGTTAGCAATCTGAACAGAAACACCATTTACCAGTGAGATCCCGTTTGTAATATGTTCACTGTTTACCATGACCAAACCGTTAATGTTCAGCAATTCAGCACCGTTAACAAGTGATATTCCGTTACCTATTGCACTCCCTCCCACAGTTACAGTTGTCCCTGATACATTCACCTCAATGCCGTTTACCAGAGAGATTCCGTTTACCAGTGAAATCCCGTTTACAAGCGAGATGCCGTTTGGATTGGCCTGGTTTACAAGAGATATTCCATTCAGTGAAGTAATATAACCATTGGATATCGAAACAATATTACCATCACTAACCCGTGCATCACCGTCTACAATATCTGTCATGTTCACAAAAGGAAGTCCGTTTACAAGAGAAATCCCGTTAACAAGAGAAATGCCGTTTTCAACAGGTTCTCCGGCTACATAAACTGTGGTACCGGTATCTGTTACCTCAACCCTTACTTCAATTCCATTGACGAGTGAAATCCCGTTTACAAGTGAGATCCCGTTTACAAGTGAGATGCCATTTATCAGAGGGACTCCGTTTACAAGTGAGATCCCGTTTACTAGAGAAATACCGTTTGTCAGTGCATCTGTATGTGCTGTTTTTACTGATGAAATGATTGAATCAGCACTATATATAACCACAGGCTGATCAGGATCCTGTACAATCTCATATTTAAAATCCAGCATTGTGTCAGATAAAATACTTCCGTATACAACTGTGGTATCTTTCGGAGTAATCTTTAATGGCAGTTTCTCTATAATAAGGCGTCCTGCATCAACAAACACAAGCTTATACTTTTCAGATATAGAGAGAGCCAATTCACTCTCAGTATCGGGGAAAGGTTTTAATGAGGGCATAATTGAATATGATCCCACGCCTGTTCCGGGGTTAACCGCCTGGCCTTCTGAAGTTATGCTGTAATCAATCTGACTGAGCAGGGCTGCTTCTTCCTGCAGCATCTTTCCTGTAGTGACAGCATCAGCCAGTGAAGAATAATTACCCCCTGCTGTTTTAACACTGAATGTTGAAGTGTATTCGGGCATCACCGCACCAAACTTCTTATATACATCCTCCGAAGAAATTGTTACTGTTATTATCTCCTGATCCAAAGGCCTCCACGAATTGGATGATCCACCGTCAAGACCACTCAGAGATTTAGGCGGTGTATAGGCTCTAATTTCCGGATTGCCCAGGAAAGAGTTATTTATCAGTATTGTATCTTCACTGACAGCACTGACAATTTCAGTCTGGAGTGTATCACCCCTGAAAATTATCCGGGTAGTATATACCGGATCAGCATCTTTTCCCTGTTCAGGAACATAAAAATCTCCTAGAACTGTAACTGAATTAAACGGATCTTCCGGTGTTCCGGATCCCTTTACAACCATATTTGAAATTATGGGCTTTGGATTGGCAAACAGTCCTACTGCCTTATTTGCCTGTATAAATCCTGCTCCGGCAACATTTGCAGAAACTCCTGTTAAAGGTATAGCAGAGCTTTTTAAAATACTGAATATTTCCTGTGGAGAGGGAGCAGTACCTGTTCCAAGACTGTCTCTGCCTCCGAATTTTATTCTGGCCTGAATTACAAGTGCAGCAACAGCAGCTGCATGTGGCGCAGATGCTGAAGTTCCGAAGAAATTGGGTATATCGGTATCAGGATCAGGATTATCTGAATCAACGATGCCATCTCCGTTATCATCTTTCTGCCAGTCACCATTACCGGTAAGAAGGTTAACGGTAGTATTGACACCGCTGGGTGCGATGAAAGCTGGTTTGTCGGGTCGTATAACACCGTTTACCGCCGTGCCTCCCTGTGAGGAGTACGACATAACCTGGAGCGTTCCGTTATACTGAGGTGTACGATCGAATCTTACAGCACCAACTGCGATTGCACCGGATGCATTCGCATGACCTACAATAGTCGATGTTCCTTTCTTTTGAGCGGCCTCAGCAATTTCAAACTTATCACCTCCCCGGAATAAGATATATTTGAAACGCAAAGTAGGCATAGTACCTGATACCTTTGATATGACTATGTTTGTGGTTGCTCCGCCTGCTTTAACAGAGAAGGGAATTACTTCAATCGGCGCACCTCCGGTATTAACCCTGTTAAATCCAAGAACTGTCGATCCGTTACCGCTCGTCAGATACAGGTCCATGTCGGTTTTGGTAGTGGCCTGTTTGGGATCTGATTCATCATCCCACTGTAATACAATGGTATAGGTGCCTTCCCCCAGGTTTACAAGCTGGTAAATATCATTTGCTCCGAAGTTGTGTGCGATTCCCTTTATTGTATTTGGGGTTCCGGTTCCGGGTAAATATATATCCTCGTATGCCCAGTCTCCGAAGTTACCCGCTGATGTGAAGAAGGTTACTCCCTGACTTACCACATCATCAACTGCAATTGCCACTACTCCGTCACGGAAGAAAGGCTCAGTAATATAACTGATATCATCAACAATAATATCACAATTCCCCTTTGCAGGATCGGCAAGATCCCTAATCCCTTTTGCCATATCCACTTCACCCTGTGTACCTGAATAAAATGCAAGTTCAGCTCCGGGTGCTATATCATGAACAATCTGAAGCATAGCGCGACCTTCATCTGAGAGTACCATACCTGATGCCGGATCAATATCTTTAAGCACATGTACTGGTTTATTGTAACCATTCGGGTTAGTGGCTCCCGGAAGATCTCCGTTAGAAACATCAGCTGGTGCCGCACCTTTTGTGTTATAACTGTTGGAGATCACCCCTATTTTCACACCTTTTCCGTCAACCCCATATCCCAGCCGTGTGAAGTCTGATCGCAGAGCTTTATCACCCTGGCTTTGAGCGAGTCCTGTTTTCTTTACAAAATAATTAGCCACCCCCGGATAAACTGGTCTGGCATAATTAAGTGTTGTCGTGAGACTGTTCATATCAAGCAGCCTTGAAATGGGCATCCATCCGGTTAATTGCTTTGCTGCTGAATTATCGAGAACCAATTCAAAACCCCAGGTATTAAGCTGTGTCAGTAAACTACCTGTTGTCCCTACAGATACTGCCTCAATAAATACCTGGTGTACTCCACTCTTTACTCTGAGCTGGAAGATATTATCCGACTGGGCATTGAAATTCGGATATAAACTTTTATATGTATTGTAAAGCGAAGTGAGTTCGGCTCCTATAAGTGATCTTGAATCTACTTTTCCCCCGGCAGGCGGTGCATAATACGGTACAATAGAACTTATACCATTGCAATGATTGGAATTTATGTCAGCTGTTACAACTTTCACAGTACCATTTGGAAGAGTTACTGTCCACTGAACCCTGTCTTTTTCTGTAAATTCCTGACTGAATACTTTTTCTTTCAGTCCCGGAAGGAATGTATTTGTAACATACTTCTGGGATTGTCCGTTGTTGTACTTTACATAACTGTCTGGCTCCGAAACAGTGACTGTTGTGGTATTAGTATTGTTGTAACCAAAATTGGCCTTGTATTTACCATTCCCGATATACTCAACACAGCTGACCATTATATTGACTTCCTTCTTCTGGCCAAATGAATTATTAGGGAGAAAGAAATTAAACAATACAAAAGAATAAATTACACGGAGGTAATTTTTTGAAAAAATACCATATAGTTTCATGTCAGGAAATGTTTATTACTCAATAAAAATCAAAAAATGATCTTATAGGCTATCTTATGGACAGCCAGGGTACATCTCCATTATTTTTTTCTGTGCATTTTTCCTAAGAAAATGGGCCCCAATCAAAATTCAAACAGATTACAAGGGATAATGTTTATTTAGACTTAATATAAATTGATATGATATTTAGCATATATTCAATTATTTACATATATAGTTGTCCGATATGTATTGAATCCTAAAAATTACAGTATTCTGTTTTCCCGACTGCCTGAAATATCTGATTCCTTAAAAGACCTGATAATCTCTGTTAAACAATTTCCGGCCTTAGATGTTAATCTCTCTTATGAAGGACCTTAGCAACAGGAATCGTTTATGAACAGATTCTCATTTATCTCTTTAATAGTTATTCTTGCTTTTTGCAGAATAGCGGAAGCTCAGAATAATTTAGTCGATAGTCTCAAGCTTGTTCTGAAGGATAGCAAAGAAGATACTGTAAGGGTTAACAACCTTATCTTAATCTGTCAGAATGAATACAGGTCAGCTCCTGACAGTGCAATTCTTTATGGTAATGAAGCTTTGAAGCTTTCTGAAAAACTTCTTTATGGTAAAGGATCTGCAAATTCCTGGAAATTTATTGGAATGGGTTATTATTTCCTGGGAAACTATTCTGAAACCATCAATTCATGGCAGAAGGCTTTGAACAGCTTTGAAGCCATTAATGATAAAACAGGAGTTTCAAATATCCTCAGCAACCTGGGTGCTTTGTATGCAAATCAGGGAGATGATGTAAAGGCACTGGATTTCCACCTCCGATCTCTTAAGGCGGCTGAAGAATCAGAAAATACTTTCCGTATAGCAACATCAATGATCAATATAGCAGTTATTTATCTCAATAATCCTGAAACCCACGACCTTTCACTTAAATATAATCTCTCAGCATTACCTATTACCGAAAAACTTGGATATAATGATGGTATAGGAACAGTTTGTGTAAATATCGGAGAGATATATTTCAACAGGGAATCCTATGATACTGCCCTCTTTTATTACGAAAAATCACTTGATGCATTCAGGAAATCAAATTCCGGTAATTTGCCCTACACCCTTACAAGTATCGGTAAGGTATATATGAAAAGAGGAGATTTTAAAAAGGCAATCGAGGCTCAGCAGGAGGGCTATCAGATTGCTAAACAATCGGATGCAAAACTTGAAATGACACAGACACTTCTCGGGCTGGCAGAAACATATTCAGCATGGAAAAACGATAAATCGGCAATAAATACATATAATGAAGCAAGGGAAATTGCAGAAGAGATCGGGGCAAAAAAGGAATTGAGACAGGCTTATGAAGGGCTCTCTTCCTCGTATGCAAAATTGACAGATTATTCCAACGCTTATAAATATCAGATCCTGCTTACAAACATCAAAGACACTTTATACATTACAGCCAACAACAACAAAATTCAGTTTCTGCAACTAAACTATGAACTTGATAAAAAAGAGACCTTAATAAGTCTGCAGGATGTAACAATCAAGAAACAGAAATTCACACAGATAACATTCATTATAGGATTCATTATAGCCATCCTAATAGCACTTCAAACATACAGGAACTACCGGAGCAAGGTGAGGACAAACGAGCTTCTTAACAAACAAAAAGATGAAATTGAGACCCATAATAAAAACCTGACAATAAGCATTAATTATGCTGAACGGATACAAACAGCCATGTTCCCGTCGAATTGTGTCTTGTCCCCACTACTTTTCGAATATTTTATTCTGTTCAGGCCACTTGATATTGTAAGTGGTGATTTTTACTGGTTTAAGAAAACCAATAATTCCATATATGTGGCGGCAGCTGACTGTACGGGCCATGGAGTCCCGGGTGCCTTTATGAGCGTACTGGGTCTTTCATACCTTAATGAATTAGTGAACAATACTTCCAGGATAAGCGCCAATGAAGTTCTGACTAAGCTAAGGGATCATATAATAAAAACGCTGCAGCAGAAAAATACCAGCAAAAGTGCAAGAGACGGGATGGAAATGGCCCTCTTCATTCTTGATCTGGAAACAAATAATCTGCAGTTTGCTGGTGCCCGGCGTCCACTGTACCTGATAAGAGACAGTCAACTTACCGAGTTACCCCCTGATAAAATGCCTTTAGGAATTTATGATGAGGGAAAAAACTCCTTCACAAACAAAAATATCGGATTCAGGAAAAACGATATTGTTTATTTATTCAGCGATGGTTATGTTGACCAGATGGGAGGGCCTGAAAGAAAAACATTCAAAACAAAAAAACTTAAGGAACTCCTGCTGGAAAATTGTCATTTGACGATGAACGAGCAGAAAAAAGTTCTGGAAACCTCCCTTGAAGAATGGAAAATGGGTCTTGAACAGATCGATGATATTATGGTAATTGGGATAAAATTCAAATTCGGGGCCGCCTGAGGGTAAATAGCTTATCGTTATTTCTGTTTCCTGAAGAAAATGCCGCGCATTATCGTCAGAAAATTAACTGCCTTTTGCAAATAGTTGTAATAAAGTACAATATACAATACAAAGGTGGCAATCCACAAAACAATGATGTTAAACCAGTAGGTATCGATCTTAATACTACCAATCTGCTTATACGGGGCATAAAAATGTGCCTGTCCATACCTGGAGGTAGGTTTCATATAAACCGGTTCAAATTTCTGGATTATTTTCCTGTCAGTTTCTATCGTTTTGTTATTTATCTGATTCCAGTCAAGAACAAGCTCTTCCAGACTATTGTTCTTGTAATTATTACTCAGTGCAATAAATTCCTCTTTACCTTTTTTGGAAACAATTGATTGTGAAATGGAATCCAACAGCTTTACATTCTTTTTATGGAGATTTTTAAATCTGACCGCTAAACTATCAAGATAATTCTCAGTCGCCTTTGCCACATCCGGACTAAACTTTTCAGCTGATAAAGACTCTTTCCAGTCTGCTGGTAAGCCGTTAAAACCGGACAGATTGGCAAGATTATCAATATGAAATATCAGTTTATAAAAATTCCCTTCTATCCTGTCACAGTACTCAGCACTATCTGAATAATTCCGGCACTCCCATAATTTCTTCTTTAGGGCAGGTACCAGAAAATTGGCATGCCAGTAATTCTGACTTTTTTCAATGTTTGTTTTAAAGAAATTCCTTTCATACCTGTTATTACTGAATTGTTCAACAGCAAGTGCTTCAAATGACCAGCGGGCTGCCATCGTATTCCCGATTACCGGAACAAATTCCTCAGTGGTTGAGCTGCTCTTATTGAGTTTGTCGAACTTTACCAGCACCCCGCTGAATAGAAGTTGAGGTATAATAAAGAACGGTATGAGTATATAGATTGTAACAGCAGAATTAAATGCCGCAGAGATATTCAGTCCCATGAGATTGGCGAAACATGATGTTGTAAAAAAGATCAGCCAGTATGAAACTGTCATTCCTTTAATCTCAAGAATATAATTACCTATCAGGATAAATGAAATTGTCTGAATCGCTGAAATTAAAAACATCATCATTATTTTGGAATTGAGGTAACTGAACCAGCTTAAATTAAGGAAAGATTCCCTCTTCAATATTTTTCTGTCCCTGATAATCTCTTCGGCACTTATTATCAGTCCCAGGAAAAGTGATGTTATAACACTCATGAACAGATAGGCAGGAAGGTTATCATTCTCACTGAAAAGATAATTACCGCCGGAAGGAGTTTTCGTAAAATATGACAATAAGAAAGCCAGAAAAGGAGCACCGAACAGACAGATAATAACATATTGCCTGTTGGCAATCTTGGAAAGTAAATCACGGATAAAATAAATCCGTGACTGCTTCATTAAACCAGGAACACTATAAATATTTTCAGGAATAGCCTGATGACCTTTCTGACCCCTGAGTTTGATTTTCCGGACTTTCTCATTAAACCATTCAGCCCATTCATAGGGTGCAACTTTCCGGATATTAGTATGCTTACCATTCTCATCAACAACTTTAGCTTCAATAATATGAAGTAACTGATCAGAGTTTACATTTCCGCAGGTAACACATTGGTCTTCACATGCATTAGCATGACTGGATTTCGTTTTGAAATATACAATAGCCTCGGAAGGATTCCCGTAGAAAATCTGGTAGCCCCCTTTGTCCATCAGCATGACCTTATCAAACATCTTGTACAGGTCTGATCCGGGCTGGTGAATATTTATAATAACCAGTTTGCCCCTGTATGTCTGTTCCTTAAGCAGATTAAGTACAATCTCAGAATCAACTGACGACAATCCTGATGTAGGCTCATCCACAAACAGAATTATTGGTTCGCGGATTAATTCAAGAGCAATATTTAATCTTTTCCTCTGGCCGCCGCTGATTACTTTATTCAGGCTGTTACCGACTTTCAGATCCCTGATTTCATTCAGCTCAAGATCAATCAAAGTTCTGTCAACTGCATCCTTCAGTTCACTTTCTGTAAGATTATCCAGGCACATCTTAGCGCTGTAATAAAGATTCTGATATACTGAAAGTTCTTCTATCAGAAGATCGTCCTGAGGCACAAAACCCACAACTCCTTTTAAATGATTTCTGTCAGTTGGGGAATAGAGGTTATAGCTATTTATCAGCACTTCCCCGCTCTGTGGTTCGTTGATCCCGCTTAAGATGTTTAAAATTGTCGTTTTTCCTACTCCGCTACCCCCCATTACACCGACCAGATTTCCTGTCTCCTCATAAAAATTAAAGTTCTGGATCCCGTTATCACTGTTTTTAAACCTGAGGTTTACATTCCTGGCTTCAAGTGATAATCTGTTCTTCAGTTTCTCATTGCTGAATACATTGGCTACATCGTTAAAATATATTGCATTTATACCTGAACCCCTTATCGTTGAACCATGATCAAAAGTATAAGATTGTCCCGGGAAAATATTCTGACCGTTCAGGAAGAGGTCCACATTTCCTGTATACCTTAATATATATTTGTTTATGCTTGCTAAATAAAGCAGTGATATTGTGTTTTTCAGGTTTTTTATAAACAGATGCTTTACTCCTTCGAGGTCACATCTGTTGTTATTATCGATTATCATTAGCTTGTCCTTTTCGGGAACATCGGCACTTGATTTTAATACAAAATTCTTAAGGTTTCTGTATTCTTTTGAAGGTATATTAAGTGATATCGATACTGTATCGATAAATTCCATTTCATTTGATGTTATTTCTGCACCATAAAGGACAAAATCCAGAAGTTGAACCATTACATATAATTTCTGTTTCAGATCCAGCTCTTCATTTATTATTTCGCAAATACCCAGGATCCTCACTGATATAAGAGAAGTGCGTTTCATGTCCCTGATACTTCCCCTGTCTATGTCATCAGAATAATAGCTTATGAGGAACTTATCAAACATTTCCATATATTTCTGCACAAGCTCTTTATTCAGCTGTCGTGAGAGAAACAGCTTTACAATATCCCTTTCCTTGCCAGAGATTTCCTTTACAGTTCTGACATCACTTATCAATACAAATAATTGAATAAGGGCTTTTAGAATAGGTTCATTCACTGAAATGTATTTTAAAAGATTCTGATATCAATAAAAATATAAGTAACATAAGTCACATATATTAAAAATCCGGGTTTAAAACAATTACCTTAATGGTTCAGACTCCGGATGATTATACGTGATTATTTGTAATAGCCTGTTTCATAATACAAATAAGGCCACCTAAATGTTCAAAACAATGAAATTTATTACTTTGTCTAGCTGAGTAATAAATTTAATAGAAGGATAAGCTTGAGAGAATAAACAAATGGTTCTATAAGTTTTCTAAAACTGATACACATATCCTATTGATCCAAACACACCATGATCAATAACTGAAATGGTAATATTTTCTGGTTTTGCACGATATTCCTGATCAAGCTTATAGGCATTACTTAAATCATCCACATATCCAACAATATAGCCACCATCAATGACAAGTTTGTGTCTTTCACCAAATGAAAATCCACCTCCAAGTAAGAATCTCGGTTTGATTTTATCCGATATAGAAATACCTGTACCTATATTTCCGTGAAATCCAAATTTCGTATTATTACAAAACTTGGTCCCATAATGAAGTAATGCAGCAATTCCTAACTCTTCTTTGTTCACATTGGTTGCTTCTTCAATTATGTAAATATTATCTACAGGATTTTCTATTATTGAATAT
>Ga0129298_10000260_pt1 | contig 20093 bp, 18 predicted proteins | sample I19B2metaG_FD_94707 | JGI IMG/M metagenome (GOLD analysis project Ga0129298, IMG submission 94707) | Lake sediment bacterial and archeal communities from Gulf of Boni, Indonesia to study Microbial Dark Matter (Phase II) - ​I19B2 metaG | ecosystem: Environmental > Aquatic > Freshwater > Lake >... | reverse complement strand
CACTAATAGCATTGGGTCTTATGGAATGAATTGTTGATAGATCGTTATAAACCCTCTTTTCTATTTCAAGCTCTGGCTGGGTTGATTTGATGGCAGGAATGCCTCCGTTTATAGCACATGAACCGATAGCAAAGAGATATTTACTCCTTGCCCGTATTTTCTTTAATTCATCAACCTGCCAAGACTCTGTTATCGTTCCCTCAACAAGGGCAATGTCAAAAGGTCCTTCGGGTGTTCCGCCACTTGAGACCATCTTGCAGAATACAAAATCAAAGTTTTCAAGGGTTTCAGGAATATAATTCTGAAAATATATGAACTGAAACTCACATCCTGCACAGCACGAATATTTAAAAAATCCTAATCGTGGCTTTCTTTTCTCCAGAATAACCTCCTCAAATAAAATCAAAAGTTAAGGTTATAAGTCTTTAGTGCTTAACCTATTATATGATATAAAGAAAGCTGAAGACAATCAATAAAGAGATTCAGTAGGTAGTAAAACGTTTGTGAGGCAATAATATATCCTTTTCTCATCCCCCCTTTTCTAAAGCGGGAGTAAGGGGGTTTACGAAACGCAAAAGCCTGTAGTTACCGATTGAAAAGACAATCGAGAATTTATAATCTCCCCTCACCCCTCTTTACAAAGGAGGGAAATTTTAATAGTTAAACCTCAAAAAAGATTTACTGCTTCAAGAGATCGACGTTCAAACAAAGAAAGCATCTCCGAAAGGACGAATTTGTCTATACCCATCAAGAAGAAACAATTTTTCCATCCTTCATCAAAAGTAACCAGTCTGCGAGTCTTTCCGCCTGTGCTATATCATGGGTTGCTATGACAACAATTGATTTCTCCTGTTTTTTCATTCTCAAAAGGATATCCTCTATGATCTCTGTATTCTCTTGATCAACAGATGCCATTGGTTCATCAAGGAAAAGAAATTCTGGCTTGATAACCATAGCCCTTGCAATACCAAGCCTTTGCGTTTCTCCGCTCGAAAGGGTCAGCGCATTTTGTTTCTTTTTATGAATCAGGCCGACAAACTCCAGTGCCTTATCGACTTTCTCCCTTATCTCAGGCCCTTTCATTCCCCTTATTTTCAACCCGTAAGCAGCATTCTTAAATACCGTAGTGTTGAAAACTCCAACTTTCGGCAACAAGAGAGTTATCCTGCGTCTCAGTTCAATGTCCTTCCTTAAAATATCAGCACCCGAGAAATAATTGACTTCTCCAGCATCAGGATCTTCAAGAAGGGCACATATCCTGAAATATGTTGATTTACCACTCCCATTGGGACCCATCAGAATATAGGTTCCGCTTCTATCAAATGAGAAGGAACAGTTTTTTAAAATAGGCTTCCCGTCGTAATTTTTGCAAACATTGGAAACAGTTAATTTCAGGTTCATCTACCTTTGCAATGCTCCTTTTCTCTGAATTAAATAGAGGATCATGTTAATGATAAGTGAAATCATCAGGAGTATAATACCCAATGCGAGGGCAAGCTCAAAATTCCCCTTGTCTGTCTCAAGGGCAATGGTTGTCGTCATAACCCTTGTATAACCGGCAATGTTTCCACCAACAATGAGAATTGCACCCACTTCAGCCATTACTCTTCCAAGAGCTGCAATCACCCCTGACATTATCCCATACCGTGCTTCTCTCATAACAGTAGTCGTTACTTGAAAAGGTTTTGCACCAAGAGACAGGGAGGCCTGTTTAATGAGAGGCTCAATCTTTATAAGAGCTGAATGGGAAAGGGCTGCCACAATTGGAAAGGCAAGAATGGACTGGGCAATAATCATTGCCGAAGGTGAATAGAGTATGGCCATGAAACCGAGGGGTCCTCTCCTAGATAGTAATAGATAGAGAAAAAGCCCAACAACAACAGGTGGCAGGCCCATAAAGGTATTCAGAAGGCTAATGATAAATCCACGTCCTGTAAATCTCTTCAATCCTGTCAGGACACCGATTGGAAGGCCTACGGCTGTTGCTATTATAAGGGCAGTACCAGAAACCTTAAGTGACAAAATGATAATACTGAATAGCTCTCGATCGAGGTGAAATATAAGTGTAAAAGCTTTACTAAAACCCTCTATGAAGGAATACATAAATAATCAAGATGCAGAATACATGACTCAAGATTCATGATTTTATGTATTTTAATTATAAACCATGCATCCTACATCTTGCATCTTAAGTTTCATTCAGCCTTACTTTGCATTCGGTATAAATAGCTGATTACCGTAATTATCTTTAAATGCGGCTATTGCCTGCTGTCCCTCCTTTGAGATAATCCAGTTAACAACTTCCATCGCTTCTTTATATTTCACATGCTTTTGCTTCTCTGGATTGACAGCCATGACCCCGTACTGATTTAAAAGTATAGGATCACCTTCAAATACGATAACCATTTCGAGCTTGTCCTTCTCCTTTGTACCAAGCCATGTCCCCCTGTCTGTTAGCGTATATGCAAGCTTTTCATTAGCGATCCTCTGCGTTTTCTCCATTCCCTGACCTGCTTCGAGATACCACTTTTTCCCTTTCGGATCTATACCTGCCTTTCCCCATATTGCGAGCTCTTTTGTATGAGTACCTGAATTATCTCCACGCGAAACAAAGGGAGATCCACTCTCTGCGATCTTACGAAAAGCATCAACGGCAGACTTAATCCCCTTTATTTTTGCAGGATCATCAGGGGGGCCTATAATTACAAAATCGTTGTACATGACATCATGGCGATTTACAAAATACCCTTCCTCGACAGCCTTCAATTCCAGTTCCTTAGCGTGGACAAAAACAGCATCTGCATCTCCCCTTTTTCCCATTTCAATGGCTGCCCCTGTACCCCTCGCAACAACTTTTACTTTTATGCCTGTCTTTTTCTCGAATATGGGCAAAATATAGCCAAACAATCCCGAATTCTCCGTGCTTGTAGTTGATGCAAGGATTATCTCGCTCTCTGCTGAAAAACTCGTTCCCATAAAAATCATTAAAAGAAATGCTAAAGTTAAAGTGATTTTCATCAATCTCATTTTCTTCCTCCTTTATTGGTATCATATTATCCATCATACTTGTATGCATAAGCTGTCATTGTCAAACTCTTAGTATAACTCTATTTCTTTTCACCCATCACCGCTGGAATGGTATCTGGATAAAAAAGATTGACACCATGCCTCTTATAATTTGCTATTAAACGCTGGCCTTCAATTGATGTGACAAATGCAATAAAATCCATAGCTTCTCTGTATTTAACATGTGAAAATCTGTCAGGATTGACAGCAATTACACTATAGTTATTTCTCAATATCGGATCACCCTTAAAAAGAATTTTCAAATCAATCTTAGATTCATAATTGAGAAAAGTCCCCATATCAGTGAATGTATATGCTCCTTTTTGTTTAGCTACAAGCAGGGTATCTCCCATATTAGCTCCAGCTTCAAAATACCAACCCTTACCTTTCGGATTAATGCCAGCATCATCCCAGATATCTAATTCCTTGATATTTGTGCCTGAATCATCACCTCTTGATACAAAGGGAGAGCCTTTCTCTGCAATTTCTTCAAATGCCTCCACTGCACTTTTTAGCTTTTTAATTCCAGCAGAATCCTTACCAGGGCCTACGATAACAAATTCATTATGCATCACAGCCCTTCTATTCACACCGTATCCCTCGGTGATGAATTTCTCCTCTCGAAAAGGATCATGCACAAAGAGTAAATCAGCCTCTCCTTTCTTTGCTATCCTTATTGCCTTTCCCGTACCAACAGCAATGACTTCCAGCTTTACATCGTATTTTGTGGATTTCTCATATGCGGGAATAAGGATGTCAAAAAGGCCTGAATTTTGGGTGCTTGTCGTTGATGCAATCACGAGTTTTGTCTTTTCCTTTGGCATTTTAACCTCCATATTTATCTTTTTGTTATATTTATGTTTTTAATGACCAATATTGTTACCAATTGTCCTACCCTATCCAAAGGATAGGACAAGAGGATTTAGGGTTAGCATCGAGAGGAATATGTTATATCCCCACGAAGGATTTAATACTATTTAGGCTTATCATGGGATTTGCTGAGGTTATGTCGTTCATGATAAGTGTATTTTATTCTCAAAGAGATTAAAAACTGTTAGAAAAATACCTAGCAGCACTGAATAACTATGTGCTGCTGGGAAATTTTGAGCTTTTTAGCGTCTTTGACCTCAAGCCGATTGTAGCCAATGCCCAAAGCTCAAAAAAGCATACCAAAGCCCTACCTTACTTACATAATAGTTTTTACTACAATGGAAATCAAACTCATAATATTCATGATAAATATGAATTGTTTTCATATTATTGACCATTTTATTGATTCATTGTATTTATCTTTAGAAATAAAACTGCATCATTGCTCTGTACCTATTGTCATGCTGGTCTTCAGCAAAAACAGTAGCGCCAGGAACCTTGATAAACTCCCTCGTCAGATAGCTGTAATCTACAAAGATCTTCAGGCTGTGGCCATAAAAGTAGTAGTTTAACCCGACTGTATATTCCCTGAGATTATCCTCAACAGCATTGTTTGTACCGCCATTAACGCTCACAAGACCGAGGCCTGAAGCAAGGGACTTCTCTACTGTGTTATCGTCAACCCGTTCAACATAAGCATACCTCGCTACTACTTCGAATTTCCTGGGTATTATGAAATAACCCGTATCAAATCTGTAGGCAAAACGATCCCAGGTATCTCCACCTTCCCTCTCCTGTTCTAAACGGTCATAGCCATATTCAACATCTGCAGAAAAGCCTCTATACCTAAATAGTGTGGCCAGGTCGTAACCAGAACCCTTAATACCATAAGGGTCCACTTTCACTGTTTGTCCCTTCCCATCACTTCCAATTGTTTTTGAACTCCGAAATTCGCTCAACCGATCTGTATTCTGAAAACTCGAAAGAAGAAAACAGACTTTAGGGGTTTTGCTGTAATCTATGTCACCCTGCTGAAGCAGATTATATTTGCCGAAGGGATTAACGGAGATTCTGCCCACCCATAATGGAGTACTGTCAATGTTTATGCCTCCTTTTGTATTTCTCCCATTATATACACCGGCCCAGTATTGCAAGAACCCATTCTGACCGAACAAATCTATATCACCCTGTAGATGAACTCCCTGTGATCTGAAGAGATTTAAGCCACCTATAGGAAATTTTGTAACGCTGTCCTCATCACTGACAGGGAAATTGGCATTTCCGCCAGGCCACTTTCTCGTATCTGACTTGCCGTCTACGTCCGTCTCACCAGAGAAAATGCTTCGTTCCACCCCATTAAGCTGGCTCGCAGATTGCCAGAAGTGAAGTCCATAAGGCAGCTTGGCACGACCAAACTGGACTTGGGCATAAGGATATTTTTTCCATGTTATGTATGCATCGTGCAGGTTAACTGCGCTTGTAGGCTCCAACTGAATGTGGAAGAAATATGTCAAGTCTTTATTTGGAGCATTACCAGTAAAAAGGACTCTCGCCCGTCTTATGAGGAAGCTGCTCCAGTCTTCATTGTTGACATTCACTACCCTGTCAAAATGAAGATATGTGTAACGGAACTGGAGAAATAGATTAGTCTTCATGAGAAAATTCTCATCAGGGGTCTTTATATAAAAGCCTTTATCATACCCAGCCTGTATCCCTTTCTTCTCTTCCTCTACAACCTTTTTTTCTGTCTCGATAGTTTTGGTTTCACTCCGGACCTGTATTTTCTCTAACTCCTCTATCTTCTTTTTCAGGAGCTGTTGTTCCTCCGTTAATCTCTGCATCTCTTTCTTGAGCTGTTCGATCTCTGTAGATTGGTCAGACGACATAACAGGTGTAATCCTCATTGAAAATGAAAAGAATAAGACGAGAAGAACGAAGCATAATTTTTTCATATAACCTCCTTTTCGGTAATGGACATTTAGTTCCTAACAACTGAATACTGATTAATCACATTAATAACACAATGATTCCTTTGCTTAATGACTTCTTTGAAATAAAGATAATTATTCGTAAAATGATCCTTCTCTAAGAAGCATCTATTCTTAAATACAAAATGTATAACAGGTTTATCCTAATAGAATAAAATTCGTGCAGGGTTCTTATTTGGTGTCTTTGACCTCAAGCCGATTGTAGCCTATGCATAGCCTATGGACATATCTACAATAATAAATATTAAGAACCCTGCACGAATATCTATGTCATCTATCATGAGTCCATATTGGAATTGTTCTGTTGTTTAGTGTTTGCTTTGGTGTTCTCTAACTATTTAGTAAATATTCATATATTAGAGTCAAATTCATAATATTCATCGAAACAATGAATTATCTTCATAGATTATGTTCATTGACACTGATTCACTGACTTCTTACAATAATCCTTATGGAAGACCACAGGCTGAAAGCGTTCTGTCATGTTGTTGAACTGAAGAGCTTCTCGAAAGCTGCAGAGGCAAAGTTGATGACACAGTCAGCCATGAGCCACCTCATAAAAAATCTTGAAGACGAACTTGGAGTCAAGCTGTTAAACAGAAAGGCTAAGACAGTTACCCTCACATCCGCAGGTAGGCTTTTTTATAGTTATGCAAGACAGATACTCCAGCTCTATAAAAAAATGGAAAACGATGTTTACAGCATCGTTCACAAGGTAAAAGGTCCCCTTCCTATAGGTGCAAGTCCAACAGCGGCAATATATCTGCTTCCCCAGGTTTTTTACAGCTTTGCCCAGAATTATCCTGAAGTCCAGATAGAAGTCTCTGTCTCAAATACTGAATCGATAATCGATTACATTTGTGATGGAGTTATTGACTTAGGCATCATAGAGGGAGATACAAAAAAGAGAACTATTCATTTTGAAGAAATTGCTGAGGATGAGATGGTTATTATTGCCTCTGATGAAAACCCTCTTTCAAAGAAAAAACCCCTGACTCCCAAGGATCTCGTATCCCAACCTTTCATCATGCCTGAAACAGGTTCAGGCACGAGGGAATTAGTAGATGATTTTCTGCATGCTCTGGGGATAAAACCGGAGGATATCAATATATCGATGACGCTCGGTAATCCAGAATTAATTGTCCGTATGGTCCAATCAGGGACAGGCATATCCTTTGTCTCAAAATGGTCAGTTTTCAGTGCCATTAAGGAAGGTTCAATTAATCTCCTACATTTACCAGGTAAAAGACTCAGGAGAAAGTTTTACATTATCAGCCTTTATGAAGAACCATCAACAGTAGCTGCCAGGACATTCAGAAAATTCCTTAAGGAATATAAATTCTTCATCCCGTTTTAATTGGAGTAATAATTTCAGAAACCAAAGGCTCCTGTCTTCTTCATTGCATTAATAAAAGTATCAACGAGCTGGGAATTGAAGTCCTTGCCTGATCCACCTTTTATGAGATCTATTAATGCATGCAACTCAACGCCCTTTCTGTATGGTCTTTCAGCCCTGAGGGCGTCAAAGAAATCTGCTAATGCAACAATCTGGCTTATGATGTGTTGCTTTCTTGAACGCCATTTCGTATCAGGATAGCCACTTCCGTCAAACTTTAAGTGATGCTCATATGCTGCAACCACTGCAAGTCTCGGTACATCTGATAAAGAGCCGAGGTATATCGCACCGTAAATTGGATGTCTCTTCATCTCTTTCCACTCCGTCTCATTGAGCTTTGCCTGTTTTTCAATGATCTCCTTCGAGACAAAGAGTTTTCCGATATCATGGAGCAATCCTGAATAACCTGTTTCACGGAGGCCTTCATCTTTCAGGCCAAGGTATTGAGCCTGGAAAAGGGTCAGAACTGCAACATTTGAAGCATGTACATAGGTATACTCACTGTGAGATTTGATGGGGCTCACAAGGCGTAGCACATTAGCCTCCTTTTTGAGGGCTAAAAGGAAACCTAAAACTGCATCTTCCAGACCAACCATATCAAGCCTCTGTGTCCTTGAAAATTCCTGATAGACATCTTTAACCCTTGAGATGCTCGCACGCATGATTGCCGATGGATCTTCCTCTGACTGCTTTACCCTAACCTGGACAGTTCCGGCTATGATATGTTCACTACTCACAGGAGGTTCAGTTTTAGAAGCCATCGAATAGATAAAACTCATGAGTTCTTCCGTGTTAATCCCCCTCTTGAAGATAATCTTGTCAATACCCTTTGTTTTCATTCTCCTTACAAAGTTCTCCATATATGTTCCCTTTTCGAGAAGGGGCGTATCATTGAGTATCAGTTTCCCGCCGAGATGTGTTATATCTATTGAATCATTGATAAAAAGCTCACTGAGGAGATCGAGGGCTTTTCCAGAATACTCAGTCACAGCCGGGTGATCCTTTGAATAGAGGGAGCACTGAGCCATAGCAGTTACAATACAGAAAAGGAACTCAGACAAATTATCACTCATTTTCTGTATCCTCTCGATAATAAATTTCTTTCAAAAGCCTCGTGCTAATAGCCCTGATCTCTGCATTTTTGGAATGGATACCTAACTCAAGGAGTGGTTTGATTGCATAGGCAGGGTACTGTTTAAGACTTCTAAATATCTCCAACTTAAGCTCATTCCGTACACTGCTGAATAAAAGGCCCTTCGACTTGTAAAGCCTCCTGAGAGGCTCGATTGCCTGAGGGTCACCTATTTGTGCAAGGGCCTTGATGACCGGAATCTTAGAATATGATCCTGTGCCAAAGATATCCTTCTTTTCGATAATCTCAATGAGGTATGGGACTACTTCCTTAACCTTATAGGTGCCTGAAAGAAGCATAGCCTGTTCTCTTTGATCAGGATCATCGCTCCTCAGGTATAGCTTTAGGTAGGAAAGACCCTCACGGTCACCAAAGTGTAGAAGAGTCTTTATCGCCTCCATAGATATTCTTTTGTTTTTGTCTTTGGCAAAAGGTCTTATATGCTTTATATGCTCTTTTCCGCCGCACTCCCTGATAAGGGCTATCATACTTATTACGTTATCCAGGCGTTTATCATTCAGCCTTTTGACAGCTTCATGGGCAACATCGACACCAATATTGCTCAGTATATAAATAAGGATTTTCCTTATTTTCGGATTAGCCTCTTCTGTAAATGCATCTAACAGAGGGCTTATGAGGTAGAGTCTTAAAACTTTTGCAAGCCTCACAGCACCTTCTGTGTCGTATTTACCCAGGAACTTAAATGCCTGTATAAGTCTATGAATGAACTTTTCTGTGCGGAAGAAATACTCAACCATGCCTGAGGCTTCGATTTTAAACCTTCCGGAAAGGGAATACGAATACATAGTGTTGTAAATATCGCAAAGTTCCCGAAACCTGCCTGTCTCCAGGAAACTATCTACAAGCTCTGAAAGCTCTGTAACAAGCTTCCGATAATCCTCACTGGTTATTGAGTCAGATTCAAGGAGTTCAAGTATTACTTCAGACAAAGCCTTATCTACTATCCTTTCTCCGCTATCCTGCCTGAGTATTTCAGTAAGCTGACTTTCTTCAGATTCAACACCTTGAATCATCATCTCAAGCTCTTTCCGATATTCTTCGCTGACAAAGGTATGAAAGTGATCTTCTTCAAGGAGCTTAATTATGCCTTTGTCTATCTCTATATCATCCACATAGGCTTTCCCTTTAGCAGTCATATCGAAGACAAATTCACCTTTCGCTGTGGTTTCCGCAAACTTATCGAGGAGGTTCTTTAGGCTCGTTGGTATCGTTACGGAGCTCATTTCAAAAACTGATAGTAGTTTCTTGAGTTCTTCTTCTGTCAGTTCAGCAAGTACTCTTTCAAATTCATTTTCGGAGAAATGGTGGCTGAGAGATCTGCTTAAAAACTGCTCCTTCAGTTCAGTCCTCAGGTTTTCCAGGAATACTAAAAACCTTTTAAATATCTCTCTGCTTAATACTTGCTTACTTCTCTTTCTCAGATATGCTGAAATGACCTTGTCATATGCCTCTCCTGGGGCATCCTCCTGCATTTGGCTATTTATGAGAGATGCCATCTGTTCAGGAGGTACTTTATTGACTAAATCTTCAGCATCCTTATCTGCAAGCCTTCCTTCAAGCAAGCCATATACGTAATCCTCCAATATCTTGCTTTCAAGAACACCGAGCCTGAGTTGGCCCTCCTTAAACTCGAAAACGGAAAGGTCTAAAGGACTTAACTTTATATGCCTGAGGTCTTTCATCTCTGCAAGCTGGACTAAGGCATCACCTATAGGCCCTTCACGCATGATGATCAGTTCATGAAGCACAAGGAGATCCTTGACATCAAGACCGGAATAGAACGTGATAGCTGCTATGCCCTTACCATAAAGACTAAGGGCAAAATCCTGAAAGACAGGGTTTTTCTTGCCGAGGGTGAAGTCATCAATAACCAGCATGTTTTTTGCAATGCCGAGGGTTATAGCGCTTCTTACCTTAAAGAGTTTCTTAAGATGATCAAGGGCTCTATCGATTGATTCTTTGATAACGGGATGGTCAGGCGGATATAACTCTACATTTTTCCTCGATATGTTAAGCTCTATAACCGCCTCTGAAAGGAGCCTTACATCACTCGGAAGTTTTACCTCATCCATATATAGAATATTTCTTCCTGTTATATGATAAAATCAGGATACCATAGAATGATTTTTTATGCATATTATTTCTGCAAGAGAATTGACAAAGTATTATGGCTCTCTCAAGGCCATAGATAACATAGATTTTGAAATTGCAAAAGGCGAATGCTTCGGCTTCCTCGGACCAAACGGCGCAGGCAAGACAACAGTAATCCGCATACTTTATTGCTTCATGCCTCCAACTTCAGGAGAAGTAAGGGTCTTCGGCATGAACGTGTCTGAAGAACCGGGTCAAATAAAGTTCCGAATAGGTGTCATGCCACAGGATGATAATCTCGACCCCGATCTTTCAGTCTTTGAAAACCTTGTTGTCTATGCGAGATATTTTGATATACCCAAACAAGCCTCCTCAGGTATTGCACGGGAACTTCTTGCATTTTTAGAGTTAACGGAAAAGGCAAAAGTAAACATAAAAACCCTTTCAGGAGGAATGAAACGCAGGATCCTCCTTGCACGGGCGCTTATCAATAATCCAGAGTTACTGATTCTTGACGAGCCAACTACCGGCCTTGACCCGCACAGCCGGCACTCTGTATGGGAAAAACTGAATCACCTGAAGGCAAAAAATACTACTCTCCTCCTAACAACCCATTATATGGAAGAGGCTGAAAAACTATGCGACAGGGTAGCGATAATGGACTCAGGAAGAATTATAACTATTGATTCACCAGCAAGGCTTATGAACTTGCACGGGGGAAATCTTGAGGACGTCTATCTGAAATTAACAGGAAAGGGACTGAAGGATTGATTTATCAGGCTGAACATGGTGTTATCGCTCATTCTCGCCCCGATAAGATCGGGACTCCGAGGCTTTTGCCTCTTTATTGATTGTAAAATAGACCTTTGACTATCGGCAAAAGAAACCGCTCCAACACCATATTCAGCCTGTATTTAGAGGAGTAGTATGAATATTAAACGTGCATTCAGGGTCTGGCAGAGGCATGCCATGGTTTATACAAAGCTTTATAAATCAAGTATTGCTTTGAATTTTCTGGAGCCAATCCTTTATCTTGCTGCCCTGGGACTCGGTTTAGGTGCTTTTGTGAAAGAGATCAACGGCGTGCCTTATATAAAATTTATAGCTCCAGGAATCATCGCATCCTCCTCAATGTTTGCTGCAGCCTACGAGTGTACTTATGGAACCTACGTCCGAATGGTCTATCAGAAAACCTTTGATGCGATACTGGCAACGCCTGTAAATATGAACGACCTTATAGCTGGTGAATTAATCTGGGGAGCTACGAAAAGTGTACTTTACGGCACCATAATCATGTCAGTAATCTCTCTCTTCGGGCTTGTCGATTCCCCTCGGATAATCCTCGTAATCCCTTTTATTTTTATGAGCGGTCTGATCTTTTCTGAGATATCTGTTATCGTTGCAGCTATCGTTCCAGGAATAGAATCCTTTAACTATTTCTATACCATCGTCATGACCCCGATGTTTCTCTTTTCAGGAATCTTTTTCCCTCTTGATACCCTTCCCCCCATCATTTCGAAGATTGCGTTCTTCACTCCCCTTTATCACCTCGTAAATATCTGCAGGTCCTTTTCTTCAGGACTGCTCTCCGGGATTCAAGTAGACATTGTCTGGATTCTTGTTGTTCTTGTGCTCCTCACTCCATATCCCTTCAGACTGATGCGAAGACGTATAATCCAATGAAAATACTTAACCCACTTTATTAATAAAATGAGAAGAACTAACAGATGATAGAGTATTGGAGCGGATTCTTATGCCGATAGTCAAATACAGTGTGGAAATAAAGAGGCAAAAGCCTCGGAGGTCGGAACGACCGAGAATGAGCGACAATGCTCTATCATCTTGCAAACACAAAGATTTATGAATAATCAGGGTTAATCCCCGAAGAACCACCTCTTAAGATTCCAGGAGTGTAAAAGTTTCAACATCCCTCACATAGAATCACCTGGTAGGTCTCCGAAAAAAAGTGTGTTAAAAACTTCTGGTATCAGCTTAATGTAAGCAATAACCTTACCATCTTTAACCTTATAGTAGGCTTCGAGGAGATCATCTCTGCCATAAACAAACGGATGGTACAGAGGCCTCAATTCAAATCCAATGATATTTCCTTTTCCATCAAGAACCCTGCTTAATTGTGAACGCCAGAAGGCATTGTGAAAACTGACAAACTTATTTGCTTCATTCAGTGCATCTACGGCAGAAACTCCCTTTTTCATCTTGTAATCAAACTCCGGCGCATAAGGTTCAAACTCATACTGATCCCCCTCCTTGTCCAGAATAGCAATGGTTTCTAAATCGTTAATGTGTCTTCCTCCATACAATATAAGGGTAAAAGTTCCAGTTACCTCATCAGCCTTAACTTCTTCTGTCTTTAAGTTCTTTGCATAAGCTGAAGAAACGGTAGTTAAAAGGAGTAAAAGGGACATAAGAGTAATCATAATGGTATTAATAGTTTTTTTCATGTGATTCATCTCCCATAATTGCATTCTCGATTGATACAGGACATATTTCTGAAAGTTCATGAAGGGCTTCTTTAAATGCTTCCTCATAAATACCTTCAAGCCTTGTTCCCATGCTGTAGTCTCATCATAGATGATAAGAGCAAGATCCAATATTCAGCAATTGTTCGTATTGCCTCTAAAGTATTTTCTCTTTTATCATTACGTGTCTCAGAAAGAAAATATCCAATTGGGTGCCACAAATTACCACGATCCCTGTTTTTTATTTTTTCTGCGGAATGTCTGGTAGTCACTTACCGTAGATGACAAGGAGAATAAACAGCATAATTAAAAAGATAAACAATGCTGGATGTATATTTGCTTTTCGCATCTTACTGATAGATTTCATCATAATCCTTCATGGTACATTTTCATATTTACTTTCATTCTATTCTTCACTGTCATAGTCTTCGCGGAAATGAAAGCCTGATAATATTTAAATCATATCTCATGAGACATAAATTAACTATCAGTATATGTCTGATTTTTTTGTAGGAATATGGCTCTTTATTTTGTAGGTGTTTGTCTTACTATGAGTTTGATTTGTCTCAAGAACTAATTTGTTATAAGATTATATTGAGGTAATGTTTGTTGTCACACCAAAAGAGATTTATAGACATCTATATTTAAGATAAAGGTATAATCTATGGGAGGAAAGATGGCTTCGGCAGATTTGTATTTAGAAAAAGTAGACTTTTTAAAATACCTCAAGAGAACTGATTGTGCTCAGTGTGGTATTGAATCATGTGAGGAATTCCTCGTTGCTCTCAATAAGGGACGAAAGAAACCCCAGGATTGTCCTTTTCTCAGTAAAAATGAGACTTATGCTTTTGAGGTGGCCCTGAAGGCTAAAGATTTATGGCCTGAAGTTCCACTCCTCACTCACCCAAGGCCAAGTTTGGTTGGGCTTGTGGAATTAAATAGTCCAAGCTCTGAATCCTTAGTACTTATTTCAGGCAATAATGAATATACTGAGCAGGTTTTAATGACTGTCTTGGGGACAACGATAAGCCCTTTCTTCGTTCTCTTTGTTGATACTGACGGAAGCACAGTTGATATGTCAATGATTTATCAGATCCTTACAGCGGAAAGAATCCATAAAGCAATAAAAGAGACAGACATACAGGAAAAAGCAAAGAAGAGAGAAATGATAATTCCAGGCTTTGCATCTTCTCTCAGGGAAGATATTGAAAAATTGACGGGCTGGCAAGTTAAAATCGGACCAGTCTGTGCTGCCGAACTCCCTCTTTCTCTTTCAGAAATATGGGCCCCTCCAGAGGAGTAGAAGAATTTTTAAATACTATTCACGGTGAGGGCTGAATGGCAAAGGGATTGTCACTCGCATCTTTACCCAACACAATCCCATCTTCACCTTTTAGCTCAACCTTAATTTTGCACTGAGATTTAGTCTTTGACACATCAGGGACTGTCCAACCATAACTTCCGGGATTACTTCCTATAAAAGTGGCTATTGGAGGAACCTCCCAGGTAACTCCACCGTTCTTTGAGAGGAATAATTTCACTTTCCCTATAGGTCTCTTCGTGTCATTTGTTGTCCAAGTAATGGTATAAGGATCTCCCGATGTCAGGGATATTCCCGTATCACTCGGTGCTGTTAATCTTACTACTTCTATGGTAAATGGTGCATCTGATTTGTCTGATCCTACTTTAACATCAGAGGCATCATATCCTATAACTTTTACAAGGCATTTCTTTTGATTACCCAGTGGTTTAGGGACTGTCCATGGATAGCTTGTTCCTACAACATCGTTTGCTATTGGTCTCCATGTCAGCCCACTGTCAAACGATAACAGCAGATCGAATTTTGTTGCCTCTACAGGTGCATCCCAAGTTATAGGATAGGGAGAACCAAAAGAGCCTGATGCTATTATTTCTCCCCCATTTGGTGTAAGGACGATTATCGCCCCGTTCTGTGTCACTGTGAATGTGTTTCCAGCTATGGTTATATTCCCTGTCCTTAAGGTCGTGAGTGTGTTGGGTGTAACTGAATATTTCACCGTCCCATTTCCTGTTCCATTACTGCCAGAAGTAATTGTTATCCAGTCCACACTGCTTGCTGCAGTCCAAGTGCAGTCACTTTGTGTTGTCACATTTATTGTTCCCTTGCCACCAGAAGCATAGAAAGTTTGTTTTTTTGGTGTTATAGAGTAAGTGCACGTATTAAATGTCGCTTTTACTGTCTTATCCTTATTCATCGCTACAGTACATGTTGTTGATACACCTGTGCACGGACCTGACCATCCTGCAAAAGTAGAACCATCATCAGGATCGGCTCTAAGGGTTACCTGTGTGCATGCTTTGAATGTATCTGTGCAGACAGAGCCACAGTCTATACCAGCAGGGCCACTCGTTACCATACCAGAACCTGTACCGTCTTTGTTTACAGTAAGAGTATATTGGGCAACTGGCAGGCTTATGCTTAACTTTGATATAAAGACATCTCTACTGCCATTATAGACCTCATCAAAAGCACCGGACGTTGTTGGAAAATCGGATGAGTTTGTCTCACCAGCCACATATACATTTCTCCTCGAGTCTATCGCGATGTCTGCAAAGAAACATTTATCAAAACAGGTCATTGTACTGAAAGCGTCATTACCCGTTCCACCAAGAAATGTAGAGTAGAGCAATGGTGATGTTAGATCTCCTTTTAGTGCTGTTATAAAGGCATCGGTAAAGCCACCATTATAAGACGTATCAAAAGCACCAGGAGTTGTCGGAAAATCTGTTGATCCAGTATAGCCAGTTACATAGACATTTCCACATAAGTCTAATGTAATTGAGCGGGCAGAATCATTTGCCAAACCTCCCAGAAATGTACAAGCGAGGAGAGTTGTTAAGTCTCCATTTAACCTTGATACAAAGGCATCGAGTGAAGCATTATAAGAAGTGTCATACGCACCGGTTGTTGTCGGGAAGTTTGGTGAAAGAGTTTCACCGGCCACAAAGACATCTCCATTTTTCGTTACGGCTATGGAATTAGCTTTTTCACTTCCACCTCCACCGAGATATGTAGAAGCAAGGAGCGTTGTTAATTTCCCATTCAGCTTTGAAACAAAGACATCGTAAGAACCGTTATAAATCGTATCAAATGCTCCTGGTGTTGTCGGAAAGTTTGCTGAAATGGTACTGCCAGCCAAATAAATATTTCCATTGGTATCTAAGGCTATGGAATAGGGATTATCAATGCTGCTTCCACCAAGATAGGTAGATGCAAGGAGAGTTGTTAACTTGCTATCCAGCTTTGAAACAAAGACATCATAAGAACCGTTGAAGGAAGTATCATACGCACCAGGTATTGTTGGAAAGTCTGCTGAAAGGGATTCACCACTCACATATACACTCTCATCACTGCCGATGATTATTGAAGTGGCAGATTCACTACTTCTGCCACCGAGATATGTCGAGGCAAGAAGGTCTGTTAAATCTCCACTAAACTTTGCTACAAAGGCGTCATAAAAATTAAGAGTAGTATCATAAGCATCCGATGTTGTCGGAAACTCTGTTGAGAGAGTTTTACCAGCCACATACACTTTTCCATAGCTGTTGATAGCTATAGCATTTGCAGACTCATTACTAATTCCACCAAGAAAGGTAGAGGCAAGGAGAGTTGTTAAATTGCCATCAAATTTTGATATAAAGACATCAAAAGAGGCATTATAAGAAGTATCATAAGCACCGGTTTTTGTCGGAAAGTCTGTTGAGATAGTTGTTCCGGTCACATATACATTTCCTTCACTGTCAATAGCTAAAGCATTGGCATAATCGTCAGAGATTCCACCCAAATATGTTGAAGCGAGTAGTGGATCAATCACAAGTTCTCTCGTTCTGTCATAATCTCCTACTTTAAAAGTATATGTATTGCCCTTTACGATATAAGCAACATCGATATATTGTTTATCGCTTTCAGTCAATCCGCCTTGGCGGACTGGCCTATTTTGCACGTCATTGCTGACTGTTGACCGCTGATTGTTGACTGTCTTTAGCTGATACGCCACCGGTTTTGTGAACCTGACTGTACCAAGTTCTGTCTCTACCTCAAGCCCTCCAGATTCACTCACCTTTAGTGCTTTTGCCCCTTTTATCCTCACTCTTATATTCTCTGGATTGGCACCATGTTTCACATAGAATAACTTCTCAATGTTATTCCCATAAGCCTTCAGCTTAAGCTCTATCCTTTGATAGACCTCTCCAAGATCAACAAGGTCATATGTTGGGATATTGCTCCTCCACTTCGATGGGTCTTTTCCTGCAAAGTAACTTACTTTGGTAACAGACTTTTTTTCACCTCTTATATCCTTAACCATCCCATCAACAAACTCTTCCTGAAGTGCTAATCCTTTTACGTTCTTTCTATTATCAAATTTATGAAGAGAGTAGACGATCTCACCATCATTAGTTACAAAGACAGCGCCACCCATTGTCTTTGTATAGAATCGTACTTTTTCATTCGTCTGGCCCTGATTTGTTATAAAAGGTATGTTAAGCTTCGCGATAGAGGGTGTGTTTGCTTGAGCCCTGTTCCACATCAATGTAAGAAGTATAGGTATGATAATGAGAGGCAGGACCTTTAATAAATGCTTTTTTCTCATTGCGTTACCTCACTTTCTCCCCGAGGCAGGCTTTTATAAACTTACCACAAATTTTCTTTTTTCAGCAATCGAAATCGATAGGAAAGCTGGATTCTCTTTCAGCCTAAGACAGACTTGGACTTGTATAGAAAATCTGTATATACAATCATTTAACATTGGGAAATATTGTAACCGTATGTTACACTAACAAAGATCCTCATCTGAGGCACTATGGAAAACAAATCCTCGAAAAGAAAACCAAATCCTTTAAGGATACAGCTTTTGAGGAGCCTGCCGCTTGAAATCAAGGAATCCTTCACTAAGGAGGAAGTGGACGCTATTTTATATGAAGATGTTTGGCCTGATTCTCTTATCGAAAAGCTGAAGGATTACTTTGAAAAAGATTAAGTCAAAATAATTGAACTTCTCTTCAGTAACCTGCAGGAGGTAACTATGCAGGACATAGTTGTTATAACTCCAGCAGCGTAAGCCCTGATGCTGGATCAAATCTCCTTTGAGCATTAATTCCTTCCATCTCTATGATAACAGCTTCAAGGACAAGAAATGTCTCTGAAATCTCTCTGAGGCAGCCGACCTTAACCATATCCTTCTTTCCAAATGCACCATGAAAATGAACCTTTGGTCCTGATTCGTCCCAGAATATTGTTCCGATACCAAGGACTTCATGACTCTCTTTTAAGTCTCTCCATACAGGTGTTGGGGGGAGCTCGTCTTTCTCAGGACCAACGACAACCCTTCCCTGTCTTATTCCTCCAAGAAGAAAGAATACGGCATTTCTTATGTCTTCCTTTTTTGCAACTGCATTAATGTTTCCCAGAATATCTTCCTTATCTTCAAATCTTGCAATGACAACCCTTCCTGTCTTACCGATTTGATATTTCATACTTCCTCCTTAAAATAATTGAGCAGTATTACCAGTCATTGTTTTTTTAACAGTTACTAATGAGTGCATAAGTAAGACATCATTATTTAAAAATCTCCCCACACCCGACTCGACTGAACTCGTCGCAGGCCTCTTTGCCAAAGAGGGTACTTTCCCTCCCTTTGGCAAAGGGAGGATAGGAGGGATTTTACAATCAATGTCTTCATACTTATGACCTTTTTAGTAATTCTTTAATCTTCCCTTCACAAATTCCTTTAAGACTAAAGACACTTTCTTTATTTCCTCCTGTTTTGGTAAATGAGAGATAATTTTGTCTATATAATCCCTTTCTGAAAGTAATCGAAAAGAGGGTTTAAATTTGAGGTCATATACCCATGATAAATGCATAAGTTTAAAATCATTCAAGGTCTTTAATTGTGATAGGGAAGCCATCTGCCCTTTTTGAATACATGAGAGAACTCCTTTTGAATAATCTGTCGTATCCGGAAGTCCGAGCCCTACTGCTGAAGCCCTTTCTTTTTCAGGAGCTTCATAATATTCTAGAAATACTCGCCATATATCCAGTTTGTCTGCGTCCTTAATTAATTTAATGAAGAATACTATATTCTCGTTCTCCATCTTTGGAATCGAAAAGGCGTTGTGGAACCTCACTGCTTTGATAATCAATTCCTGTTCCTTATCAGAAAGATTCTGGAGGGTCTTTTCTTCAAGGAGCGTCTGAGCTCCAAGAAACCCATGGTTGACAGAGTTACGATCTCTGAAAGTCTTGTATTTTGCATACTGCGGGAATCTTCCAATGTCATGGAAAAGTGCTATCGCCTCAGCCAACATCATATCCTTGTCGCCGAGACTCAATTCCCTGCCTATCTCTATACTGTTTTCACATACATTAAAGGTGTGTTGTTCTTTGAGAGAAATATTCTTTTGATCTTCTTTATTTGGTGAATAGAAATATTGAACGAAATCGGAAAACCAGCTCTTGAAAAAGATTAAATCATCCTCGGTCATTCTTAATCTCCTGAAACGATAATAACAACATTGGGGGTTGAAAAAGACATAGCAGAAATATCTTCGGGAGTTCCCTTTGTAATTTTTTCATCTGGGTAACCAAGTCTCTCACAGACAAATACGCGGGGTGATAAGTTACGAGTGATAGGTGAAGAGATGAGAACTTTTGAAATCTCAACAGGATTATTTTCTCTGTCAGTAAGGATTGCTATTTTCTTGTATCTTTCAAGCAAATCAGGAATATCTTTCATTTCATATTTTTGACTTTTTCTCTTTGCGGGGTCTGGACCTCTGTGAAGGCTCATGAGAAAGGCATTATCCCAGGGTTCCTTTATCCTCGCAAATGCTATCTGGATACTCGAAAGATCTGGCATGATCTCCACCCTGTCCTTCCCGAATTCATTAATGACTCTTCTCCCTATGCCGAAGAATAAAGGGTCTCCAGAGGCAAGAACTGTTATAATATTTTCTTCATGTTCGCTGATATTAGACTTTATGAATTCGATTGTCTCATCTACAGTGTCAAT
>Ga0129298_10000256_pt1 | contig 20244 bp, 24 predicted proteins | sample I19B2metaG_FD_94707 | JGI IMG/M metagenome (GOLD analysis project Ga0129298, IMG submission 94707) | Lake sediment bacterial and archeal communities from Gulf of Boni, Indonesia to study Microbial Dark Matter (Phase II) - ​I19B2 metaG | ecosystem: Environmental > Aquatic > Freshwater > Lake >... | reverse complement strand
TGTTTGTGAAGCCTTTGAGGGAGGACGCCAGCATCGGAATCTCCAGCAAGAGCTATGTCAGAAACGATGCGGAGCTCAAGACCCAAGTCGAATACATAAGGGCACAGTATAGACAAGCAGCCTTGGTTGAGGAGTACATTGCCGGAAGAGAACTCAATGTATCCATCTTAGGCAACGAGAAGCCAGAGGTCTTACCGATATCAGAGATAATTTTCGAATGGCAGGAAGAACCCAAGATAGTAGACTATGCAGCCAAGTGGCTCAAAGAGAGCGAGGAGTTCAAGAAAACCAAGCCGAAATGCCCTACTGATCTGACTGAATCCCTTAAAGCCGAAGTCGAAAAAATTGCCCTAAAGGCCTATGAGGCTCTTTGCTGCCGAGACTACGCAAGAGTCGACATGCGTTTGAGGCATGAGGAGCCCTTCGTCCTTGAGGTTAACCCCAACCCAGACATATCTCATGAAGCCGGTTTCGCCCGTTCCTTGAGGGCTGCTGGAATCCCGTATGAGGAGTTTGTCAGACGGATAGTCTCCTTTGCGCTGGGAAGAGGTACTCAAAAGCAAACGTGATATGGGCTCTGTGGATGTTATGCAAGCTTTACCAGCGAAGGATTCTTGAACAGATGTTGCATGTTGTATCTTTTCAGGGCTTGCCAGAGTATTGTGCATATGAGTTCATCGTAGCTGAAGCCTGCGACGCTGGCAGCTTCCGGCAGACATGAGTGAGCATCAGGGTCAGGTATCAAGCCTGGCAGAGGATTAACCTCCAGTACGTGAGGCACGCTTTTCTCATTTAGCCTGATGTCTATTCGGCATAGGTCTCGGCAGTTGAGAACCCTGAAGGTCTTGGCTGCGATCCGTCTGATCTCTTTCACGAGTTCAGGCGACGCGTCAGCCGGGCAGCGAAAGATGTCTAAAGGTCTCTCGGGAACATCCCAGACCCATTTAGCCTCATAAGAGTAAAGCGGGCTGGCGCCCTTGGGCAGCTGGTCAAGCAATATCTCGACCATGGGGAAGACTGTGGGCTCACTGTTCCCAATAAGCCCGACTGTGAACTCCCTTCCCGGAAGAAAGGATTCCACTATTGCGGGTTGGCTGTAGGTGTCTATAACCCACGAGACTTGTTTCCGGAGGCTTTCCATGTCTCTCACCAGCGAGCTGCTCCTGACGCCCTTACTTGAGCCTTCTGCCAATGGTTTGACTACAAGCGGGAACCTGCATCTCTTGGCTAGTTTCTGAGCGGCTTTTACGAAAACTTGGAAGTCTGGAGACGGCACTCCGTTCATGCTCAGGAACCGATGGGTTAGGGCTTTATCCAAGGCTATGGCCAAGGTCAGGGGTCCCGAGCCAGTGTAGGGGATTCCAAGCATCTCCAACAGCACAGGTATGTGGGATTCCCTGCTCTCGCCTCTCAACCCCTCGGCTATGTTGAAGACGATGTCGGGCTTCAATCTTCTCAGTTTGCCGTATGCCTTCTCGTCAGCTTCTATCTTCGTGACTCTGCATCCGCCCTTCTTCAGAGCGTCGGCTATGGCGTCCACTGTCTCCTCGTCGTCAAATTCGATGTAGAAGTCTTCAGGCAGTCCTTCGTCTGGTCTAACCTGTCTCTTCAGATTGTAGGTTAGCCCTACCTTGAGGGTCATTATGGTTCCCTAGTCCACTTTCACAGGGACCTTTAGAGGAGCGATTCTCTTTTCTTCCTGTGGTATCTGCGGATAAGTGTAGACTTTGCCCTCGTAGTTTCTCAGGACGACCTTGTCCTCTTGGACGCTTAGGAGGTGGTCTGGCTGAACTGGAACCTTGCCTCCCCCGCCAGGAGCGTCTATCACGTAGCGCGGTACAGCGAAGCCGGAGGTATACCCCACAAGGGACTGGATTATCTTTAGTCCGGTTTCCACCCTTGTTCTGAAGTGGTAGGTTCCCTTGACAAGGTCCATCTGGAAGAGGTAGTAGGGTTTAACCCTGACTCGAAGAAGTTTGTGTACAAGGCTCTTCATAACTTCAGGATTGTCGTTGACGCCTCTGAGAAGTACAGACTGGTTTCCAAGAGGAATCCCCGAGTCGGCGAGGAGTCCGCACGCTCTCTCGCTTTCTTCAGTAATCTCACGCGGGTGGTTGAAATGCACATTCACGTATAGGGGATGGTGCTCCTTGAGTATGTTGCACAGTTCTGGCGTTATCCTCTGTGGTAAGGTGCAGGGGACTCTTGAGCCAATCCTCAAAATTTCGACGTGAGGTATGGCTCTCAATCTCTTAAGGAGAAACTTGATTTTTTCGTCAGGCAACATCAGCGGGTCTCCGCCAGACAGGAGAACGTCTCTGATTCCCGGATTCTTCTCCACGTACTTGATCTGTTCGAGCAGTACCTGTGTGGAAAGGTTGACTGTGGGTTTTCCGACCTGTCTCTTACGGGTGCAGAACCTGCAGTACATTGCGCAGCTGTTCGACACGCACATTAAGACTCTGTCTGGGTACCGGTGGATCAGACCCTGGGTTGGGCTGTCTCCTTCCTCGTTCAACGGGTCGTCAGAACCGTGGGGGTCCTGCAGTTCTAGGGGGCTCGGAATACATTGCTTCCATATGGGGTCATCGACTTCTTCTATAAGGTCAAAGTAATACTTCGAGACCCTCATTGGATATCTGGCGACAACAGCCTTGAGCGGGTGAACGTCAACTTCAAACTTTCGGAGAAGTTGGTCTGGTGTTGTTATGCTCTCTTTAAGGATCTGTTTCCAGTCCTCAACCATCTTTTCTAACGCGCTCTGTAACACCTTAATGGTGCCACGAAAGAAATATGCGAATGGACTGATGCTTTTAAATCTTTCTATTATATGATACTGACGGGTAGTCTAGATTTGATGTTCAGTCCTATTTGTCTAGTTTCGAAGCTGAGGGCTTATCTTCCTATCTTCCTGCACGTCTATCTTCTATTCAATGTTTCTGCTTAGACTGTTAAGAAGAAAGGCATATAAGAGCGGTAGCCGGATTACTAGATGGGAGAGAAATGTCTAGGAACGTCAAGATGAACGTCACAGTCTCAAAGGAGCTCGATGAAAGATTCAGGGAGACAGTAGCCAGAACTCTGGGGTTCAAGAGAGGGAACCTTCAACTCGCGATTGAAGAAGCGATTGAGATGTGGATAAGCGAGAAAACAAGGCAGTCGAAGCGACAACAGAAACGTCGCCAATAGATGAGCCGGCCAGAAGATCCAGGAAACATAGAGTTCGCGGGACGATGCACAGTCTGCCAAGACCGAGGAGCCCTGGCAGTCTCTCAAAGGATTGACCTACAAATCCTTCTTTTCAGTTGGTAGGTTCCGGGTTACTAACATTCTGTGATTACAACTTGAGTTTTCCAGTTGTGCCTTAACTTTATATGCAAACTTGGGAAGCTATCATCAGGGAGGAGTGAACAGTGAGCAGTGTCAGCGTTCCGAAAGGATCGGTCAATGTGCTTGACAGAGTTGAAGGTGATCTCTTTCTAGCAGAGGAAGCCACAGTCAAAGCTAAGGATTCCGAGAAAGTTCAAGTTCTGGGCACAGTTCAGTATGAAGGCGACTGCACCTTCGAATGCAGTCTCACGGCAGGGTCGGTTAGAGGGAAAAGGGGAGATCTAACCATTGATGGAGACCTGTCAGTAGAGAAGTCGACAAGAATCCGTGATGGAGGCTTAGGCGTTAGAGGAGAACTGTCTGCGAAAGAGGTGGAAGTTGACAGGTGGGTCTCAGTAGGCAAGGACCTTTCTGTTGAACGCATGGAAGTTGGAGGAAAAATAAAGGTCGGAGGAAACGCGAAGGCGGGAGAGATAGATGTCGGAGGCTCATTCGAGGCTGAGGGTGACGTCGAGGCGGAGAAGGTAGAAGCCGGCGGATCGGCCAGAATAGAGGGAGCAACAAAAGGCTTAAGGGTAAACGTAGGCGGCACCTTCCACGGGAGAGGCAAGGTCGAAGTTGACAAGATAGACATTGGGGGAACCTTCGCCGCGGAGTCTGAGGTCATAGTTGAAGAGCTGCATGTTGGAGGGACAGCAAGGGTTTCAGGCGGCGAGGTAAGGGGAAAGGTCAATGTTGGCGGCTCCTTTGAATCTAGCAAACCTCTGACTTTCGACTCGATCGACGTGGGCGGAAGAGTTACTCTCACAGGCGGAGGCAAGGGAAGGAAGATCGATGTCGGCGGAACTCTGGATGTGGAAGGCGCTCTAGACTTCGCTGATATCGATGTAGGCGGCACCGTTAAGATAGTTGGAGATGCCGAAGGCGACACGATTGATGTAGGCGGCAAGCTTGAAGTCGAAGGGAACCTTGAATTGACCGGCAAACTCGACGTAGGCGGAGTTGCTGAAACCAGTGAAGCCTTGAGGGTTAAGGCAGTCAGTGTGGGCGGTTCGTTGAAGGGCCGCCGAGTTGAAGCTGAAGACTCCGTCAGAGTTGGAGGACGGATTGAAACGGAGGAAGGCGTTAAGGCCGCTCGGTTAGAGATTGGACAGAGAGGGAGAATAGTAGGGCCTGTTGTCGCCAAGGAAGTCCTGTTGAGAGAAAGAGCTGAAGTGGACGACATATACGCAGATTCGCTGACTATGGAGGAAAGGTCTAAGGCCAGAAACGTCTACGCGAGAAACGCATACTTGGAGAGAGGCTGCAGGATATCAGGAGAGCTTATCTACACAGACGAGCTCAGAAAGGAAGAAGACGTGGCCTTCGGGAAGGAGCCTAAGAAGACGGAGACACTTCCTTCTCCGCCAATCTAAATGCCAGCCTATCCATGCCCAAGAGCAGCTGCGGTTAAGGGTTGAGTCAGCTTAGGAAGCTCGAGTTCCGTCTCGGCAGCACGCACCTCACGCTTGAGGTTCCACCGTTCTATGTCAATTTTGAGAAGAGGAACTTCGGCTCCATCATGGTTAGACGGGACCTTCCAAGAGAGGGCGTGGTCATCTACGTGTACGTGACGAGGCGAAGGCATGTTGAGAACCTTCTACTGTTGAAGAGGCTGCATCCTGACCTGTATTTGCCTGAGGAGCTGAAGGAGTCTGCAGCCGCAATAGAGGAGCTGAGCCCAAAAGAGTTTGAAGGATTCGTAAGAACCGTGAAAATCGGAGGATTCATGAAAGCCATGAAGAGCCTGGAAAATGAGTGGGAGTATGGGGGAAACGGGGTTTGGCTCACAAGGATCGACCCGTTCACTCTTTACATGATCTTGATCATAAAGGAAAGCAGGTGGACAGTCAGGCCAGCTATAACCAAGGAGGACGTGAAAGGCTATGGGTTCGAAATTCCCGTCGACGCAGGGCTGAAGGAAGCCTTCATGAAGCAGCTGAAGGAAGGTGAGCTTGAGGAGATCCACAACCACGTCGAGAACCAGCATTTCCACCTTGCCGTTGACAGCTTGGAGCGCTGCATAGACTTGGCTAAAGAATGGGATTACTACTTTTCGACCAGGACGAGGTGGAGGCAAACCGTATTCCTCTCAGCCACCTAGGGCAACCTCTGTGGAAAGAGATAAAACCGTAGAGCTTCATACTCATCCTTGCAGAGGGCTGATGGGGCTTCGGTCCCCTCAACCTTAACGGACTGTCACTAGTATGGAGCTTCGGAAAAGAACGCGGTATGAGATATACCTCGACGTTCTAGAAACGGTTAGAAGGAAGGGCGCCTGCCCAATCACGAGGCTTTCCTACGGCGCAGGGCTTCCCGTGGACCGAACCAAGAAGATCGTAGAGTTCCTATTGGCACGAGGGCTTCTGAAAGAAGTAAACATAGGCGAAAGAGAACTCTACAGAATAACGGAAAGAGGCGGAGAGTTCCTCCAAGCCCTAAGAACGGTGAGAAAATTTATACAGTAGGATCTACATAACAGTTCCTCGGGGAGAAGTAATAGTTTGGCAGTCGTTGAGACTAAAGATTTAGGAAGAAGATACGGGGATACGTGGGGTCTTCGGGATGCTAGCTTCACAGTTGAGAAGGGAGAGATGGCTGTTCTCGCTGGACCCAATGGAGCAGGTAAGACAACCACAATCAGGATTCTCACAACCTTTCTAAAGCCTTCCAAAGGATGGGCTAACGTTCTCGGTATGGATGTGGTCAAAGACTACAAGAGTATCAGGAGGAGGGTCTCGTATCTACCGCAGGAATATGAAGTGTCCAACGATCTCACGCCTATGGAAGCTGTGATGTGGAATCTTGTGGCAAGGGGGTGGCCTATCAGCAGAGCTAGGGACCATGCAAAGAAGTGGCTTGAACTTATGGGCATTTGGGAGTTGAGAAAGAGAACGTGTTGGAATCTCAGCGGTGGCGAGAAGCGAAGAGTTTCGGTAGCTATGGTGTTAGCAACCGAAGCCGACCTCATTTTCCTTGATGAGCCTACTGTCGGTCTCGATGTGGAGATAAAGCATTCCGTTTGGAAGGCTATAAGGGAGATAATCTCCCAAGGGGCGAGCATAGTTTTGACCACACATAACATGGACGAAGCTGAAACCATAGCTGATAAAGTGGTGATGGTTGATCAAGGGAAGACCATTATCCAGGAACAGCCACGTAAGCTGGTCGGCTCATTACCCTACAGATACAGAGTTGTAGTGGGAAAGTCTGAGAAGCTTGCAGATTCAAGTCTTGGTGAGTTCATAGATTTAGGGGATAGGCTGATAATCTACGCGAGGGAACGTGGGGAGGCCGTCAGACTAGTGGATGAGCTAAGTCTTGTTACCAACATATACTCCATGAGTGAGGTAGGGCTGGAAGACGCATATCTATACATAATCAAGGGGAGGGGGTCCCATCATGATTGAGAAGCTTCGGCAAACCTTAGGCATGGCGTACTTAGAAGCCATATCTATCAAGAGGCAACCCCTGTGGATGGTTCAAGGGATTATGGGGACCATAGGTTTCATAATGGCTATGTTTGCATGGGGAAGGATGGAGGCTCTTCGGAACCTAGCCATTGCCTATGTGATCGTTGGGGCTTGGGGTCAAGGGGTCAATATAGTAGCTCAAACTGTGGGATGGAACCGGGTTGGACGAGAGTTTGAGAGGCTTGTAGCATCTCCAGTTACGCTTCCCGTATACTTCGTAAGTGTGGTCATTGGGACATCGCCTTTTCTGTTTGTGAATGTCGTTCCAGCAGCAATCTTAGCCATAGTGGTAGGCATGAATCTTTCATCCTTCCTAGCCCTCTTCCTTCTTGCTCCTGTGGCTCTTATGCTTGGAGCGTTTCTGTCACTTGCCCTAATTCTGAGAATGAAGAACCCAACTAACATTTCGGCGATAACAAACCCATTAAACACGATAACAGTTATGCTTCCACCAGTATACTATCCAGCAAGCATACTTCCACCTGTTCTGAGGGAAGTAGCCCTGATTGTTCCAACAGTGTCTTTAACTGAGCTAGGTCGATGGATCACTGGCTCCAGCTTAACATATGACATTATATATCCCATATCTGCAGTGGCAGTGTGGCTTATAGCCTTAACATTGCTAATGTCCAGAAAGCTTAGATGGGGCTTAGAATAGGAAGGTCTTAAGAGCTTTCAGGAAATTCGTCCAGTGAGACTGGACCCATCTGCACATTCAGGTATATGGTTCCTTCTCGCATTTCTTCTCTGAGGCTTCTGGTTTTCGAGTTCGAGAACGTTGTCCTTCCTTACTGTTTGCAGGGAAAGCAGTCAGTGGATGAATTCCGAAAAGTTTAAATTTTTCCATGAACTACCGAAATATGGTGAAAACGGTTGACTCTGGTAAAAATTGACTCGCAGAGGAGAATATACATACCAAAAGAGATACCGTTCAAAGCTAATGAAGCCATAATTGTGCCTTTCGGTGCGTCTTTCCTGCTGATTCCAGTACCTGAGAAGATTATCGAGATAGAAATCCCCATTTCGACACAGGAACTGAAGAAAAGAGCAGAAGAAAAGGCGAAAAATGAGGTTGCGGAGAGATTGAAGGAGAAAACACAGCGCTAGGTGGTGTTCATGCTTCTCGAGTCTGACATATTTATCGCCTACATCAAAAGGGAAGACTGGCTAAAGACGATAGCGACCGCGTTGGTAGATGCCGTTGAGAAAGGCCGTCTGGGTCCAGTTCAAGCTTCTACAGAAGTCTTCCATGAGCTCTACTACGTTTTCTCCGACTATGCCACCCTACAGACGGTCATGGCAAATGAAGCCAAAATAGCCACAATCAAGAACCTTAACTACATTGCTCCGGACTTCACAACCTACCTTACGGCTTTGACTATCATGGACACCTATGGCGTGACATCCATCTTTGACGCTGTATATGCCGCCACAGCCTTAAGTGCCAAAGTACCTGACCATACTATAGTGTCAACAGACAAGAAGTATGATGCCGTAAAAGGGCTGAGGCGAATCGACCCGCACGCACTCACGATTTGAAGCCAGATGGCACTTTGGGCTTCTTCCAGATGCTTTCTATTCCGTCGTTTCTTCTCTTATCTTTTCTTCGAGGCTTTTGACTTTTCCGTGTTCGAGAACTCGTATATGCGTTGGGAGTCGAACCCTGAATCCTAGGCGGAGGAATAGTCCGTATAGTTCTCCTCCAGAGATTTGGCTTCCTATCTTTCCTTCAGTTATGAGTTTGACCAGCGTCTTCTCTACATGCGCTGCAACCTGCGGATGCTGAGCCTTCGCAGCGTTGAGGACTTCCCATGCCCTGTTGAAGAAGAAGCGGTTTAGAACCTCTTTCGGTCCGACCTCTTGCGGCTTCTCAGCTGGAGCAATCGGCTTCTTTTCAAGTTGCCTCTTCAGTTCTTGCAGTTTCCTCCGCCTCAGAGCTTCGAGTTCCACGTCTGACATTCAAGGTCACATTGCCACTCTTGTCCGACAATAATGAAGAGAAGGGCATCCCGAGTATTAAGGTTGCGTCTCGACTACTGGCTGCCGAGTTTATATCTCAAGGTGGCTGCTATGCCGCCGAAGGACTTCCAGAGCATCTGTCCCTCTTCGGTCTCTGTGGATATCATCTCAACGTTGGCGCCTGTCTGTTCAGCGAGCTCAGCCAACTCATCAATGATGTCCTTCTCCTCGGCAACCTGAAGCGTTGGAACATTGCATTTTGGGCACGGTTTCCCGCTGAGAGACTGCTCGAAATCCGCAGTGTCAGAAGCCTTCATCGTCTCGTGCTGAGTGAAGCCACAGGAGGAGCATTCCGTCTTGACCCGAGTCGTGTCCAAAGCCTCGGAAAGGAACAATATGTCAACCAAGCCGGATGCGAGGGCTCTCCTTATGTCTCTTTCCCCGTAGGTTGCGAGGCCTGTGTCGTGGCCGATCTCGTAGAGGAACTTCTGCACAATCCGTTTCTCTTCGACATATCTTAGGCTCTTTATGATTTCTGGCGCCTTCTCAACAGTCTCTTCAATTCCCTGGTCTCCTGTGTACGCCGTGTCTACGGTGGCGATGATCTTGTCTCTAAGCCTGTAGTCGAGGAACCTTCCCTTCTCGAAGTCGTACTTCGTGGGTCCCGGACCTCCCAAGATTACGCCCTTCAAGTCAGGTATGGGAAGGAAGACCTCGCTTGCGTGTTCAGCTATCCGCTTGAAGAATCCTAGGACTTGGGCTTCGCGCAGCCGCTCGAACCTTCTCGCAGACTGGCCGCCAGCACGATGCTTGCCAGGTATGCCGGAGGTTATTTCCTCAACAATGTCAAGGCGTCGGCCCCTCAAAGTGGCGTAGGTCGCTCCGCTTGTGTCCAGAAGGAGGATTCCGTACGTCTCCTTCTCCTTCAAGAGGTCTGTTAAGTGTTCGGTGTGGAACCTTGAGTCGCATCTGTAGAGGTATATGTTGATGGGTTCTGGCGGGGAGATCACGTAGGTCTCGATTCTCTCGCTTCCTGGACCGTTCTGGGGTATGGCTCCGCAGAATATCACCAAGCCCTTGTCCGGAACGGTTCTGAAGAGTCTTAGGCGTTGGATAACCTTCACAATCGCATCCTGAACGTTCTTGCGCGTTGTGCTCGATTTTATGTTAGAGGCAGTGCCCCACTCGTCTTTCAGCATCTGGGAGACTTCGCTGATCTGGCGTCCCGGAGGCACATACAAAGAGACAAGTTCTGTGCCTCTTCCCTCTTTAGAGGTCAGAGTGTCCAGTACCCTCTTCAATCGAAACCTCTCAAGCGACGTTCTCTTTTCACTCATTGGAACCGTTACACCTTTCCGGGAGAAGTTGGAGGTCTAGGTTTCCATTTCCGGTTGGATGTTAGATAACCCTAGCCAACCCTATTAAATATTACCATTACAAGGCAAGGTTCCAGTTTCTGTGGCACCCAGCACCTCAGAGGCGCTTATGGTTCATGGAGACCTATTCAAGCCGTCTCCAGTAATTAAGGACCTCCTTCCGCGTTCCCATGGCTTCCAAGAGTCTGACGAGCTCCACATGCAACTGCTCAGCCACATCTCTATTCTCATTCAGAACGTCATTGGTTTGAGCCGGATCTTTAGGCAGGCAGTACAATTCGTTCCTAGGTCTTTCGCCAGTAATCTTTTGAAGCCGCTCCAAACCATCCACGATCTTTGTCCTCCGCTCAGGCGGCGCCTCTCTGAGAGCCCTACTGATCTGCCCGCAGTAGATTAGGAACCACTCCTTGGTGATGACGGAGACTCGTTGGCCAGCTATTGGCCCGTGGATGAGGCTTGGTGAAGAGACAGCTAGGCCTCTCCAGGCAACGTTCTCCTTCCGCACCAACGGTAGCAACGACGTGCCCTGCATTGTCTCGGGCGCTTCAGCCTCAGCCAGCTCTAGGATGGTTGGCATTAGGTCTGGGGGCTGAACCAGCGCCTCGTTGCGGCTAGGCCTTGCTCCTGGCACCCTGATGATTAGTGGTATGTGTGCTACCTCGCTGTAGAGCGGAACGAGGCTCATGGTTGACTCTGTTATTATGGACTTCCCGATGAGATTGCGTTCTCCTAGGTAGAATCCGTGGTCCGTTGTGAATACTATGGTCGTGTTCTCTCTTAGGCCTAGTTCGTCAACCCTTCTTAGGAGGTAGCCGACCCAAGAGTCAACCATGGTGACCTCCCCTGCATAGAGAGCCCGTGTGTGTTTGAGTTCTTCAGGCGTAAGGTTGTTGCATGGTCCGTAGGCGGGGTAGGTTACCTCTTCTCCCTCATATCCGGGGTCGTATAGGTCTACGTACCATCTCGGCGGGTCCCAAGGCTCATGCGGGTCAAACGTGTCTACGTGTAGAAAGAACCTTTCATGCTTTCTGTTCTGTTCAAGCCATCTAGCTGCTTCAGTCATGGTTCTCGCAACGAAGTAGTCGCTTTCATATCGCCTCTCCGAGACGTTTCGGAGGTACTGCCTCATACTGTCGTAGGGGGACCTGAGTTTCTGGGTGTTGCATGGAAACCTGTAGTCGATTGGGGCTGTGCTGTACCTGTCGTTCTCCTGTCCGCGTATCCATATCCAGCCGTCGTATCCTCTGTCGAAGTGGTACCCATCCTTGAATATGTGGAGGGTATCGGCGATGAGCATGGTCACGTATCCGGCTTTTCGCAGAGAATCGGCCATCACTTTCTCGTCTAGCGGCAGTGGGCTCCAGTCGGAATATGTGAATGTGTACCTTCCAGTGACAAGGTCTCTCCTGTGAGGCACGGTTGGGAAGGAGGCTGTATAGGCTTTGTCGAAGATTATGGATTCCTGAGCCAGTCTGTCAATGTTCGGGGTGCGTATCCAACCGTTTCCGTAGCAGCCTAGAAAGTCTCTCCGAAGGGTGTCGGAAACTATGAGAATGATGTTCATGATTGAAAGGATGCTTCATCAAAAGATATAAGTTTCGAGCCTCTGCAGATAGTATGCCTCCAATCTCCGCATCTGTCCAGATGGCTAACCCGTTCCTGCTCGACCTGTACTCCGCTCAACCTCTTTCTGGACAGTTCTCAGGAGGGAAGGCTGAGTCAACATCAAAACAGCAAGCGAATGCGAGCATCTTCTTCTCCTTGCGAAGCCAGGGCAGCTGCAGTTCACTGTTCCGTCAATTCTGCGGGCAACAGTGTACGTTCCATGTTCGCCGATGATGTTGAAGAGTTCGTCGCCTATGGGTTCGATCCTCCTCTTCTGTATCAGCTCATAGGCCTTCTCAAACATCCTGTCTATGGGCAACTAGACTCCCCGGAAATCAGCAGGACCACCAAAAACTATCAGCAGAACCTTATATAAACATGGTTCTTCAACCGCGGCTGGTCTGGGACGCGGCAAGCAAAGCTTAAATGACGTGAAGCCCAAAACTAGTGGGCGTCCTTCATGGAAAGATCCGCAACGCTGGTTTCAGTCTTCTTGATCGCCCTTGCAGCCGGGTCGGGACTCGGCTACAGTCTGGCAAACCCGACACAATATGAGCGGAGAATTGCTGATCTGGAAAACGAGAATGCCGAATTGGAAAGCCAAGTCTCCTCGCTTCTTGGACAGATTGAGGCAAAGGACCATCAGATCCAAAGCCTAACAACGCAATTGACTGGGCTGGGGGAATTGGTTGAGACGAAAAGGAGGGAGATCACTAGCCTGGAATCTCAAATCTCCAGCCTAGAGCTAGAGGTCACTGTTCTGATGGGGGAGATGTCGGAGCTTCGGCAGCAGTTAGAGATTGAGGTTTTCGGCGTCTACTTCAGCCCAAGAGGCGGCTGCGAAAATCAAGTTCTCTACTGGATAGACAGAGCAAACGTGAGCATTCACACTCTCATATATAGTTTCACTCTGGATTCAATAGGTGACGCCCTGGTAGATGCTCATAGCAGAGGGGTAGAAGTCCAAGTAGTCTTCGAGGTACAACAGATAAGCCAATACAGTGAGTATCAGACGCTAAGAGCCGCCGGGGTAGCAGTTCGCAACGACACGAACTCCGATCTTATGCACAATAAAGTCATGATCGTCGACGGCATGATCGTGTTAACTGGCAGCTTCAACTGGTCAAGCAGCGGCGAGAACGAGAACAACGAAAACCTGATCGTGATGAACAGCACATACGTCGCCGGAATTTATGAAGGCGAGTTCCAGAAGATCTGGGACGAAAGCAGCTGAGCCTCTATCTTTGACATTCAGGTTGCCGGACTATCTCTCTGGTTACTGGTCTGTGCAAGTGTTTTAAACCAGTTAGGTCTACTTATCTCGAGGCTTTGCAGCTCTGTGGGGCATTCCGATGCCTAGGATGCGGAAGGGCGCGGTGCAGATAAGGTTTGAGATCCTGGAGTTCCTCTACTACCATACCCGACCGCAGCTCCGCACCTACATATGGCGCAAAGCCACATCCCTTTCCTACGACGATTTCCTGAAACACCTTGCCTTCCTAAAGGAGAAAGGATTGATGAACGAGACAGAGGACGGCACCTGTAGAATAACAGAAAACGGAAGAAAGGTCTACGAAGAGCTGCGGAACGCATTGTCTTCCATCCTTTGAACGTCATACGAACCACTGGTAACTGTGAATCCGGACAGAGAATTAGCGCTTACCTTGTGCAGCTCGGATGACGTGTACCGCATTCTGGATTATGATAGAAAGGACTATATATCATGTAGACCTTGAGACAACGAATGTGAAGGGAGGTAGCGGAGTGGGAAGGGCAGTAGTTGTTTACGACACAAAATTCGGCAATACAGAAAGGTTAGCCAACGCCTTAGCTGAGGGATTGAGGAAGCAGGGGATCGAGGTAGACTGTGTCCGGGTCGATGCAGTCGCCGTCGGCAGACTGGCTGGATATGACTTACTGGTAGTCGGGGGACCGACCCACGCGTTCGGCATCTCCAAACCCATGAAAGACTTCATTGAAAAGCTGAAAAACGTAGACCTTAGAGGAAAGAAGGCTTTTGCCTTTGACACTAAGCTAAAGTCTCGGCTTGCCGGAAGTGCGGCGAAGGGAATTGAGAAACATCTGGAAAGGCTTGGAATGAGCATTGTGAAGCCCCATTCCTCCGCCATAGTCAAGGGAGCAGAAGGACCACTCGAGGAAGGCGTGGAGGAAAAGTTTAGACAGATAGGAGCCGAGATGGCGAACCTTCTGCGATGATGAAAAAAGTGGGACAACCGCCTGCCGGAATCAATTGACACATCACTCATAGATGTAGCCTCCTCACAACGCGTTGACAGAATACGGTTCGTCGGTTTGGCTGCGCTGGTTACAGCCTCAATCTCTACTACCAGCCGAAAGCTCTCTCTTCTTCAGTGCAAAGATTGCGCAATCAATGCAAAATGGCGTACTCATGGTTTTTTCGGCTTGTTCACCTTTGGTGCATCACGGTTATCAAGGGTTCCGCAGAGACTGAGCCCGAAGGCAAGATGGGCGAAGAGGAACCTGCTAAGCCGTATCCTTTGAAGTCACTGCACGACTTCCTGACCGAGCTGGACAGGGAATGGGACAAGTTCAAAACCGGCTCCCTGATAGGCATGGTCACGTCTGGGGTGCTCATGGTCTTCTTGGTCTCCCGTTTCTTGGCGTTGCTTGTGCGGATCAGAAGGCTTAGACTGGCTTTCGGCGAGTTTGCTGAGGAGCTTCTGTTCCTGGTTCTCGTGGCGATTTTCGTGGGCTACGAGATATACCTGCTCTTGGCTCAGTACAGGTTCTTCCAAAAATGGGAACGCAGAGTAGGGTTACTCATACATCTAGAAGAGAGGCTGATGGGCGAGCTTGAAAGGAAAGAAGGAGCTTCGGGCAAGGGTCTGGAAGAGGCGGAAAAGAAGCCAAGTCAGGGCAGCCCTTGAACAAGCGTCAGGCTGAGCACGGAATCTCTAGCAAATCCCCTTTCCTGATGGCTGAAGGAAAACGTATTCTCAGATGGGCATCCATTTCTTCCTGAGCTTGCAGACCATGGTGTAGGCTGGGTCGTAGACGTTTCCAACCTCGTACTCGACACATTGCCCAAGGAGGATGTGGACGGCGTATGTATCCAACCCGAAGTCTACTTGAAGCCACCGCACCATCTCACTAGTCGCATGTTGGAGAGCCTGATCCAGAGGCCGAGCGTTTCCTACAGTGAGGATGTACTCGTCGTTCTCGGCTCGCGGCCAGCTAATCTTTTTGCCTTTGACCAGCTTGACTGTGAACTGCACATCGAAGGAGACCTCGATGCCCATGCCGCCTATCTCCCCATCGCCTTGGACAGCATGCCCGTCTCCAATGAAGAATAGGCCTCCGGGAGCAAACACGGGGAAATAGATGGTCATTCCGGCAATGAAGCCTTTGTAGTCCATGTTGCCTCCGTAGATGCCGGATGTGGCAGAAGAAATGGCTTGTCCGCCCGGAGGAGCCACTCCTAAGCACCCGACCATGGGCCTCAAGGGCAGAATGAGGCGTCCAAGTTTTGTATCAGGCTTGACTAAGGCGGCTGTGCCCTTCTCGAGGTCCAGTTCCCACTCTGCCAGCCTACTCCTCCGACGTGAAGGCATCTCTTCAACAAATGTAGGGTCAACAACGTTCGGAGCGATGACGGTTGAGCTCCTTCCTATCCTTCTGTTCGGCCACAACCTGTCAAGGCGGACGGCTAAAGCGTCTCCGGGCTCTGCGCCGTCTAGGTAGAAGGGTCCGGTTAGAGGGTTTCCCTTTGGCGCCGCCTTCCGATCATGGGCGTCTCGACCGTGACAGTCTAGGGTTGTGGTGATCACTGTGTCGCCGTTGCCTATCCGCAAGGCTGGCTCATAGGAACCAAGAGCCGTATGATAGACTTTGGGCCTGAATTGGTGAACGGTCATGCTGGGTCTCCTCGTCTCGTCTAGTGTTCCGAATATCTGGCTGCCTGTCTGCTTATTTGTGTTTTGCGGATAGTCTCTATCTATTGTGTCGCCTCTGGCTCTCACAGTTGCCAGCATGGACCCGTAGAGGCTCAAAACCCATATGGGTTCCAAAGACTCTTGAAGTTCCTCACCCGTCGCTAGGGTCTGCTTCAGGGTCTTTCCGCAAGTGAAAAGTGGCTGCAGTTAACGAGGAAGCCTTTATAGCCTGTAATACTAAGAATGTGGAATCAGGTGAGGTGTTGACTGACTTGTTTTCTAGTAGGCCTGATGCCTCAAAGATTTCCGAAAGGAACGTTGAGGAGATGTACCGGAAGAGGGACATTGAGGGGTTAATCGGGTTTCTAAAGCACAGAGACAGCAATATTCAGCAGGAAGCAGCACGGTTTCTTGGAATGATGGGAGATCCAAGGGCTGCGGAACCCCTAATCCAAGTTTTGAAGGGTGAAAACAAAATTGGTCAAGCGTCTGCAGCAGTAGCTCTTGAAAAGATTGGGGCGCCAGCAGTGGAACCCCTGATCCAAGTTCTGAAGGATAAGGACAAGAATGCTCAGGTGTGGGCGGAGGTTGTTCTTAGAAAAATCAAAGATCCAAGGGCGGTGGAAGCTCTAGTCCAGGCTCTTAGAGATGAAGAGAGTGTGGTTCGGGCGGGTGCAGTGGATGCTCTTTGTGAGATAGGAGGACTGGCGGTAGAACCCTTGATCCAGGCTTTGAAGGACGAAAATGGTATAGTTCGATTAGGCGCAGTGGCGGCTCTTGGCGGCATAGGAGACGTGAGGGCAGTGGAGGCGCTCACTCAAGCCACGATAGATGAAGATGTTAGGGTCAAAATCGGTGCACTGATCGCTCTGGAGAAAATAAGACGGAAAATAGCTGAGAAAGCAGGCAATTCCGCATAGTGCCATGTCGTCGCTTGTGACCTACTAACCTTCCATTTGAATTCCGCTCTACTGCGCCAAGACACAGGCTAACAGAGCAACAGTCAAGCTCTGGTTTCGCCCCTCTCAACCTTCAGATATTCTCTGCCGCGGTCTGCCAGATGGAAGACGTTGTTCGTTTTGGTGACGTAGCCGGCGTTGAGCAGGTTATAGAGCTCATTCGCCAGAGTATCAGGCTTACCGTCCAGTTTCTTCAGTAGAGTGTAGAAGTCTGAGGGCTCCTTTTCCAGAGACTCAAGCACCCTCGTCCTTGACGCCGTACCCCTCACCTTCTTCGCCAATATCTTTCATGATGCTTATGTTTCTATCATGACTGCTCTGTAGAGAAACAATCCAGCTATGATTGCGAAAAACCTCTGTGCAGCCGACTCGACATTTACTCCTCACGACACTATTCGTGTTAAGTAACCCTGAACGTGACAGTTGCCACTGGCTTGGGTTGTATCGGGCTGAACGTAAAGATGTAGAGGCCTCTCTCCTGAACTTGTAGAATGAAGCGGACTGACGTGATCTGGGACGCGTTGATTATGACCCGACCATAATACCTAACCTCATTTGATAAGGCATGAACGTTAGCGTCCCATCGATTGACGAGTATGAGCCTGAAATCGATGGGCGTTGTCACATTGATTGAGATTGGAATCCTAGATTCTGGTTCTAGGTTTGCACCGAAGTAGTACGTGTGTAGGGTGGTCACCTCTAGGCTTCCACAAAGAGCGATAGTGCTCAGCTTGAAGCTCTGAGGCAACGGCAGCGGGTCAACGGCAACCACGCCCACGCCACCAAATTCACCGTGGCTGCGTATTTCTTGCCAAAATACAGCCGGACCGCCTCCTTTGGGAATAACTGCATAACCTAATCCGAAACCAATGGCTAATCCTATGAGAAGCACAATCCAGAGTTTCTTACCCATGATCATATGTTTGGCTTTTTCCAGTCTTGTGCCTATATTCCGTCCTATTCTCAAGCTGCAAAATGTCATAACCAAACCTATGGCTAAGAAGACATAGGTCAAGGCGTGGTACTGCCTCAGCGGATAATCGGGGTATGGAGCTCTCAAGTAACCATAAAATTCCCCACGTGTTTCGTTCCCTCTTGGTGACACGACTATCACTACTTCCTGCTTGCCCTCGCCGAGATTTGTTACCGTGTAAAAATCGCCCACGATTGGATAACCGGGGAAATAGTAAGTCACTAGTCCGAAAACTACTGAAGCAACGATCACGATCAAGCCGAGGTAGAGAAATCTCTTTCTGGGCGACCGCATCTCCCCACCGACAAGACATATCAAGGCATCGTGATATAAAGCTTACCCGTACAGGACTGAGGCCTCGATTAAGACTCGCTCATCTCCCGCGTTTCCTTGGACTGCGACAATCATGGGGGGTTCTGGTTAAGATGAGGTTGGTCGATCACGGTTGGTCAAAAAGGGTCGGTGATGTTCGCTCGGTTCTGAAATCTTCGGGACTTAGATAATGGGAGATTTTTCTCCAAATCAATTAATACAACTTGAGATCACGTTCTATGGAAATGGCATGAGGAAGAAAGGAGGTGACAGACTATGGAAAATTCGACATTCCATAAGGTAAGGCTTTCTGTTCTGTGGCTAGTTTCAGAAGTGGGTATGTTAGCCATGACGATATTGGAGTTTTATCTGCCAGGTGTGATAGACCAAATAAGGATGGGTGAAAAAGAAGGCGTGAAAATGGGACCTGAACTGTTGTTATTCTTCACAATTATGTTCTTGGTTCCATTGGTCATGGCTTTCCTGTCGCTCACTTTGAAGAACAAAGCAAACCGCTGGGCAAATATTATCTTGGGCATAGTCTATACTGTCCTTTTAGTCATTGTTTTAGTTGGGCATCTGGCAAACCTGTCCGCTCTTACAATACTGAACGCTTCAGATGCCGTGTTTGCAGCCCTGATTGTCTGGTATGCATACAAGCAGTCTAAAGGTTAGCCCCTAGTTTTTTGCACTAAGCCCCCAAGAGTTCACAGAACCCATCGGCGTAGAAGACATATTTCCGCTTTGAGTTGAATTCCATGTTAGGAAAGTCTGGCATGAAGCGGCTGATCATCGGGTTTGATCCCGGCGTAACCGTCGGCCTAGCAGCCTTGACCCTCGACGGCGTCCCCGTCTTCGTTGACAGCAGGCGTGACTGGAGCTTCTCCAGCCTTCTGAGGACAGTTGCCGACCTAGGCGCGTGCACAGTTGTTTCCAGCGATGTTTCGCCTCCTTCGGAGGTTCTTGAGAGGCTTTCGGCCAAGTTGAACGCTGTGCTCTTCGCTCCACTCATCTCCATGGGTGCAGAGGAGAAGCATCAGATCGCCCGAGCCTACGAGGAACGTTACAGCTTCAAGGTGAAGAACGCCCACGAGGTCGACGCCCTAGCGGCAGCTGTGAAGGCATACCAACACTATAGGAACAAGTTTGAGCAGGTCGAGGTGAAGTTGAAGACTCAAGGCTTCAAAGTCTCGGTCGACGATGTGAAGGACCTCGTAGCCCGCGACCACACCATGAAGCAAGCCGTGCAGATTCTTCAAGGCATAGGTGAGTATAAACCCCCGCCTGTTCCGAGAAAGATGGCTCCCAGAGAAGAGCAGATGAAAAGCTTGATCGAAGAGTTGAGGAAACAGCTTGCCCGCGAGAAGGAAAGGTCCAAACGTCTCAAGGCGACAAACGAAGAGTCCAAGCTCAGAACAAGAGACTTGAAGACCGAGATAGCCAACCTAAAAGCAAGGGTAGAAGAGATACGAAGCCAACAGTCGGCTCAGGTAAGACGGGAAAGAGAGTACCAGCTGCTCCAAGACGAGCTGATCAAAGCCAAAGCCAGACTTGCCGAGTACTCAGCCCAGCTTGAAGCCTACAGGAACCGGTTCAACCAGATGCAACGGTTGAGGGAGCTGGAAAGCCAGGGAAGGCTGGTGCTCCTGAAGCCCGTGGAAGCCTTCACAGAGAACGGGCTGAGAAAAGCCTTCGAGCTCTACAGCGTCAAAGCCGGAGACTCAGTGTTTCTCCTCGACCCCAGCGGAGGAGGCGCAGCGACAGCCGAGACTCTGGCCAAACGGGGAGTGAAGGCTGTTGTGACAAATGGGTCTATGTCGCACCAAGCTCTGGAAGTCTTCGCTAAATACATGGTTCCCGTCCTGCCCTCGGAAAGAGTGAAGATCGAATGGATAGAAGGCTTACCCTACGCCGACGCAGAAAGTCTAAGAAGAGCCGCCAGAGAACTCAGCGATACTGAGGCCTCCAAAGCATACGAAGAGATCAGAACCATCCTGGAAGACCATCGAAGGGAGATCAGAGAAGAGTAGACTGCATCCTTAGGCTTCTATGTGTGAGTCGCTTCATTCGCCTACGGGGCCGAGAATAGGGATAATCCTCTTTCATCCCATTTCCCTGTCAGGCCAGTTTGCTCTTTATGTAGTCTGCGTATTCCATGAACTTTTCAAACGCAAACTCAACGTGGATCAGGTGGTCCGAGCCTGGCATGTAGCCGCCCATCTCCTTGAGCACCGGCACCTTCGAGTCGACTTCCCGCCTCATCCTTTCTCCTCCTTGGGCTAGCTCCGTCTTGGCAAGGTTCCC
>Ga0129298_10000253_pt1 | contig 20293 bp, 19 predicted proteins | sample I19B2metaG_FD_94707 | JGI IMG/M metagenome (GOLD analysis project Ga0129298, IMG submission 94707) | Lake sediment bacterial and archeal communities from Gulf of Boni, Indonesia to study Microbial Dark Matter (Phase II) - ​I19B2 metaG | ecosystem: Environmental > Aquatic > Freshwater > Lake >... | reverse complement strand
TTTATATGTTATGCATATCTATAAGTCAACCAAATCACTCCCCCTTTTTCTCTTCAAGGTTCTCCTTGCAAAAATTATAATGATAAAATAAAATGTCTAAGAACAAAAATAAGTCCTTACTGAAATACAAAAGCAATCGAGACAGATGATCATCCTCTAATGTTCTCAATATCTTTTAGCCTTTTGTATAGGTTAAAATGAAAAGAGGCTTTGTATGGCAGATTTAAAGTCAAAGACACCAACAGAAATACTCGATGTTCTCGGAACGGTTTGTCCTTATCCCCTTATTTTAGTAAAAAAGACAATGGAAAAATTACAGAGAGGAGCACTATTAAAAGTACTCTGCGACCTGCGGACAACTGTTGAGGACTCTATCCCTCGATACTGTGAAAAACACGGATATAAGTTAGAATCTGTATGGGTTGAAGATAAGGACTACTGGGAGATTTATATACAGAAACCCTGAACAGCATTTTCTCACTCAACTTTTACTATTTGATCCGTTTCTTTTCTTCCTTACATCCCTTACGAACCAGATGATGAAACCAATGACCAGAAAACCCAATGCTACAGGCAATTCATATTCTTTAACGTTGCCCAGGATATTTTTCAGTGTTGCCCCAAAGAAATAGCCTCCATACGTGCAGATGGTTGCCCAGATGAGGCAGCTCATAAGCAGGAAGGTAAAGTATTTTCTCTTTCCCATGCGCGAAAGACCGAGGACTGCTGCACTCAGCAGCCTGAAACCATAAAGCCACTGACTTATGAATATCGATGCAGCTCCATATTTTTCCATTAAGGATTCAAGCCTCGATAGGTTAACTTTTACTATTTTCTGGGTATATTTAAGGAAAGCCTCTCTCCTGTGGAGGGCGATAAGAAAGAATGTACCATGCCCTACGTATGAGGCCATGGCTGAAATAAGCACAACAGCATTTACATCAAGGTGCTTATTATAAGCAAGAAACCCTGCCGCAATGAGTACGCTCTCTCCTTCAAAAAAGGTGAGTATGAAAATGGCTATATAGCCGTATCTTGAGACGAAATCTTCCAGAAACCCTCCCGTGCTAATTTAGCGGAGAGAATACTTTATGTCAAGGTGAGAAAGGTTATGCCCACACTCGATACACTTTAATTACCAATGAGACTGTAAAAGAAAGGGGCTTATTCCAGCCTGGAATAAGCCCCTCGAATATAGCAACATCTCTCATTCTAATGGTGGTGTTCTTCTACGCCTACCTCTTCTTTTACCGAGACAGCGATTTTATAAAGGATCGTGAGTACCAAAAAACCTGTTGCCCAAACTGCAAGGGTAATAAGCGTCTCAGGCAATGTAGGCCAGTACTCAGTTATTCTTTCAAAGGGGTTGGGCACAAATCCGCCCACAATCAAACCAAATCCCTTGTCGATCCATAAAGAAAAAAATGTTGCTATGGAAGCAACTGCTAATACACGCTCATTCCTTCTAAATTGTGGGAAAATCAATAAGAAAAGAGCTACTACCGCAAGGATGGTAGACAACCACATCACAGGAACAAGCTTTCCATGCCCTTCTATACCAGCGTAAAGATACATGAAGGGGTGCATATGCCCGGGTATCTTGCTGTAAAATGCCGTAAAGAATTCAAGGCCGAGAAAAAATACGTTCGTAAGCATGAAGTAAGTCACAATTTTGCCCAACGCCTGAATCGCCTCTTTCCCAGCATCAAACTTGGTGTACTTTCTGACAATTAATGCCAGCATAATGAGAAGTGCCGGACCACCGGCAAACGCCGAGGCCAAGAAACGGGCCGCCATAATGGCCGAAAGCCAGAAATGTCTTCCGGGAAGACCTGCGTACAGGAAGGCTGTTACGGTATGAATAGAAGGAGCCCACGCAATGGATAAGATTATAAAAGGTTTTACCCATTTTGGCGGTGCCACTGATTTACGTTCTGCACCTAATACAGTCCAACCGACTAACAAGTTGAGAAAGAGGTAAACACTCAAAACAAGCATATCAAAAAACATAACAGAGTTCGGGGTTGGGTGGAGTATTACATTGAGGACACGGAGGGGTTGACCCATGTCAACAAAAATAAACAACATGCACATGATAACAGAGGCAATGGCTAAAAATTCACCCAAAACAGTGATCCTGCCAAATGCCTTATAGTTATGGAGGTAGTACGGCAAAACCACCATAACTCCAGATGCTGCAACACCAACGAGGAAGGTAAACTGACCTATGTATAAACCCCACGAAACATCCCTGCTCATGCCTGTTACTCCCAGGCCAATCCTAAATTGGTAAAGGTACGCAATAAATCCTGTTCCGATAACGGCAAGCAAAAAGAATATCCATGTCCAGTATCTTCGACTTCCCTTTAGCGCAGTTTCAAGCATATGTATTACCTCCTCTTATCCTAATACGTAATAAACACCGGGCTGTGTCCCAAGCTCGGGCCTGCGTCGAAAACTGTACCGGGTACTAAGAACCTTTCTGACCTCAGAATTGGGGTCTTCCAGATCACCAAAAATCAACCCGCCCCTGGACTCTTCCACACACGCTGGCTTAAGCCCTATGGCAAGCCTTTCATAGCAGAAGGTACATTTTTCAACTACACCCTTCATTCTTGTCGGAAACTCGAGATTTTCCTTGTCCTTATCAATAAATGGTCTCGGGTCTCTGTAATTAAAACTTCGTGCTCCATAAGGACATGCGGCCATGCAGAATCTGCACCCAATACAACGATGCATATCCATCATGACAATCCCGTCACTCTCTCTCTTAAAAGTGGCTTTTGTGGGACAAACTCTCACACAGGGAGGATTATTACAGTGGTTGCACAGCACAAGAAAGGGCAAGTGTTTTATTTCCGGTGAGAGGAATTCATCTTCCTGGCCAGGAAATGCATGCTCATACGTCTCTTTCCATATCCATTTGATTTCCTCTTTTGGCTTGCCAATATCAGGAACATTATGGACACGATGGCATGCTTCGATGCATCTTCTATAGTCATTCTCAGTTTTGAACTTGCTCATATCAACCACCATAGCCCATCTTTTCGCAACCAGAGATCTCGGATCCGGCATGACCTGAGATGCCTCCAGCCAATTCTTCTTGAGTAAGGTGCTAACCGAAATACCTCCGAGTCCCAGTATGGTAGAGGCACCAGCTATCTTTAAAAATTCTCTTCTGCTAATACTCATGTCGCATCCTCCCTCGGCTGGATATGGCAATCCCAGCAGTAAGGTTTTACTGCTGCGTAATTGTGGCATTCATCACAGAACTTTTTCTTGTTAGAATGACACTTCATGCACGTATTCTGCAAACTCATCACATATTCTTTCCCATCACTTGCAGTAAAAATCCGGTCGCCTTCGCGTACAACCGAATCTCTCCAGTCATTCAACATTACCATATGTTCAGCTCTCATAAAAGACTTTGCCTCAACGCACTTTTTCTCTGCCATTTTCTGGATTTCGGGTGTATCGATATTTGGCTTCGGCGGAGGTACAGCCGCCTTCCCCATATCATAAAGAAAGGGGAAAGTTACTATGCCTACGAAAATGATAAGCCCGATTATGATCTTCAATCCGTCATACATTATTCTTGAGCCTCCTTTCCGGGAAGGGGTTCGCCGCGCATATCAGTCGTCCTCTCCTTTGCACCCTTCATTACTAATGCATTCCCAACCAGTTCGTGAACGCCTGAGACAATTACACCAGGAACCCAGTAATCCATAAGGGGCTGAAGGGCTGCTCTGTCGATCTGACAGATATTGGCAAGTCTGTTCACCCCGTATTTATCATGAACATATCTAACGGCATTTGCCCTTGGGAGACCACCCCTTAACCTCAATTCCATATTCTCTGACGCATTCAAGCCTGATCCGCTTCCGCAGCAGAAGGTCTGCTCCCTGATGGTGTTTGGCGGCATCTCATAGAAATTATTACATACACTGTTGATGATGTACCGTGGCTCCTCAAACATTCCCATGCCCCTCGCGACGTTACATGAGTCGTGAAAGGTCACAACATAGTTATCATTCCTTCTTGGATCAAGGTTTAGTTTTCCATTTCTTATAAGATCAGAAGTAAATTCACAGATATGGACTATCTTGTTTGATTTTGCATTCTCAAATTTAGTACCTGTTATAGGCGAGACAGGCTCCTCAAGAAAGTCTACAGGCCCAAACCATGTATTGTGGTACTGATGCCACACCCTCCACATATGTCCACATTCCCCTCCAATGATCCATTTTACCTTCAACCTCTTTGCCTCGGCATATATCTTTGAATGAAGTCTTTTCGCCATCTCATTCGAGGTAAAAAACCCGAAGTTTCCCCCCTCGGAGCAATAAGTGCTTAGTGTATAGTCAAGGCCGATCTCGTGGAATAACATCATGTATCCCATGAAGACATAAGTGCCACGTTCATCGAAGTATTCACCAGAAGGATTCACAAAGAGGACCTCGGCTCCTTTTCTGTTATAGGAATAATCTACTTTAACACCCGTTAGGTTCTCTATCTCTTCTTTAAATGAATCGACCGTATCTATGATTGTATGGGGAAGGAGGCCCATGTGATTTCCCGTCTTCCAACAATTCGCCACAGGTCCGGCAATCCACTCGATGTTCAGACCAAGGAGATTGATAAGTTCCCGAACCAGTATAGTGACTTCAGCAGTATCAATACCATAAGGACAGAAGAGTGAGCATCGGCGGCATTCGGTGCATTGGTATGCATAGTACCATAGCTCTTTAAGCACGTTCAGGTCGAGTTCCCGCGCACCCGCAATACTGCCTAACATCTTTCCGGGTGTAGTAAAGTATTTCCTGTATATTGACCTGAGAAGCTCTGCCCTCAGAACAGGCATATTCTTAGGGTCTCCGCCGCCAATAAAGAAGTGGCACTTGTCAGCACAGGCACCGCACCTCACACAGATATCCAAGAAGAGCTGGAACGAACGGTACTTGCTCAGCCTCTCTTTTAACCCTTCAAGGAATATCTCTTTCCAGTTTTCAGGCAGTTTCCAGTCTTCATCAGCTACTGACCATGCCCTCACATTCGGAAGATCAACGGTTTTAAGGCTTTTTTCCTTTGCACCCCAGCAGAATATACCCTTTTTTAACTCAGCCGGGGTATCCATCCACGATGTTTTTGGCGGCTTATAATCAATCTGAGAAAGTTCTTCAGGTTTCTTAATTGCCATAGTTTACTCCTTTTCTACTGGAATTCCAGCATCTTTCATGAATTCTCTATAATCATCTTCGTATTCATCATAGGTATGAACTTTAACAGGGTAATTCCACGGGTTGACATGCTGTTTTGCACGATTATTATTCGCAAGGTTCCTTGTAGGACTGAGAAAAACCCCTGCCATGTGGGTGAGCTTACTGAATGGAAAATAGGCAAAAAGTATGCTCACAAGGAACAGATGGATATAGAAAATAACGCCTATCCCTTCTGGTATTTTGGGGTTCAAAGTAACTAACCCCATGGTTAGTTCCTTGACTCCTATCACACTCACCTTAAAAAAATAACGCGTGAGCACACCTGTGGCTCCAATACCAATGATGAGGAAGAGAGGAAAGTAATCAGCCGGGAGCGAAATATAACGCAACGTCGGGATAAAAAGTCTTCTGAGCAACAGATAAGTCACAGCAAGGAGAAAGATTACATCTGTGAGATAAAGGAGTGGCGCACCTACCTGGAAAAAGGAATCTAATGACTCGAGAATTTTGATAGGAAACGGCACGGGCTCCAAAAAAAACCTGAGATGTCTTACCAGAATGATGAGAAAAGTCCAGTGAAATGCCAGCCCAGCCATCCATAGCCATTTAGCAGACGCATAAGACAGCTTTGGTCCGCCTCTTAACTCGGTCCTTGTATTTCTGAAAAGAGAACGGAAGAGGAATACCTCGAATGCCATCCTCACAATAACACCGAGAGTGCTTGAGGGGTTATCAATCTTATTTTGCTTAATCCACGGTAATGATTTTTCTTGACCAGCGGTTGTGGGAATACGGAACGGGACTGGTCTTGCTGCCCACTGTAAAACGCGGTAAATAATACCGATAATAAAGGTTGCAAAAGCAGCATAGGGGATGATAACTCCAAATAGGTTATTGAGGTGTGCTGCCCCAACACCAATGTAAGCAATCAAACCAAGCCCTGCAACCGCCAACAGAGAAAGCCAGAAAGACAATCCAAAACTCATGTCTTCTCACCTCGTTTCATTTAGATTACCGATAGATCCATCTATGGGATCAGTTTCTTGTTCTTCGAGATCTACAATTAGCTTTGCCTTTTTGAGAAGCGTATACGTCTGGTTGCTCAACTCCATAGCCTTGAGCTCATAAATTTTCTCCCGACACTTCATGAAAATATCAAAAGAAAGAAGGGCAAAATTATCGATCCTGGATTCAATAACAAGCAATTCCTCGGCAATACCATTTTCTCGAATTTGCCTATCAAGATCTTCTCTCAAGACTTTTTTCAGGAGAAAAAGAAAAGAAATAGCCTGGGAGGGAGTAAAATCCTGAATAGCTCTGACTCTGATAATATTGTCAAGAAATAGTGAGACTTTTTCAGAATCAATTCCCTGGAGAATCTCATCAAAAAGACTTTCTACCCCCTGGAAAATAGTGTAACCAACAGGATTTGTAAACTGATCCTTTTTATTTTTAAAAAACAGTGCAGTTTCAGGAGGATACGTCTCGAGGATAAGATCGAACCACCTTTTTAAAATGGCTGACCTTTTTTCATTTAATAGATTCTTCAGCTTCATGTGCAATAAGGGTGACCCATTAAGTTTAATATGTTTAAATTGGTCAAAATCGATACCCCTTAAAAGTGTTGCGCGCTAAAGTCTGTTCAGAGTCTCCTAAGTAAACCCCTTCTACTGTTTTTTCCAGTCAAAGTAAAAAAGTAAGGGTAGAAAGTGAAAACTTCTACCTCTTACTTTTTGAATCTTGATCTTTGCTCTTATACGCAGCCTGTTGGTTTCGGGAGCCCTGCAAACCTACATGCCTGCTTTGCAGGTCCTGCTGGGAAAAGCGAATAGAGATATTTCTGGTTTCCCTTATCAGGTCCAAAAGCCTTGGTCATCTCCTTAATAAGCATTTTGATAGGCGGCGCTATATTGTACTTCGTGAAGTAATCTCTGAGAAATCTTATGATCTCCCAGTGTGCATCAGTGAGGGTAATACCATCGCCCTTTGCCAGCTCATCTGCCATTCCTTCTTCCCATACCTGCCAGTCCGTAAGAAAGCCATCCTCGTCAAGCTCGAACTCCTTTCCCTTATAGTTCCACATTGGCATTGTCTTTACCTCCCTTTCCTTACTTGAATTTAAATTTACTCGGGAAAATCCCAACCGTAGGCAAAATACAATATCATACTTTTATTTATAACGCAACAAAAAAGATTTGTTTAAAGAAGTCATACACACTAATATAAAATGATACCTATGGTCAAATAAAAAAAACTTATTAAACCATAAAACTTCTTTCTATTTTTAATAAAGATTAGACAGCTACAGGCTATCGTCTTTCTGAGTCTTTATCCACTTCCAACATTCAACCTGGGATATTGAAAAATCCATGATCCTCATGGACGAAGTATATATATAAAAAAGGATTGTCAAAAGTCAACTTAAATTTAGGATTATAAGATGGGCTAAATTTACAGAAAATGAGGACAATTCATAATGCTTCCTGCAGTCGTCTCTGTTCTTTATAAGCTACCGCTCTATTCATAATACCTTCAACCCATTCTTTTGTACCAAAAGCATGGAGGTGAGTGTAGGTAGCAAGGACATTTTTATAGCGGAGACCATCCATGTTATTCTTTATCCCCTGTCCCCTTTTCATCTTAAAAGCAAAATAGATATCTTCATTATGAGTTAAGTCGAGGATATGGGAATAATGAAATTCATGGCCGCGTAGAATCTGCCCTGGCTTGAAAAAAGGATTAGGGGCATGAACCTCAATAATGCTGTAGCCGTGGCCTTGTGGTTTCTTGCTCACTCCAATGACCATAGGAAAAACACCTACCATAGGATAGTCTTTTCCTTCCCAGATCAACTTTTCACCAAGATACATCAAACCACCACATTCAGCATAGATAGGCAATCCATCCCCAGCAGCCTGTTTAATTGATTGCCTTAATCCCACATTTGCTGATAGAGCGGCGGCGTGAGTTTCAGGGAAACCACCCCCTATATAAAGGGCATGAATTGAAGGTGGTAATTCGTCTGTTAAGGCGCTAAATTCAATAATTTCAGCCCCTTCCCTTTCTAAGGCTTCTATATTTTCCGGATAATAAAATTGGAAAGCCGAGTCACGAATAATGCCAATGGTTACCTTCTTTTGTTTCCTCTCAGGATATATTTTGGAACTAACATGTAATTGTGGAGCATGGTTAGCGATCTGCCACAATGTATCCAAATCCAAATACTTCCCGGCTATTTCAGCAGCATTACCAATTGCCTCTTGAGCCCGAGGATGTTCCTGAGGAGGCACTAAACCAAGATGTCTTCCTGGGAATGTAATATTGGTAAGTCTCGGAATAGCCCCAACGACAGGCAGCTGGCAATACTGTTCAATACTTTTACGGATAATATTTTCATGGCGGGGACTGGCTAATCTGTTGAGAATCACGCCTTTGATTGGCACATCCGGGTCAAACTTCTGACAACCAAGCACGACAGCAGCAACCGTGCGAGTTACTTTTGTACAGTCTACAATAAGGATAACAGGAGAGTGAAGAAGTTTCGCCACCTCAGACGTGCTCACGCTCCCTTCCACATCCATACCATCATAAAGTCCACGATTTCCCTCAATGATGGCTATGTCTGCTTGCTGGGTGTTTAGACTAAATGAAAAAAGTACCTGATCCTCAGTCATGAAAAAAAGATCGAGATTATAGCACGGATGGTTCGCGCCCAGGCTCAACCAACTCATATCTATGTAGTCGGGACCCTTTTTAAAGGGGATGACCTTATACCCCTTTTCCCACCAGACCCGGCTCAGGCCTACACTAACAACGGTCTTGCCTGTATCGCCCCCAATTCCTGTGATTGTGAGCCTGGGGCACTGAGTCATCTCTTATGGCCAGGAACATCTATCGTGGCACAGGTGCCGCCGCCACAGCTTTTAACAGTGCTCGTGGTCTTTCCACTGGATGACCTAGCTACATTTACTGTACTTAAAACTCTTTCCACTTCTGAGAAGTTGCATTTCGGACACTGCATCTCTACTCCTTCAGTTTCTTTCTTTAATTTCAGAAACTCAAAAACATGTCCACAGCCGAGACACCGAAACTCGTAAATAGGCATAAAAGCTCCTTTCTATAAAAATTATTAGCAAGAGGAATGACTTTAAATATCTTAACCTTAAAAAGTCACAGCGTCAAGGAATTCGAGTCAGTTAGCCTTTCCAGCCTTCTCAGCACGGTTGACTCCTGTTCAGAATCCCCCAGCGCTCGATAACAGGCTGCAGTGTACTGCAGTGTTTCCCGCGAATCCGGAAACTTGAGAAAGCATGTCAGAGCATTGTCATATTGGCCAAGGTTCATGTAGCTTATGCCCAGACACATGGCTAATGGCTGGTTGTCGGGGAATTGATTTAAGCCCTCGGAGAGTATCCGCACAGAATCCTCGTATTCTCTCCGCTTCTGCCTGATAATCCCCAATCCCAGATATGCCCTCTGGTTGGGATGGTACAACAGGGATCTTTCGTATAACCGTTGTGCAACTTGCTCTTTTTCAGGGATGGCTTCGATTGACGCATAATCCCCGTGGCTCAAGGTCATGGCAAGTCTTGAGAGAAAATCGGCATGACTTTCATAAAGGTCCTTCTCATCAACAAGCTGGATCGCGTCTGCGAACTCGGGAAAACAGCGGTAATAATCAGATCTGAGCTTTTGGCCGAAGGCCAGGATCATATCTTTGGACAACCGGGGATCTGACTCAAAGTACATGATGTCCTCTACTCTCTTCAACCAGACATCGTCACTTAATTTTGTCTTTTGTTGAAAGTCCGCATAGAGGGCAGTACCGGGAAATATATCCAGGATATAAAAAATAATACTCAGGGGCTTGATCTCATTGATAAGGTCTATTGTTTCTTGTATGGTCTCCCAGTTTTCTCCCGGTGATCCATAAATGAAATAAGCGCGGGCCAAGATTCCGTATTTGGTGGTCAGAGCAAAAGCTCTTTTGATATCGTCTGTCTTGATATTCTTATTCAGAACGCCTCTGATTTTCTCCGAGCCGCTTTCTACTCCGTAACTGATCTGGATGCAGCCGGCCTTCCTCATCAAGTAGAGCATTTCTTCGTTCACGTAATTGACTCGAGATATAGCGACCCAAGTGATCTTGAGCTCCTTTTCGATAATCTTTTTGCAGATCTCTATCACCCGATCGCTTCTCATGGTAAACGTGTCATCCGATACATAGAAGAAACCAATACCCTTGCGGTAGAGCCTTTCCAGTTGCTCTACAAAGTATTCCGGTGAGTGGAATCTGACTTTATGCCCCCAAAACCTGGGGGATCCGCAAAAGGCACAGTTCGCAGGGCACCCGCGGGAAGAGACAAGGTGCTGGACATCGAAGTATTTTGACGGCATGGGCAATCTGTCCAGATCCTGAATCACATCAGGATCGCCCGTTTTGACAACCTTTTCCCCTTTCTTGAAGGCGATACCCTGAATATCGTTGATGCCCTCGTAGTTTTTCTTCTCTATACACTGGATCAGCTTGAGAAAGCTGTATTCGCCTTCACCCAAGACAGCGAAATCTATTTCCTTAAAGTGTTCCAGCAGATGCTCCCACAAGAAGGTCGTTCCAATTCCACCAAAAACGATTTTTACCTCCGGGAGAATCCTTTTCGCGATTTTAGCAATATCTATGCCCCCCCACCGGTTGGCGTGCAGGATGGAAAATCCAATCACGTCAGGCTTCTTCTCTCTGAGTGTCTCCTCGATCTTGTTCGGTGTCTTATTTATATCGTGCCAGTTAAATACTTCGACATTGTAGTGGTTCTCTTTTAAGATTGCACCGATGTAATAGAGCCCTATTGGCACCACACGCACATCCTCAGCATAGAGCCTGTCATCAAGGCAATAGGGATAGACAAGAATTATTTTCAACTCGTTCACCTCTTGTTTCTTTTGCCACTGCAGAGTGAATCTTTGCATTTTTTCCGGTTAGTGAGGAAAATACTCACTTCTGCTTTGAAACGAAAGCACCAAGATAGTACCTAAGAACACAATTTAGCTTGCGGGGAATCAAAAATTCCTGTAATTCATGAGAATGCCAGATGTCAGTTTGTTCCTGATTAATTTCGATTTTTCTAGCGTATGGTAACATTCCTCCTCGGCATTTCTCAACCAAACTTCTTGAACAATACTACAGTGAAAAAACTCTACGATCCTACCATTGACAATTCTCCCTCTTTAAAATAAAAATAGGTGTGCACAGCAATGAAAACTTCATTTACAGAACTAAGATGCCCTTTCTGCTATTGCGCTGTTGAGCAGCCAAAGGAATTGAAAGAAAGAAAGCTCCGTGAATTTCCTCTCGGTGCTTGCGAGCACTGTGGGGCTGTGTATGCCTACGACGCCACAGGGCATAACAGAGGGGCAGCTTTTGTCGAAGCCCTGCTCTTCGCCTGTAACTATGATGATTACGTAGCCTTTTCACTTTCAGCAGGAGAAGACTATGAAGACGCTATTATTGAAAATTATGACCCTATCTCTCATAAAGTAATTCCTGAAAGAACTTTTGAAGATAGAACCATCAGAGGGGTACTGATTTTTGTCAAACTCAAGCCGGAATTCAGGGAATTTGCAGAGGAAAAGGTAAAGGAAAAATTAAAGTCCACGCCACCACCTTCTCCAGCTAAAAAATTACGTTCAGAGAAATTTTCAAGAGAGATAGTGCAGAAGTATGTACTAGAAAATAAACGTGACGAACTCCTCTTCTTAGCTGAAGAAGACACACGGTTAATCTCTGAACTTGGTCGTATGCTCTATACACCCGATGAACATCTCCGCTGGAAGATAATTGAAATATTGGGCGATGTAAGCAAAAAGATAACAGAGAAAAGGCCGGACATTATTACTAAACTGTTAAACCGCCTCTTACGGAGCGCAGCAGATTCCGCTTCATCAGCATGGGGTTCCTTGGAGACCACGGGAGCGATAATCAGTAAAAATCCTGAGGTATTTGGAGAATTTAGCCAGGCTTTACTATCCTTTTTAAGACACAAAGATTACTGGAAGGAAGTCACATGGGCTATAGGAAAGATTGCAACAACAAAACCAGAGTTGGTCAAATATGCTTTCCGTGCTCTCTGTTCATTTTTAACGGAGCCAGACCCTACCCTGCGAGGATATGCTGCCTGGGCTTTGGGCAAGTTAGGATTTAAAGATGCAATAGATGAGTTAAAAAAATTACAAACTGATGATCAGCAACTTTCTCTCTATAGAGAAGGAGAATTAAAAGAGGTAACGGTTGCACAATTAGCAAAAGAGGCCATTGAAAAACTCACGGAATGAACAAGCCCTTCATACGATATTTCGTTTCCTCACCTTATGGTGATATCCCTGCAGATGAAAACAAGTGGGATTTACCATTAGAAGGCGATGAGCTAAAGACCTCCTATAAAATATATTTCAATTCTATTAGAGATTTCCTTTCTCAAGATGAATTCAAACCATTCATTTCTTCACTCTCCCAAAAACTCGGGAAGAAAATCCATCTCAAGGAAGTCAATGAAATCATCGTCCGCACAGAAAAGCACGGACTTTTATACCACCCTGCCAGTGTGGAGTCCATCCTTCAAGAAGGTAGGACAAAATTTGGTTTAAATGTTGCTACTTCAGATATAGGCAGACATTGGTTGAAGGAAGAATATAGCGTCCTCCAGAAGTTACATACAAAATTTGATCTGCCTTATCTACCCAGGGTCTATTATTTTGGGGAGCTTAATGCTATGGCATTCCTCCTTGAAGACTGGTTCGAGGGATACCATGAATTCCATATCACCAAAGACAATGAGGGTACACAACGGTTAAAGCTCTGGGATTTTGATAATAACTATAAATACCTGTCTCCTGAACAGAGTTTTGAAATATATAAACAGGCTTCCCATATCCTAACTCTCTATTATGATCTGGAAAACTTCAGTCAGATCCATCCCTGGCATCATGCAGGAGGAGACTTTGTCGTAAAAATTGAAGACAAAACAATAGATGTTCGCCTTACAACTGCAAGGCGATATGAACCATTCATAGGCTTTGCAGATGAGGACACGTTAAATCCAATCCTTGCCTTATGCTATTACCTTTTGAATCTGACTATCAGAATGCGTCTTGATAAAGTGGATGGTCTTGGAGAAGTAGTATGGGCAGACGACACCTGTGTCAAAGCTACTCTCACAGGTTTTTTTGAAGCCTTGAAATCAAAGGGAGAGCTGAAACATTATCTTGCTCAAGCAGAGGATTTTGCAAGTTTACTTCAGTCCTTTAGTCAAGAGGAACTCAAAACTATCTTAAATCCTTTAATAGACAACTACAGGAGCACTGGAGATTTTCAGGTGATAATATTGAATTTAGACAAACATGTAAGTGAGCTCTATGCTACTCTTCAAAATCTCCCTTTACAATAGCTTCAAAGGGCATCCTCAATATCCTCGAGAGGGGTAACATGAGAGTAGCCTTCTCTGGATGGGCAGAACCTGTCTTTTTAAAAAGCTCGTCTGAAAGTTTGCAAAGTTCATGATATATCTTGTAGAGTTTCACAGTTGGATAGGTAACTTTTGCCTGAAAACCAGAGGCAGCACAGACATATGCCTGCTCCTTATCCCCATTTTTCAGGCTAAAAGGCACTCCATAGATACGGCAGATAATCGGGCGTTTATCATAGAGCACACATTCTTCCCTGTCTGTCAACAATGGACATCTTATCCTCTGTTTCCCCAATCCGTAGACTTTCATCTGAGGCTTATCATCAAAAACCTTCAGTGTATCCTTTGCTTTCAATATCTCAGCCTCTGCCTTTTCTGCCCTTCGCAGAACATCTCTTCTTATTTTTCTTTCTAACCGATTGAAATGATAATTGATATAAGCCGCCTCTATGGGAAAGACACCAAAAACAGCATGACAACAATCGCAACAATGCATTCTGCACTGCACGCTGAGAGGATATTTTTCCTGAATTGTCTTGAAAAGATGGTCAGCTTTTTGAGCTTCGAGTACGTATTTTGAGAAAAGATCATCCAGCATGGGAGCTGTCTTTCTTTCGATGAGGTTCCAGGAGCTTCAAAAACTCAGGGTGCACTTCAAACCCTAACTCTACAGCCTTGTCACAGTTTTTAATCGCCTCTTCAAACTCGCCCTTTACATAATAGGCATTAGCAAGGTTATTGTAGCCTAAGGAAAAATCTGGGGCCATCTCAAGCATCTTCTTGTTAATCTCGATACTCTTTTCCACATCTCCCTTCTGAAGATAAGCATTGCCAAGGTTGCACATGGCCTGAACAATCTCTGGATTGAATTCCAATGCCTTCTCCAAGGCTACTATAGCCTCATCGGTTTTACCCATCTGGAGATAGGCAAAGCCCAGATTTGAATACCCCCTCGCATATCTTGGTTCTATTTCTATCGCCCTTAAATTTGCCTTAACTACTTTCTCCAGATCCCCCTCTTTGTAATAGATATATCCAAGATTGACAAAAGACTCGAACATACGGCCACCGGCTTCTATGGACTCTTCAAATGCCTGTATTGCCTCATCGAACTTACCCTGATCCATAAAGGCTACCCCTAAATTATAGAGAGCAGAAGCACATTCCGGTTTCTCTCTGAGTAGCTTCTTCTGTTCAGAGATGAACTTCTCAATATCCTTTGGATCTTTCATAATGTTAGTAGTTTAACATTTATGCAAACCAAATAATACGGGTGGATAGTTTACCTACCCACCCGTCTCTCAGTCACTTCTGAACTACTTTCCGGTAATACGTCTTTTTACGTGCTTGTTTTATGTACCGCCTGTATCACCTGATTTTTCAACAGATATGCCTCTTCCTTTCAACCCGTACATCGTAGAGCTGCCGGTCGAGAATAGCTCTAAAACACCCTCTCTTACCATTTCGGACGCTACACTCTTTACTTCCGATGCACCAGTGGTCGGGATAATCTTCTTCACGCCTTCAAGCATATCTTTGAAATAGAACTTGGTCTTTGCGCCTTTTGAGGCATAGTCAATAATAGCCTGTCTAATTTCTTCCTTTCCCATACTATTTTTCACACTCCCTTTTTTGCTTAATATATCATGGTATCCATACCATGTCAAGTTAGCAACAAGTTCCGTACATTTTTGACATTACCCCGATTAAATAATCTATCGGCCCCTTAAGACCCGGTACCTTTTAAATATTTGGGTATTCGACGTGTTTAATATATAAGGACATTCTACCAGCCTTGAGGCTGATAGAATGTCCGCTACAGTCCTTTTATATACCGCCAACAGCCTTAGATACCGCCCATGCATGCTCTGTAAACTTGAATTGCGTTGATGTCCGGTAAGTATCTACGGCTAAGCGATAGTCATCTAAACTCTTTTCTGTAAACGGTATTTCAGTTTTCTCAAAGAATCTCTCCCAACCAATACGCTCTGCCCAGTCACCAAGCCTTTCATACTTATTCGCATTCTTTGCATAAACATCTACGATCCTCTTGACGACATCTGTTACTTCGGGCCAGCGCGGCATATTATTGGGCAACCAGGGAATAACCACCTTCGAGAATTTCGGCGCGCTTATGCGATTCGAGATCTTTCCGCCGACTAAAATAGCCACACCGTCTCCTTCTTTGTCGGATAAAGGCAGCGCCATACACATAGTATAGCAATTTCCACAGTACATACACTTTTCATTATTAATAGTTACGCTCTTCTGTCCTTCCGGAGTTGTATAGGGCTTAATTGCATAGAGAGGACAGGCAGCAATAACAAGTGGAATCTCACAGACCTTTCCCAGGACCTCGTGGTCAATTGCAGGCGGCTTGCGGTGATAGCCCAGAAGTGCAATATCAGAGCAGTGCACTGCTCCACACATATTGAGGCAGCAAGCAAGAGCGACTCTCAGCTTTGCCGGTAATTTCATAGATTGAAGATGCTCAAATAACACATCTGCAGTAGCCTTTACAGGGCCAGAAGCATCAGTCGCAGGCGTATGGCAGTGAATCCATCCCTGAGTGTGCACAATGTTTGAAATACCAAATCCAGTTCCACCTGTTGGGAATTTATAGGAGCCTCCAGGGTATTTCCTGCTATTCAATTCCTTCATTAAGGCTTTTGCCGTCTCTTCTTTCTCTACGATAAATTCTATGTTGTTTCTCGTTGTAAATCTCACATAGCCATTGCAATATTTGTCTGCGATATCACAGACTTCACGAATATACTCTACTGATATCGTCCGTGGTTCAAAAGCCCTTACGGTATAAGCCTTTTCTCCTGTCTCAGAGACATGTACTAATAACCCTGGCTCCAGTATCCTGTGAGATACCCACTTTCCGTAATTCCTTCTGATGACAGGCGGAAGAAACTGTTCAAAACGTTGCGGCCCTATATCAGTAATCCTGTTCTCTAATGGCTTTTTAGGATCATAATAACCAAGCTTACCTTTCGACATAATTAACCTCCTTTATTTTTATCTCGGGTGTCTGCTTCTATAATCTGCTATGTCCCTTACCCATCCGCCAGGAACCTCTGACTCCTTGAAGAAGACATACGGATTGGAACGAGGCTCTTTTACCATCTGAGGCATAGGCGGAATCCCGAGCACTTCTATAAATGTCTTCAAGCTCATGCGTTGAATGGTTTCACCCAAACGTTCGCGGTTTTTACCTTCTTCCATCCACCAATCAAAGACCTTTCTGGCAACGTCTTTAATATTATCGTATGGCTTTTTGGCATACATAAACGGTATAGTCATGAGCGACATCTGTGCTCCCTCTAAGATAGGTGCCTTTGCCCCGAAGAGGATACTCAAACCCTGATCTGCGCCCACTCTTAATGCCTCTGGCATAGCATCTATGCAATGCATGCAGCGGGTACATTCTGCATTGTTGATAGTAAGCTTCTTCCCGTCCCAATGCATACATTCTGTAGGACAGCGGTTAATTATTTCTTCCTGAATGTTGAATGGCCCCCAATTTGCCTGCACTGCCCCTCCATTCCGTGGGATTTCTCCACCAATATACGCCTTTACTGCATCCTGATTAATCCGGATGTCATCCTTCCAGGTGCCGATATAAGACATATCTGACCTGGCAATAGAGGCTGTACAGCCGTTGGGGCATCCATCAAATTTCATCTTGAACTTATACGGGAAGGCTGGCCTGTGTAATTCATCCTGGAAAGTCATGGTCATGTCATAACACAAGTCCATGGTGTCATAACATGCAAACTCACACCGTGCCTTACCAATACAATCTGAAGGGGTACGGAGGTTTCCACCCGAACCACCTAAATCAACACCCAGATCATGAGTAAGATCAAAGAACATAGGCTCCAGCTGCTCTGTAACGGAACCCAGTATGACAAGGTCTCCGGTGGAACCATGCAGATTCGTTATGCCGCTTCCGCGATATTCGCATATATCACAGAAGCTCCTCAGCCAGTCAGTTTGATAAAATTTGGCGCTCGGCTGGGCAACCCTGACAGTATGGAAATGTGCAACAGCCGGGAATTTCTCCTGCTGGTCAGAATAACGGCCTATAACGCCACCGCCATAGCCGAGGACGCCGACGATGCCGCCGTGTTTCCAGTGGGTTTCACCCTCTTTATAAGAAAGCTCAACTATTCCCAGTAAATCCTCGCATACCTCCATGGGTATATTCAGATTTTCTTGTCCCAGCTTCCTTCTATGTAACGCTTCTCTCTTCAGGTCGCTTACAAAACTGGGGTAGGGACCTGTCTCCAGTTCATCTAACATCGGGGTAGCATGCTTGTTTTTAAAATTCTTCAGCTCCTCTTCTGTATAATTTTTGAGCTGTTCGTCGGTAAAAATCCTTATGTCTTTGTAAGTTCTGTGGCCGGGTACTTCTTTATCCCACAAATGCTCTTGACCTTCAATTCCCATCATCTACCTCCTTGATCTTTAAGTAAGTTTTCGCACTTTCCCTTTTAAAAGGAACTTCTAAGTTTCCACCCCCCTCCTGTTCAAAAAATTTTTTAATGGGATACCTAAAACAGCATGGTGACTATATATTTATTTAAAGCTACAATCTTCCTGTTTTTTGGGAACTTTCTTTAACTACACCTGGTTAGATAGGATACCTTACTAACTTGGGTTCATAACTATAAATAACTTTATTCCTTTTGTCAAGAAGAATTTGAGGTCTTTTGCATCCAAAATTCAGGCTTAAGACCACCCTTTGAGACTGGACATTTAGATGTCTCCTTCTCATAATTTCTGTTTACATTCCTCCTCTCATGAATGCTATACTACTAATTCAAAAAAATGGAAGGATTAAGAGTGGTAAGAATATCTCAGAAGTTTTTCATCCTGCTATTTATTATCTTAACCTCATGCTCTGTTTATGCCCAGGAACTCCCAATTGTCAATTCAATAGAGATAAGAGGGTTAAAGAGGATTGAAGAGAGTGCAGTAAAATCCAAGATTACCCAGAAAATAGGCGAGTCAATATCTCAAGAAAAGGTAAATGAGGACATTAAGAACATCTTCAAGATGGGGTATTTTGAAGATGCAAGGGCGGAGATTGAACCATTTGAGGGTGGTATAAAACTCATCTATGTGGTGAAGGAAAAACCCACCATTGTAAGAATCGAATTCCAGGGCAACTCAAAGTTTGATGACTCCAAGCTCAGGGAAAAGATCACCATAACAACTGGCTCTATTGCTGATGCTGTTTTGATACAGGACAATGCAAGCAGGCTCAGGGCCTTTTATGAAGAGGAAGGATACTGGCTCTCAAGTATTGTCCCTATCCTTAAAAGGATAAGCCCCGAAGAAGTCAGCTTGACCTATCAGATAGAGGAAGGCCCAAAAATAAAGATAGATAAAATAGTCGTAGAGGGTAACAAAGCCATCTCCACGAAAAGTATAAAAAAGGTTATGGATACCAAGGAATGGTGGCTTTTCTCTTTTATTACTTCTTCTGGTTATTACAAAAAGGATCGAATGGACGTAGATGTAGAAAAGATAAGAGACCTCTATTTCAACAATGGTTACATTAAAGTAGCTATCGGAGAACCAGGAATTAAACTTACCGCTGATAAAAAGGGGATGATCATAACGATCTCGATCTCAGAAGGCCCTCAATTTAGCATCTCCTCTGTGAAATTCTCTGGCAATAAGGTTTTTGGAGATGATGTAATAAAGAAAAGAATTACCCTGTTACCGAACACGCCTTTCAGTAAAGAGCAACTGAAAAGGAACATACTCTCTCTATCTGAGCTGTACTCAGAAAATGGATATGCCGTTGCAACGATAAGTCCTGACCTGATACCAGATGAAAACAAAAAACTTGTAGACGTACTCCTGAAGATTGACGAGGGCGATAGGTACAGGATCGGCAAGATAGAGATCTCGGGAAATACGAAAACGAGGGATAAAGTAATAAGGAGAGAGGTAAGGCTTGACGAGGGTGATATTTTCAACAGCAGGCTGTTGAAAAGAAGCTATGAAAGGATCAACAACCTTAACTTCTTCGAAACTGTAGAGATGATCCCGAAACCTCAGCCTGAGGAAAAACTGGTAGACCTGGATATCAAGGTGAAAGAACGGCCTACAGGCATGTTAAGCATCGGAGGAGGTTATAGCTCTGTTGATAAACTCATTGGAATGGTAGACCTCACACAAGGCAACCTCTTTGGCAAAGGACAGTTATTAAAAATCAGAGCAGAAATCGGTGGAAGAACCACATTCTATGAAATCAATTTCAGGGATCCCTGGTTCATGAATAAGCCCATCTTATTCTCTACAAGCATTTACAAGATCACCAGAGAATACATAGCATACGACAAAAAGGCAACAGGATTTGGGTTCTCATTTGGTAAAGATTTTTCAGAATATGTAAAGGGTGAAATTGAATATAATTTTGAGGATGCAACAATTTTCAACGTATCTAAAGATGCTTCTATTGTTATAAGGGAACAGGAAGGCACAAACACAACCAGCCGTATTACCCCTTCCCTGGTAAGAGACACCAGAGACAACTATCTTGATCCATCAAGGGGTTCAAGAAATTCCATCTACCTAACCTATGCAGGGATT
>Ga0129298_10000251_pt1 | contig 20358 bp, 17 predicted proteins | sample I19B2metaG_FD_94707 | JGI IMG/M metagenome (GOLD analysis project Ga0129298, IMG submission 94707) | Lake sediment bacterial and archeal communities from Gulf of Boni, Indonesia to study Microbial Dark Matter (Phase II) - ​I19B2 metaG | ecosystem: Environmental > Aquatic > Freshwater > Lake >... | reverse complement strand
GGAGGAATATGGGATGAAAAATATTAAATGCTTTGCAGTGGTCTTGGTTTTAGTGCTTCTTGTGACAGCCGGTATGGCTGTTGCAGGAACCCTCGATGAAGTCCGTGCAAGAGGGGTTCTTATCGCGGGTGTTAATCCCGGCGTGGCTGGATTCAGCATGCCTGATGAAAAGGGCGTATGGAAAGGTCTTGACGTGGATACGGCTAAAGCAATCTCTGCCGCGGTATTTGGCGATGCCAACAAGGTGAAATATGTTGCCCTTACAGCCGTCCAGCGTCTCCCCGCTCTTCAGTCAAAGGAGATAGATGTCCTGTGCCGTAACACCACTGCCACCTTGACCCGTGAAACCGTGAGCGGCCTCAATTTTGCTCATGTCAATTATTATGACGGTCAGGGGTTTTTAGTCCCCAAGAAACTGGGTTTAAAGAGCGCCAAGCAATTGAAGGGTGCCACCATCTGCGTCCTTCCCGGAACAACTACTGAGATGAACGCTGCGGATTACTTCCGGAAAAACGGGATGCCATGGAAGCCGCTCGTTATTGAGCACCCCGCCGAGTTGAACAAGGCCTTCTTTGCCGGCCGTTGCGACTGTCTGACCTCGGACGCCTCCCAGTTGGCCGCAGTACGTTCGATCTCCCCAAATCCTGATGATTACATCATCTTGCCTGAAATCATTTCCAAGGAACCCCTTGCCCCTGTCGTCCGTCATGGAGACGATCAGTGGTACGACATCGTCAACTGGACGGTCATGGCCCTGATTGAAGCCGAGGAACTGGGTATTACTTCGAAGAATGTGGACGAAATGTTAAAAAGTACAGATCCCCAGATCCAGCGTTTCCTTGGAGTCAGCCCAGGCTATGGTAAGGCTCTCGGTCTCGATGAAAAGTGGGCATATAACATCATCAAGCAGGTGGGCAACTACGCCGAAGTCTTTGATCGCAACGTGGGTCCGAAAACGCCCCTTAAGCTTGAGCGCGGGCTCAATGACCTGTGGACAAGGGGTGGACTTATGTATTCCTTCCCATTCAGATAATCCTCTATAAGGGTGCCCCGCAAACGGGGCACCCTCTTTTGAATCATTGTTAATCGGGATACGACTGGTCAAAGGCATAAGAGCTTGTCCTCCCAGAGACTGCCAGACCAAACTTCTTCAGGAAGCAACCGACCCTTTGAAAGAGGATGAAAGAGTTTAGCGACAGTCCGGCATCAGAAAAGATACCCTTCTGGTTTGACCCAAAAAAAAGGGCCATCCTATTTCAGTTCATCACCTTCTGTATGGTGGGGTTGTTAGCCTACTATCTCATCTCCAATACCCTGATAAACCTCAAAAGACAAAATATTGCCACGGGGTTTAGTTTTCTCCACAAAGAATCCTCTTTTGAGATCGGTGAATCTCTGATTGCCTATTCAGCGGCCAGCACTTACGGCCGCGCCCTTTTAGTTGGTGCTCTCAATACCATAAAGGTCGCCTTCGTAGGAATCGTGATTACAATTATTCTTGGCACGTTCATTGGAGTGGCAAGGCTTTCTACCAACTGGCTTATCTCAAAGCTGGCAGCCATCTACATTGAAGTCATGCAGGATATTCCTGTCCTTCTGCAGTTATTCTTCTGGTATGCCATCTTTTATGAAACCCTTCCCTCTCCGCGGGAGGCCGTCAGCCCGGGAGCAGGGATCTTCATGTCTAACCGTGGGGTAGCCTTTACCATCCCAGAAGCCCATCCCGCTCACAAATCCATGCTCCTCGCCTTTGTGGCCGCATGTATGATCGTTTATCTTATACGTCGATGGGCAAGAAAACGGCAAGAAAAAACAGGGCAGTTTTTCCCTACCTTTCGTGTCGGCATCGCTATTGTTTTGGGTCTCCCTTTCATCACATGGTTGGCATTCGGTGCCCCTATGGAGATGGATGTCCCCAAACTCATAGGCTTTAACTTTGAGGGCGGTTTAACAGTAAGTCCTGAATTCATTGCCCTCCTCCTTGGCCTTGTCCTGTATACGGCTGCTTTTGTTGCCGAGGTCGTCCGTGCAGGAATTCAGTCGGTCAGCAAAGGCCAAAGAGAGGCAGCCATGTCTATTGGTCTCAGGCCGGCTCTCGTGTTAAACCTGGTGATCTTACCCCAAGCCCTTAGGGTCATTGTTCCACCCTTGACCAGCCAGATGCTCAACCTGACAAAGAACAGTTCTTTAGCCGTAGCCATTGGTTATCCGGATTTCGTCTCTGTGGCCAACACAACCATCAATCAGACCGGACAGTCCATAGAGGGAGTCGCCCTCATCATGGTGGTATATCTGTTTTTCAGTCTGTCCACGTCAGCTTTCATGAACTGGTATAATAGGAAAGTGGCTCTTGTAGAGAGATAGCATGGAACAAGCGGTCCAAGCAGAAGAGTTAAGGCCCCCTATAACAAGCGTTGGTTTCATCGGTTGGCTAAAAAACAACTTGTTTAATGGGGTGCTCAATTCCATCCTTACCATCATGACCCTTTTCTTCTTATGGAAGGTTATTCCTCCCATCTTTCGTTGGGCATTCATTGATAGTGCATGGCATACAACCGGTCAGGCGTGCAGACAGGCTGCCGGCGCCTGCTGGTCCATTATCTATACAAACTTCCGCTTTATGATCTTCGGCTTCTATCCCTTTGAACAGCAATGGCGACCTTTCGTCGCGATGATGATCCTTTTTGGTCTCCTCTTCTATAGTAGAAACCGGAACCACTGGAAAAAACCTTTGGCCTATGCGTGGATCATCGGGCTTTTCACGATGGGCCTCCTCATGAAAGGAGGTATCTTTGGACTGAAGTCGGTAGAAAGCACCCAATGGGGCGGGTTACCCCTTACCCTTCTGCTCGCGGTTTTCGGCCTTACTGCTGCGTACCCATTAGGCGTCATCCTGGCGCTGGGGCGCCGATCCAAGATGCGAGGTGTCAAAGTTTTGTGTATCTTGTACATCGAACTGATCCGCGGCGTACCCTTGATCAGTCTCCTTTTTATGTCCTCCATCATCTTCCCCCTCTTCTTGCCTGAAGGCATCAATATCAACAAGATCCTCAGGGCACAGGCAGCCATTATCCTGTTTACAGCTGCCTATATCGCTGAGGTGGTCAGGGGCGGTTTGCAGGGGATGTCCCGAGGACAGTATGAGGCGGCAGAGTCCATAGGATTAAACTATTACCTGACCATGCGGCTGGTCATCTTGCCCCAGGCTTTGAAGATCGTCATTCCACCCACGGTGAGCATTCTCATTTCAGCCTTCAAGGACACCTCGCTTGTGGTGATCATTGCCCTCTTTGAACTGCTCAAGACGACGCAGAGTGTGCTCTCCAATCCTGAGTGGATGGGGTTCAGCCGGGAGGCCTATTTTTTCGTTGCCATTTTCTACTTTTTGGGTTGTTTCTCCATGTCCAATTATAGCAGGAGGCTCGAAAGGGAATTGTCAAGGGGAGATTAAACGATACAGAGAGGTTTTTATGAACGAGGAAATCTCAATCAATACTGAAAAACAGACGTCTCAAGGGCTGATGATAGAATTCATCGATGTGCACAAGTGGTTTGGTGAATTTCATGTACTCAGGGGTATAGACCTCACCGTAAGCAGACAGGAACGTATCGTGATCTGTGGCCCTTCAGGCTCAGGAAAATCCACGCTCATCCGTTGCATCAACCGTCTGGAAGAACATCAACGGGGTCGTATTATTGTCGATGGCACCGAGCTGACCAATAACATCAAGAATATTGAAAAAATACGAGCTGAAGTGGGCATGGTTTTTCAACACTTCAACCTCTTTCCGCACCTCAATATTGTTGAAAATTTGGCTTTGGGGCCCATTTGGGTGAGAAAGGTCCCAAAGAAAGAAGCGGAAGAGACGGCCATGTATTACCTCGAAAAGGTGCATATCGCTGAACAGGCCCGAAAATACCCTGGTCAGCTTTCAGGAGGTCAGCAGCAGCGTGTGGCCATTGCCCGTAGTCTGTGTATGAATCCCAAGGTCATGCTCTTTGATGAACCCACCTCAGCCCTTGACCCGGAGATGATCAAAGAAGTACTGGACGTCATGATCGAGCTCGCCCAGGAGGGTATGACGATGATCGTCGTCACCCACGAAATGGGTTTTGCCAGGAGTGTGGCACACAGAGTCCTTTTTATGGACTTTGGTAAAATCGTGGAAGGAAACACGCCAGAAGAGTTTTTTGCAAATCCTAAGCACGAACGGACCAGACTCTTCCTCAGCCAGATCCTTCACTAAGAAACAGTCTTCTTGATCAACTTGGAAAACGGAAAACTTATAGAGAGGTGCCTCCATCCCCACACAGCCGATCGGGCCTTAACTCCCTTGCCCGTCCTCTGGGGTCCACGCTCCATGGGCTGGCAATATTGGACCATGTTCAGGAAACGTCTTGAGTTTCCCCGGATTTTCGAAAGGTCGGCCAACGAGTTCGAGTGTCTGTCGAGGGAGCAGGCCTGGAAGGCCAATATCGCCGACGAAACCGATCAAAATTCCAGACACAATTTTTTTTGAAAATCATGTTTTCCACCCATTAGAATTATGCTATAAGGAATTCTGGTTTTCGGAGGTTTCACGAATGAACCATTTTTTTGACCGGTATCGACAAAAAACAGTCCTTTCGGGAACTCTTTTCAATCGGTCCAAAGAGGCGATGCCAGGAGGAATCTCACACAACATCCACTATTTCCCGCCCTACCCTTTCTTTCTTAAGAAGGCGAAGGGTTCTAAGGTCTGGGATGTAGATGGCAATGAATATGTGGACCTCTGGTTGGGCAACTATACCAATATTTTGGGACACCACCCAGAGATTGTAGTTGAAGCAATTGAACGACAATTAAGGGAGGGAATCCACTGGGGTATCCTCTTTGAGAAGCAGGTGGAGTGGGCTGAACTCATTCGGGAATTGATCCCCTGTGCAGAGAGGGTGCGATTCTGTTGTTCAGGAACCGAGGCGACGATGTATGCGGTCCGCCTCGCCCGTGCCTGCACCCAGAAGAAGACCATCTTAAAGATCGCGGGTGGTTGGCATGGAGCAAACTCCGATCTCTCCTTAGGCATCGAAATGCCTTATGAAAAAGAAGAAAGTCTCGGCCTGTTGCCCGAACTTCAGAAATACTCAAAGGTGATCCCATTTAATGACATTTCTGGAACACTGGAGGTCATCCATAAAAATAAGAATGACATCGCAGGAATTATTCTCGAGCCTGTGATTGCCGGAGGTGGGTTCACTCCAGCGACGATAGAATATCTAAAGGCGCTCCGGTCCGAAACAGAGAGGCTTGGGGCCCTCCTCATCTTTGATGAAGTGATCTCGGGATTTCGTGTGGCCTTAGGTGGAGCTCAGAAAAGGTTTGGCATCACTCCAGATCTGACGACATTGGGAAAGATCATGGGTGGCGGGTTGCCCGTGGGTGCTGTGGTGGGAAAAAGAGAGATTCTCGAGAGGACCTCTCCTGAAAAGAAGGGCAACAAATGGGAGAGGATTCTGATTGGCGGGGGTACCTTTTCTTCCAATCCGCTAACAGCAGCAGCCGGTTTGGCGATGCTTCGCTATTTGAAGGATTACGAAGAGGAGGTCTATCCCCTTTTGGAAACCAGGGGGGAAAAGGTGAGAAAAGGTGTTCAGGAGTCTCTCCGTCGTGAAGGAATAGATGCCATTGTCACAGGGATCGGCTCTCTATTTCAGACCCATTTCCCATTGCAAAGAGGGGTGACGCTCAATTCTCCTCATTCGATCCACCGCTTTACCGATATAGACAAAAGAGAGGTTGAGTTTCGCATCCGAATGTTGACAAGAGGCGTCTATGTGATGCACGGCGGGGGCAGCTTATCCATGGCCCATTCCGATACGGACATCGAAACGATCATCAAAGCCACTGGAGAAGTGGCCAGAGATATGGTAAGAGAAGTTTAGAGTTTAGAGTTTAGAGTTTAGAATTTAGAAATTAGAATTTAGAAATTAGAAATTAGAAATTTTATAATGTAATAAGGAGGTGCATCATGGGAAATCGAGGAGCAAGGACATGGGTATGGGCATTATTCTTCACGATGATTCTTGGAGAGGTGGCTATGGCAAAAGAGGAAGGAAAAATTGGCGTGATCGTGGTCGATGTCCAGGGAGATTTCACGAAATTCAAGAAGGGCTCTCTGGCCGTGGAAGGCACGGATGAGGCATATGTCAAGGCAGTCGAAGAGAATACAAAGAAACTGAAGGATGCGGGCTTCCCAATCTATGCCACTCAGGATTGGCATCCGGCGAATCATGCTTCGTTCTTTACCAACCATAAAGGGAAAAAGGCCTTTGACCTCATTAAACTTCACGGAAAAGACCAGGTTCTCTGGCCGCCCCATTGCGTTCAAAAGACTGCTGGAGCAGAGATCCTATTGGACAAGAAATTATTTAAGGCCGTGGTGAAAAAAGGGATGGATCCAAAATATGACAGCTACTCCGGTTTCCAAGATGATGGCGGAAAGAAGACTGAGATGGACAAAATCCTCAAGAAGGACCAGATCAAGAAATTGGTCGTCTATGGCATCGCCACGGATTACTGCGTGAGAGCGACAGCACTCGATGCGGTCACAGCGGGGTATAAAGTCATATTCGTTAAAAACTTAAGCAGAGGGGTCGGTCCGGAAACCTCTCAAAAGGCGATGGAGGAGATGAAGGCCAAAGGAGTCGTCACCCTCGACGATCTGGACTTAGCAAAGATTAAAGCCAATTAGCATTTGCGCGTTTCCTTTTCCGACCGAATTAAAAAGGGACTTTAAATAGGGACACATCCCATTAAATTAAAAATGTAAGGCAAATGTGGAGAAAACCCTCTTCTTATTTATGATCCAAATAATAAATGGGATGTGTCCCTACTTTTGTCCCTACTTTTTGAGATGCTCAACAGCTTTTTCGGCGACGATTTCGGCATCATGCACAGAATCGCTGATTCCGATTCCTTTATAGGCGCATCCGGTGAGAAAAAGGCCAGACTGGAGGTTTGTCCTCTCTTCGATTCGGGAAACTTTCTCCAAATGCCCTACCAGATACTGAGGCATCGACCTCTCCCATCGGTAGATCCTGGTCAGAATAGGATCACCTTCTACCTCCACAATTTTCCTCAGTTCCTCTTCAACCAACCTCAGCATCTCATCGTCATGAAGGCTAACGAGCTCCTGATTGTTCGCACCTCCAACAAAGACCCTAAGCAAAGCATGGCCCTCTGGAGCCCGGTAGTTAAATTTAACTGAAGTATAAGTGGAGGCCATGATCTTTCTTTTTTCTGTCCGAGGGATAATAAATCCAAATGCGTCAAGGGGATCATGGACCTGGGAGCGTCGATAGGCCAAAGAAACCGTGGCACTTGAAACATAGGGAATGGTGAGAAGGATTTTGGAAAGTTTTCCATCCATCTCTTCGACGATCTTTGCTGTGATGAAAGAAGGAGTTGCTAAAATGACCGAATCTGCTTCAAGGCATGCTCCGTCAGACAACTGGACTTGATAATCCCCCTTCTCACTCTTTTTCAATCTCACAACCTTCTTTTTAAGACCAATCCTGTCCTCTCCAATCTTTTCTCTTAGACAGTTAATCCATTCACCCAATCCGTCTTTAAGGGCTAAGAACATCGTCCTTTTAGGCCCACCCTTTTTTTGAAATTGGAGGGCCATCTTTCTTCTTGCGAGCATGCCACGGATGAGACTCCCATATTCTTCTTCCATCTGAAGGAACCTGGGGAAAGTACTTTTTAAGCCCATGGTCTCTGGGGTTCCAGCATGAATCCCTGCCACCAAGGGTTCTGCAATCTTCTCCAAAACCTCCCCACCCAGGCGGCGCCTGACAAAATCGGCAAGGCTCTCCTCTTCATCCGAGTCCTTCTTTGGGATGAAAAGATCCATTCCCATCCGAATCTTCCCTGGCCAGGAGATAAGAGAACTCTTGATGAAGGGCGTCAGACTGGTTGGAACCATGAGCATAAACCCTTCTGGCAATTCATGGAGCTTCCCCTTAGAGAGAATGAAGACTCTCCGATTCTCATTTGTATTTAAAATCCTATCTCCGAGTCCGAGTTTTTCGCAGAGGGCAAGAGCCCACGGCTTTTCATAAAGGAAGCAATCTGGACCTCCCTCAATGACGAAATCATCCACTTTCTCCGTTAGGATGCATCCACCTACTCTATCCTTCTCATCCAAAAGTTGTAGCTGAATGGATCCACCTAATTTCTTTACCTTTTCGAGAGCGAAATAGGCCGCTGCCAGACCAGCGATCCCACCACCCACAATAACGAGTCGCTTCATGTTCACCCTCACCCCCACCCTCTCCCCTCAAGGGAGAGGGAATAGGTTGTGTATATGTTCTTCAACAACACTCGATAAAGCTTCAATAAATTTATCAGAAATGTTGAGAGAAGAAGTTCGTCTCAACTTTATATCCAGAGACTCGGCCTTTTTTCGATAAAGAATATCTATATCGTAAAGGATTTCGATATGATCTGAGACAAACCCGATCGGAACGATGAGAACCTCACGAATTCTGTTTTGGGAAAGTTCTTTCAGAATCGATTCGACATCAGGTCCTACCCACTCCTCGGGCCCGCCGCCCTTACTCTGAAAGGCAATATGCCATTTTCTTGGCTCCAGACCCTCAACAACTCCTTTTACACTGGCCTCAAAATCGTTGAGATAAGGATCGCTTTCAATAGTCGTTCTTGGAAGGCTGTGTGCAGTGAAAATAAGATGAACCTCCTTCCTCTCCTCCGGATCGAATTCCATTAACCCTTCCTGGACTTTCTCCCGAACCGCCTCGAAAAAAAGGGGATGCAAATGCCATCCCAAGATAAAGGAAATTTCCATTTTCTCTTTTAAATCTTCTTTAACCCTATAGACCTCTTCGATGTAAGCTCCTGTGCTTGCACGGGACCGAAAAGGTGCCATCGGAATGGCAATGACCTCTCGGATCTCGTCCCGAACGATCTCTGTCAGTGTCTCTTCTATCAATGGATGCCCGTAGCGCATTCCAATATAAGACCTGATGGGGTAGCCCTTCATCTTCAGCCTTTCCTCTAAGGCCCGAGCCTGCCTACGTGTGATTTCCGGAAGGGGAGAAGAACCTCCAATCATTCGATAACGCTCTTTGATCCTTTCCAATTGCTCTGGAGAAGGTCTCTTCCCTTTGAAGAGACGAATCAAAAAAGATTCAACCTCCTCCAAGGAAAGAGGTCCCCCGAAGGCCAAAAGGAGAATGGCTTTCATCAGATGATCTCCCGCCTCGAACTATAGCGATGAACCGCTTCAACTAAGAAAGCCACATTTTCGGCTGGTGTGTTGGGAAGGATGCCATGACCGAGGTTAAAGATATGGCCGGGCCGACCCCCGGCCTCCTCAAGAATCCGCTTAACCTCTTTTTCAATCAGATCGGGACCGCTGAGGAGAATGACTGGGTCGAGGTTTCCCTGAATGGCAATGTCATATCCCAGACAAGCCCAAGCCTCAGCCAGATTTACTCGCCAATCTACTCCAATGACATCTCCTCCTGCCCGCTTCATCATCTCCAGGAGTGTTGAGGAAGAGGTTGCAAAGTGGATCAGGGGAACTCCTGAAGCAACTCCTTCGATGATCCTCTTAGAATAAGGAAGTACATATTCCTTATAATCGGTTGGACTCAAGCATCCCACCCAGGAATCGAAAAGCTGGACGGCCTGGACGCCTGAGCGGATTTGAGCATTCAGATACCGAATCAACACTTGGGAAATCTTCTCCATTAAAGTATTCCACGTGCCGCGGTCCTGATACATCATGCCTTTGGTGAGGATATAGTTTTTCGAATGTCCCCCTTCAATGACATAACTGGCAAGGGTGAAAGGGGCGCCGCAGAACCCAATCAAAGGGATCTTCCCTTCCAATTCTTTCCGAACGATTTGAATCGCCTTCACGAGGTAAGGAATTTCCTCCTCTGGCTCAAAGATTCGCAACTTCTCAACATCCCTTTTCTCTCGGAGGGGATGGTGAAAAACCGGACCTTCACCTTTTGCAAACTGGAACTCCACTCCCATCGGCTCCAAAGAGATAAGGATATCCGAAAAAATGATCGCTGCATCGAGTTTAAACTTTTCGATCGGCTGAAGCGTCACCTGTGCTACCAGTTCAGGATTCTTACACATTTCCAGGAAAGAATACTTCTTTCGGAGGGCGCGATAATCTTTCAGATATCTGCCGGCCTGGCGCATGAGCCAGATGGGTGTATATTCTGTCGGCTCTCTGCGGCATGCCCTCAGGAATGGATATTGTTTTTCCGTCTCGTTCATCACTTGACCCTGAAACAATAAATTTGAAATCTGAAACAAAGAAGTTAAACTCTAAACTCCAAACCCTAAACTCTAAATAAACTCAAATATCCAAAACACAAAACGGTATAATCTTTTGAGTTTAAGATTTTAGGTTTGTTTAGAATTTAGAGTTTAGTGTTTAGAGTTTAGACCCTCCAGTCCCTGAGCAACTGAAGCACCAATCTTACTCCAACCCCGGTGCCTCCTTTTGGTGTATAAGGCCTTTCCTTTTCGATGTAAGCGGGACCCGCAATATCCAAATGGACCCATGGCGTCTTTCCAGCAAATTTGCTTAAGAAGATTCCTCCGATGATGGCACCGGCTGATCGGGTACCCACATTTCTAAAATCGGCCACATCGCTCTTCAAATATTCGAAATATTCATCCCAGAGGGGCAATCTCCAGACCTTCTCCCCTGTCCTCGCCGAAGCCTCTTCAACTCGCTTCAACAGGGTTTCATCATTACCAAAAAGGCCGATGACGTAATCTCCCAGGGCGATGACACATGCTCCGGTCAGTGTAGCCAGATCGATGACCGCCTTTGGTTGATATTGTAAACCGTAAGTCAGAGCATCCGAAAGGATAAGCCTTCCTTCTGCATCGGTGCTGATCACCTCTACGGTCTGACCCGAGAGGGTCTTCAGAACATCTCCGGGTTTATAAGCCTTTCCGCTTGGAAGATTCTCTGTGGCCGGTATCACCCCTACGAGATGAAGCGGGATCTGAAGTCTGGACGCCGCTTGTAGGATGGCCAAAACAGCTGCAGCACCTGACATGTCGTCTTTCATTCGTTCCATCTTCTCCGAGGGTTTTATGGAGATCCCGCCGCTATCAAAAGTAATCCCCTTCCCTACCAATGCGATCGTATCCAATCCCTTGCCTTTATTATGCTCCAAGATGATGAACTTCCCTGGCTCCTGGCTTCCCTTGGCAACAGCTACGAAGGCGCCCATTCCCATGGCCTCTGCCTGGCTCACCTCCAAAACCTGAATTTCCATGCCTTCGTCTTTCGCTATCTGTCGGGCCTTTTCAGCCAGTGCCGTTGGGGTAATCTGATTGCTGGGACCGTTAACGAGATCTCGGGCCATGCAGACCGCTTTTGATATAATCTCGCCCTTCTCCACTCCGTCAACCAGCGCTTTCATCTCTTCGGCTGTCTCTCCAAGGATGACCACCTTCTCAATCTGCTTAATCTTATCTCTCTCGAGGGTTTTCAGCTCGTTAAACTGGTAGGTTCCGAGGAGGAGTCCAGCCACAAAGGACTCGGCCAGTTCTTCCTCTGAAAGTCCGTCGAATTTCTTTATTGGAAAAGCAAACTCCTTCATACCTGAATCCCGAATGAACTGTCCAGCCTTTGAGGAAGCCCCGCGCCACCTTTCAAAATTAAACTCCCCTCTTTTGCCCAGGCCGGAGAGTAACACCCTTCTCGCAGGGAGAGCCCCTTGGGTGTGGAAGACCCGACATTGATATAATTCTCCCTTGAAATCCCCTTGGTTCATCAGATTGGTGATAAACCCTTTCCACTCCAAATCCACATTCTGAATCGGACCTTCCAGCCCCTCAGGAAATTCAAAAGAGAAGAGGAGAAGAAGTTCACAAGAATATCTCTCCGCCCTGCCTTGCTCAACCCGAATCTTCATATAAGGACCTCCGCTGGATCTCACAATCCTAAGTTCAAATGTCAAAGTTCAAATTTCAAATTAATGACAAATAACTAAATTCCAAAAAGTTTTTAATTTGACCTTTGGATTTCGTTTGGCATTTGAATTTTGACATTTGACATTGCCTTATCGGCTGTTATTCTCTTTCCCTCAGCTTCGATACTGTGATGGAGCGGTTCTCCTCCGGGGTAGAGAATTCCCTTACCTTCTTAACTAACGAGGGAGCCCAGGCTCCCCGGCCGATCACTCTGGCCAGCATCCAAGGGTTTAAATCAGAGACCTCCATCCACTTCCCTGCATTTTTGATGATTTCATCCAGAACCTTTCGACTGGGGTCTCCTTTTAAAGGATACTTCTCTTTGATCTCGATCTTAATCCTGGCGACATGGTCACTTCCAAAAATCGCCTCAATCTCCTCCTTTTGGGCATAGGCGTAGAGGGCTTCTTCCACTTTCGCTAACTCAGCATCGATCTCTTCGGTCGAGACTCTTTTTTTCTCCTTCAACTCCACATAACGATTGACCAAAGTCACCCCCTCTTCGTCCAGATACTCGTTAAGCGGAAGGCTGGCCACCATCATCAGATGCTTTCGTCTTGGACAAAGGTTTTGGTAGTCGCACCAATCGCAAAGAGGCCCTTCCTTTGGAACGAAATGCTTGTCCGCTTCGATCTTCTGGATAAGCTCTAACGTTTCGCGACGAAGCCGATGGAGTTCCTCAGGAGTCCTTGAAGACTGAATTTCGGTATCAAAGGACAGGTAGTGCCAGATCAATCGTATCTCTCGAATACCCTGCCACTTTCCCTCGACCCCCATCTGGTAGAAAGCCAGTTGCCGGTCGGAATTGATTTCCTCTTCTGTCAGAAGCCGATTGGAGGTTTTGTAATCGTGGATTTCGAGAATGGAGTTATCAACGAGGGCTAACCGATCGATGAACCCTCGAATCCAGTACCCCTTCTCTTCTTCGAGGGGGAAATAAATATTTTCTTCAAGGCCCAATGTCCTTCCCTGATCGAATGGATAGTAGCGCTTATAGTAATCGGAGATACACTTCTCTCCCAGACGGCGGTAATCCTCGGCGCTGTAATCTTTTCGTATAACCTGAACCATGTCATTCCAATTCTTCTCCCAGCTTTGATGGTAAAAGCTAAGAATATCCTCCAGGGTATTCAGTTTCGTTACTTTTAGGTCTCGGTAGAGCTTCTCCAGGCCATCATGAACCCTGGAACCCATGAAGGCCTCGATGCTTTCTGTTTCCACCTCAATCTTCTGGATGTAGGCGAGTTTATATTGCTGAGGGCAGGTTTCATACGTAGCAAGCTGTGAGTGGGAGTAGGTTGGCATCTTTCATCTCCTCACCCCGCTCTTAGCGGGGTTCAATCTTTACTGATTTTACAGACATATTAAGCTATTTTTAACAAGAAAACCCCCTTCTGTCAAAAACCAATTTTCCCTCATCCTTCCCCCGTGGCCGGGTCTTTTCAACTCTCTCCCTGGGGGGGAGAGGGATGGCCTGCCGGCAGGCAGGGGTGAGGGGTGAAAAAGGAAACAGGAGATTTCCATCACGGAACAGGATGCTTGAAAAATTTAGGCGAAATGTGTTTAGATGGATTTTGTATCCTACTTCGCAGAATATTTAGGATGAATAGAGAAGCAGAATTAAGAAAACTCCAGAACGTGGTGATCCGATGCCAGAAGTGTCCGAAGTTGGTTATTTACCGTCAAGAAGTTGCGGATCGAAGGCCTAAGAGATACCTGGATTGGGATTATTGGACAAGACCCCTTCCCAGTTTTGGAGACCCGGAAGCCCGGGTTCTCATCGTCGGACTTGCCCCCGCAGCCCATGGTGGAAACCGGACAGGCCGGATGTTTACTGGAGATCGGAGCGGAGAGTGGCTTTTTCAAGCCCTCTATCAATTTGGCTTTGCCAATCAATCCAATTCTATTCGCCGGGATGATGGTTTTGTTTTGAAGGATTGTTACATCACTGCAACGATTCGTTGTGCCCCACCGCAAAATAGGCCTCTTCCCGAAGAGATCGAGAACTGTCGGCCTTACTTTTTGAAAGAGCTCGATCTGTTAGATAAAGTGAAGATCATTGTGCCTCTGGGCCAGATCGCTTTTACCCAGACATTAAAGTCATTGAGGCTGAAAGGCTATGAAGTTCCGCCTTTGGCTTTCGGCCACGGAAGACTTTATCAAATTTCAAAACAGAAAGAACCGCCAACTCCTGTAACGAACGGTTTAAAACCCTGCCCGTCCGGTAGGCAGGCGTTCGCTACTGAACTCCGAACTATATCTTTGATTACGAGCTACCATCCGAGCCAGCAAAATACGCAAACCGGCAAACTCACGAGATCGATGTTTCATAGAATCTTTAAAATGGTCGGACAGAAATTATGAGTTACGGGTTATGATTTTTGAGTTTTGAATTTTAGCTTATGGCTGTTCGTATTCCTATTGAGGATTGGATTGATCTCCACACCTTCTCACCTAAGGAGATCCCTTCTCTTTTAGAGGAATATCTTTCAGAATGCCAGAAGAAAGGATTCAAAGAGGTTCGAATCATCCATGGCAAGGGAAAGGGAGTTCAAATGAACATCGTCCATTCCTTCCTCAAAAAGAGTCCCCTCGTCGAATCCTTCAAATTAGCTCCGCCGGAGTCTGGTTCCTGGGGTGCTACGATAGCTATCCTGAAAAAATCTTAGACAGATATTGCTTGCAGAAATAGGATTTTTTTGATATTTAAGTGCTAGGGAAAAATGGATCATAGAAAGGAGGGATTCCTATGAAGCGACTCTTTTGTTTAATTTCTTCAGTTCTTATCATATCTGTTCTATTCACTCCAACTCCTGGCCTGGCGAAGGTTTATGGGGGAACGGTCATCTATGCTGCTGGTGCTGACCCTGATCGCCTCGATCCTGCCAATGCAGAGAGTAACCCTGCTGAGGCTGTGAACCGGATGATGTATGAGAACCTTGTCAAATTTGACGAAAAACTGAAAATTGTCCCTGGGTTAGCAACCAAATGGGAGCAGTCAAAGGATGGGTTGACATGGACTTTCTATCTCAGAAAAGGCATTAAATTCCATGATGGGACTCCATTCAATGCAGAGGCGGTCAAAGTCTTTGTTGAGAGGATGATTGGGCCGGAGAAACCCTCCCGCGCCGGACTCTATGTCCCCTTTGTCAATTCTGTTGACGTTGTTGATGACTCGACCATAAAGATCCATCTGAAGGCGCCTTTTGCCTTTTTCCTGAACAACTTAGCCCATAGCGCATCGGGCATTATCAGCCCAACAGCCTTGAAAACCCTTGGAAAAGATATTGCCCGGCGGGCTGTCGGTACGGGCCCGTTCAAGTTCGTCGAATGGATTCACGGCGATCATCTGACCATGGTCAGAAATGATGACTATTGGGGAGGAAAACCCTACGTTGATAAGATCATTGTGAAGACGGTCAAGGAGGATAGTGCCCGGGTGATGATGCTTCAGTCAGGGGACGCCCATCTGATCGTCCGGATTCCTCCAGAAGACATTCCCAGGCTGGAAAAGGATCCAAAGGTCAAACTCGATTCCACCGAGACACTGCGTGTATTGTATATCGGAATCAATTGTTACAAGAAACCCTTTACAGACGTTCGGGTCCGACAAGCTCTCAATTACGCTGTCGATAAAGAAGCGATTGTCAAGAGCATCTATCAGGCCAGAGCTTTAGCCGCTTCAGGAATCGTTGCCCCTCTGACCACTGGCCACTTTCCTGTTAAGGGATATCCGTACGATCCAGAAAAGGCAAAAAGGCTTCTTGCTGAGGCGGGTTTTCCCCAAGGATTTAAGGCGAAACTGTGGAGTCCCCAGGGCCGCTATCCCAAAGATTTTGAAATGGCCCAAGCCGTGCAACAGCAGTTGAAGAAGGTGGGAATTGACTGCACCCTCGACACCATGGAGTGGGCCGCCTATTTAGCAGCGACGCGTAAACCGCCTGAGGAAAATGAGTCTGAACTCTTCCTGATCGGATGGGCCCCTTCAACGGCTGAAGCTCGTTGGATTCTCTATCCCCTCTACACCACCGAGCAATGGGTCCCAAAAGGGAATAATCGAAGCTTCTTCTCCAATAAAGAGTTTGATGACTTGGTGAACAAATTTACTCGGGCGACGACCAAGGCGGAGATGGATAAATATCTGAAGGAGGCTCAAGAATTACTCGTCAAGGAGGCCCCTTCGATCTTTCTCCTGGTGACCAAGGAAACCATTGGCTATTCAAATAAACTCAAAGGGGTCATCAATTCACCCCTTGAACTGACCTACTTTGACCACCAGACGTATGTTGAGAAATGATAAGGGGATTTGATTCACTCATTTCAAACTCTTAGGGCGGCCAAATCTCGGTCGCCCTTTTCTTATATATTGCGAGAAAGAGATGCCCCGCTATATCCTAAAAAGAATCTTCATGCTTCTCCCCGTCCTCTTTGGAGTTTCACTTATCTCCTTTTCACTCCTCCATATGGTCCCTGGAGACCCAGCCGAATTATTGGCAGGAGAGGACGCCAATCCGGACTTCATTCAAGCCCTCCGAAAGGAATACGGCTTGGATAAACCCCTCTATGTCCAGTATCTTCATTTCGTTTCCCATGTCGTACGTGGGGATTTTGGAATATCGATCAGAAATCGTGAACCCGTCATCAAACTCCTTAAGGAGCGTTTTCTCTTTACGGTTCAGCTCTCTTTTCTCTCCATATTGATTGCTGGCTTCATTGGTCTGATCGCAGGGGTTATCTCTTCAACGAAGCAATATTCCCTCTTTGATAACGTCAGCATGGTGGGTGCTCTTTTTGGCATCTCGATGCCCATTTTCTGGCTCGGCTTACTGCTCATGCTTGTCTTCTCTGTGCACCTGAGATGGTTTCCAGCCGGGGGGAAGGGAACGATCATACACCTCATCCTTCCAGCGATCGCCTTGGGTGCTGCTGGATCGGCGGTCATTGCTCGAATGACAAGGGCTTCCATGCTTGAGGTCATCCGACAGGACTATATTCGCACTGCCCGGGCCAATGGCCTTCGCGAGTTCATCGTCATCTATAAACACGCCCTGAAGAATGCGATGGTCCCGGTGATCACCGTCTTTGGCCTTGAATTTGGATATATGCTCGGCGGCGCGGTTCTGACCGAGACCGTCTTTTCTCTTCCTGGAGTTGGAAGACTAATGGTGGAAGGAATTTTCCAACGAGATTACCCGATCGTTCAGGGTTCGATGCTTCTTGTGGCAACCACTTTTGTGCTCGTCAATCTCTTAACCGATATTGCTTACGCCTTTTTTGACCCAAAGATACGATATGAGTGAAAAGAAAGAATTTAAAACAAGCCAGACAGCAGAGGTCTGGAGAAGGCTTAAAAGAAACCGGGCAGCCATTTTTGGAGGAACGATTGTCCTTCTCTTCGTCCTCATCGCCATTCTGGCCCCTTTGTTCTCTCCCTACCCACCCAATGAAGGAGATCTGACAAAAAGACTGAAATCTCCGAGCCGGGAACATCTTTTAGGGACCGATCCTCTTGGAAGGGATCTCTTAAGCCGAGTGATCTATGGGGCTCGGATCTCCCTCCAAATTCAAATTGTGTCTGTCTCCATTGCCATGGTCATTGGAACGCTCCTCGGAATGGTCGGTGGTTATTATGGTGGAAAATTTGATCACCTGATTATGAGACTTATGGACATCCTCCTGGCTTTCCCAGGAATCTTTCTGGCCATATCCATCATCGCTGTGCTGGGTCCGGGGCTGACGAATTTGATGTTGGCCGCTGGAATCTATTCGATTCCTCAATTTGCAAGAATTGTTCGAGGCTCTGTGATCTCCTTGAAAGAGAAGGAGTTCATCGAGGCAGCCCGAGCGGTTGGGGAAAACGATTTCAATATTCTCTTTCGTTATCTGTTGCCCAATTCTATGGCACCTATCATCGTCCAGACAACGCTTCGCATGGCAACAGTGCTTCTCACTGCTTCGGGGCTCAGTTTTTTAGGACTGGGTGTGCAACCTCCCACTGCCGAATGGGGAGCGATGCTCTCCAATGCAAGGGCCTACCTCATCACCGCCCCTCATGTCGCAACAGTGCCAGGGTTAGCCATCATGCTGGTGGTGATGGGCTTTAATCTCTTTGGTGACGGTCTGAGAGATTCACTCGATCCAAGGCTGAGAGATTGATGTGATGAGTACACTCTTAAGTGTTAATAATTTAAAGACCCATTTTTATTCGTCAGGCAAGACCATTCGTGCCCTCGATGGAGTGAGTTTTGACATCGAAGCAGGAACGGTCTTTGGTCTTGTGGGAGAGACGGGATGTGGAAAATCAGTGACAGCCCTCTCGATTCTGAGACTCATCCCATACCCTCCTGGAAAGATCGTGGGAGGAGAGATCCATTTCAGGGGGAAGAGCCTTCTCGACCTCTCGGATGAGGAGGTGCGTTCCGTACGAGGGAAAGAAATCTCAATGATCTTTCAAGAACCGATGACCTCCTTAAATCCTGTCTTTCGCATCGGAGATCAGATGATGGAAGTCATCATGCTCCACCAGGGCCTGGGGAAATCGCAGGCCTTCGAGAAAGCGGTCGAAATGCTCGAGCTTGTCCATATGCCCGAAGCCCAAAAAGTGATGAAGCAGTTTCCACACCAATTGAGCGGCGGGATGAGACAGAGGGCAATGATCGCCATGGAACTTTCCTGCCGTCCTTTCCTATTGATCGCAGACGAACCCACCACTGCATTGGACGTCACGATTCAAGCACAGATCCTCAAACTCATCAAGGAGATGAAGGAAGAGTTTCATACCTCCATTCTCCTCATCACTCACGATTTGGGAGTGATCGCTGAGATGTGTGACCGGGTGGCTGTGATGTACGCAGGCTCCATCGTCGAACAGGCCTGTGTAGAAGAAATCTTTGACGACCCCAAACATCCTTATACGAAGGGGCTGTGGGGAGCGATCCCTCGAATTGATGAGGAAAAAGATAACTTGGCCGTCATCCCTGGCATTGTCCCAGACCTGAGTCAGCCTCCAGAGGCATGTAAATTTCATCCCCGATGCTCCTTCCGATTTGCTCCCTGCGATCAAATCGTTCCTCCTCTCTTTCAAACTTCTCCTGGACACTTTGTTGCCTGCTTTCTTTATGGGGAGGAAAAGACCAGTGAGTGAGCATTTAGTGGAAGTGAAGGCCCTCAAAAAATATTTTCCCGTCTCGAAGGGATGGGGGAAGGAGAAGACTTTTGTCCGGGCTGTAGATGGAGTCGATTTTTCGATCGATCGTGGAAAGACCTTGGGCTTAGTTGGAGAATCGGGATGTGGGAAGACAACGGTTGGCAGGCTCATCCTCAAACTGATTGAACCCACCGAGGGAGAAATCCTCTTTGAAGGTAAGAACCTTGCCCATTTGGATAAGAAAGAAATTCATCCCATGAGGCGAACCTTTCAGATCATCTTTCAGGATCCCTTTGCTTCTCTCAATCCCAGGATGACCGTGAGCGAGATTGTGGGACGACCGATGGCAATCCATGGTTTAGCAGACCCATCCCAAAGGGACGAAAGGGTAGCCCAATTGCTTGAGTCTGTTGGCCTTCAAAGGGAACATCTCCATCGATATCCTCACGAATTTTCCGGTGGCCAGCGTCAACGAATCGGGATCGCGAGGGCATTGGCTACTCAGCCCAGACTCATTGTCGCCGATGAACCCACCTCCGCCCTCGATGTATCGGTTCAAGCTCAGATTCTAAATCTTATGAGACAGTTACAGAAAGAATTCGGATTGACCTATCTCTTCATCTCACACAATATCGGGGTCATCCGTCATATCAGTGACCGCGTGGCTGTGATGTACTTAGGAAAAGTGGTGGAGATAGCAGAAAAAAGGGCCCTCTTTAAATCCCCGATTCATTCGTACACGCGTGCTCTTTTAGCTGCAGTTCCGTCACTGGATCCAAAGCGAAAGAGAGAGGAGATCATCCTTGAGGGAGATGTTCCCAGCCCAATCAGTCCTCCGTCGGGATGCCGCTTTCATACCCGATGCCGGTATGCCCTTCCAAAATGTTATGAAGAGGAACCTCTCTTCCATCAGATAGAAGATGGCCGATGGGTAGCCTGCCACCTTGCAAAATAGAGAGTTCGGAGTAATGAACACAGACGCAATAAGTCCTTTGACTTGTCATTGCGAGCCCGAAGGGCGTGGCAATCTCGTTTTTCAAGGGATTGCTTCGTCGTCCCCCCAATCTGGGACTCCTCGCATGTATGAAAGCGCTGCTTTTGTCAAGAGGGATCGATGAGTTTATCTTTTAAAGAGATAAGACTAACCCTCCTCACATTGTTGTTGACTTATCCACAGAGGGGTAGAGAGCGG